>Ga0134125_10001633_pt1 | contig 27428 bp, 24 predicted proteins | sample KB31751_FD_96464 | JGI IMG/M metagenome (GOLD analysis project Ga0134125, IMG submission 96464) | Terrestrial soil microbial communities with excess Nitrogen fertilizer from Kellogg Biological Station, Michigan, USA - KB3-175-1 | ecosystem: Environmental > Terrestrial > Soil > Unclassified ... | reverse complement strand
CGGGCGCGTGGGCGTGATCGGCACGGAGGCCACCGTGAAGTCGGGAGCTTATCCGAAGGCCATCCGCGCCGTGTCTCCCAAGACCAAGACCGTTTCGCAGGCCTGCCCGCTGTTCGTGCCGCTCGTCGAGGAGGGCTGGTGGGACGGGGACGTCGTCGAGAGCGTGGCGAAGAAATACACGGCGCCGCTGCGGGCCGCGCGCGTGGACACGGTCATCCTCGGGTGCACTCATTACCCGTACCTGAAGAAAGTTCTCGCGAGAACGATGGGACCTCGGGTGAAGCTCATTGATTCAGCGGAAGAAACAGCACGAGAGACCGAACGCGCTTTGACGGGCCTTGGCTTGCGGGCGCCCAACGGACGTCTCGGCGACAGAATGTTTTACGCTTCGGACGCGCCGGAGCGCTTCGCGCGACTCGGCAAGCGGATGCTCGGCACGGCGGTGAAAAGCGTGAAACTGCACCCTTTCGACGCATGAACGAACTGATCAAGAACGTCGGTCTGGCGAAGGTCCGCGTCGACGCGGGCTTCTCCAAGGTGGGGCGGCGGCTCAAGGCCGACGATCCCGCCGACAAGGCGCTGATGCTGCTGGCCGCGCGCGCGGTCTCGGCGGGCAACGCGCTCGTCGTGCTGTGCCGCGACGGGCACGCCAACGAGTCCCTGCCGCTGCTGCGCGCGGTGGCGGAGTGGTCCTCGGCGATGCGCTGGATCGCGGCGGCCGAGACGGGTCCGCGGGCGCGCGTGGCGCTGGCGGAGCTCGACGCGCCGCGCTGGGAGAAGCTCTGGACCGACGAGACGCTCAAGGAGCGCGCGGAGGCCTTCGGCGTGCCCGTGTGGGCGGCGTCGGCGGCGCTGGGCTCGGCGCCCGACTTCGCGCGCGGCAACGCGCAGGGCCTGCCGTGGGGCCACGTCTTCGCGGACGGGACTTTGCCGGGACGCAAAGCCGAAGAGACCTTGGCGGCGGCCGCGGTGTGGCTGGCGCTGGCGCTCGAGGCCTTGGATCGCAGATGGCCCGGGGACTTCCCCGGAGCGGCGGAGATGCGCGACGCCGCGCAGATTTCGAGAGGAAAATAAGATGATGAACGAAGAGAACGTCGGCGGATCGAGCGAACAATCGGGGTCGGCCCCTCAAGGAGGCGGCGCTCCGCAGGGCTCGGGCGGCGGGGAACAGCGTCAGCAGGGCCAGCACCAGGGACAGCAAGGCGGCCAGCACCAGGGCCAGCAGCACGGCTCACAGAGCCAACAGGGCCAGGGCGGCGGCCGGCGGCGGCGCCGGCGCCATCGCGGCGGCGGCGGGGGAGGCGGCCAGCACGGCCAGCACAACCAACAGCGCCAGGGCGGCCAGCACAACCAGAACCGCCAGGGCGGCGGCCAGTACAACCGCGGCGGCCAGAACGGCGGCCCGCGCCCTCCGATGGTCCCGCAGGCTCCGCAGAAGAGCGAGGCCGAGAAGCTGTTCGCTTCGAAGACGCCGGTCGACCCCTACCAGTGGTTCCAGATGGAGAAGGGCTCCACCGACCCGTCGATGCGCGCGCTCGACCTCCTCGCGCCGATCGGCAAGGGCACGCGCGGCCTCATCGTCGCGCCGCCCAAGGCCGGCAAGACCACGTTCCTGAAGCAGATCTCGAACGCGGTCGCCGCCGTGGACCCGAAGACGGTGCAGTACTGCCTGCTCATCGACGAGCGCCCCGAAGAAGTCACGGACTTCAAGCGCTCGGTGCCGGCCGAGGTCTGGGCGTCTTCCTCCGACCAGACCTACGACAAGCACAAGAAGCTCGGCGAGGACCTGATGAAGGTCGCCATCGAGAAGGTCGCGGCGGGAGAGGACGTGTTCATCCTGCTCGACTCGCTCACGCGCCTGGCGCGCGTGCACAACCAGTTCGCGACGGGCAACCGGACGATGTCCGGCGGCCTCGACTCGCGGGCGATGGAGATGCCGCGGCGCTTCTTCGGCGCGGCGCGCAAGCTCGAGGAGGGCGGCTCGCTGACGATCCTGGCGACGATCCTCGTCGACACGGGCTCGAAGATGGACGACATCATCTTCCAGGAGTTCAAGGGCACGGGCAACATGGAGCTCGTGCTGTACCGGCAGGCGGCCGAGATGCGCATCTTCCCGGCGCTGAAGGTCCGCGACAGCGGCACGCGCAAGGAAGAGAAGCTGTTCCCGCCGGCGTACCTCGACGGCGTCTACAAGCTGCGCCGCCACCTGGCGGGCTTGGGCGACCTCGAGTCGATCAAGGCGCTGACGGAGCTCATGCGGGCGCACAAGACCAACGAGAAGCTGCTGTCGGCGCTGAGGTGAGATCATGAAGCGGACCCAGATCATCACCGCCAAGGCGCCGGCCGCGATCGGGCCGTACTCGCAGGGGGTCTCCTCCGGCGAGATGGTGTTCGTCTCCGGACAGACGCCGCTGCTGCCCGACGGAAAGATGGCGCCGGGCGGGGTGGCGGAGCACACGGCGCAGTGCCTCAAGAACGTCCTCGAGGTCCTGATCGGCGCCGGGCTCACGATGAACGACGTGGTCAAGACCACGGTGTTCATGACCGACCTCGGCCAATTCGCGGCGATGAACGAAGTCTACGGCAAGCACTTCCGCCTGCCGTTCCCGGCGCGCTCGACGGTGCAGGTGAGCGCCCTGCCCAAGGGCGCGGACGTGGAGATCGAGGTCGTGGCGGTGCGGCCGTAGACGCCGCGACGAAGGAACGCCTGCGCGCGCCGCTGGCCGCGGCCGTCGCGTTCCTGATCGGCGGCGAGCTGCTGGCGGGGGGCTTCTCGGGGCTCCTCGACCCGTGGCGCTTCCTGTTCCCGTACCTGTGGCTGTTCCTCGTCTTCGATGCGGCGCGGCGGCGGCGCAAGCTGCTCGACGCGGAGGCGTTCCTGATCGGCGCGGCGGTCGGCCTGCTCGCCGACGGTGCCTTCGCCAAGACGCTCCAGGACGGGCTGTACTTCCTCGACATCAACTGGGCGGGCTCGATCGCCTCCGTCTTCGACTGGGGGATGATGACGGTGGTGTCGCTGCACGTGGCCGACGCGATCCTGCCTAGACCGGCGGAGCCGCTCTCGGAGCAGCCGTCCGGTCTCTTGGAACTCGTGGCACTCGTCTTTATCCCCGCCGCGGCGATAGCGATGTATTTATTCGACGCCTGGGTGGGCCGCACGCGCTTCCAGCGCATGCTCGGCCCGGCGTGGCTGTTGGCCGATCTCCTCTTCGCCGGCGCCGCCGCCGCGCTGTTCCGCCGCGCCGAGACGCGCGCCGAATCCGAGGAAACGGAGCGCGACCGCTGGCTGTGGGCGCTCGCCGCGCTGTGCGCGTGGCTTCCCGGCGCTCAGCTCTTCGCGCGCGCGGGCGGCGACTGGCCGAACCTGCTCTCGGAGATGTACGTCGCGGCCTGGACGGCGGCCTTCGGAGCGTGGATGTGGCGGCTGTGGCGCGAGCGCGGCCACGCGTCCTGGGAGCCTCGCCGCGCGGTGAGCGTCATCCTGGCGCTGGCGGCGTGGCGGGCGATCGGAGCGATCCTGCTGCTCCTGATCTGGGGCCCCGTCGAGTTCGACCCCCGCTCCGCCGCGGCCTTCGGCTTCCTCGTCGACCTGCCGAGCCGGCTCGTCTTCGTGACGATCTTCTTCGCGACCCGCCTCGCCGTCTAGTCTCCCTTTCGGGACGATTGCGTTTCCATGCATTCGACTTACTCCGGAGTAAGTCGTCCCCGGATCACGGGAGTCCGAGGGCCCATTCGAGACTAGGGCTCCTAGCACGGGATCGAGGCCCCGTCGGCCCAGCCCCCCGGGGGCCGCGGAAGGCATACTTCCATCAGATGAAGTCTTTCTCGACCCTCGCCCTCGGCTCGATCGCCGCGCTCTTTTTGCGCGCCGGTTCCGCCTCCGCGCAGGAAATCTCTTTGCGCTCCGCCGTCGTCCCCGCCGCGCCCATCGCGCGCGCCCTGTCCGCTCCCGTCTCCCCGTCCGCCGCGACCGCTCTCACTCCGGCCCTCGCCGCTCCGTCGATCTCGCTGACGCCCGCGGCGGCCGCTCCGCTCGCGGCGCAAGCCGCGGCCCCCGCGCCCGCGCCTGCCGCCGCGATTCCGTCGGCCGCTCCGGCTCTCGCCGCCGCCGCGCCGGCCCTCGCGGCCAGCGCCGCTCCCGCATCGGGACCGGAGCGCCGCCGGCCCGAGTCCCTGCTCAGCGACGGCGGCCGCTTCTGGGACGGCTCGGGAAAGCACGACGACGCCCCGGCCGACATCGTCGAGCTCGGAAACGTCGAGCGTCTCGCGCAGCCCTACCGCACGAGCCGCCAGCTGACCAAGCTCGCGAGCGCGCCGCGTCCCGCCGGCGAGAGCTACCGCTTTTCCGTGATCGGCGACGCCGAGCCCGGCCGCTTCTGGTTCTGGCGCGCGCTCTTCAACCGCGACCAGGACGCGTTCTGGGCGAAGATCCTCCCGAGCGCCGACCGCTCCGGCTCCGACTTCATCATGCAGTTGGGCGACATGGTCAGCCGCGGCATCCTGCGCAACTTCCGCGATTTCTTCCTCCGCCTGCGCGCCTTCGCGCCGCGCACTCCCTACCTGACCGTGATCGGCAACCACGACCGCCACAGCCCGCACGGCGTCTCGAACTCGCGCGTCTACCGCAAGCTGTTCGGCAAGACCGACTATACGTTCGAGCGCGGAGGCCGCCAATTCGTCGTCGTCGACAACAGCGCGGGGCGGATTCTCCCGAGCCAGCTCGAGTGGCTGCGCTCGGTGCTGTCGGCCGACAAGCCCGCCATCGTCTTCACCCACATGCCCCCGGCGCCGCTCGGCGAGTGGACCGACTTCGGGACCAAGGGCGCGGGCGGCTTCCGTCAGGGCGCGGCCGAGTTCATGAGCCTGATGTCCGAGAAGAAGGTCGAGCGCGTGTACATGGGCCACGTGCACGGCTTCGGCGTGCTGGAGCGCGGCGGCGTGAAGTACGTCCTGACCGGCGGCGGCGGCTCCCCGCTGTATCCCGGCCCGGTCAAGAGCCGCTTTCACCATTACCTGACCGTCGACGACGGCCCCAACGGCCTCGTCGAGACCGTCCACCGCTCCGATGGGTCGTCTTTCCGCCTTCCCTAGCGGAAGCGCCAGTCGGTCGAGGAGAACGCGCGCGGCTTGGGCTCGCTCAGCGGCGTGACCGCGTCGTCGGCGCGGCAGAACGGACGGAACAACCCCGCGTGCGCCGTGACGTTGACCCAGGCCTCGTCGCGCATCGAGGCCGTGACCTCCCGCGTCGTCACGATCCTGCGGAACAGCTCGTAGCTCGGCCGCGGCGTCCGCTTGAGGCCGTGCTCGCGGTCGACCGAGGCGAGGCCGAACTTGGGGCAGTACCCGTCGGCCCACTCCAGGTTGTCCGACAGCGTCCACTCGACGTAGCCCGCGACGGGCACGCCCTCTCGCCGCGCCTTCGCCACGGCGGCGAGGTGCTCGAGCAGATACGAGGGGCGCAGGACGTCGGTGGAGTCGGCGATGCCGTTCTCGGTGATGACGATGGGCGGCAGGGGGAAGCGGCGGTGGATCTCCTTGAGGACCGCGTACAGCCCGCGCGGATTGATCGCGCGGCCGGCTTCCGAGTATTCCTCGTCGGGCTCGAGGGCGAGCGAGCCGTCGCTCACCCATTCCGCGCCGTAGTAGTTGACCCCGAAGAAGTCGAGGCGCCCGCGCGCGCGCTCCGGAAAGCGCCAATTCATCACCGTGTCGGGGAACCACGCCTCTAGGCGGTCGAGCCACGTCTTGCCCGTGTACAGCGCCATGTTCTGCGCGATGCCGAGCTTGATGCCCGGGTGCTTTTGGTGGGCCCACGCGTACAGCTCGTCGTGCGCGTCGCTCATGCGGTCCATCGCCTTGACCGTCTCGCCGCGCAGCGGCCCCAGCGCGGCCATGGAGACGATCGTGTTCACGCCGCCGGGCGGCCATAGGCCGTTCTCGTAGGCGAGCGGGGCGAAGACGTTGGGCTCGTTGAAGGTGATCCAGTACTCGACGTCGGGGGAGAACTCGTCGATCATGCGCTCGGCGAACTCAAGATAGTCGGCCTTCATCCCGTCGTCGAGCCAGCCGCCGCGGTCCTGCGCCCAGCGCGGCACCGAGTGGTGCATCAAGGTGAGCATGACCTTCATTTTGCGCGCCTTCACCATCTTGAGGATCTCATGGTAGCGCGCGATCGCCGCCGGGTCGAACTCGTGGCGCCTCGGCATCACGCGCCCCCAGTCCACGCCCATGCGGTAGACCGAGATCCCCGTCTTCGCGGCGAGGTCGAGCTCGACTTCCGGCTTCGTCCAGAATTCGAGCCGCTTCTCAGGCACTGCCTGATTACTATAAGCGGCGACCTTGCCGCGGTTCGCCCAATCCAGCCAGATGTCGTGCAGCTCGTCCTCGGACTGGCCCGGCGCCGAGGCCAGCCCGAAGAAGAACGGAGCCTCGAAGCGGTCCTGGCCCCGGGCGGGAGAAAGGGCCAGCAGGAGCAGCAAAGCGATGGCCCGTGACATGGTCACCGCTTCAAGCGGTAGATCTCGATGAGCGGATCGGCGGTCGTGGAGGTCGGATCGATGGAAATCCACGGCACCAGGCGCGCCCGGTCGAAGCGCGCGGCGAGCTCGTAGCGCGAGAGGTTCGGCTCCATCGCTGGCCGGTCGTCGTAGTCGGGCGAGGTGACGGCGACGTACGCCGGCAGCTCCGCGGGCGGCAGGGCGGAAAAGTAAGCCGCGCTTTCGATGAAGCGCAGGTCGTAGCGATCGTAGTGGAAATAAGGAGCGTTCGACGGCTGGGGCAGGCGGAGCATCCCGATCGTGGCGCCCGGCGGGACGTGCTCCTCGATCCAGGCTCCGGACTTCCAGTGAGTCGAGCGCGGCGTCGCGTCGGCGTGGAAGTTGTAGGCGTAGGCCATTCCCGCCAGCGCGAGCTGGCCCAGGACGAGGACGACCGCGGCGACGGCCCACGGGCGCCGCGAGGGCCGGGAGCCGAGCAGCTCCGCCGCGGCCCGTCCCGCCAAGAGCTGGCCGACGGCGAGGAAGCCGACGAAGTAGCGGGTCTGGCCCACGGAGATCACGTTGCCGACGGTCATCATCATCGCCAGACCCGCGAGGAAGGCGAGCGCGCACAGGCATAGCGCCGGCTCCTTTCGGGCTCGGGCCAGCGCCCAAACCAATCCGGCGGCGATCAGCGCGAACAGCGGCCAAGTGACCGCGAGCGGGAAGGCGTGCTCGAGGAAGAGGAGCGGCTGCGCGGCGCTGAAGGTGCTCCAGCCGGTGAGCACGGCCATCTCGGCGCGCACGTTGCGCCAGTCCAGGATCCAATACGGATTGACGGCGAAGAAAGCCGCGGCGCTGGCGGCGCCCGCGACGACGAGGCCCTTGAGCTCGGCGAGCGCGCGCTTGCGCAGGACCGCGACGCGCAGGACGGCCGCCGCCGCGACGAACAGGCACGCCGGCCACGCGGCGAGGAACGTGCCGACCGCCAAGCCCGAGACGGCGCCGGCGGCCGCGTAGGCCCCGAGCCCCGCCGCGCCCAGCAGTCCGAGGCTCAAGTCCAAGGTCCACAGGACCAGGAGGGCCCAGAGCATGTGGTTCTTCATGGTGTGGGCCTGCACGATCGCGCCCGGGGAGAAGAGGAAGAACAGCGCCGCGAGGACGCCCGTCCGCTCGTCGAGATGCCGGCGGCCGATGCGCAGGAGCATGAGGGCGCAGCCGACGAAGGCGGCCAAAGTGAACAGGCGGCCGAAGTAGTAGAGGGACGCCATGCTCGCGGGATCGGCCATGTAGGGCGCCAGCGACGTGTGGAGCGTCGTCAAATGGAGCACGGCCCCCAGCGCCAGCCACGCCCCCAAGGAATAGATGTAGCCGCCGCCGTAGGTGTAGAGGTGCGGGTTGAGCTCCAGGCGCCACGGCCGCATCCGGGAGAGGACGATCAGGAAGCTCTGCTCGTCCTCGTGGGCCGTGCGGATGTAGAACGCGCGCACCGAGTTCTGCAGCAGCGGCGGCGGCTGCGTCCAGCCGGGCGCGACGCGCTGGACGCCGCGGTACGGCGGCGTCCACGCGACCGTGCTCGTCATGATGTCGGGCCCGAAGCTCTCCTGGAGCTTGGACCACGCCTCGATCAGGCGGGCGTGAGACTCCGGCGTGTCGAGGCCCGGCGCGAGCACGCGCTCGAGCCGGGCGCGGGAGGGCAGCCCCCAGCGCAGGCCGAAGAGTCCGATCGCCAGGCTCAGCGCCGCGATCGCCGCGGTCCAGCGCGGCGAGCGGCCATTCACGCGGCCCTCGCGGCGGCGGGGGATTTGCGGTAGACGCCCACGAAGATGTCGCTGAAGGCCAGCGGGGGAGCGTAGACGAAAGAGAGCAGCCAGATCCCCGCGAAGAGCAGAGCGCCCGCGACGCCGCCGTGCGTGGTGGCGATGCGCTCGCGCAGGCCCTCGCGCGCGAGCGTGCGCAGGGCGAAGGTGTCGACGTGCTCGAACCCCGAGTCCTCCGCCAGGCGGCGCAGGTTGCGCGCGTTGAACAGGCTCAGATGCGGCGAGGGCAGGCCCTTCTGCCACAGGCGGATCAGGGGCGCCTCGTAGCCCAGGCGGTCCATCAGCTTCGCCGCGCGGTAAAGCGCCCCGCCGCTCGACGGAAGGTTGATCGCGGCCAGCCCTCCGGGCGCCAGAAGAGCCGCCGTGCGTCTCAACGCGGCGCCGGGATTGGGCACGTGCTCGAGCACGTCGTTGAAGACGATCAGGCCGTAGGGGCCCTGGTCCTTGAGATCGTCCGGGAAGAAACCGGTCTCCACGCTCAGCCCGCGCGCGCGCGCGTCTTCCGCGAGCGCCGGATCGGGCTCGATGCCGGAGATCTTCACGCCGCGCCGCGCCGCCGCTTCCAGGAACCAGCCGTCGGCCGGTCCGACCTCGAGCGCGCGGACGCCGGCGAGCGGCAGGCGGCGCTCGAGACGGTCGAGCAGGAGCTCGAAGTTGACCCGGCGCAGCGTCTCCAAGCCCTCGATGGTCGCCCCGCCTCCCGCCGTCAGATGGGAGAACTCGAAGCGGCAGTCCTCGCAGCGGGACAGCCACGGCTTGAGAGGCCGCGCGGAGCCCGAGCAGACGGGGCAGCGCTCGGGGGCGGGATCCATTTCCACAATCTATCAAATCCGGCCGGACTCTTCCGAAAGCGCTTTGTAGACCGCTATAATCGCGGAATGCGCGTGAAAATCTACGAATATTCCGGATGCTCCACCTGCCGCAAGGCCTTGAAGTTCCTGGACGCGCGCGGGATCGGCTACACGCCCGTGCCCATCGTCGAGACCCCTCCGTCCAAGGCCGAGCTCAAGACCATGCTCGGCTTCGCCGGCGGCCTCAAGCGCCTGTTCAACACCTCGGGCCTGCTCTACCGCGAGATGAAGATCGGCGACAAGCTCAAGACCATGGGCGAGGACGAGGCGCTGACCTTGCTCTCCAAACACGGCAAGCTGATCAAGAGACCGTTCGTCCTGCTGGAGGACCGAGGCCTGCTCGGATTCAAGGAAGCCGAGTGGAAGGCGGCGTTCCGGTAGTTCCGCGGCCGAATTGGTAACATTCAGAGGATGAAGGTCTCCGTCCTCATTCCCGCCTACAACGAGGCCCGCACCGTCAAAGGGTGCCTGGAGGCCGTCTACGCCCGCAATCCCGGGCGGGACCTCGAGCTCATCGTCGTCGACGACGGCTCGAAGGACGGGACCTACGAGGCCGCTCTCGCCGCGATCAAGCCCGGCAGCAAGGTCCTCAAGCACGAGAAGAACTCCGGGAAGGGCGCCGCGATCCGCACCGCGCTCGCGGCCGCCACCGGCGACGTCGTCCTGATCCAGGACGCCGACCTGGAGTACGATCCCGCCGACTACGCGGCTCTGCTCAAGCCGTTCGAGGAAGGGCGGGCGGAGGTCGTGTACGGCTCGCGCAACCGCCGCGCGAGGAACGACCCCTCCTACTTCAGCTATTACTGGGGCGGGCGCCTGCTGTCGTGGTGGACGAACCTCCTCTACGGCTCGTCGATCACGGACGAGGCCACCTGCTACAAGGTCTTCAAGACGCCGCTCCTGAAGTCGCTGGACCTGAAATGCACCGGCTTCGAGTTCTGCCCGGAGGCGACGGGCAAGGTCCTGCGCCGCGGCATCACGATCGTCGAGGTCCCGATCTCCTACGCCCCGCGCACCATGGCGGAGGGCAAGAAGATCCGCTGGTACGACGGCGCCATCCATCTTTGGACCTTGTTCAAGCTGAGATGGTCGAGCGTCTAGACTCCCGCCGCTTCGACGCCGCGGCCTTCGCCCTCGCGCTGGTCCTGCGTCTGGCGTTCCTCGCGGTTTGGCAGGTGAAGGGGCTGGCCAACGTCTACCAGCCCGACCTGTACTATTCCTTGGCCCAGTCGTGGCTCGGCTGGACTCCCATGCCGGCGTTCGACGCGACGCACCCGCCGCTCTACACCGGCTTCATCGCGGCCGTGCTCGGCGTCTTCCGCTCGCCCAATCCGCTGTCCGTGCTGGTCCTGCAGTGCCTGCTCGGAGCCGCGTGCGTGCCGGCGGTCCGCCGCATGGCCCGGGGCTTGGCGGACGAGCCGATCGCGCGCCTCGCCGCGTTGTGGGTCGCCGTCGATCCCGCGCTGATCTTCTTCACGCCTCAGCTCCAGACCGAGACCTTGTTTGTCGCCATGGAGCTCGCGTTCTTCATCTACCTCCTCAAGCTCGTCGACGAGCCGCTGTCGTGGCGCCAGGCCGCCCTCGGCGTCTGGGGCGGCTTGTGCGTCTTGTGCCGCTCCGTCTTCGGCGCCTATCCCGCGATCCTGTTCCTCGCGCTGTGGCGCCTGCGCGGCTTCGCCCGCGCGTTCGCGTTCTGCGCCGTGCTCGGCATCGGCTGGTTCATCCCGACCGGGCTCTGGACCGCGCGCAACTACGTGAAATACGGCGGCTTCGTGCCCCTCTCCGCGCAGATGGGCTACACGCTGTGGGAGGGGTTCACCCTCGACCGCGAGGAAGTGCGCCGGCGGCCCTACGAGGCGTACGCCGAGGTGCACGCGCTGGGCATGGACGACCCGCGCGAGCGCGGCCGCTATTTCATGGCCAAGACCAAGGCCTACGTCGCGGCGGACCCGCTCCGGGCCGCCAAGATCGTCGTCGGCAAGGGATTCCTGTTCTGGCGTCCGTTCCCGTACGATCCTCACACGTGGTGGCAGCGCGACGCCCTGGGCGTTTATTATCTCGTCGTCTTCGCTCTCGGCGTCGCGGGCTTCCTGCTCGTCGGGCGGCGCGCGGAATGGGCGCCGGTCTGGGCGCTGTTCGTCTACCTGACCATGGTCCACGCCGTGTTCTTCACCTCGCTGCGCTACCGCCTGCCGCTGGAGCCGTTCCTGTGCGTGCTCGCGGCGGCCGGCGCCTTCAAGCTCGTCCGGGACCGCCGCGGTGCGTAAGACCCGCGACGAGGTCTCGCCCGGGACCTGGGTCGTCCTCGGCGTGCTGGCCGCCGCCGCGGCGCTGCGCCTGGCGGGCATCTCCTACGGCCTGCCGCACGTCTACAACGCCGACGAGCCGCACATCGTCAACATGGCGGTCTCCTTGGCCGGCGGCCCGCGGCCGTACTCGTTCAAGTACCCGACGCTGTGGCCCGAGGTCCTCGCCGCCGCCTACGGCGCGTGGTTCATCCTGTGGTCCGGCTTCGGCCTCCTGCGCGGCGCGCTGGCCTTCGCCGCCGAATACGCCTTCAAGCCGACGGGCTTCTACCTGATCGGACGCCTGCTCGCGACCGCGTGCCAGCTCGCCGCGCTCGCTTTGCTCGCGCGCGTGGAGCGCGCGGGCGAGACCAAGCGCTGGGCGTACGGCGCGGCGATCCTCGCCTTCTCGCCGACGCTCGTCGAGCTCGCGCACTCGGCCAAGCCCGACTCGTTCATGCTCCTGCTCGCGGCCGGGGCGACCGCCGCGGCTCTGCGCCACCAGCAGAACGGCCGCCGCTCCTGGCTGCTGGCGAGCGCGTTCCTCGCGGGCCTGGCGTGCTCGACGCAGTACACCGCCGCGCCCGCCGGGCTCATCGTGCCGCTCGCGTGGCTGCTGTGCGACGGCGGGCCCGGGCCCGTGTCCTGGCTGGTCCAAGCCGGCCTCATGTCCGTGCTCGGCTTCGCGCTCGGCACGCCGTACGCCTTCATCGACCACGCGCGCTTCGTCTCCGACTGGACCGACTACGCCGACCTCGGCCGTCTCGAGCCGCACGACGCGGGCGAGACCTTGAAGATCATCCTCAAGAACGTCTGGTGCTTCGGCGGCGAGGGGTCGCTGGCCGGCGCCGCGGCGCTCGTGGGGCTGGGCCTGTCCGTCAAGCGCGGCTGGCGCCGCGCGCTCCTTCTCTTCCTTCCCGTCGCGGGCTACGTCGCCGCGCTCTCGGTCAGCTTCAACGGCGGCGTGTCTCGCTACCTGCTCGGCGCCTTCCCGATGCTGGCCCTGCTCGCCGCCGACGGCCTCGACGCGATCGGCGGGCGCGCGGCGTGGCGCCGCGGCCTCGCGCTCGCGCTCGTGCTCGCTCCGGGGCTGTACCTCAGCTGGCGCTACGACGCGGGCGTGCTGACGCCCGACACGCGCGCCGAGGCGACCGCGTGGCTCGATCAGAACGTCCCCGCGGGCTCCACCCTCCTGCTCGACCAGCCGCACGCGGGCCCGTTCGCGATCATGACCAAGGAGCAGTGCGCGGAGCTCGCCGAGCGCGCCGAGCGCAACGGCTCGCCGCGCGCGCGCCTCTTCCGCGCGATGACGGCCATGCATCCCGGCGGCGGCTACCGCATCTTCCGCATCCAGCGCGCCGCGCGCGACCTGTGGTCGGCCCCGCGCCAAGTCGCGCTGTCGCAGGCCGACGGAGATTTTCTGGACGTACGCCCCGGACTCGATACCGCGCGGGCCGCGCGCGTGGACTACGCGATCACGTCGAGCTGGGGCGCCGACCCGCGCCGCTCGCGCGAGCTCGCGAGCTTCTTCTCGGAGCTGGTCGCGCAGTCGGACTTCGTGACCGAGTTCCCGTCGGAGCCCGGGGTCACGGTCGGGCCGTGGCTGCGGGTGTATCGGCTGAGGCGTTAGCCTTCTCGATCATCGGCTTCACGCTGGCCGCGGTGGCGAGCACCTTCTGCTCGTACTCCGTCGAGTGATTGTAGGCCAGAATCGAGCGCCCCACGTCCTTGCTGTAGCCGTGGATGTGGAGATAGTTGGCCACCGACAGGATCGAGTCGGGCAGGCTGTACGGATCGCGCTTGGGTCCCACGCCGCGGCCGTACGCCTCCCAGCTCGAAAACAGGAACTGCGGCGCGCCCATCGCTCCCGCGTAGTTGACCGTCGGCGTTCCCTGACCCAGCTGGTCTTGAGCCTTCAAGTTGACGAGCGCGACGGAGTCGGCCTGCGCCTGGCGCGCCTTCGAAGTGCCCGCGTATTGGATCATGAGCCCGTCGAGCGTCGGCTTGGCGGGCTTCTTGCCCATGTCGCCCCGGCCGTAGTCCGACTCGACGCCGAGGATGCCGAGGATGATCTCCGGCGGCACGCCGTATTCGGCCTGTGCCTTCTTGAAGACGTCGACGTTCTGCTGGAACGCCTGCAGCGCGTTCTTGGGGGCCGGCCCGCGCTTCGGCGGCGGATCGTCGTTTTCTCGTTTCAAATCCGCCAGCTGCTGCGGCGTCAGCGGCGGCGCCGAGGATAGATCCCGCACGGCGTCCGCGTAGGCTCCCGGCGGGACCGCGGGCGGCTTGGGACCCGTGGCGCGTCCCACGGCCTGCAGCGCGTCCTCCGGATCCACGGGACCTCCGCCGTTGTGCGCGGCGATGATCCCTTCCGCGGCCTTCTGCATCGCTTCGGGCGTCGCGGTCCCCGAGCGCTGCATCCCCTCGATCGCGTCCCGCAGCTGGGCGTCGATCGCGTGCTGCTGCTCCACGCCGCGCATGAGCAGGGAGCCGATGCTTCCCGGCGCCAGCGGGTTGTTCGCGGCCGCGTCCTTCTGCCGGCGCGCCTCGGCCAGGAAGCCCGAGGTCGCCGCACCGAGACGTCCGTCGGACCCGAAGCCGTCTTCCTGCCCCGGCGGATGGCCGCCGGAATCTTTCGAACGGGGGGCTCGTTTCGTCGCCGGCGGCGCGTCCGTCCCCGTGCGCGTCTCCGCTTCGGCCGATGACTGGACGAGCGCCGGGCCGCCCGTCGCCGCGCTCGGCGCGCTGCCTCCCGAGGGGAATGACGGCGAGGCATAGCCCGCGACGGGGGCCCGAGGGAAGGTAGCCGCGGAGGCGCTCGCGTAGCCGGCCGCGGACGTCGCGGCGCTCTTGGACGGCCGCCGCGCGGCGCCCGGCGCGGGAACGTCCTGGGCGTCGAGCGGGCGCGCGAAGCCCGGCACTCCGGTCGTGCGTTCGGGGATCGCCGCGGGCGGCGCCTCGCGCGACGGGTCGATGATCCTGGACGGGCCGGGGGACGACTCGTCGATCCCGTCGTCCTGACGGGCCGAATTATGCCTCAAAGTGGGGACGAGGACGAGGGCGAGCGCGAAGAGAAGCGCTCCCGCCGCGAAGGCCTGCGCCCGTCGGGTGACCCGGCTGTCCATCTCCCGGAAGGGTAAAGGGAATTCTCCGCCCCGTCAAGCGGAGCGCCGTTTCGGAATAGGCCGCTTGGGCCCTTGCGCTTTGGCGGGCGGGGCCTTATCCTTAATCCCATGAGACGACCCCTCGTCCCGGCCCTCGGGGCCGTGTTGGCGTCCTGCCTGCTGGCGGTCTCCGTCAGCGCGGACCCGAAGCCGAAGAAGGACAAGACTCCCAAGGAGCTCCTGAAGGAGCGAGTTTGCAAGGACGGGGCTTACGTGCGTCCCAAGCCGAAGGCGGAGGCCAAGCCCGACGCGAAGGACAAGGACAAGAAGGACGCGCCCTCGCTTCCGACCGGACTCGGCGGATTGTTTTCGTCCGCCGGCGGCGACGACGGAGTCTCCAAGTTCACGCCCTCGGACGACTGCTCCTCCGAAGGCGGCGCTTTCGACAAGCTCTTCGAGCCGGGTGCGGACGGCGCGGTTCCGGCGGACTCGCTGGAGATCGCCGCGGCGACGAAGGACGGCGCGGTCCCGGGGCCCGAGAAGTTCACGAGCCTGAGCGGTCTGACGCATCTCCTCGCGAACAAGGCGCAGAGCCCCGAGCTGATGAAGGGCTTCTTCGACGGGTCGGCGACTCCGGCCGGGCTCAAGGAGATCCAGGCCCGGTCGGCCGCCGCCGATTCCGCGGCCGCGGGCGGCGACGGGGCCGTCCTCGCCGGCGTCGTCAATAAGCCGTGGCCCAAAGGGATGATCGAGTCGAAGAAGATCGCGCTCGACAACCGCGAGCCGCCGTCGCCGGGCGCGCACAAGGCGGCCGACGTCGTCACTCCGCCGCCGCCGAAGGAGAAATTCAACCCGCAGGCCGCGGACATCCCGCCGGCCGTGCCCGCTTCGCGGCCGTTCTGGAGCGGACTGGGCAACGACTTCTCCGCGGTCCGCAACGACTACAACAGCGGCGGCGGCATGATCTCCAACGAGGGCTTCTTCTCGCGCGACACGACGAACGCCAATTACGTCCCGCCGCCCAACGGCAACCCCAATCCGTCGATCACCGTCCCCTTGCCCGGCGCGCCGGTGCGTCCGGGCGCTCCGGAGAACGCTCCCGAGGCCCCCGGGATCAATCCGCGCTGCAAACCGGGCTGCTACGGCACGGACCGGATGATCAGCCTGCTCAAGAGCATGGGCGAGCAGTATCACAATTACATCGGCGGCAGCCTGAACGTCGGCGGGATCTCGCTGTACCAGGGCGGGCCCTTCCCGCCGCACGTCTCCCACCGCCTCGGCGTCGACGCCGACATCACCTTCGTCAACAACGGCGGCGGCTTCGCTCCCGTGGAGAACGCGATGATCGTCGCGTCCGTCGTGCGCGCTTTGAGCGACTTCCGCCACATCAACGGCCGCGAGTACATCCTGTGCGATCAGAGCAAGCACGCGGCGATCGGCCGGGGCCTCGACTTCCTGGTCAAGCAGGGCGTCCTCAAGCAGGAAGACGCCGACCGGGGCAAGTCGGTGCTGGTCCATTGGCCGGGCCACAACGACCACTTCCACGTCCGCATCCTCTAAAGAAGCCCGGTCCTCGGGCTCTTCGCGGGCGACAGCCTCACCCCGCCTATCCTATAATCTCCGTCACATGTCCAAGCCCAAGACGATCGTCGTCATGCCCGCGTACAACGCGGAGAAGACCCTCGAGCGCACCATCCGCGACATCCCGCCGGGGTCCGTGGACGAGGTGATCCTCGTCGACGACTGCTCCAAGGACGGCACCGTCGCCCTGGCGCGCAAGCTCGGGCTCACCGTGATCCAGCACGAGACCAACAAGGGCTACGGCGGCAACCAGAAGACCTGCTACCGCGAGGCGCTCAAGCGCGGCGCGGACGTCGTGGTCATGGTGCACCCCGACTACCAGTACGACGCCCGCCTCGTGCCGGTCATGTCCGACCTGATCACCCACGACATCTGCGACATGGTCTGCGGCAACCGCATCCGCACCCGCTGGGAGGCGCTCGACGGGGGGATGCCGGTTTATAAATACATCTTCAACCGTCTCCTCACGATGTTCGAGAACTCGGTGACCGGGCAAAATCTCGGGGAATGGCATTCCGGACTCCGCGCTTACTCGCGCAAATGCCTTGAGACGATTCCCTGGGAGAACAATTCCGACGACTTCGTGTTCGACCAGCAGTTCCTGATCCAGGCTGCTTATCTCAAACAACGATTGGGAGATGTACCAGTCGCCGCGCGCTACTTCGCCGAGGCCTCGTCGATCAACTTCCGCCGGTCCTGCGTGTACGGCCTCGAGGCGCTGTGGTGCATCGGCCAGTTCACGCTCCAGCGGCTGGGCATCGTCCGCTTCGACCTGTTCGTCCCCAAGCAAGGAAAATGACGGGACTCCTGGCCGCCGGCCTGACGGCGGCGCTGTCCGCGGCGGTCGCCGCGGACGGGCTTCTGCAAGCCCTGCGGCCGGGCGTGCTGCCGCTGCTGCTGCTCGCGATCACGGCGGCCGCGGCCGCCGGGACCGGGCGCAAGCTCGTCGCCGCGCTCGGCGCCGGCGGCGACGAGGCGGAGCGCACGGTCGCGGGCGCGACGCTCGGCCTGGGCGTCCTGGCGCTCGGCGTCTTCGTCCTCGCCGCGGCGGGAATTTTGGCCTCGTGGGCGGCGTCGGCGCTCCTCGGCGCGCTGCTGCTTTACGGCTGGAGCGAGGTGCGGCCCGCGCTCGCCTCGCTCGCGGACGGCCTGCGGCGCGCGCTCGAACGGCCGTGGCTGTGCGTCCTGATCGGCCTGCCCCTGCTCTTCGCGCTCTGGGCCTGTCTCGTGCCGCCGCACCAGTACGACGCCCTCGTCTACCATCTCGCCCTGCCGCAGGAGTACCTCCGCGCCGGGCGGCTGTACGCGCCCGCGGGGATCGTCTACGCGCATTTCCCGCAGAACGGGGAGATGCTGTTCACTTTGGCGCTCGACATGGGCTCGGACCTGCTCGCGCAGATGTACGTGTGGCTGGCCAGCGCGCTCGCGATCGGCTGGCTGCTGACGTACGGCCGCCGCGTCACCTCCGCGGCGCCGTGGGCCGCCGTCCTCGTCGCGACGCACACCGCCGTCCTGCTGCTCTCGTCGACGGCGTACGTCGAGCCGCTCGTCATGCTGTGGATGACGGGCGCGATCCTCGCCTTCGAGGCGTCCGACGAGGGCGCCGAGCGCGGGCCGCTCCTGCTCTCCGCGATTTTCATGGGCCTGGCGCTGGGAACCAAGTACTACGCGGGACTTCTCGCGGTCCTGCTCGTCCTGCGCCTGGCGTGGCGCGGCCGCTGGAAGGCCGCGGTTCTGCACGCGGCCGTCGCGGGCGCGCTGTTCGCGCCGTGGCTGATCAAGAATTGGATCATGGTCGGAAACCCCGTCTTCCCGTTCCTGTACAAGGTCTTCCCGGCGACCAAGATCGGCTGGACGTCCGAGCTCGCCTCGGGCTATTTCGCGGTGCTCACCGAGTACGGGCACGCTCACGGCTTCCTGAAGGACGCGCTCTCCTTGCCCGTGCTGCTCCTGCGCAACCCGCTGCGCTTCGGCGGCGGCATGGACGTGCTCGGCGACTACGGCTGGGACCTCACGCTGTGGCTGTGGGCGTACGGACTGTGGGCCGCCTGGCGCGGGCGCGAGCGCCGCGGCTTGGCCCTGCTCACGGCGCTCTACTTCGCCGGCTGGTTCTCGACGGGCGTGGTCCTCCGCTTCTTGACCGCGATGGCGCCGGCCATGGCGCTCGTGGGCGCGGCCGGCGCCGCCGGCTGGCGCGCGAAGGCCGCGCCGGGCGCGCGCGCCCTCGCCGCGGCGTCGGCCGGGCTTCTCCTCGCCTGCCACCTGTTCCTCGTCCTGTTCGTCCACGGCGTCTTCGGCTCGGGCGCGACGATGCTGGCGCTGGAGAACCGGGAGACGTTCCTGTCGCGCCGGCTCGAGTACTACCCTTGCGCCGACGTCGCGGGCTCGCTGGCGCCCGACGCGAAGATTCTCGAGGTCGGCGAGCAGCGCGGCTACTACATCCCGCGCGCGCACCTGTCGACGACCGTGCACGCGCCGAACCTCTACGTGAGCCGGGCCAACGCCGCGTCCTCTCCGGAAGAGCTGGCCCGCCGCCTGCGCTCCGACGGCTTCACGCACCTCTTGTTCGTGCCGCGCGAGGCCCTGCGCCTGGGCGACGGCGTGGGGACGTTCACGCCGCTCGGCGAGGCGAACTGGAAGGGCCTCGAGAAGCATTTGAGCTTGATCTATCAGGGCCCCGCCTGCCTGCTCGCGGGCTTGAGGGCCTCGTGAAGAACGAAGCGGGGCTGTACGCCGCCTGCTTCGCGGTCGCGGGCTCGATCTCCCTCGTCCTGACGCCGCTCGTGCGGCGGATGTCCCTGCGCATGGGCCTGCTCGACGCGCCGACGTCCGCGGTCAAGACGCACACGACGCCGACGCCGATCTTCGGCGGCGTGGCCATCTGGGCGGGCTTCGTCGGCGCGATGCTGCTGCTGCGCTTCACGACGAACTTCCCGACCGGCACGCTGTACAACCTGCGCTCGCTCGTGGCCGGCGCCACGATGGTGTTCTTCCTGGGCCTGGCCGACGACCTGCAGCGCCCGCAGGGCCTCGACTACAAGCCGAAGTTCCTGGTCCAGTTCCTCGCCACGGCCGCGCTCGTGGCCTTCGGCCTGCGCATCCACTTCATCCACCCGGCGTGGCTGGCGGTCGCGGTGACCTTGGTCTGGGTCGTCGGCGTGACCAACTCGATGAACATCATCGACATCATGGACGGCCTCGCGGCGAGCCAGGCGGCGGTCGCGGCGACGGGCTTCCTGCTCGTGTCGCTGCCCAACCAGGAGAGCTACGTGCGCTACGCGGCCGCGGCCGTCGCGGGCGCGGCGATGGGCTTCCTGCCGTGGAACATGTCCAAACGGCACAAGGTGTTCATGGGCGACTGCGGCAGCCTCACGCTCGGCTTCCTGCTCGCGGGCCTGTCCCTCGGCGCGCACTACTCGTCGGCCAACGACGTCGGCGTGTTCGCGCCGCTCTTGATTCTGTTCGTGCCGGTGTTCGACACGTTCTTCGTGAGCATCCTGCGCCTGCGGCAGGGCAAGTCGCCCTTCCTCGGCTCGAAGGATCACTTCGCCCTGCGCCTGGAGAAGCTCGGCTACTCGCGCCGCCAGGTCGTGCTCATCGCGGCCGTCTCCGCCGCGATCCTCAGCTTCTGCGCCTTCCTCGCGACCGAATATCCGGCCAAGCAGGCGCTCGCGGTGTACGCGCTCGTCGCGGCGCTCCTGCTCTGGATCGGGCGGCGGCTGTCGCTGGTGACGATGAAATGAAGACCGACGTCCTGATCCTCGGCGGCGGCTTGGCGGGCCTCTCGACGGCCCATCACCTGGGCGAGCTCGGCGTGCGCTCGCGCCTGGTCGTCGAGGCGCGGCCGACGTTCGGCGGCACGGCGGGCTCGATGAAGGCCGGCGGCTTCACGTTCGACTTCACGGGCCATCTGCTCCACCTGCACGACCCGTACGGCAAGAAGCTCATCCTCGACCTGCTCAAGGGCAACGTGGCGACGCACTCGCGCCGGGCGTGGATCCACTCGGAGGGCGTCGACACGCGCTATCCGTTCCAGGCCAACGTACGCGGCCTGCCGCCGTCGGCGGTGCTCGATTGCGTCTCGGGCTTTCTCGAGACGGTGCACCGACCGCGCGCGCTCGCGCCCAACCCCGACTTCCTCTCCTGGTGCCGCGCGACGTTCGGCGAGGGCATCACGCGGCGCTTCATGAAGCCGTACAACGAGAAGCTCTGGCAGACGCCGCTCTCGGAGATGACGATCGAGTGGCAGGGGCGCTTCGTGCCCAAGCCCGCGGCGGCCGAGGTGCTCTACGGGGCGCTCGTCGACCAGAACAAGCTCTTCGGCTACAACGCGGAGTTCCGCTACCCGATACGCGGCGGCATCCAGTCCCTGCCCGACGCGCTGGCCGCGCGCCTGGAGCCGGGCGTGGCGCGCGCGAACGCGCGCGTGGAGGCCGTGGACCTGCGCGAGAAGGTGGCGAAGGTCGCGGGCCTCGGCGAGGTGCGCTACGAGCGGCTCGTGAACACTTTGCCGCTCGTCGACTTCCTCGACCTCGCCTTTCCTCTGCCGCCGGACGTGAAGGCCGCGCGCAAGAAGCTGCGCTACAACACCGTCTGGAACCTGAACCTGGGCGTGGCGCGCGCCGACGTGTCGGACAAGCACTGGGTCTACTACCCCGAGAAGAAATTCCCGTTCTATCGCGTCGGCTTCTCGACCAACTTCTCGAAGAACCTGGCGCCCAAGGGACACACGTCCATCTACGTCGAGGCGGCGCGGCCCGGCGGGACGAAGGTCGACGTGCCGAAGCTGGAGGCCGAGGTTCTCAAGGGTCTTCGCGAAGCGGGAGTCCTGCGCAAGAGCGACGAGATCTCCGCGAAGGTTTGGATGCCGATCAAGGTCGGCTATGTCGTCTACGATTTCCAGCGCACGCCGGCCGTCAACGCGATCTTCCGCCGCCTCGGCGAGTCGGGCATCGAGTCGATCGGGCGCTACGGGGCCTGGAAATATTCTTTCATGGAAGAGACGATCCTGGACGGCAAGCGCTGCGCCGAGCGGCTGGCCGGGGTCGCGTCGGCGCCCGCCGCGCCCATATCCTCGGAGCTGAGAGCCCTCAAATGAAGCGCCTCGTCCTGCTCGTGCTCGCCGCCGCTTTCCTGTCCGCGTGCGTGGCCATCACCGTCGAGAAGCGCAAACCGCGCAAGGGGCCGGTCAAGGAAGTGGGCTACGTCGACTACGGCGGGGGACAGGTGCGCTACTCGGCCGAGGGCTGGGCGTGGGCCGTGTCCAGCCGCCGCAAGACGGCGCTGCGCCTGATGCGCAGCAACTGCGGCTCCGAACTCAAGCCCGAGATCACCGACGAGTACTCGCGCTCCGACGCGGACGCGGCCTACAACGGCGAGGACATCGACTCGAGCATGAAGATCGGCGACGACCATTTTAAAATCGAGCGGTACATACATTTGTCCTATGAGTGCCGGCCGCTCGGCGCGCCGGCCGTCGCGGTTTCGACGCCGACGGCGAGCGGGCCGACCTTGGTGATCCCCGCGGTGTCCTCTTCCTCGGGAACCACGACGGTCGACGCCTCCACGGCGCCCGTGGCGGTCTCCATCTCCACGATCTCCGCGCCGGTCGTGCTCTCGACGGCGCCCGCTCCTTCGACCTCCTCGACCACCCTTCCCGCCCCGGAGTCTCCGCGATGATGAAGCTCGACCGTCCTCTCTGCGTTTTCGACCTTGAGGCGACCGGCACCGACGTCCTGCAGGACCGGATCGTCGACGTCTGCATCCTGCGCAAGGAGGTGGACGGGACGGAGACGGTGTTCTCGTCGCTCGTCAATCCCGGCGTGCCGATCCCGCCGGAGGCGACGGCGATCCACCACATCTCCAACGAGATGGTGGCCGATCAGCCGACGATCAAGGACTTGGCGCCGAAGCTCTTCGAGATCTTCGACGGGGCCGACCTTTCGGGCTTCAACGCGGGGCGCTACGACATCCCTCTCCTTCACGCGGAGCTCAAGCGCGCGGGCTTCGAGTGGGTGCTGACGGGCAAGCGCATCGTCGACGCCTTCACGATCTTCCAGCGCAAAGAACGGCGCGACCTCACGGCCGCGTACAAGTTCTACTGCGGCAAGGACCTGACGGGAGCGCACCGCGCCGAGGCCGACGTGCGCGCGACGGCCGAGATCCTCTGGGCGCAGGTGGAGCGCTATCCGGACCTGCCCAAGGACACGGCGGGGCTCGACGCGTTCTGCAACGCGGTCGACCCCTCGCGCGTGGACGCGGACGGCAAATTCGTCTGGAAGAACGGCGAGGCGGCCTTCGGCTTCGGCAACAAGCACAAGGGCAAGACCCTGCGCGAGGTCGTGGCGATGGACCGCGGGTACATCAATTGGATGGTCGACAAAGGCAACTTCAGCGCGGACGTGGTGCGCATCTGCCGCGAGGCGCTCGAAGGAAATTTCCCGGTGAAGAAGGCTTGAGCGGATTCTGACCGGGTAGACTCGAACTGAGATGAACAAGAAGATCGCGGTCGTCCTCCTTTCCGGCGGGCTCGATTCGACGACGGCCCTTTATTGGGCGAAGAAGAAAGGCTTCGCTCCCGTCGGCCTCGCGGTGCACTACGGCCAGCGCCACTCGCGCGAGCTGCGCGCGGCGCGCGCGGTGGCGCGCAAGGCGGGCGTGCCTCTGCACGAGACGGCGTTCACTTTGCCGTGGCTGGGCGGCTCGTCGCTGACCAATAAGAAGATGAAGATTCCCGAGCTCGCGCTGAAGAAGATCGGCACGGGGCGCATCCCGTCGACTTATGTTCCCGGCCGAAATACGATCTTCCTGTCCTTGGCGGTGTCGCTCGCGGACTCGATCGGCGCCGAGGCCATCGTGATCGGCGCGAACGCTCTCGACTATTCCGGCTATCCGGACTGCCGCCCGCCGTTCCTCGACGCTTTCTCCAAGGTCGCGAAGCTGGGCACGAAGCGCGGCACGGAACAGCACAAGGGCCTGCGCGTGCTCGCGCCTCTTCTCCACCTCGACAAGAAGGGCATCGTGCGTCTCGCGGACAAGCTCGGCGCGCCGCTGTCGCTGACGTGGTCCTGCTACGCGGGCGGCTCGCGCCCGTGCGGGCGCTGCGACTCCTGCCAGCTGCGCGCCAAGGGCTTCCGCGAGGCGGGCGAGGCGGACCCGGCGCTGTGACGTCCACGGCGATCAAGCTCTCCGACGCCTCGCGCGGCCGCATGGTCGAGGTGTTCTCCTCGCTGCAGGGCGAGGGCCCGCGCGTGGGCGAGCGGCAGATCTTCGTGCGGCTGGGCGGCTGCAATCTCCGCTGCGACTACTGCGACGAGCCCGATACGATCCCGATCCCTTCAGGAGAGGTCTGGTCCATCGAGAAGGTGAAGTCCGCCATCTTGCGCCTGCACAAGAAGCGCGAGCATCGCTCGGTTTCCTGGACGGGCGGCGAGCCGCTGCTGCACCCGGCTTTCCTCGCGCCGCTGATGCGCTTCGCGCACAAGATGGGCCTCGAGAACTATCTCGAGACGAACGGGACTTTGCCGAACGCGATGCGCGCGCTGGAGCCGCTGTGCGACGTGGTGTCGATGGATATCAAGTTACCCTCTTCAACAGGCCGCGCGACCTGGGAAATGCACAAGGCGTTCTTGAAGGAAGCGCCCACCGGGACCTTCGTGAAGGTGGTGCTCACCTCGAAGACCACCGACGCGGAATGGCGTCAGGTTCTGTCGCTCGTGAAGGGCCGCGAGGGCACCCTCGTGCTTCAGCCCGCCACGCGCTTCGGCGGCGTGGAGCCGATCTCGCCGGCCAAGTGCTTGCGCTTCGAGGATCAGGCCCGCAAGGTCCTCTCCGACGTGCGCGTGATGCCGCAGTGGCATCACCTCTGGCGAGTCCGTTAGGACTTATCCACAAAGTCTCCCCGGGGAGACTCGCTCCGGAGCGAGTTGATCAGGGCTGCTTGCCGCAATTGATCATCCACGGAATCCCGAACTGGTCGACGCACATGCCGAAACGCCGCGCCCAGAACGTCTCCTGGATGGGCATCGAGACCTCGCCGTTCTCCGAGAGCGCTTTGAAGACGCGCTCGGCCTCGCCGGGCGAGTCGATGCCGAGCGTGATCGAGAGCCCCTGCGGCCTCTCGTAGTACTCGGGCGGCGAGTCGGCGGCGCCGAGCTCCTGGCCGTCCAACACGAACGTGGCATGGATGATCTTATCCTTCCACTGGGGCGTGATCTTCTCGCTCATCGGCGACTCGCCCCAGGTCATCTTCATCTGAGTCTTGCTGCCCAGGTGAATTTCGTAGAACTTCAGCGCTTCCGCGCAGCGGCCGTCGAAATTGAGATAAGGCGCGACTTTCATGGGATTCTCCTGGTCAATGCGCGCGCTTGGCGGCGCGGTGGGGGAAGGCGAAGATGCAGATCACGATCAAAGCCATCAGGACGCCCGACGCGGAATAGCGGCTCAGGGCCAGGCCTCCGGAGGCGTGGGGCTTGTCCATGAAATCGCCGACGACGGCGCCGAGCGGACGCGTGAGGATGAACGCCGACCAGAACAGCGCCGTGCGCGAGGTCTTCGTCAGGTAGTACGCCGCCGCGACGAGCGCGAGCAGGCCGACGAACACCCCGACGCCGCCGAGATAGCCGAGGCCCGCGGTATCGGCGGTCCAGTCGCCGAGCGCCGTGCCCAAGGTCTGCGAGAACATGATCGTGACCCAGTAGAAGATCTCGGCCTTCGGCGAGCTGACGGTCTCGACCGAGACCGAGCCCATCGTCCGGTGCCAGACGAACAGGGAGAGCAGCAGCAGCGTGAGCAGGATCGCCGAGCCGCCGGCGTAGCCGATGCCCAGCGAGCGGTCGGCGAAGTCGGCCATGGTCGTGCCCACGGTGGTCGTGGCGATGATGGTGACCCAGTACAGGACGGGGTGGAAGCGCTTTGCCCGGATTTGGGCGCTGACGGCGATCGCGAAAATGACGGCGAAGATCGCCGTGCCGGTCAGGTAACCCAGGTTCATCGACATGGAGACTGCGTCGCCGGCGGTCTCGCCGAGCGTGGTGGCGAAAATCTTGATGATCCAGAAAAGAAGGGTGACTTCAGGGACCTTGCTGAGGGTTTCGTCCATGGCGGATACTTTACCCAAAAAACAGGAGGCGCCGAGACCGCCGCCCGTTAATGGGCCGTCTCAGCGCCTCATAGGACCCGTCCCGAACCCGGAACGCGCGAACTGGCGGTCTCCTGTGTCTCGGCGGAACCACAGGGCCCGACAGCGACGGTCCGGCCACGACCCGACGCGTCTCACTGCGACCTGCGACCACGACCACGACCACGACACCGGGGAACCAGGACACCCGGCACGACCGCGACTCCGACCACCGGTTTACGGCCTCAGCCTCACCCCGGCGTCCGGCTTATTCCCGTCGAACACCGGGATCGGGGCGGGTCTGAAATGAGTATAGCTCCGGAAATAATTTGTTCAAGACCCAAGAATTCCTGGGTCTGGACGAAACGGCGAAAAAATTTTTCAGCGCGCACGCGCGAAGAATTTTTTTGGCGTTTAGAGCGGAACCGCACCGGGGCGCTGAAAGCGCCGGGCCAGTTCTTCCCGGTTGAGCGCCAGCATCGCCCGGCGCCCGTGCGGACAGCAGGAGCCGTCCTGGCAGTCCTTGAGCTCGTCGAGGAGCTTGTACGCCTCGTCCTCGCCGAGCCGGTCGTGCGCCTTGACCGCCGCCTTGCAGGCCACCGTCGCGATCGCGTCGTGGCGCAGCGCCGCTGCCTCGTCGACGGGGTCGTTGAGCGCGTCGATCACGCGGTGGATCAGCTTCTTCACGTCGTCGGCCGAGGCGAACAGCGCCGGCACCGCGGTCACGTGCAGCCCGCTCTTGCCGTAGCCCTCGACGTCGAAGCCGAGCTTGCGCAGCCGCTCGGCCTTCTCGAGGACCATGCGCGTCGCCGACGCCGGCAGCGCCATCGGGATCGGCAGCATGAGCTTCTGCGACTTGGCCCCGCCGTGCTCCACTTCGGCCATCAGCTTCTCGAAGAGGATGCGCTCGGCCGCCGCGTGCTGGTCGAGCATGAACAGCCCGCCCGCCGCCTCGAAAAGGAGGTATGCGCGCTCGATCTGGCCGATGTAGCGGAACGGAGGGGTGTACCAAGCGGGAGCGCCCTCGGGAGCGGCCATGGCGACGGCGGCGCCGAGATTGAGCTGCTTGAATTGATCGGGAAGAATGGCGTGGCCGCCGAGATAGTACGAATCGGGAGCAGCAGCTACTTCCTGCACTGGTGCCGGAGCGGGAGCTGGAGCGTCGGCGACCACCGCGGCGGGCGCGGGCTCGACGGTGATGGGCTCGGCCGCCTTGGCCTTGGCCAGCGCGGAGGCGACCAAACCGGAGACGAGGCCGAACATCTCGCCGTCGTTCTTGAAGCGGATCTCGCGCTTGCCCGGGTGCACGTTCACGTCGAAGGCGTCCGGGTTCAGCTCGATCATCGCCACGCACACCGGGTGCTTGCCGCTCGGCCGCTCGCCGTAGCCCTTGTACAGCGCCTGCTGAAGGAGCCGCGAGGACACCGGCCGCTTGTTCACGAAGAAGTACTGGAAATTGCGCGAGGACGGCATCTTGCTCGCGGGCGAGACCAGCATGCGGACCTTGATCCCGGGCCGCTCCACGTCGATCGGCAGCAGGCCGTTGGCCAGGTCGTCGCCGAGCACCGCGGCGGCGCGCAGGTCGAGGTCCTGGAACGGGTCGCCCGTGTTCTCGGGCTCGAAGCGCAGGACCGTGCGCCCCTCGGACTTGTAGGTGAAGCGCACGCCGGGATTGGCGATCGCGGCCTCTTCGATCACGGCCGCGAGCTTGGCGCGCTCCGCGCCCTCGGACTTGAGGAACTCCCGCCGCGCGGGCGTGTTGTAAAAGAGGTCGGTGACGAGGACCGTCGTGCCCGGGATCGCCGGCGCCGGCCCGTTGAGGAAGCGCGCGCCGACTTGGTTCACGCGCCAGCCCGTCTTCGACTCGCGCGTCGCGCTCGTGATCGTGATGCGCGAGACCGCCGCGATCGCGTACAGCGCCTCGCCGCGGAAGCCGAACGTCGTCAGCTTGTCGAGGTCCTCGAAGGCCGCGATCTTGCTCGTCGCGTGGCGCCCGAGGCAGAGCTTGAGGTCCTCGGCCTCCATGCCGCAGCCGTCGTCGACGATGCGCAGCGAGTCGATGCCCGCGCCCGTGACCTCGACGTCCACGCGCGTGGCGCCCGCGTCGATCGAGTTCTCGAGCAGTTCCTTCAGCATCGAGGCCGGGCGCTCGACGACTTCGCCGGCGGCGATGCGGGAGAACACTTCCTCGGG
>Ga0134125_10001632_pt1 | contig 27433 bp, 21 predicted proteins | sample KB31751_FD_96464 | JGI IMG/M metagenome (GOLD analysis project Ga0134125, IMG submission 96464) | Terrestrial soil microbial communities with excess Nitrogen fertilizer from Kellogg Biological Station, Michigan, USA - KB3-175-1 | ecosystem: Environmental > Terrestrial > Soil > Unclassified ... | reverse complement strand
CCAATCGCGCCGGCTTGATGGCGGTCCCCTGCGCGTTCAGTGGCGCCCCTAGTTGACGAGCTGTCTTTGCCACTGTCCGAGTCTCTCAGCAACCTACGAACGCGATCATACGGATTCAGCGGTGTAATGATCAGATAGCGACGTCAATATGGGTCGCCCGCCGTATCCAGTGAGGTAACGTGCAGCGGATGACCGGCGCCGCGCGACGCCACCAGGCGATCGCGTCGAGTGAGTCGCGAGCGGTGCCGCGCCAAGTCGGAACGCGGTTGGAATAGGCCCACCGCGAGCCGCGTCTAAGGTCTGACGCCCAAATGAGTGAAGCCACCGGACAGCCACGCAGCCGCCGCGACCTGGAAGTGCTGCTCGCGCTCGGGGAAGGTCGCGAGCTGACGCGGCGCGAGCGCGCCCGCGCGCGACGGCGCGGCCTGCTCGAAGTCCGCGATCCATGGCTCGAGCAGCAGCGCGGAGTCGTCGCGGCGCTGCGCAGCGGCGGCCCCGCGCCGGCGCCCGGGCTCGCCGCGCGGGTCGGTGGCGAACCGCGGCCCACCCCCCACGCATGGACCACCCGCCGGGCGCTGGTGCCGACGGCCGCGCTCGCCGCCTGCACCGCCGCGGTCGCGCTCGTGGTCGCGCTCGCCTCGCAGGGCGGTGGCGACGGGCGGCTGCTGGCCGCTCGCGTCGCCGACGTCTGGCAGCAGCCGCAGGTCCACGCGCGACCGCCGGTCGACGCGAGCGACCACGCCCGGCTCCGCTACCGCTTCGCCGGCGTCGCCTTTCCCAACTACCACGACGCGGAGGGCTGGCATCCCGGCGGCACGCGCACGGACACGATCGACGGGCGCGCCACCGCGACCGTGTTCTACGTCATCGGGAGACGCCGCGCCGCGTACACCGTCGTGCGCGGGACGGGCCTTGCGCTGCCCGCGAACGCCGAGCGCGTGCGCGCCGGCCGACTGCACGTCGTGCGCTTCCGCGACGGCGATCGCTGGGTGATCGTGTTCGAGCGCAACGGGAGCACGTGCGTGCTGACCGCGGCGGCGCCGCGCGAGCGCGAATGGCTGCTGCAGCTCGCTGACTGGCCCGTCTGAGCGCCGAGCGCGCGCCGGCGAGTCGATGCCGGTTTGCGATCAACTCGAAGCGATCTCCTTGGCGCGTGGAATACACCGCGCGTGTGGTGCGTCACACGGCACGTGAGGCACAGCGCGCAGCAGCCGTCGGGCGAGGTCGAGGACGTCGTGCGCACGGCACGCGAGCTCGAGTCGCTCGGGCTGTTCCTCCCATGCGGCGAGCGCCGCGGGGCGATCGTCGCGCTCGCGGCGGGACGGCCGCGCGAGCAGCACGACGACGACCTCACCCACCACGTCAACGGCTGCCTGTCGTGCGCGACGGCGCTCGACACGCTCGCGCGGCGCCTGCCCGAGAGCGCGCCGCCGGCCCCCACGCCCGCGCCGTTCGCACTCGACGTGATCGAGGGGCGCGAGCTCGTCCGCAACGTGGTCCCCGGCACGCGCGGCGGCAGCCGGTGCCGGCGTCCACGGCTGCCGCGGCGTCCGCAGCTGCGGATGCCGGCATTGCTCAGCAGCCTGCGCGCAGGCGTCGGCGGCTTGCGCGCGCTGCGCCCGCTGACGCGCGACTTCTCGCACGCCGGGCCACTGCTCGGCGGCGGGCTCGCGCTGCTCGCCATCCTCGTCGTCGCCGGCCTGGTCGCGAGCGCCCTCTCCGGCTCCCACGGGACGCCGCACCACGGCGCGGCCGCGCAGGCGCGCGCGAGCGTCCACGGCGCGCCGCCGGCTCACGGGCAAACGTCCCCCTCCACGCATGCCGGCACGCGTCGGCGCACGCCGACGGCCGGCGCCGGCAGCCGCCGCGCGAGAGAGGCGGCGCAGACGCGGGAGCGGATGGCCGTCGCGCAGCGGACGCCCGCCGCGCACGCGCACACGCCCGTCCGCGCGCCGACGCCGGCCGCGGCGGCGCCCCAGGCCACGGCCCCCCACGGCAGCGCGCCGGCACCGATCCCCATGCACCTCTCGCCCCCACCCAGCGCGTCGGCGACGTCCGGCCGCTGGGCCGGAGACTTCACGCCATGAAGGCCACCGGGGGACCGGACGCGACGCCCGACCGCGAGCCCTGGATGGGCGTCGAGCTGCGCCACCTCGCGGCGCTCACGGCGGTCGCCTCGACCGGCACCTTCCGCGGCGCGGCGGACGAGCTCGGCTACGTGCAGTCGGCCGTCAGCCAGCAGATCGCGTACCTCGAGCGGACCGTCGGCGCACGCCTGGTCGAGCGCTCGCCCGGCCCGGGCCCGGTGACGCTGACGGAGGCCGGCAGCGTGCTCGTGCGCCACGCCCACGAAATCCTCGCGCGGCTGCGGGCGGCGCGCGCCGACGTCGACGCGATCGGGGGCGACGGGGCCGGAACGGTCACCGTCGGCCTCGACGCGATCGCCGGCAGGCACGTCCTTCCGACCGTGCTGCGCCAGCTCCGGCTCACGCACCCGGAGCTGACGTTGGTGTTCTCCGAGGTCGCCTCGCCGAGCGCGCGGCTCGACCTCGTCGAGCGCGGGATGATCGACCTCGCGTTCGTCGATCTGCCCGTCGACTCCGGCCGCTTCGCCGTCTGCGAGGTGCTGCGCGACCCATACGTGCTGCTCGTCGCCGCGTCGCATCCGCTGACGGAGCTCGAGCGCCCCGTCACGCACGGCGACCTCGCAGGCCTGCGGCTCGTCGCCAGTCCGTTCGGCGGCGAGGAGCCGTCGCAGCGGCGCGGCGAACTGTCGCAGCTGGTCGTGCAGACGATGGTCGCGACCGAGCACTGCCAGGCGATCGTGCCGGCGCTGTCGGTCGAAGGCGACGATCCGCAGACGGTCGCGATCGACCTCGGCCACCTGCTGCCGCCGCACGTGCTCGGCCTCTGCTGGCACGCCGACCGCGAGCTGCGGCCGGCGGTCGCCGCCTGCCTCGACGTCGTGCGCGAGTGGCGCACGACGCGCACGCGCCTGCGCGTCGCCGCCTGAGCGACGATCGCACAGGGGGGCCCGCCTCCGCCTGCCACGTGGCCGGCTCCGGCACCCCTGCGCAGGGGAATCGGGCGCTCAGCCGACCGCCCAGCGCCATGCCTCGGGGTCGTGGCGCTCCGGGTCGTACGCGGCGAGGGCGGCCGTCAGCTCCTCCGCCGCGGCCTCCTCCAGCTCTCGCGACCACCAGCGCCAGCGCCAGGTCCCGCGCGCGGGCGAGCTCGCGACCGTCAGCTCGCGCGACAGCGCGACCGGCTCCGGCTCGCATGCCACAAGGTCGCCGTAGGGACGCGGCGTGCGCGTCCGCACGACCAGATGCGCAGCGATCCTGCCGTCGCGCTCGAGGTACACGCGGTCGCACGGCCCGAGCCCGGCGGGCCGGTCGGCGAGGTACAGCTCGAGCAGGCCGTCGCAGCGCGGGAAGCGCTCCAGCCCGCTCTCCGGCAGCGCGAGCACGATGTCGCCGCAGCCGCGCCCGCTGTCGGGGCGCGCCATCGGCGCGGCGGCCGCGGCCAGCTCCAGCTCTGGCCGGTGGCAGCGTTCTGGACCAGGGTCCTCGCAGCGGCGCAAGTCGGCGACGTTCAGCCACCCCGCGCGCCCCATCGAGAGGTCCGCGGTGCAGCGCAGCCACGCTCCCGGCACGCGCGCCTCCGGCGGAAGCAGGCGCGCGGGCAGCGGAACGGGGCGGCGCGGATGCCACTCCGGCAGCACGAGCGTCGCGGCACCCTCGCCGTCGATCGCCACGACGGTCGCGAACGTCTCGTAGCGGCGCGCGTCGAAGCCGACGAACTGGACGTAGCGGCCCTGGCCGTCGCTGCGCGTGCGCAGCAGCCCGGCCGCGCTCGCCGACACCGGCTCGCGCTGCCCGTCGATCCGCCGCGCCTGCACGCGCCCGCGCAGGCGGTCCACGCGCAACACCTGGAAGGGGCGCCGGCGCGCGCCCGTGCGGGGCGTGAAGCGCTGGCCCGAGCGCAGCGCGAGCGGATGCGGCGGCAGCCCGTGCCCGCCGTCCTTCGTCTGCGCGGGTGGGCTGTTGAGCTTCTTCCGCGTGCCGTGACCCTGCAGCTTCTTGCCGCTGGCGCCCATCGCCTCTCTCCAATCGCTGGTGAACGGTGTGCTGGGAGAGACGGCGGCTGTGCGGCGCTTGTTTCAGCGCGTCCTGGCGGAGGCGGGATCGAGACGAAGCGCGACCGGAATCGTGGTCGCGGGGCCGCACGTGGAATACGACGCACGCGCCGGCGTCATCCCACTCGCCATGCGATCGAGCCGGCCAACCCATCTGCTTCGCCGCCGCGGTGCGGACAGGATCGCGCCGCCGCTGCGGCGGCTGGCGCGCTGCGGCATCGCGACCCGCGACGACGGCGCGCTCGTCCGCGCGCTCGAGCTGCGTCCGCTCGCGCCCGAGCTGCTCGACGGCGACGAGGCGCTCGCCCTCGAGCGCACGTTCGTCGAGCTGGTCGAGGGCCTGCGCGCGGGCGCCGCGGTACAGCTCCTGGTCGAGCGCGGCGAGCGCAACGCGCTCCACCTGCTGCTCGCGACCCCGCCGCGCGCGGACCGCCGCGTCGCGGACGCGGCCGACGCCGAGCTCGACGCGCTGCTCGACGTCGAGGCGACACGCGCGCTGCTGCGCGACGTCGCGATCGAGTCGCACCTGCTCGACGGCACGGCGCTGGCGCGCCTGCTGCTCGGACGCTGCGGCGGCGACGACGGGTGCGCCGCCGCCGCGCGGATCGAGCTCGCCGGCAGCTTCGACGCGCGCGCCGAGCGCGCCGCGGCGGAGGCCGCTGCGAACGCACTCGTCGCGCCGCTCGCGCAGGCGGTCACCGTCGCCGACGCGCGTCAGGTGCGCGTCGGCGACGCTCTGGAGCAGGTCGTTCGACTTGCGACGGCGCCCGACGACGACGCGCCGCTCGGCTGGGTCGCGCGCACGCTCGCCGAGACACCCGGCGTCTGCGCCTCCGTCTGCGCACGCCGCGCGACGACGGAGCACGACGAGCAGCTGCTGCTGTCCGTGCATGCGGCCGTGCGCGAGCCGGGACCCGGCGCGCGCGCCGCCGCACTCGCCGCGCGCGTGGACGTAGTGACCCGCCTGTTCGGCGACGCCTCGGGCGCGAGCGTGCAGCGGGGCGAGTTCGTCCAGCACCTGCTGTGGCCGGCGACGCTGCCGCTCGCGCTCTATCCGAGCGGCAGCGCGCAACGCGTCACCCCGGAGCTGGCGGCGCGCGCGCTCGCGCCGCTGACGGCCGGCTGCGGCAGTCCGTCGGGCGCGCCGCTCGCGCACGCCGAGCTGCACGGCTCGCTCGAGCTGCTCGACCCGTGGGACCCCGCGCACCGCTTCCCGGCCGTGCTCGTCGTGGGCGCGGGCGCGGCCGCGGTCGCCGCGACCGTCGCGGAGCGGCTGGCGGCGCTTGACGGCGTTCGCGCGCTCGCTCCCGCGAACGACCTGCACGCAGCGGACGCGGCGCTCGCGCACGCGCCCGCCGAGGGCGTCCTGCCGCTGGGCGAGCTGCCGGCGCTGGCCGAGGGCGACGGCCGCGCGCTCGTCGCGCTCGCCCGGCGCGCGCGCGTGCGCCGCGTCGCGCTCGTGGCGTCGCTGGAGCGGCCCTCGCAGGTCGCGGCCGCGGCGGGCCCGAGCGCGGCCGCGGCCTTCCCGATCGTGCTCCTGCTCGAGCCCGCCGACGGCGAGCCCGCGGCGCCGCCGTGGCTCCCGCTGCAGGCGGGCGAGCTGCAGGCGGCGGACGCGCTGCGCCCGCTGCGCGGCCCGGCCCGCCCGACGCTGTGGCTCAATGGCGGCCGTGGGCGCGGGCGCGTGCGCCTCAACCTCACCCCGCTCGCGGTTGAGACCCCACCTGCCGGCGTCCTCTCCACACAGGCGGCCTAGCGATGCCCGGCACCCACACCCACTCCAGGAGGCAAGGCATGACGTTCGACCTCAAACGGCTCAGCCCGGCGCACTGGCTCCAGTGCGCGTCCGCGCTGCTGCTGACCGCGTCGGTGGCGCTCGGGAACGCGCTGACCGCCGACGTGCTGAAGCACGCGATCGGCAACGGCCACGACAGAGCCGCCGACCTCAGCGATTTCGTCAACGCGTGCGACAACGTGCTGAAGCCGATCTTCAGCATCTCGATCGCAACCACGCCGCTCGTCGTGGTCGGCGGCGCGGGGATGCTCGCGCTCGGCAACTCGCGCGGCAGCCGCGTCATCGTCATGTCGCTGTTCGCGATGATCCTCGTGGCCACCGCCAAGGAGTTCGCGACCTAGGCCATGGCCCGAGCCGCTCGCATCGTGTTCCCGGCTCGCCGCCGCGCGGGGGCCGTCGGCGTGGTCGCCGCGCTGGCGGCGACGGTCGCGCTGCTCGCGCACCCGTCGCTCGCCCACGCCGCGACGGCGACGCCGACGATGGCGGACTTCAACCCGCAGGACGTCACCGACTGGTTCAAGAGCTTCTTCGCCGGCGGCCCGAGCCAGCCGAGCCCCGACGCGCAGTTCTTTCAGTGGGTGACCGCGCTGCCGAACTTCACGAAGACCGACCCGACCTCGTTCCAGCTCCCGGACCTGCGCGCGCTGATCGAGGTCGCAGCGTACGGGCTGCTGGCGGTGATGATCTCCATCTCGACGCTGCGCTGGGTGCTCAGCGGGCGGATCGACCAGGACGACCCGGCCGCCGCCTTCGGCGGGGTCGTACGGGGCGGCGCGGCGGCACTCGCGATCGCGATCTGGCCGTGGGCCTTCACCCAGGTCGTGAGCCTCACGAACCTGCTGACGCACGCGCTGCTGGCGAACCCGAACCACGCCAACTTCGCGCAGAGACTCGACGACAACGCGATGAGCATCCTGTTCGTCACGGTCCCGCCACTCGCACTGGTCGTCGTGATCGCGAACGTGCTGCTCGGGTTCGCGCTGATGATGATGAAGGTCGCGGGCAGCGCGGGGCTCGCGCTGATCTACGTCGCGATGCCGCTCGCGCTCGTGCTGGGCACGGTGCGCGACCTCGCGTGGATCCCGAACGCGCTCCTGCGTGTCGGCTTCACGCTCGCCTTCTGGCCGATCGTGTGGGCGCTCAGCTACCTCGTCTTCTTCGTCATGAAGAACCAGATGTTGACGCCGGACGCGGGAACATCGCCGCTCGACCAGTTGTTCACGGTCCCGCTGCTGGTGATCGCGCTGTACCTGCTGTGCATCAAGGTGCCCAAGCAGATCACGACGATGGCGGCGATCAGCGCCCTGCGCGGCGGCGGCGGCGGTGGCGGAGGCCACATTCGCCTGCCCTCGTCCTACAACGCGATCCGCACGACCGAGCGGGTCGAGAAGACGGTCCAGGCCTCGCAGATGAACACGCTGCAAGTGCGCAGCCCCTACCTGCCGGGCGGCGCGGCCGCGACCAGCGCCAGCACCGGGACGGCCGCCACGGTACTCGCCGGCATCGCGACCGCGCCGGCGGGCGGAGTCGGCGCGGCGGTGGCTGGAACGGGCGCGGCGGCGGCTGGAGCGGGCGCGGCGGCGGCTGGAGCAAACGCCGCGGCCGCCGCGCCAACGGCCGCCGCGGCCGTCGCGCCAACGGCCGCCACGCCCGCCGCGGCCGCCACGCCCACGCCTGCAGGCACCCCGACGCCCGCCGCCACCCCGACGCCCGCCGCGACCCCCAACGCGACGCCGTCCGCCCCCCAGCTCCCAACGAACTGGCCGCAGCCGATCGACCGCAAGGCGGTGCTCGCCGAGGACCGCCGCATGGGCAACCTGCTCGCGCCGACGCCGGCCGGGCTCGCGAACGCGTTCGCCGACCTCGAGGCCACGCCGGAGCTGAACGGCCCGTTCCTCCACGCGATCCGAGATGGCATGGGCGTCAAGCAGGCGGCGGCGATCGGCGCCTCGCAGGCACACAAGCTCGGCAACGAGGGCGCGCGCGACGCGTTCCTGGCGATCGGCGCGGCGCCCCCGCAGCTCCGTGCTGCCGCCGCCGACGTGCTGCTGGGCAACGGGGCCGCCGGCGGTCGCGGCAACCCGGTCGCCGCGCTTGGCGCCGGAGCGCAGCAGCGCGGAGCGCCGGCGCCGATCCCCAACTTCGCGGGCGCCAACCAGCAGGCGCGCGGGCTCGGCGACCAGTACGCGCTCGACATGTTCAATCGCAGCCAGACGACGAACGGGCCCGGCAACGCCCGCTTCAGAGGCGACCAGGCGGGCCTGCAGGCCGCGCTCGGCGCGATCGGCCCGGGCGGCGTGCGCAAGATGCTCGACCCGGCGGAGATCGCGCGCTTCGGCAGCGTGCGCAGCTACGCCGGCTACCACAAGGCGCTCGCCGAGCTGCACGGAAAGGACGCGCTCGCCGACGCCTACGACGCGATCGGCTCGAGCCCCGGCATGCGCGTCACGCGAGCCTACAACCCGTGGGCGCTGACCCAGTCGCCGCAATACCGACTCGGCCAGCTCCCGAGAGACTTCTGGCAGCGCTACGGCCACGTCGGCCACCCCGCCCAGGCGCCTCTGCGGGGGGCACAGAGGGCGACGCCGTGAGCACGCCGACCTACCGGCACCTGGAGGCGAAGCTGCGCGTCGCGGAGCTGACGATCGCGCAGTGGGCCGGCGTCGGGGTCGGACTGCTGCTCGCGTTCGGCTGGGCGCAGCTGAGCCCGTTCGGGACGAAGCTCACGCTGTTCGTCGGGATCTACCTGGCCGGGCTGCCCGCGACCGTCGCGTTCGTCGCCTCGCAGACGGACTACGACTTCTGGATCCACGTGCGCGCGCTCGGGCGCTGGCACGCCGGAGGCGGCCGCTACGCGCCCGGACCGGGCGCCGCCGCCCACGGCTACGCGCTGCGGGCGCCGTCCTCGCGCGAGCGCGACGCGCTCGCCGACCGCAGCGTCCCCGCCCTCGACGTCGACGCGCTGTGGGAGCGATGATGGCGCGGCGGAACGCTCCCGGCGCCCAGCGCGGCGCGCTGCCCGAGGCGGGCGACCTGCTGGCGGTCGAGGCGATCGACCCGCGCGGGACGATCGTCACGTCCGAGGGCGCGTTCGTGCACGTGCTGCACGTCGCCCCGCCGAACCCGCTGATCCTGTCGGGAGCGGACCGCGAGCGGCTCGCGGCCGGCTTCTGCCACGTCGCCGGGCGGCTCAGCCCCGGCCAGTCGCTGCAGTACTACGTGCAGTCGCGGCCGATCGACCTCGACGAGCTGCTCGCCGCCTCGCGCCGCGAGGTCGAGGCGTGGGCCGGACCGCCGCCGCTCGTCGCGGGCGACTGGCGCGATCCACGCGCGCGCGACCGCTGGCGCCTGTACGCCGCAATGGAGGAGTCGATCCGCCTGCACGCGCACGCGCAGGCGGCGATCGAGTTCAACGCCTACGTCGTTGTTCCTTACGTGCCGGCGCGCCAGACGGACGCGCGCGCCATCCTGGAGCTGCTGCGACGGCAGCGCGGCCTGCCGAGATCCTCGCTCGAGCGCGAGCTGCCCGCGCACGCGCGCGTGCTGCGCCAGGCGGGCGCGCACGTCGACGCGATCCGCGCCGAGCTCGACGGTCTCGGGATCGCCAGCCGGCTGCTCGACGGGGCCGAGGCGGCGGCGCTGCTGTTCAACCGCTTCAACCCGACGGCCGCCGACGCCGGCGCCATGCAGCCGCTGACGGACGCGCTCGCGCCGCTCGACCGCGCGCGCGACGAGCGGGAGGCGCGCGACGCCGCGCAGCGCCTGCGCGCGCGCCTCGCCTGCTCCGTGCTCGACTTCGCCAGCTCCCGCACGCACGCGCTCGTCGACCGCGACGCGGAGCAGGTCGTCTACGCCGCCTCGACCGCCGAGGCGACGTACTTCGGCTGGCTGATGGCGGCGATGACGACGTGCCCGCTGCCGTTCACGATGTCCGTCTTCGTGCACGCGCTGGACCGCCGCCGCGAGCGCCAGCGCGTGAAGCTCGCGTTCCGCCGCACGTTCGCGATCAACCGGAACGCCGAGTCGCGCGGCAGCGTGCCCGACTTCGACCGCTATCTGGCCGAGCGCGAGCAGCAGCAGCTGCTGACCGACATGGCCGGGCACCAGCGCGCGTCGATCTACCGCATGTCGCTCTACCAGTCGATCCGCGCGCCCGGCCCGGAGCCCGACGTCGCGCTGCTGCGGGAGGCGGCCGACAACGCGATCGAGCAGCTCTCGAGCGCGTCCGACTGCCGCATCGACGCGGGCCGCCACCAGCAGTCGGAGCTGTGGCCGGCGACGCTGCCGCTCGGGCGCGACGTCGCGCAGCGCGTACGCCGCTACGGGATGCTCAACGTCGGCGACTCGACGCCGCTGCTCGGCGTCTCCGTCGGCTCCCCGACCGGTATCCCGTTCGCGTACAGCGAGCCCGGCCGCACGCTGGAGAAGTTCAACCCCTACGACAGCGTGCACCCGAACCACCTGTGCCTCGTCACGGGTCGCTCGGGCGCGGGCAAGACGCTGCTCTGCAACGTGCTGCTGGCGCGCGCCATCGCGCACGGCGCGCGCGGCTTCGCGATCGACCGCGCGGGCCACTACCGCGTCCTGACGACGCTGATCGACGGCGCCCAGCACGTCGACATCGGCGCCGAGGACTCGCGCTTCCACCTCAACCCGTGGGACGTCGAGGACCCGTCGAACGTGCCGCGCGAGAAGGTCGCGTTCCTGATCGGGCTGCACGAGACGATGATCCAGGAGGGCCTCTCGACGCTCGAGCGCTCGCAGCTCGGCGGCGCGATCCGCGGTGCCTACGAGCGCGCCGCCGCCGACGGCGTCGTGCCGCGCGAGTCGCTGCTGAAGGCCGAGCTGGAGGAGCGCGCCGCGCAGGAGCAGCGCGACGGCTCGCCGGACGTGGCGTTCGCCCTGCGCAACCTCGCCGAGCGCCTGGGCGAGTTCTGCGGGCGCGGCGCGTACGCGCACATCGCCGACCAGCCCTCGACCCACGTCGCCGACACGCCGCTGCTCGTGTTCGACACGCGCCGCTGTCCGGACGCGGTCCTGCGGCCGGTCGTCTTCACTGTGCTCGAGTTCATCACGCGCACCGTCGAGCGCCACTTCGCCGAGCACCGCGAGATGCTGGCCGCGCCCGACGCGCCGCTGCTGGCCGGTCGCAGCTTCATGCTCGGCGACGAGTTCTGGTCGGTGCTCTCGAACCCGGCGCTGGGCGGCTACGCGAACGACCTCGCGCGCCGCTCGCGCCACCTCGGGATGACGCTGATCGTGGCCACGCAGCAGCTCTCGGACTTCGACAACGAGCACGGGCTCGCGCTGCTGCGCAACAGCACGATCCAGATCTTCCTCAACCAGCACCGCGAGGAGCTGGGCTTCGTGCAGCGGGCGCTCGGCCTGTCCGACGCCGAGGTCGAGCTGATCGCGCGGCTCAAGACCGTCAAGGGCGCCTACAGCCAGGCGCTGTGGGTCAACGGCACGCGCGGCCGCGGCCAGGTGAGCATCCGGCTCGGCCCGACCGAGCTGTGGGCGTTCACCTCCGACCAGGTCAGCGACGCGCCGCTGCGCGACCTCAAGCTGTCCGAGCACGACGGCGACGCATGGCGCGCGATCGCTGACCTCGCCGGCCATTTCGAGCGCGCCGAGAACGGGGGCGGGGACGATGGGGGGCGTTAGCGGCGCGTTCGCCCTCGCCGGGGGGCAGCTGCTCGCCTGGGTCGTCGGGGGCGCGATCTGCCTCTTCCTGCTGGTGCCGATGCTCGTGGCGGCGGGCGTGGGCGTCAGCGGCGGGGGCGGGGGGAACGAGGTGGACATCGGCCAGGTCGGCGGGATCCCGGCTGTGTACGTGCCGATGTACAACGCGGCCGCGCGCGAGTACCGCGTCAACCCGTACGTGCTCGCCGGCATCCACGACGTCGAGACGACGTTCGGCGAGAGCTCGGCGCCGGGCGTCAGCTCGGGCGTGAACTCCTACGGCTGCTGCGGCGGCCCGATGCAGTTCTGGGTCCTCGAGCCCGGAGCGACGTGGGACGGGTACCGAGACGCCTACCTGCCGATCGCCTCCGAGCGCCCCGCCGACTATCCGCTCCACCAGACGGACCATCCGAGCCCCTACGACAGCTTCGACGCGATCGCCGCCGCCGCCCTGATGCTGCACCGCGACGGCGCCGACCCGAGCCTCGACTCGCAGGCGACGTGGAACGCCATCTGGGACTACAACCACGCCGACTGGTACGTCGACGAGGTGCTCGGCCTCGCGCGCAGATGGGCGGCCGCCGACGCGCTCGCGTCCACGCCGTCGTCGCCGCAGACGCTGCCGCTCATCTCCGAGGCGAACGGCTCGGTGCTGCTGAACGGGCTCGCGTCGGCCCCGCGCGAGGCGCCGGCGTCGGTGCAGGCGATGATCGCGGCCGGCAACCGCCTGGACGGCCAGCCGTACTGGTACGGCGGCGGCCATGGCAGCTCGCTCGACGCGCTGAGCCCGAACGGCTACGACTGCTCGTCGAGCGTCAGCTACCTGCTGCACGCGGGCGGGCTGCTGGGCGCGAGCGCGCTCACGTCCGGCCAGCTCGAGCGGTGGGGCGCCCCCGGTCCGGGCCGCTGGGTGACCGTCTACGCCAACAGCGCGCACACCTTCATGTACGTCGCCGGGCTGCGCATGGACACCAGCCGCGACGGCACCGACGACGGACCGAACGCCGCCCAGGACGGGCCGCGCTGGCGGGTCCTCGCGCAGGTGCCCGCGTGGGCGCCGTGGGTCGTCCGCCATCCACCAGGTCTCTAGATGAGGAGCACGCCGATGCGCACCCACCGCCTCATCCCGCTGTCATTGCTGGCGCTGCTCGCCGCCGGCGTCGCCGGCTGCGGGGTCGCGAACCCCTACGCCAAGTCGACGCCCACGCTGCCGAGCGCGACGACGGCAACCTCGCCCGCGAACCCGGGCGAGGGCGGCCCGGGCACCGTGCCCGTCGCGGAGCCGCCGGCGAGCGCGCTCGCCGCCTCGCCGACCGCCGCGCTGGCGGCGTTCGCGCGCGGCTCGGTCAACTGGAGCTGGCGCACGCTCGCGGCGACCGACCGCGCGCTGGCGGCGATGAGCGTCGGGGCGGCGCGCCAGCGCGAGCTGCAGGCGGCGGCCCAGGTCGCGGTCGACGACACGCTGCAGCGCGCGCGCACGACCAGCAGCGGCACCGTCGTGGCGGTCGCGCCCGCCCGCGGCGCGCCCGCCGGGACGTACGTCGTCGTGACCCGGCAGCAGCTCGGCGTGGGGTCGAGCGACGCGCTGGCGACGGCGCCGGCGCTGCACGTCGCACTCGCGCGCGCGATGCGCCAGGGAGACGGATGGGTCGTGAGCGCATGGCAGCCGCAGACGTGACGCGCCCCGCCGCGCCGGCGCCGCGCGTGCCCGCCTGGGACGCCGACGGGAGCCTGGGCGCCGTGCGCATGACCGCCGTCGCCTTCGGCGGCGTGCTCGTGCTGGTGACGCTCGCCGCGATCGCGACGAGGATCGGCTTCGCGGCCGGCGCGCGGCGCCTGCTCGGCTTCGGCTTCGGCGGCGTCTCGCCGACGTTCGGCAGCGCCGCGGAGATCTTCCTCAACAACGCCGGGCTCGCGCTCGTCGCGTTCGTCGCGTGCGTGCTGGCGCACGCGGTCGGCGCGGCCGGCGCGCCGCGGCGGCGCGCCGGCCTCGCGATCGACGCGCTGATCGCGGTCGCGGTGCTGCGCAGCGCGCTCGTCGTCGGCGCGGGGATCGGCGCGTACGGCTCGCGGATGGTGCGCTCGGTGCTGCCCGACGGGCCCGTCGAGCTGCTCGGCTACGCGCAGGCGCTCGCGCTGTACGTGCTCGTGCGACGCGGCCAGCCGGCGCGCGCGACGATCGTGCGGCTGATCGGCGGCGCGCTCGCCGCGTTCGCCGTCGCCGCCCTGCTGGAGACCTACGTGCAGCTGTGAGCGCGCCGCCCTCGACCCCGCCGCGCGCCGGCCTCGGCTCGACCGGGCTCGCGTTCGCGCGCGGCGACGGTCCGCTCGTCGCCGTCTGCGGCCTCGGCGCCGGCAGCGGGGCGACGACGCTCGCGCTCGCGCTGGCGCGCGGCGCCGCGGCCGAGAGCAGCGCGCCGGTGCTGCTCTGCGCGCTCGATCCGGCGGACGATCGGCTCGCCGCGCGCGTCGGTGCCGCCTCGGGGCGCTCGCTCGCCGAGCTGGCGCGCGGCGTGGAGGCGATGGGGGCGCCGTTCGCGACGCTCGAGGACGGCCTGCGCGTGATCGCGACGACGGCGCGCGCCGCGCTGCCCGCGCAGCCGGACGAGCTGTCCCGCGCGCTCGGCGCGCTGCGACGCGCGCACGGGCTCACCGTCGTCGACGCCGGCCGCCTCGACGACGCCGCGGCGCCGGCGCTCGCGGCCGCGACGCACGTCGTGTGGACGGCGGCCGCCGAGCCCCCCGCGCTCGCGGCGGTGACGCGGCTCGCGCACGATCCCCCGCCTGCGGCCGCGCCGCTGCTCGCGTCCGAGCTGCTGGCGCTCGTCGCGACGCGGCCGGCGCACGATCCGCCGCCGCTGCGCGAGCTGGCCGAGCAGGCCGCGATCCGCTGCCGCCGGCTCGTGCTCGTGCCGCACGACCCGCAGCTGACGGCCGCGCCGCGGCGCGCGGACAGCCGCACGGCGCTCGCGGCGATCGGCACCTTCCTCGACGCGTCGCGGTGACGGCGGCGGGAATGCGCAGCCTCCGAGCGTCGTCTGCACGGGCATGACGATCAGGCCGGCCTCGCTGCTCGGCGCGCTCGTGGCCTTCGTCGCGGCGCTGCTCGCGCTGCTGATCGTGAATCCGCTGCAGCGCCTGCACACGCTCGCCGGCACGACGCACGCGAGACCGGTGCACGCGCCGGCGGCCGATCCGCTCGCGGCGGTGCTGCACGCGATCGCGCTGACGCTCGCGATCGGCTCCGCGAGCGCCGCGGCGGTCGCCGTCGTGCTGCTGACCGTGCGCACGCTGCGCCGCCGCGAGCGCGACGTCGTGTGGACCTGGCTCGTGCCCTACCGCGCCGACGAGGCGCATCACGAGGCAGTCCGCTCGCTGCTCGAGTCGTGGCACCAGGTGCTCATCGAGCGCTGGTGGCGGCGCCCCCACCGCGGCCAGCCGGCGATCACGCTCGACCTCGCGATGGAGGTCGACGGGCAGGGCGCCGCCGAGGGGCGGATGCTGCTGTCGATGCCCGCCGGCGCGCGGCCGGGGCTCGAGGGCGCGCTCGCCGCCTGCTATCCCGACGCCCGGCTCGTGACGCGCGCCACCCCGCCGCAGCCGGTGGGCGAGCTGGTGCGGCTCAAGAAGCGCCATGCCTTCATCCGCGCACTGCGCACGTCCGAGGGCGGCGAGACGCGCAACGTGATCGACGCGCTGCTGTCGCAGATGGAGCAGGTCGGCGGCCCGGCGCACGTGCAGCTCGCGCTGGTGCCGACGCCGGCGCTGTTCGACCACTGGTCGCGGCGGCGCTTCCGCTCGCACGAGCGCGCGTCCGGCCACGTGACGGTGCCCGACGCGCGCGACCGCTCCTCCTCGATGCGCTCCGAGGTCGTGCACCGCGAGCTGGAGCACGGCCTCGTGATCCAGCACCGGCCGCTGTTCTTCGTCGACGTGCGCGTCGGTGCGGCCGACTACGCGCGCGCCAGCGCGATCGCCGGCACGCTGCGCGGCGAGAGCGCGGGCGAGAACCGCCTCGTCGAGCGCCACATGCGCATGCGCCGCGCGCTCTACCGCGAGCGCATGCGGCGCGGCTGGGCCAACCCGCTGCCGTCGTGGAGACACGGCGTGATGTCCTCGTCCGAGCTGGCGGCGCTCTGGCACACGCCGAGCCCCGGCCTGACGACCGTCGCGATGCGCCGGGCGCTCGTGCCGCGCGCGGTCGCCTCGCCCGAGATCGAGCGCGACCCGCGTCAGTCGCTGATGCGCGACGAGCGCGGGCCGGTCGGGATCCGCGCGCGCGACAAGTCCGACGGGCTCGGCCTGATCGGCGGGCAGAAGACCGGCAAGACGTCGGTGCTGTGCCGCTCGGTCGCGGTCGACGCCGCCGACGACGACTGCGCGCTCGTCGTGCTGATGCCGAAGCCGGGCGACGCGCGCCTCGCGCTCTCGACCGTCCCGCCGCACCGCACCGTCCACTACCTCGACTTCGAGCGGCCCGAGTTCGGGATCAACCCGCTGCTCGCCAACGGCGAGGTCAGCATGGTCGCCGACCGCATCGTCGACGCCTTCCGCGACGTCGTCGCCGAGGGCGACATCCGCGGCTCCTCCGACCGCTACCTGCGCCAGGCGGCGCAGGCGACGATCGCCGGCGCGCGCGCGGGAGCGCTGAGCGAGGCGCCGAGCCTCTGGCACATGTACCGGATGCTGCTGCCGAGCGAGGTCGAGTTCCGCGAGCACGTCGTCAGCGCGATCTACGACGACCCGCGCTTCGTCGACACGACGACGTTCTTCGCGCGCGACCTGCCGAACGACCTGCGCGACGCGCTCGTCAACACGACCAGCAAGCTCGACGCCCCCCGCAACAAGATCCTGCGCCTGATGGTCGAGGGCCTCGACAAGGTGCTGCGCCACCCGGTCCAGCTCTCGATCGACGAGCTGATCCGCAACCGCGGCGTGCTGATCGTGGACGGCAAGATGGGCACGTTCGGCAGCGACAACTGCCGCGTGATGATGCAGTTCATCCTGTCGATGCTCTACGGCGCGCTGCAGCGCCAGCAGCAGCTCGACGAGCGCGACCGCGTGCGGCTGGCGCTCAAGGTCGACGAGGCGCACCTGATGATCAACGCGAGCTTCGCCGACGCGCTCGCGACGCTGCGCTCGGCCGGGCTCGAGGTCGTCGCCGCGTGGCAGTACGGCGCGCAGATCGAGGACGAGAAGATCCGCAGCGGCATGATGAGCTTGCTGCGCCAGCGCTGCATGTTCTCGATGGGCGAGGCGCGCGACGCACGCGAGATGAGCGAGATCGCGATGGCGGTCTACACCGACATGATCCGCGAGGACACGGCCGCGCGCGGGCGCGTGCGGATGACGCCGGACGTCTTCATCAACATGCCGAACCACCACGCGATGTGCACGTGGATCGCCAACGGCGCGCGCGCCCCGTCGTTCATCGGCCAGACGATCCCGATGCGCCCCGAGGAGGCGATCATCGAGCACCACCTCGAGGCGCAGCGCGAGCGTGGCGGCTACGTGCCCGACCGCCTGCCGAACCCGTTCCCCGACGTCGGGCCCGACCCCGTCGGCGACGCGCGCGTGCTCGAGGTCGTGGGCGCGCCGGCGGCCCCGGCGCCTGCGACGCCCGCTCCCGCGCGGGACGACGGCGACGAGCCCGGCGCGGAGGCGGGCTCCGGCGCACCCGAGTCCTACACCGAGCTCGACCTCGACGACGTGCGCGGAATCGTGTGGGACGAAGTCGAGCCGCTGGCGGATGCGGAGAGACGCGACGCGACGCCGCGCGAGCTGGAAATCTTGGCCGCGCTGTGGGACCACCGCCACCTCTTCGCCAGCCAGATCCACCGCCGCTGGTGGGCCGACAGCTCGCTGCGCGCGTGCCAGCAGGCGCTCACGCGCATGACGCGCGACGGCTGGGTGCGGCGCTTCCGCTTCTCGGTCGCGGAGGGTGGCGCGCAGCAGCGCGTGTACTGCATCTCCCACGCGGGCTTCGAGCTGTTGCAGCGCGCCAACGTGCGCGGCTCGGACGTCGACGCCGAGACGGTCTGGCGCGAGCCGCCCTCGGGCGATCCGCGCGCGGTCCTGCGCGACCTGCACGGCAACGGCTGGGTGCTGGCGCTGCATGCTCGCCTGCCGAAGGCGGTGCGCGGCTGGCGCGGCCCGTCCGCCAGCCGCATCGTGCCGCCGCGCAAGCGCGTCCAGGGCGACTGGATCGAGATGCGCCCGTCCGACATCCCGCTCGGCAACCGCCGCCTGCACGGCTGCGAGCTGCAGCGGCTCGAGCAGGTCACGCCGGGCGCGACCGTCGAGCTGCGGCTCGGGCGGGGCGAGCGGGCGGTCCGTGTCGAGCTGCTGATCGAGCTGGACCGCTCACGCGGCGCCGTCTACAACGAGCAGAAGCTGCGCCGCTACGACCTGATGCTGGCCGGCTGGTTCCGCATGCTCGACCGCTACAGATCGCTCGGCTCGCCGCCCGTGGTCGTGTTCGTCTGCGAGGACGAGAGACGCGCGCTCGCCTACCTGCGCACCGCCGACCGGGCGGTGACGACGCGGCTCGCGCGCGCCGGCGACCCCGAGGCGGAGTGGCCCAGCCCGGCGCGGCGCCACATGCTGTGGGTCTGCGAGCGCAACGTGCACGAGGGCTCGCTGTCGGCGCTGGCGCTGCCGGAGCTGCCGCCGTCGGTGCGCCGCAAGCTCGGCGACGAGAAGCTGACGCCGCGCCGGGTCGAGCTGATCGACCCGGCGCTGGTGGCGCCCCGCTGAGGCGCCCGTCAGCGCGCCAGCACGACGATCGCCTGCGGCCGAGTCGCGCCCGCGTCCCACCCGAAGTCGCCCTCGTACGGGACGTACGCGCGCAGCTTGTGGCGGGAGGACGGACCGGGCGCGAACGTGTAGCGGATCGAGAAACGGCCGCTGCTGTCGGTGTGCGTGACCGCGAACGTGACCCAGCTCGCTCCCTGGAGCGCCTGGAACTCGACCAGCTTGCCGCCGCGCGGCAGCGGGCTGCCGAGCACGCGGCCGGCGAACGTGGCGGCGCGGCCGCGCACGACCCGGGCCGGGAAGCTCGCGTGCACGCCGGCGCGGACGCGCAGCACCGTCTGCGCGGCGGCGACGGGGCGCGCATCGCGCGTCATCGTGCGGTAGCTGACGCGCAGCCGCCGCGACGGGCCGGCCGGCAGCTGCAGCGCGTAGCGGCCGTTCGCGGCGGTGTGGACGGTCGCCAGCGACTGCCAGCCGCCCCCGCGGCGGCGCGCGCTGACGAGCAGGCGCGCGTGCGCCACCGGCGTCCCGCCGGCGGCGAGCAGCCGTCCCCGCAACACGGCGCGCGCACCGAAGCCCACGGCGAGCGTGTGGTGGGCGCCCCCGCGCAGCCCCGCCGCGAGGCCGGCGGCGAGTCTCGCGCTCGCGACCGCCGGGGAGCCGTTCGGCAGGCCGCGCTGGCTCGTGACGAGGAGGTAGGGACCGGCCGTGACCTGGTTGTCGTCGGTCGCGTCCTGCACGATCAGGCGCAGCGTATGCGAGCCGTCGGGCAGCGAGGCGGTGTCGAATGCGAACGTCTGCGTCGCGGCGAGCGGGCAGGGCACGGGAACGCTGTAGGGCACACTGCAGGTCCCGTCCGGCGCGTCGAACGGGTAGGTCGCGACGACCGTCCCGTCGACCTCGACGAGCGCCTGCGCGACACCGCCGCCGACGTCCGCCGCCGCGACCGTGAAGGACTGCGACCCCCACAGCGTGCGCCCGCTCAGCAGGTCGCCGCGCGGCGCGGCGGTGAGCGTCGGCGGTTCGGCGTCGACCAGGCGCGCGTCGGCATGCGTGATCTCGAACGAGGCCGCGACCGGCTGGGTGGCGCTGGCGCACGTCCCTCTGTCGCCCGCGTCGCACACGACGCGCGCGATCAGGGCGTACGTCGGCTGCGTCGCGGTCCACTGCATGCTCTGGCCGAGCGCCGCAAGGTGGGTGCAGTCGATCGAGCCGGTGCAATGCTCGGCCGTGCCGTAAAAGTTGTTCGGCCCGCTGGCCGGCGTCGGGTGGTAGAGGTAGACGCCGTACTCGTACGCGGGCGCGGTGGTGCCGCCCGCGACCGCGAGGCTGCGCGTCAGCGTCAGGCCGTCGATCAGCGTGCCCGCGGGGGCCGTGAAGATCCAGCCGCGGCGTCCGCCGGGCGGGTTCACGGTGTGGCCGAGCAGCGCGCCGCCGAAGCCGCCGCCGTCGATGCAGTCGTCGGTCGTCACGCCCGGCATCGCGCCGACGGCGTACGACGTCCAGCCACTGGCGGTGACCGGCATGCCGTCGCAGGCGATCACGTCGTAGGTGCCGGCGCCGGAGGCCGGCGCCGCGGCGAGCGCGAGGAGCGCTGCGGCGACGGCTGTGACGACGAGCCTGCGGATGGGTCTGCGCGCGACGAGCATGTGCGTGCGCCTCCTTTGCGGTGATCACGTGGTGTCACCGGGAGAGACGCGACGACCGCGACACGCATTCCCACATCGTCGAGACGACGCAGGCGCTCGCGGTATTCCCGCGACGAGGCCGTCGGTCGAGATCGAAGCGGCGCGGGTCGCGCCGGGAGAGCCGAGCACGGACGGGGCGTGTGTGGCGACGGGAGGGGGCTGCCGCTTAGGGGATGCGCTCCGCTCGGGCGCCGCCCACGCGCGTCGCGCCGCCGTCGGCTGGGGAGGGAGAGGGAGCAGTGCCTCAAGCGTTCGCGCGCTCTTCCGTCACGTTTCGCGTCCCTACCTGCGCACTCTCCCGCCCAACCGGCCGCAGCTCGCCCGCGGGATCCGATGTGTGCCCCTGAGGGTGTCCTATACCGACCCTAAGGGACACACGTAAAAACGGATCGTCACGCTTTCGCGCACTTCGCCGAAGTCTCGACGCAAACCGCGTGTCGGCGCGCGAAGCGAACCGCGAAGCGCCGCGCACGGCCGCGCGACCGCAACCTGCTCACCCCCCTCCCCAGCCCACCGACGCACGAGACGGGCCGGCGCGACGCCCGAACGGAACGCCAAAGCACGGCGCGTCAGCTGGCGAAGCGCGGCATCGCGCGCACCAGGTCGCCGACGACGCAGGGCGGCAAGCACATGTGGCGGCCCACAGGTCTCAGGGTCGAGTTCAGGGTGCGCGCCCCCTGGCCGAGGCGGACCGCATGGTGGAGACTCGGCGCACCATGCAGAAGCCGATCGCCCTCCCCCGCCGCCGCGCATTCTCCGTGACCTCCATCGCCGCTCTCCTGCTCGTCGCCGCCGCGCCCGCCGCCCACGCGATCAGACCGGTCGTCAAGATCAACGGCAGCGCGTCGCTCACGCACCTCGCCGGCGGCGCCCTCGCCCCCGCGAAGTTCCACGTCGACACGACGTTCACGACCGACACGCCCGGCGCGCAGCCGTTCACGATCCAGAGAGCGGTCCTCTACTTCCCCGACCATGCCGGCACGAACGGGCGGCTGTTCCCGTCGTGCAACGCACGGCAGATCACGCACTTCCACGGCAACCTCAAGCGCTGTCCGAAGGGCGCGGAGGTCGGCAGAGGGACCGTCACGGCGAGCGCGATCCAGCTCGGCGTCACCGCGACAGGCCAGGTGGCCCTCTTCAACAGCAACCACGGCAAGAGCATCACGATCCACGTGCGGACGCTGGTGCCCGTGCTGATCGACCGGTCGTTCGACGCGCCGATCACGCAGCTGCACGGCAGATACGGCGAGAAGCTGACGCTCGTCGTCCCGCAGTCGCTGCAGGAGATCATCGGCGGCGTGTTCGTCGCCGTCAGAGACTTCAACGTCACGCTCACCGGCGCGGTGCGCGTGCACGGCGTCGAGTACAGCTACCTGAAGGCGCCAAGGTGCCCGCGAACGCCGCTGCACGGCGTGTTCGACTTCATGGACTGGACGAGCGGGCAGACCGCCACGACCACGGTCGACAGCAAGATCCACTGCACCGTGCGCTGAGGCGAGCGCGCGCAGTGCGCTAGCTTTGCCGCATGGCACCGCTGAGGTCTCGCACCGTCACCCACGGCCGCAACATGGCCGGTGCCCGCGCGCTGCTGCGCGCCGCCGGCGTCGCGCGCGAGGACTTCGGCAAGCCGATCGTCGCGGTCGCGAACTCCTACACGCAGTTCGTCCCGGGCCACACGCATCTGAAGCCGGTCGGCGAGATCGTCGCCGACGCCGTGCATGCGGCCGGCGGGGTGCCGCGCGAGTTCAACACGATCGCGGTCGACGACGGCATCGCGATGGGCCACGGCGGGATGCTCTACTCGCTGCCCTCGCGCGATCTGATCGCCGACAGCGTCGAGTACATGGTCAACGCGCACTGCGCCGACGCGCTCGTGTGCATCTCCAACTGCGACAAGATCACGCCGGGGATGCTGAACGCAGCCCTCCGGCTGAACGTGCCGACGGTGTTCGTCTCCGGCGGCCCGATGGAGGGCGGCATCGCGACGCTCGTGGACGGCACCGTCCGCAAGGGGTTGAACCTGATCACCGCGATGGCGGAGGCCGTCTCGCCCAGCGTCAGCGACGAGGACATCGCGCTGATCGAGGAGGCGGCCTGCCCGACCTGCGGCTCGTGCAGCGGGATGTTCACCGCGAACTCGATGAACTGCCTGACGGAGGCGCTCGGGCTCGCGCTGCCCGGCAACGGCTCGACGCTCGCGACGCACACCGCCCGCCGGGCGCTGTACGAGGACGCCGGCCACGCGGTGGTGGAGCTGGCGAGGCGCTTCTACGACGAGGACGACGCGAGCGTGCTGCCGCGCGCGATCGCGACACGCGAAGCGTTCGAGAACGCGATGACGCTCGACGTCGCGATGGGCGGCTCCACGAACACGGTCCTGCACCTGCTCGCCGCCGCGCAGGAGGCCGGGGTCGACTTCACGATGGCCGACATCGACGCGCTCTCGCGCCGCGTTCCGTGCGTCTGCAAGGTCGCGCCGAACGGCTCCTACCTGATGGAGGACGTCCACCGCGCGGGCGGGATCCCCGCGATCCTCGGCGAGCTGCGCCGCGGCGGGCTGCTCGACGAGGGCGTCGCGAGCGTGCATGCGCGCTCCATCGACGACTGGCTCGGCGAGTGGGACATCCGCGGCGGGCAGCCGTCCGAGCGCGCGCTGGAGCTGTTCCACGCGGCGCCCGGCTGCAGACGGAGCGCGGAGGCGTTCTCGCAGTCGGAGCGCTGGGAGTCGCTCGACCTCGACGCGGCGGAGGGCTGCATCCACGATGTGGAGCACGCGTACTCGGCCGACGGCGGGCTCGCGATCCTCTACGGCAATCTCGCCGAGCGCGGCTGCGTCGTGAAGACCGCCGGCGTGGACGAGTCGATCCTGCGGTTCAGCGGCCCGGCGGTGGTGGTCGAGTCGCAGGAGGACGCGGTCGAGCTGATTCTCGCAGGCAGCGTGAGAGAGGGCGACGTGCTCGTGATCCGCTACGAGGGGCCGCGCGGCGGGCCGGGCATGCAGGAGATGCTCTACCCGACGTCCTACTTGAAGGGCCGCGGGCTCGGCAGAGCGTGCGCGCTGGTCACCGACGGCCGCTTCTCGGGCGGCACGTCCGGACTCTCGATCGGGCATGTCTCGCCGGAGGCGGCGGCCGGCGGCGCGATCGCCCTGGTCGAGAACGGCGACACGATCGCAATCGACATCCCGGCCCGCTCGATCGCGCTGCAGGTCGACGACGAGGAGCTGGCCGCGCGGCGGCGCGCGCTGGAGGCCGCCGGCGGCTACCAGCCGGTCGCGCGCGAGCGCGCGGTCTCGCCCGCGCTGCGCGCCTACGCGGCGATGGCGACCTCGGCGGACACCGGCGCGGTGCGCGACGTGGACTCCGTCGAGCGCGCGGTGACGATCGCGGCGAAGCTGGGCGCCAACGCGCCGATCGCTTCCGAGTCCTAGCCGCAGCTACCGCGCGGCCGGCTGCGGCTCCTCGACGGCCGCGATCCGCCACGGCCGCCTCACGGCGCCAGCCGCCCCACCGCCTCCGCCGCCGGGATGACGTCGTGGAGTCGGCGCGCCGTCTCGCCGGCGTAGAGGGCGCAGCGGTCGACGGACTCGGCCGGCATCCCGGCGAGCGGCAGGGCGGGGCTGAACCACGGGACCGCCGGCCGCTGGAGCGCGGCGAGGCGGCCCATCGCGTCGAGCGGGGTGAGGCGGCCGAGCGGGGCGCTGAGGCGCGCGGCGGCGCGTACGGCCGCGGGGCCGCGCTCGTCGGCGCGGCACCAGCGGTCGGTCGCGGCGTTCGGGATCACGCGGTGGCGCAGCGGCCAGCCGATCCCGAACAACTCCGTGTCGAGCGTCCGCTGCGCGCCGAGCACGCGGCGCCGGTACTCGGGGTGCGCGTGCGACTCCTCGGTCAGCAAGAAGCGCGTGCCGGCGACCGCCGCGGCGGCGCCCAGCTCGAGCGCACGGCGGACGTCAGCCGGCTCCGCGATGCCGCCGGCCGCGAGGAGCGGCACCTCGCCAACCGCGCCGCGCACCTGCGGCAGTGCCCGTTCGAGCGGCGCGACGCCGAGCAGATGCCCGCCCGCCTCGCTGCCCTGCACCACCAATCCGCTCGCGCCCGCCGCGAGCGCCCGCACCGCTTCGCGCGGCGTGCCGACGGTGACGAGCACGCGCAGGCCGCACGCGCGCAGCCGCTCGACCCAGCGGCGCGAGAGCCCGCCGTGCAGCACGACGAGTGCGGCGCCGGCCTCGGCGCAGGCGCGCACGTGGTCCGCACGGATGAACGGCACGAGCAGGTTCGCCGCGACCGGGCGGGCGCGAGCGCGACGGCGCGCGTCCGCCAGCGCCCCCGCGAACGCACGCGGCGCCATCATCCCCACCGTCCCGAGCGCGCCGGCCGCCGACACCGCGCCAGCCAGCTCCCCACGCGCCACGCCGCCCGCCATCCCCGCCTGCACGATCGGCGTCTCGATTCCCAGGTCGTCGAGGAAGCTGGCGTGCACCGCCGCCGTCATGCGGCGGACGCTACCGCCCGGCTGCGGCGGATCGTGCCGGTCGCGGCCTCGGCCTACGGCACCCGCGTCACGCGGCGGCGCCGCCGGCGCCAGCGCTCGCCGAGCACGAACAGCCCAACGAGCACGACGAGCAGCGCGGTGGCGCCAAGCCCGACGTCGCTCACGACGTCCTCGATCGACGGGCCGACAAGGTAGGCGCCCCAGCCGACGAGCAGCGTCCAGGCAACGGCCGAGATCGCGTTGGCCGGCAGGTAGCGCGAGGCGCGCACGCCGTGGATCCCCGCGACCCACGACGGCGCCAGGTAGATCGCCAGCATGCCGTAGCGCTCGAAGAAGCGCTCGCCGCGCACGAGCGAGCCGATCCGCCAGCGCTGGAGCGGCCCGGGCGCGGTCCACAGCGCCCGCCCGCCCTGGCGCCCGAGCAGCCAGCCGGCGATCCCGCCGGCCGTCGCCGCGAGCCAGGCGACGACGAGCAGCTCGGCGAGGTCGATCCTCCCGCGCGCCGCGTACACGCCGCCGGCGATCAGCACCGGCTCGCCCGGTCCCGGCACGCCGATCCAGCTCACGGCCGCCGCGAGCGCGACGCCGACGAGGTCGACCGGCGCGCCGCGCAGGGGGTGATGGTGCACCACGCCGGAGGACGCCACGCCGAGCACCGGCACGGCGCGCATGAGACGGGAGACGACGACGGATCCGATCGGCACAGCACCATGGAAGGTAGGCCACGCGTGTGCGCGGTTGACCGCACCGCATTCCGGGCGTAGCGTCGGCGCCCCCGATCCGAGGAGGCCAACGATGTATGCACGCGTGGTGCAGTGGGAGGGCGGCGACGCCGCCGCGATCCGCGAGTCGGTCGAGCGCATCAGAGCCGATGCCGCGTCCGGGCTGCCGGAGGGCGTCCCTTCGACCGGCTTCACGTTCCTGGTCAATCCCGACGGCGGGCGCGTGATCGCGATCTCGCTGTTCGCCACGGAGGAGGACCTGCGCACCGGCGACGCGAAGCTCAACGAGATGAGCCCGCCGGTGTCGATGGGGACCCGCTCCGGGGTCGAGACCTACGAGGTCGGCTTCGACGTCCGTCTGTGACGGCCGCGGCCGACCGCGCGCACGTCCGGCTGGCCGAGCTCGTCGCCGCGCTCTCGCTCGGCGTCGATCTCGGCTTCGGCCAGCCGATGGAGCACGTGCTGCGCCAGTGCCTGATCGCGCTGCGGATGGCGGAGCGGATCGGGCTCGACGACGAGCAGCGCGCGACCGTCTACTACACGGCGCTGCTCGTCAACGTCGGCTGCCACACCGACGCGCACGAGCAGGCGAAGTGGTTCGGCGACGACATCGCGATGAAGTCCGGCAAGTACGACCACGAGTTCAGAAGCGTGCGCGGGGCCGTCGCCGGCCTGCGGCTGATTGGCGCCGGCAACCCGCCGCTGCATCGCTTTCGCGTCGGCTTGGAGTTCGCGCTCACCGGCCATCGCGAGGTCGACGACATGATCGCCCAGCACGCCGGCATGGCACGCGCGCTCGGCGAGCAGCTCGGGCTGCCGCAGCCGGTGCTCGACGCGCTCGCCGCCGCTTACGAGCAGTGGGACGGGAACGGCTGGCCGGGCGAGCGCGGCGGCGAGGAGGTGCCGATCGCGGCGCGGCTCGCCTCGCTGGCGGAGTTCGCCGAGGTCGCGCAGCGCGGCGGCGGCGTCGCGGCGGCGAAGGAGCTGGCGCAGCGCCGCGCGGGGCGCCAGTTCGACCCGGCGCTGGCGGAGCTGCTCGCGGAGGAGGGCGACCTGATCCTGTCCGACCTCGACGGCGTCGGCACGTGGGAGGCGGTGATCGCGGCCGAGCCGGCGCTCGCGGTCGTGCTGGCGGGCGAGCGCTTCGACGCCGCGCTCGCGGCCGTCGCGGACTTCGTCGACCTCAAGACGCCGTTCGCGCTCGGCCACGCGCGCGCGGTCGCGGAGCTGGCGGGTGCGGCCGGCGCGGCGCTCGGCCTCCCCGAGGACGACGAGCGCACACTGCGCCGCGCGGGCCTCGTGCACGACTTCGGCCGGCTCGGGATCTCCAACGCAATCTGGGACAAGCCCGGTCCGCTGGGCGCGGGCGAGTGGGAGCGCGTGCGATTGATGCCGTACCTGACCGAGCGCATGCTGCGCCAGTCGGAGGCCTTGGCGCCGCTCGGCGCGATCGCCGTCCAACACCGCGAGCGGCTCGACGGGTCCGGCTACCCGCACGGACTGCAGGGTGCGGCGATCTCACGGCCGGCGCGGATCCTCGCCGCCGCCGACGCCTACCAGGCGATGCGCGAGCCGCGGCCCTACCGCGAGCCGCTGAGCGCGGAGGCCACCGCCACCGAGCTGCGCGCCGACGTGCGCGGCGGGCGGCTCGACGGCGCGGCGGTCGAGGCGGTGCTCGGCGCCGCCGGCCACCGCGTGCGGCGCCGACGCGAGGGGCCGGCGGGGCTGACCGCGCGCGAGGTCGAGGTGCTGCGGCTGCTCGCGCGCGGGCTCTCCAACCGCGAGATCGCCGCGCGGCTGACGATCGCGCCCAAGACGGTCGGCAATCACATCGAGCACATCTACGCGAAGATCGGCGCCTCGACGCGCGCGCGGGCCAGCCTGTTCGCGCTCCAGCACGGGCTGCTGCCAGAGGAGAAGCTGGCCGAGGTCTAGGCCGGCGGCCCGCCCGCCGCCATCATCGCCCGCATGTTCGCCTCGAGCGTCTCGCCGACGACTTTCAGCTCCTCGGCCGGGCTGAACTGGACGTACTCGGTCCCAGCCTCCGCGATCGGGACGTGGCCCGGCGGCAGGTAGAACGCGTCGCCGGCCTCGACGACCTCCTCGCGGTCGGCGAAGCGGAACGTCATGCGGCCTCTCAGCACGTAGCCCCAGTGCGGGCACT
>Ga0134125_10001631_pt1 | contig 27443 bp, 29 predicted proteins | sample KB31751_FD_96464 | JGI IMG/M metagenome (GOLD analysis project Ga0134125, IMG submission 96464) | Terrestrial soil microbial communities with excess Nitrogen fertilizer from Kellogg Biological Station, Michigan, USA - KB3-175-1 | ecosystem: Environmental > Terrestrial > Soil > Unclassified ... | reverse complement strand
TCGGACAGCGGGTGTTCGGCCTCACGGACTGGTATCGCGACGGCACCTTGACCGAGAGCACGGCCGTCGAAGCACGCAACCTTGCGCCGCTGCCGGGCGACGTCGACTTCACGGTGGGCGCGAGCCTGCCGATCTCGGGCCTGACTGCGTGGCAGGGACTTTTCGAGCACGGTCGCCTTCGGGCAGGGCAGAGCGTCATCGCGCACGGCGCGGCCGGCGCTGTCGGGTCGATGGTGACGCAACTCGCACGACTGGCGGGCGCCTACGTCATCGGCACCGGACGCGCCGCCGATCGTCGGACGGCGCTCGACTTCGGCGCGAACGAGTTCGTCGACCTCGACAACGAGGTCCTGGAAGACGTCGGCGGAGTCGATCTCGTGTTCGATCTCATCGGCGGCGACATCGGGAAGCGGTCCGCGCGCCTGGTTCGAGCCGGAGGAACGCTGGTGTCCATCGTCGGGCCGAGCGAGGCACGGCCCGACGACGGTCTGGCGGTCGACTTCGTTGTCGAGCCCGATCGTGCCCAGCTGGGCGAGATCGTCCAGCGCGTGCGCGACGGACGACTGCGGACGAACATCGGCATCGTCTCGACCCTCGACGACGCCGTCGCCGCCTTCAACCCGACCGAGCGACGCCCGGGAAAGACGATCATTCGCGTTCGCCCGTGAGGCATCGCGAAGGGCGAGCGGCTGTATGCGGCCCGGTAGTGCAGGCGCCTTGGGCTGACAACCAGAGGTGTGAAGATGCCAGCGCAAAGGACATCGATGAATCAGCTTGGGAAGTGCGAGCTTTGTGCTCCTCAATCCATCTTGTCCGAAAACGAATTAGCCTATGTGCGTCCGGACAACCATTCACTGAGTCGTGGTCACGTCCTCGTCATTCCGAAACGCCACGTGGCCGACTTCTTTGAGATGACGCCCCAGGAACAGGTCGCGGTGCTCGAGCTTCTTTGCAAGGCCCAGCGGCTCGTTGGTGCGGAGCATTCGCCCCACGGTTACAACATCGGAGTCAACGTGGGCCAGGCCGCGGGTCAGTCGCGAATGCACGTGCATGTTCACCTGATTCCCCGCTATCTTGGCGACGTGCCAAATCCGAAGGGCGGTGTCCGCTGCGTGCTCGAGCGCAATCGTGGCGCCTGACAACGCGCGCAACCTGGGTCTCGGCCTGACAGCGCTGCTTTGTTTCTTCCTGGCACTCGCCAGCTGGGAGGTCATCCGTTTCTTGCCGGCCGCCATTGCGGTGCCAACCTGGAAGGTGGGTTGGGTACTGTTCTGTTTCGGCGGTCTCTGGGTCACCCATCGAATGGGCCCACGCGCGGCAATTGCAGAGCTCGGGTTGTCCGCCCCGCCGATACGTGGCCTGGGCATCGCGCTCCTGGCAAGCCTGCCGATGCTGGCCGTGCTGCTGCTCATGAGCGAGAACGCGATGCGGTTCGTGCCTCGAACGATGCTCTTGTCCGTCCTTCTCGCGGCACTCACCGAGGAGATCCTGTTTCGCGGCTATCTGTTTCGCCAGTTATACCGCCGGGCGGGGTGGCATTTCGTGCCCGCGGTACTCGCGACCGGCTTGCTGTTCGGGCTGGCGCACATCGGGACCGCCTTCAGTGGAGGAGCGTTGGAATTGCTCGGCGTGGCAGGCATCACCACGCTCGGAGGGGCGTTCTTCTCCTGGCTCTTCCTGCGATGGGGCGACAACCTGTGGGTTCCTATCGGAATGCACCTGTTCATGAACGCGTGGTGGGAGTTGTTTGCGGTGAGCGCGAATGCCATCGGCAACGCCAGTGCCACCGTGGCGCGGGCGCTGGCGGTCGCGGCGGCAATCTTCATGACCCTGCGGTACACAAAGCCCGTAAGCGCTCGAGTCGAGCGGCCCGCTTCAATCGTGGAAGGGAGGTTCCAGCAATGAAAAACGTTTGCGGCTTCATCCTCTGCATCACATCGCTTTCGTGCGCGGCGGCCATGCCGATCGCGGCGCATGCGGAGACCGACGCCTGCACGCTGCTCACGTCGGCGCAGGTCGGCGCGGCCGTGGGCACCGCCGTCGGCGAGGGCACGCACGTCACGCCCACTTTCGTGAAGACCTGCACATGGTCCCCCTCCGGCAAGACCAAGGTGAGCTCCGTGACGCTCAACCTCCAGGCGGCCACCATGTATGAAGGCAGCAAGCGCCAGGCAATGATGGGGGCAGCAGCCGTCCAGGGTGCGGCCGTCAAGCCGGCAAGCGTCGGTGACGATGCCTACTACTTCGTCTCGGGCGACCAGGCCATGCTTTGGGTCAAGCGGGGCGCCGTCGCGTTCAAGGTCGCGGTATACGCCCGGCTTCCGGTGGACGAAAAGGAAGCGATGGAGCTCAAGCTCGCGAGGCAAGTCGCGGCGAAGCTCTAAAGATCGCCTAGACGCCGAGGTACTTCTTCAGGATCTCCGGCTGCGCCTTGATCTCAGCGGCAGGGCCCTCGTGCACGACGTGCCCGTTGTTCAGCATGTACACGCGGGTGGCGAGCGCGAGCGTGGCGGCGATGTTCTGCTCGACCAGGACGATGGTCTGGCCGGCCGCGGCGAGCTCGCGGCAGGCGTGCATGAGGTCGCGCACGATCACCGGCGCGAGCCCCTCGAAAGGCTCGTCGAGAAGGATGATCTTGGGGTCGCGGATGAGCGCCCGCGCGATGGCGAGCATCTGCTGCTCGCCGCCCGAGAGGTCGGTGCCGCGGTTGCCGCGCCGCTCCTTGAGCCGCGGGAACATCTCGTAGACGCGGTCGAGCGGCCAGCGCTTGGGCGCGGTGAGGCCGGCGAGGACCAGGTTCTCCTCGACATCGAGCGCGCCAAAGATGCGGCGGTCCTCGTGCACGAGCTGCATCCCCATGCGGGCGATGGAGTAGCTCTTCTGCCCCGCGACCTCAACGCCATCGAGCTTCACCGAGCCCGCGCGCGGCGTGACCACGCCCATCAGGCTCTTCAGCGTCGTGCTCTTGCCCGCGCCGTTGCGGCCCAGGAGCGCCACCACCTCGTTCTTCTCGACGTGCATCGCCACGTCGAAGAGGATGTGCGAGTCGCCGTAGTAGCTGTTCAGCCCCGAGACTTCGAGCAGGCTCATGCGTGCGTCCCTTCGTGCACGCCGCCCAGGTACGCTTCCTGCACCTGGGCGTTGCCCTTGATCTCGGCGGGCGTGCCTTCCACCAGCACGCGGCCTTCCTGCAGCACGGTGATGCGCTCCGCGAGCTCGAAGAGGGCATCCATGTCGTGGTCGATGATGATCATGGTGCGGCCGCGGGCGATGGAGCGCAGCAGCGCCACGGTCTCCACGCGCTCGGCGGGGCTCATGCCGGCGAGGGGCTCGTCCAGCAGCAGCAGGCTCGGGCTCGACGCGAGGGCGAGCCCCACCTCGAGGCGGCGCTTCTCGCCGTAGGCGAGCTCCGAGACGGGCGTGTCGATGCGGCCGGTGAGATGCACGAGCTCGAGCGTCTGGCTCACCAGCTCGCGCAAGCCCGGGATCTTGTCGGGATTGCGCAGCAGGTCCAGGCGCATCTTGCCGCGCAGCTCGGCGAGCGCCGCGATGGTGATGTTCTCGCGCACCGTGAGCTTGTTGAAGAGCTGGTTCACCTGGTAGCTCTTGGTGAGGCCGAGCTGGCAGACGTCGGTCACGCCCATGCCGGTGATGTCGCGCCCCTCGAAGACGATCCGGCCCGACGTGGGATGCACTTCGCAGGTGAGCATCTTGAAGAAGGTGCTCTTGCCCGCGCCGTTGGGGCCGATGATGCCGCGCAGCTCCCCCGCGTTCACGGTGAAGTCGATGTCCTGGTTCGCGATCACGCCGCCGTAGTGCTTGGTGAGGCCGGTCGCCTGCAGGATCGGGCCGGTGTGCGCGGCCGAGGCGGCGGTTGCGCGCGGCTGCATCGCCTGGGCCGCGGCCTCGTGGGCGATCGCGGCCTTGGCCGCGCGCTGCTCTTCCTCGGCGGTCCTGCTGGACGTGGGCTGGCGCGCTTCCACCGGGGCCTCGCGCTTGCCGCGGGTGGCGAGCAGGTACAGGTCGCGGATCCCGCCGATGATCCCCTGGCGCAGGAAGCACACCAGCAGCACGAAGACCAGGCCGAGCACGAGCTTCCAGGAGGCGCCCAGCTTGAGCGTCGCCTGGAGGAAATCCTGGAGGAAGAGCCACACCGCGGCGCCCACCAGCGGACCGAAGAGCGTGCCGCGGCCTCCGATGGCGGTCTGCATCACGAGCTGCCCGGACGTGTCGAACGTGAAGGCCTCGGGCGGCATGAATGCCTGCAGCACGCCGAGGAGCCCGCCGGCGAGCCCCGCGTACGTCGCCGCGACCACGAAGGCGACGAGCTTGTAGCCGTGCACGTTGTGGCCGACGGCCGCCGCGCGCAGCGGGTTCTCGCGGATCGCGCGGAAGATCGTGCCCGCGGGCGAGCGCACGATCCGAAGGCCGATCACGGTCCCCACGAAGTAGCAGAACGCGAGGAACGGATAGAGCGACCAGCCGGTGGTGAAATCGATGTTGATGGGGCCCAGGTGGATGCTGGGCGTGGGCACGCCCGGAAGCCCGTTCTCGCCCCCGGTCCAGTCGGAGAGCGGATTGAACTCGGTGAAGTAGAACACCTCCCCGATCGCCACCGTGATCATCGCGAAGTAGATGCCGGTGCGGCGCAACGCGATGAGGCCCACGAGGTAGCCCACGACCGCCGCGGCCACCATCCCGATGAGGAGCGCCGTGATCACGTGCGGGAAGTGCGCTCGCGTGAGCAGGTATGCCGCGACCATGCCGCCCGTGCCGTAGAAGGCCGCCTGCCCGAAGGAGAGGAGCCCCGTGTAGCCGAAGAGGATGTCGAACCCGATGCCGAAGAGCCCCCAGACGAGGATCCGGTTCACCGTGTTCGGCGCCGAGCCGAGGTAGGGAAGGATGAAGGGCGCGGCGATCAGCAGGATCGCGACGATCGTCTCGGTCTGGTAAGGGCGTCGTCCCCGCAGCATCGGCTAGTCGCGCCCCCGGGTGCCGAGCAGCCCGTGGGGCCGCACCATCAGCACGAGCGTCATCGCCGCGAAGAGCATCACGTAGGCGTAAGCGGGGTTCCACATCGAGGTGAGGCTGATGATCTCGCCGGCGATGAGCCCGCCGATCACGGCGCCGGGGAACGAGCCCACGCCGCCGATCACCACCACCACGAATGTCTGCACCAGGATCATCTCGCCCACTTCAGGCGTGAGCGACACGACCGGCGCATTCACGATCCCCGAGAAACCGGCGGCCATCGCGCCGATGCCGAAGACGATCATGAAGATCCGCTGCACGTTGATGCCGAGGGAATCGACCATCACCGAGTCCTCGATGCCGGCGCGCACGATCATGCCCAGGCGCGTGCGGTAGAGGACGAGGAAGAGCGCGACCAGCGCGACGGCGCATATGCCCACCACCGCCAGCCGGTATGTCGGGTAGATCATGAAGCCCAGGTTGGTGATGCCGCCGAAGATCGAAGGCGGCGGCACCGTCTGCGACTGGCTCGAGAAGAAGTAGCGCACCGCCTCGACGAAAACGATCGAGAGCCCGAACGTGACGAGCAGCTGGTCTTCCGGGGGGCGCGCGTAGAAATGGCGGATCACCAGGCGCTCCATGACGATGCCCACGAAGGCGACCGCCACGGTGCCGGCGATGACGGCCACGGTGAAGGAGCCGGTCGCCTTCCAGGCGAAGTAGCCCGCGTAGCCGCCTAGCATGAACATCGCGCCGTGCGCGAGGTTCAGCACGCCGAGCGTGCCATAGATGATCGTGAGCCCCGAGCTGATGAGCGCGAGCAGCGCCCCCAGCGCGAGGCCGTTGAAGAACTGCGACCCGAATTGGGACCAGGTGATCGTCATACAAAATTTCGGCGCCGCAGGCGGTGCATGAGCCTGTGGCGCCGAATGTTGGTTTCAGGCCTTAGGTATAGTCGCCGAGGTTGCAGCCGAACGCATCGGGCTTCTGCATCAGGCCCGCGCCGGGAACGACCTCGAGGACGGTCCAGAAGTCCTCCTTGTTCTTCATCTCGGAAGGCTTCTTGCCCTGGACGATGATGACCGGGCGCACGAGCTGGTGGTCCTCCTTGCGGAAGTACACCTCGCCCACCGTGGACTGGAGCTTGCGGCCCGCCTCGTACGACTTGATCACCTCGGGCGGATAGAACGTGCCGGCGTGCTCGACCGCCTCGGCCCACAGCGCGAAGGACATGTAGGCGTTGTTGGCGCCCCACTCCGGGCGGTAGCCGTACTTCTTCTCGAACGCGGTCACGAACATCTTGGCGAGCGGGAACTTGTCCTCGAGGGTCCACCAGAAGTCGGTGGCCGCGTACACGCCCTGGGTGAGCTCGGGGCCCGCCTCGCGCGCGAGGAACGGGATCTGGTACGGGATCACAAGCTTCATCTTGTCGAGGATGCCGAACTGCTTGGCCTGCTGCGTGGAGAGCACCGCGTCGTGGCCCCAGTTCACGTTGATGAGCACGTCGGCGCCGGAGTTCGCGACGTTCAGCAGGTACGACGAGTAGTCGGGCGCGCCGAGGGGGGCGACCTGGTTGGTGACCGTGGTCCAGCCCGCGCCGGCCAGGTAGTCCTGCATCGACTTGGTGACGGTGTGGCCGTACGTGTAGTCGGGCGTGAGGTACGCGGCCTTCTTGCCCTTGCCGTAGGCCTTCTCGATCACCGGGCCGATGGCCGCGGCAGCGGTCTGGCCGTAGAAGTTCTGGCGGAAACCGTAGCGCACGCAGTCCTTGCCGGTCGTGTCGTTGGAGCCCGAAATGCCCGTCACGTAGAGCACCTTCTCGCGCTGGGCGAGCTTGTTCAGGGCGACGGCCACCGCGCTCGAGGTCGAGCCCGTCATCAGCACCGCGTGGTTCTCGGTGATGAAGCGTTGCTGGGCCTGCACCGCGTCGTTGGGCTTGGCGGCGGAATCGGCGACGCCGTACTTCACTTCCTTGCCGAGCACGCCCTTCCTGGTCTTGGGCGAGATCTTGCGGATCAGCTCGTTGCCCTCGTTGATGTGGTCGACGGCGAGCTGCCAGCCCTTCAGCTCATCCTCGCCCTGCACCGCGTAGGTGCCGGTGCGCGGCACGGCGATGCCGATGAAGACGGAGCTCCCCTGGGACCCTGCCGGCCAAGTGCCGATGGGCGGCTGGTCGGCCGCGAAAGCCTTGGAAACCATGCCGGCGGGAAGGATCAGCCCACCGGCGACGCCCAGGCCGGCGCGGATGAAATCACGGCGGCCGTTGCCGCCGGAACCTGAGTTGCGATCGTGCATGACATCTCCTCCATGCGCGCCGGTCGGACCGGCGCAGTTTGTCGTAACTATCTCGGGGTGCGATGCAAGAGCTGCGCCTCGCGATGGTACTGCATCTCGTGGATGGTTGCCCGGCAGGGCACTACCATGGCGCTACTTCGGGTTTATCTTCTGCAGGAGGCGCTTGGCTTCCTGCAGCTTCCAGATCGAGTCGTCGAGCCGCTGGGTGGATTCGGCGTTGCTGAGGGGCTGGGTGTTGGGGTCCAGCCTCTGGGTGGTATTGGGCGAGGGATCGAGGCGCTGGGTGGCATCGGGCCGGAAGCCGGGGTCGAGCTTCGCCATCTTCATGGTCTTCTCGCCCACGGGCTGCGGCGGGGCGGGCTGGGGGGTGGACTCGCCGAGGCGCTGGGTGGTGACCGCGTCCGAGGGGAGGCGCTGCGTGCTGTCGTGGCCGGCGGGCAGGCGCTGCGTGCTCTGCGGGCTCGCATCCATCTTTTGCGTCTTCATCGGATCGAAGCCTGCCCCGGCAGGCTGCGAGGCGGGGGCGGGCGCGGCAGGTTGCGCCGGGGCCGGCCTGGGCGCATCGGGCTTCTTCACCAGCGAAGCGAACGCCGAATCGTCGATGAGCGGGGCGGCGGGCGCGGCGTCGGTCTGGGTCTTCTCCGCATCGAACGTCGCGAGCTTCGTGGTCTGCATGAGGTCCGCGGGCATCGCCTTGGGCGCGGCGCGCGCCGGCTTCGCGGCGGCCGCGGCCGCCATTTCCTGGCCGGCTTGCGGGTCGTATTGCGAGACGCGGGTGATGAGCGCCTCGATCATCTCGCGCTGGCGCTTCAGGTCCGCCTCGGCGGCCTTGAGCGTCGCCATCTGCTCGTTGATGGAGGAGGTCTTCTCGTTGATCTTGGCGAGGTTGTCCAGGCGCGACTGGAGCTGCGCCTTGTGGTCCTTGATCTGCACCTCGATGGGAAGCACCACCGCCTGCACCCAGCGCTCGGCCTGGCTCTTGGCCGACGAGAAGTTGGCGCGCGCCTCCTTCACGAGGGTGCTGTAGAAGTTCTTCACGACGAAGTGCTTCTCCTTCACGACGATGTTGACCGGGTCCTTCACGAACTGCTCGGTCTGCATGACCAGCAGCTGCAGCTTGGTGCGCTGCGGGTCCAGGTCGAGGGCCGGGATCGTCATCTTCTGGAAGGCGAACTTCTCGATGAACGTGTTGTAGACGCCCTGCATCAGCTTCTTGATGTCCTCGGAGGCGGTGAACACGGACTGGAAGTTCTCGCTCATGTCCTTCACGAGCGAGCTCATGCCGCGCTGCAGGCCCACGGTGGTCCAGGAATCCTCGATCGCCTGGGCGCTCTTGGCGAGCGTGGCGTCGAGCTTCTGCGAATTGAGCAGGTCGAGCAGCGCCGCCTTCTTCGCGCTGAACTGGGCGTGGTTCACCTTGTACTCGGCGAGCGCGGCGTTGTAGGCGTTCTTCTCGGCGGTGATCTTGGCCCAGAGCTTGGTCACGAACTCGCGGCTCTTGCCCACGAGCCCGTTCAGCTCGCTCACCTCGGCGAGGTTCGCCTGCTGCTTCTTTCCCACCGAGGCGCGCGACGACATCATCATGCCGCCGATCTCGTTCACCACCGCCTTGCACAGGATCTGGCGCTTCATCGGCACCACCTGCTCGGCGAGGTACTTCTCGAGCGCCTCGATGCCGCTTCGCTGCACCAGGCCCGCGTCCTCGCGGATGCGCCCGAGGAGCGCCTTCTGCGCCGAGAGCGGGAAGATGCGCTCGCGCGGCAGCTGCAGGTGCTGCGACGTGGTCTCGACCATCCGGTGGATGGCCTTCTCGATCTCGGGGGCGGTCTTCAGCTCGTCCCACATGAGGTCGATCTTGTTCAGCACCGCGATCTTCTGCGGCAGGCCCTGCTTCACGTAGCGGTCCCAGATCTCCAGGTCGCTCTTGGTGACGCCCGTGTCGATGGAGAGCAGGAAGAGGATCGCGTGCGCGTTGGGCACCGTGCTCACGGTGAGCTCGGGCTCCATGCCCAGGGCGTTGAGGCCCGGGGTGTCGAGGATCGAGATGCCGTTGGTGAGGAGCGGGTGCGGGTAGTTGATCATGGCATAGCGCCACGCCGGCACTTCCACCAGCTCTTCCTCGCCCGGGACCTCGCCCTTCTCGTTCACCATGGGCGAGAGCCCCAGCATGCGGGCTTCCAGCGCGTACACCTTCTTGGTGTCGGCGAGCGCCTTCAGCGTCTTCTTCATGTCCGCGGCCGAATTCGTGTTGAGCCTCAGCTTGCTCCACTCGATCGGCATGTTCTTCAGCTGCGAGATCGACTCGTCGCGGTAGCGGGTCTCGACCGACAGGAGCTTCAGGTATGGCTCCTCGTTGGGGTCGTGGAAGATCTCGGTGGGGCACATCGTGGTGCGTCCCACGTCCGAGGGCAGGAGCCGCTCCTTGAAGCTCGAGAAGAAGAGCGCGTTGATGAGCTCGGACTTGCCGCGCGAGAACTCCGCGAGGAAGGCGAGCATGAGACGCCCCTTGTTCAGGTTCTCGAGCAGGTCGTAGAAGCGGATCGACTGCTGGACGTCGAGCTGGCCGCTCGCCTCCAGCCAGTCGTGGTATGCGTGAACCGACTGCGTGAGCTCCTCGCGCCAACGGTGGTACCGGGCGATCTCGGTCTCGAAGCGGTTCGATGCGGCGGCGTCCATGGCCGTTTTGTTCTCCCTGGGAGAATCCAGTGTATCCGAACTACTCCCGGGCGAGAGTGATTTCCCGCACACGCCTGAAACGGAAAACCGGGCGCAAGGCCCGGTTTTTCGGGGGAAATCGGGGTGGGCTAGGCCGTCCGGACGCACCCCAGGCGAATGCCGCGCAGGGTGCCGCGCGGCGAAAACACCCCCCGCAGGGCGGGGCCCCCCGCCGCCGGGCCGCGGCGCCGGGCGGGGGATGCCTCGAACTCCCGGGCGATCGCGAGGAAGCGCTGGCGCCAGGGGGTCATGCGGTCGGGTGTGAAGCGGCTGTTCATGTCTCGAAGCCTAGGCCTTGCGCGCCGCGATTTCCGCGGCGCATTGCGCATCGCACACCGCGGGAAATCCCGCGACCGCGAGTGCGTTGGCGCACATCCCCATCAGCCGAAGGCGCGAAGCCCGGCGACATTGCCGAGGACGGTGGCCACAATCGGGGCGAAGAAGGCGAAGGTCACGATGAGTGCGAAAGTCATTTGGGTCTCCTGTCCGGCGGTGCGTCGTTGATCGATGGGCCCACTCTAGGCGCCGGCCCCGGCCCGCTCCACCGGAAAGCGACGGAATGCGGAAAACACGGGGTGAAGCGCCCGGGACCGCCCCTAGGCCGCCAGCCGGAGCGGCTCTTCGCACGCCTCGGCCGGGGCCCTGGGCTCTCCCTGATGGATGGCGGGGGCTTCCTCCAGGGCGATCGCGGGCCAGCCGCCCGGAACGGGCAGCAGCAGCGTGCCGCGCTCGCCGGCGAGCCAGAGCCACGCGTTCATGGCGGCCAGCACGAGGACGGGGGCCGCGGCGGCGGCGATCGGGAGTGCAACCTGGAGTGCGTTCATCTTTTTTCTCCTGTATTGGCGCGTGTCGGGTGCCGCGCATGACCGGAACATTACGCATGCAACGCGCGCCCGTCGGCTGCGTTTTCGGCGCGGGCGGGCCGTGCGAATCAGGGAAAAACGTGCGGAAAAATCGGCTCTAGAGGAGTGCGCGATCCAGCATGTAGCGCGTCTCCTGCTCGAGCCAGGTGAGCGGGAAGGCCAGCATGAACTGGAAGAACACGAGGACGAAGATGGGCGAGATGTCGAGGCCGCCGATGGGCGGGATCACCCTGCGCACCGGCTTCATGAAGGGGTTGGCGAGCGCGGCGAAGAAGGGCGCGACCGGGTGGTAGGGATTCACCCACGAGAGGACCGCGCCCAGCAGCACCGCCCCCATGAAGATGTAGATGGACAGCCGGATCAGCTCCAGGAACGCGCGGAAGAGGAGCACGGAGAGCGCGGTCCCGTTGTCGGCCCACACGCCGTGCAGGATCGCCACGAGCAGGTACTGCAGCGCGAACTCGAAGAGCCACGCGACCACGAGCGAGGACCAGTCGAGCTTCGCGATCCCCGGGATCACGCGCCTCAGGGGCCGCACCGCCCAGTCGGTGATCGCCATGGAGAAATAGGCGATGGGATTGCGCGCGGGGGCGCGGAATGCCTGCATCCAGAAGCGCAACAGCGCGGCGAGGATGAAGAGGCTCGCGAACGCATCCAGCAGGAAGGCGAGGGCCTGGGCGAGCAACGCTCTAGTCCTTCCCGAACGCGGCGCCCAGCTCGCGCGAACGCTCGCACGCGGCCCGCACCGCCTCGATGAAATGGCGCTTCACCTGCGCGTCCTCGAGCACCTGGAGCGCGCGCTCGGTGGTGCCGCCGCGCGAGGTCACCTGGGCGCGAAGCTTCGCCGGATCCTCGCCGCGCTCGATGGCGAGCTTCGCCGCGCCCACGAAGGTCCAGAGCGCGAGCGATCGCGCCGCGCCTTCGGCGAGCCCCAGCGAGCGCGCGGCCTCCTCGAGCGCCTCGATCGCGTAGAAGACATAGGCCGGACCGCTGCCCGACACGGCGGTGACGGCGTCCAGGTCGCCCTCGGAGTCGAACCACAGGGCCGCACCCACGGCCGACAGGAGCGACTCGGCAGCCTCGCGGTCCGCGGGCCCGACCGAGGGGGCGGCGTACAGGCCCGCCACGCCCGCGTGCACGAGGGCGGGCATGTTGGGCATCGCGCGCACGATGCGCGCATGGCCCGCGAGCCAGCGCGAGAGGTCCTCGATGCGCACGCCCGCGGCCACCGTGATCACGAGCGCCCCGGCCACGTGCGGCGCGGCCGCGCGCGCGGCCTCGCGCATGTGCTGCGGCTTCACGGCGAACACGGCGGTGCGCGCCTGGGCGAGCGATTCGTCGGGCTTCTCGTAGGTCGCGACGCCGAAGTCGGACACGAGCGCGAGCCGCGCGATGGATTCGGGCTCGACCACCCCGATGTCGCTCGCGCGGGTGCCGCGCGCGACGAGCCCGCCGATGATCGCGCGCGCCATGTTGCCCCCGCCGATGAACGCGAGCTTCACTTGCCACGCTCCCCGAAAATCGCCGTGCCGATCCGCACCATCGTCGATCCTTCCGCGATTGCCGCCTCGAAGTCGTCGCTCATGCCCATGGACAGCGTGTCCATCGGGATGCCGGCCGCCACGATACCCTGCCGCGCCTTCGCGAGCGCGCCGAACTGGCTGCGCCGCAGGGCCGTGTCCGAGGTGAAGCTCGCCATGCCCATGAGGCCGCGCAGCTTCAACCGCGGCACGCGCGCCACCTCGCGCGCCAGGCCCAGCGCCTCGCCGGGAGCCACCCCGCCCTTCGTGGGCTCCGCGCTGATGTTCACCTGGATGCACACGTCGAGGGGGCCCCGGCCTTCGGGTCGGCCCCTGGAGAGCGCCTCGGCGACCTTCAGGCGGTCCACGCCATGCACCCAGTCGAAGGCGGCGGCGATGTCGCGCGCCTTGTTGGTCTGCACATGGCCGATGAAGTGCCAGCGCGCCGCGAACCCCCGGAGCGCGGCGATCTTGGCGAGGGCTTCCTGCACGTAGCTTTCGCCGAAATCGCGCAGCCCCGCCTCGAAAGCCCGGGCCACGGCCTCGGCAGGCTGGGACTTGGCCACCGCGACCAACGTCACCGCGCGGCTATCCCCTTGTAACGCCTCGGAAATGCGCCGTCGGATCGCTTGCAGGTTGGCGGCGATTGGGGACATAATCAATTCGACTTTCCGGGGCGATTTTACAATAGCGACAATACTTCCCCGACCCCGCCCGCGCCCGACTTTCAGGGAAAAGACATGGACATCGCTGAACTGCTGGCATTCTCGGTCAAGAACAAGGCTTCGGACTTGCACTTGTCCGCGGGACTGCCCCCCATGATCCGCGTGCACGGAGACGTGCGCCGGATCAACGTGCCGCCCCTCGAGCACAAGGACGTGCACGGGATGGTGTACGACATCATGAACGACTCGCAGCGCAAGAACTACGAAGAGACGCTCGAGTGCGACTTCTCCTTCGAGATCCCGAACCTCGCGCGCTTCCGCGTGAACGCGTTCAACCAGAACCGGGGGGCGGGCGCCGTGTTCCGGACGATCCCGTCCAAGGTGCTCTCCCTCGAGGACCTGAACGCGCCCAAGATCTTCGCCGAGATCGCCAACCAGCCCCGGGGCCTGTGCCTCGTGACGGGCCCCACGGGCTCGGGCAAGTCGACCACGCTCGCGGCGATGGTGAACCACGTGAACGACAACGAGTACGGGCACATCCTCACCGTCGAGGACCCGATCGAGTTCGTGCACGAGTCGAAGAAGTGCCTCATGAACCAGCGCGAGGTGGGGCCGCACACGCTCTCCTTCTCCAACGCGCTGCGAAGCGCGCTGCGCGAGGACCCGGACATCATCCTCGTGGGCGAGATGCGCGACCTGGAGACGATCCGCCTCGCGATGACCGCCGCCGAGACGGGCCACCTCGTGTTCGGCACGCTGCACACGTCCTCGGCCGCGAAGACCGTGGACCGCATCATCGACGTCTTCCCCGCCGCCGAGAAGGAGATGATCCGCGCGATGCTCTCGGAGTCGCTGCGCGCGGTGATCTCGCAGACACTCTGCAAGACCAAGGACGGGACCGGACGCATCGCGGCGCACGAGATCATGATCGGCACGCCCGCCATCCGAAACCTCATCCGCGAGGCCAAGGTGGCGCAGATGTACTCGGCGATCCAGACCGGCCAGGCCATCGGCATGCAGACGCTCGACCAGAACCTCCAGGACCTCGTGAAGCGAAACCTCATCTCGATCCCCGAGGCGCGCAACAAGGCCGCCAACAAGGACATCTTCGTCGGCGGCTGACGCCGCCGAGGCACGAGACCCAGGGGAACGGACAAAAGGAGTCCCGAATGGAACGCGAACAGTCACTGAAATTCATGCACGACCTGCTGCGCGCGCTCATCGCGCGCAAGGGCTCGGACCTCTTCATCACCGCGGGCTTCCCGCCGGCGATGAAGGTGGACGGGAAGGTCACGCCCGTGTCGCAGCAGAGCCTCTCGCCGATGCACACGCAGGAGCTCGCGCGCTCGATCATGACCGACAAGCAGGCCGCGGAATTCGAGGCGACCAACGAGTGCAACTTCGCGATCAGCCCCTCGAACATCGGGCGCTTCCGCGTGAACGCGTTCGTGCAGCAGGGCCGCGTGGGCCTGGTGCTGCGCACGATCACCACGCAGATCCCGAAGTTCGACGAGCTGGGCCTTCCCCACGTGCTGAAGGACGTGGCGATGACCAAGCGCGGCCTCGTGATCTTCGTGGGCGGCACGGGCTCGGGCAAGTCGACATCGCTCGCGGCGATGATCGGCCACAGGAACGAGAACAGCTACGGGCACATCATCACCATCGAGGACCCGGTCGAGTACGTCCACGAGCACAGGAACTGCATCATCACGCAGCGCGAAGTGGGCGTGGACACGGACAACTGGTTCGCGGCGCTGAAGAACACGCTGCGCCAGGCCCCCGACGTGATCCTGATCGGCGAGATCCGCGAGCGCGAGACGATGGAATACGGCATCGCCTTCGCCGAGACCGGCCACCTGTGCATGTCCACGCTGCACGCGAACTCGACCAACCAGGCCCTGGACCGGATCATCAACTTCTTCCCCGAGGAGCGGCGCCAGCAGCTGCTGATGGACCTCTCGCTCAACCTGAAGGCGATCATCTCGCAGCGCCTCATCCCGAAGAAGGGCGCCAAGGGGCGCGCCGCGGCCATCGAGATCATGCTCAACTCGCCGCTCATGTCGGACCTCATCTTCAAGGGCGAGGTGCACGAGATGAAGGCGCTCATCGGGCGCTCCCGCGAGCTGGGCATGCAGACGTTCGACCAGGCGCTCTTCGACCTCTTCGAGGCCGACCAGATCAGCTACGAGGACGCGCTGAGGAGCGCCGACTCGGTGAACGACCTGCGCCTGAAGATCAAGCTGGAGAGCAAGAACGCCAAGAACCGCGACCTGGGGTCGGGGCTGGAGCACCTGGAGATCGTCAAGTAAGGACGGGCGCCTTGTTCCTCGCGCCTCGTGCCTCTTATCTCTTGTACCTGTCCGCCATGAACGTGTAGTACATGAAGCCGAAGCGGTTGTACCAGTCGCGCTCGTTGTAGAACTCCGCCTCGCACGCGCCGACGCCCTGCAGCGCGTGCTCGAGGTTGGGAAGCATCGCCGTGTACTTCTGGTCGTAGGCGCGGTTCAGGTTTTCCATCTCCGCGAGGATGCCGGCGCGCTCGTTCTGCCACGCGAGCCCCGTGACGGCATGGATCCCCGAAGCGCTGTCGCCGAAGGCCACCGCCGCGTCCACATAGCGCTTGTAGGCCCGGTAGGTGCAGCGCAGGCGCTCGAGGTTCACCCGCATGCCGTTCAGCTCGCGGTAGGCATCCGAGTAGCACTTGCCGCACGCCGATTGGTTTCCGGCGCAGCTCGCGGGCATGGTGGGCGCACCCGCGGTGGAAAGATCCATGCACGAGGCGTCCGTCCCGTGCAGCCCCTGGTGCGCGTCCTGCAGCTCGCGCAGGCTGTGGACGAGGCCGATGCCGTACTGGGTCCATTGGATTCCGGTGTTCACGCCCGACTGGGTGCCGGCGCCGGCGTTGCGGCTCGCCTCGGAGGCCTGCTGGCGCTGCGCGAGCTCGCCGGCGAGCTGGTCGGGCGTGATGGCGCGCGGCAGGTCCTGCGCCGCGGCGCCGAGCACCGCGAGCGCCGCGGCGAATGCGAGGAGTCGGGAGGTTGCGTTCATTTCTTCGCGCTCCGTTTGCCGAGGAAGAAGAGGCCCGCTCCGGCCGCGGCCACGAGCAGCGCCACCGCGCCCCAGAGAACCACGGGATTGGAGAAAAGCGAGGTGGGGTGGGTCTTGCGGTAATCGTCCATGGGGGTGACGACGGGCGCGAGGTCCGGCTTCACCTCGTCGCCGACCCACGCGATGAGGTAGTAGGGCTTCCCGGCTTCGCCGCTCACCGTCATGCGCACCTCGCCCTGGGTGCGAAGCTTCACGATCGCCTTGCCGTCGGGGCCCGTCGCCGCCTCGCGCAGGTTCTCGTCCCAGCGGTCCTTCCCGAGGACGAGCTTCAGCGCGTCGCCCGCATTCGCCGCGACGAGCGTGAGCACGACGGGCTGCAGGACGAAGACGTTCTCGATGAGGTAGTGCTGCCCTTCCGCGGTGGAGGCGGCCTTCACGATGGCCACCCGGCCATTGGGCAGGCTCGGATCGGGCTTGAGATCGAGCTTCCACGCGGGCTCTTCGGCGAAGCATGCCAGTGCGAGCGCCCACACTGCTGCGACGAGCACCGCGCGCGATGCGATTCCCATCCGGACCTCCCCTTTGGCACGCTCGAGCGTCCATGCCGGAACCGGGATTATTCACTTCTTGCGGGGGGATGCAAGCGGGCGCTCGCGCCCGGCGCGCTGTAGGCGCCGTCCGACGCGAACATCAGCGCAATCCTAGACGCCTTCCCTATCCGTCCGACTCCGCGCCCCGGGTGCGAAATTCAATATGGATGGACGACAAAGGGAGACGGCCACATGAAAAACCTCTTCGCCATCGGCCTTGCCTGCGTGCTGCCCGCCGGCCTTGCCGCCGGGGACCAGCGCTGCAGCGAAGCCGACCTCGGCACGATGAGCGTGCTCGTGATCGACGAGCCGCTCCCCGAATCCGGCGAGTCGGCCATGGCCTTCAACCGTGCAGTATTGACCGCCCGCACGCAGAAAGTTTCAGTGCTGCGCGCGCGCGGCCGCTGGATTTGAGAACCCCGGCAACCGCGAGACCCAAGGAGACCCGAAGATGAATAGCGACCAGATCCACGGCCATTGGCGCGAGATGAAGGGCTGGGCCCTCGAGAGCTGGGGACGCGTCACCCACGATCCGTGGAAGCGCATCGCCGGGCGCCGCGAGCGCCTCCTCGGGCGCCTGGAAGCGTCGCTTGCCGAATCGCGGCGCCTCGCCGAATCCACGTTCCCCGCGGCGCGCATGCGCGTGCACGCCGTCGAGCGCCGCCGCGCCCCCTAGAATTCCCCCTTGCTGAGAAGCCCGCGGCGCCTCCTGGACCGCGGGTTTTTTTTCGCCTAGCCGCCGGGCATCGCGTCCAGCAAGTCGGCGAGGTCGTCGGCATGCTCTTCCTCGACCTCGAGGATGCTCTCCAGCATGCGCCGGGTGGTCGGATCGTCCTCGCCGATGTAGTGGGCCATCTCGCGATAGCTGTCGATGGCGATGCGCTCGGCCACGAGGTTTTCCTTGATCATCTCCGGCAGGGACTTGCCCAGCCGGTACTCGGCGTGGCTGCGCGCCGTGACGTTCTGGGGATTGAAGTCGGGCTCGCCGCCCAGCTGCACGATGCGCTCGGCGATGCGCCCGGCGTGCTCCATCTCCTGGTCCGCATGCTCGAGGAACTCCTGGGCGGCGATCTGGGCCTTGAGCCCCCGGGCCATGTAGTAGTCGTGGCGGTAGCGCAGCGTGCACACGATCTCGGTGGCGAGCGCCTCGTTCAGCAGCTCGAGCACCTTCTTGCGGTCGGCCTGGTAGTGCTCCGTGACCGCACCTTCCTCGACATGGCGGCGAGCCGACTCGCGCAGGGTCTTCACATCGGTGAGGGACGGCTTGCCTTCGCGGCGAACGTCGGGCGCATTCATGGCTTCTCCTGGCGGATTTCCGAAACGGTGCGGACGCACCGATCCCGTTGGAGCGGTGGGCCAGAGAGAAGGTTCGGGCGGGGACGGGCCCCGCGGGCCGTCAGGCCGCGAGGCGCTCGGGGCCGCCCAGCACGCGGTCGAGGGCCTGGGTGCCCGGCACTTCGCCCAGGAGATGCGGTCCCGGCGCGGCGAGGTGGATTCCCTGCAGGTAGTCGGCGCCCGACTCGATGGCCCAGGCGAGCTGGCTCGCCGTCTCCACGCCTTCGATCGCGACCTTCGCCCCGCTCGCGTGGAGCTCGTCCACCGTCGCCCGCAACCTCGCTCGCGACCGGTCGCCGCCCGCGCAGGCCCCGATCACGGAACGATCGAGCTTCACGATGTCGGGGCGAAGCCGGCGCACGCGCTCCAGGTCCGAGGAGGCGACGCCGAAATCGTCAACGGCGATGGTCACGCCGATCTCACGGTAGGCGAGGACGGCCTCCCGCAACGCGCCGTCGTCGGAGCACGCGGTCTCGAGGACCTCGATGCACAGGCGCCGGGGCGTAAGTCCGTAGTAGCGGATGAGGCTGCCCAGCTCGCGCGCGCGCCGGGCGTCGGCGAGCGCCGCCTCGGGATGCACGTTGATGAAGAGCATGCGGTCGCCCGGATCCATCGTCGCGAAGTTCCTGAGGTGCAGCGCCCGGCATGCCCAGTCGAGCAGCCCGCGCGAGGAATCCGCCACGGCGGTGAACAGGGACTCGGCGCTCGTCTCGCGGCCCTCGACGTCGCGCATGCGCGCGAGCGCCTCGAAACCGAGGCAGGCGCGGCGGCTCACGGAGAAGATCGGCTGGAAGTGCGTGCCGACACGCGCCCCCTCCCACTCGATCGATGCCCCGCCTCCTGCGCGCACCAGCCCTTCGGCGGCGTGCGCGATGCCTTCCCTCATGCGATCCCCGGCAAGAATATGGTTCCGCCGGACTAGCCGGCGCAGGCTGCACACTCTGCGGGCGGCGCGTTACCGAGGGGTTACACCCCGATACGTCTCGATTGCGTTTGTAAGGAACGCGGGGGGCGGCGGGCTCGCGGCCACGGCTATTCGGGCCGCGAGGCGGACTTGGCGAAGAAATTGGCGAGCGCCTCGGCGATCTCGCTCATGCGGTAGGGCTTGCGCAGCACGCGGTTCACGCCCGCCGACAGGGCGCGCGCCTCGAAGCCCGCGCCGCCATAGCCGCTCGCGATCACGACGGGCATCGAGGGATTCACCTTGTGCACCTCGAGGGCGAGCTGGGTGCCGATCAGCTCCGGCATCACCTCGTCGCTCACGATGGCGTCGAAGCCGCGCGGGTTGGCGCGCACCGCCTGCAGGGCCTCGCGGCTGTCGTTGAAGCCGACGGGCTCGTAGCCCAGCTGCGCGAGCATCTCCTCGAGGGCGTGGAGCACGTCCACCTCGTCGTCCACCGCGAGGATGACCTGCCCCGCCCCCATGGGCATTTCGGCCGCCTCCTCGCCCGCGCCCTCGGCGGCGTGGATCGCGGGAATCCAGACCAGGAAGGTGGTGCCCTGGCCGAGGTGGCTCTCCACCTCGATGAAGCCCTTGTGCTCGGTCACCACGGAGTGCACGAGCGCGAGCCCGAGGCCCGTTCCGCGTCCCGCGGGCTTGGTCGTGAAGAAGGGCTCGAAGATGCGGTCGATCACCTCGGGCGCGATGCCGTGCCCCGAATCGCGCACGCCGATGCGCACGTACTCGCCCGCCTTGATCTCGCCGGTGCGCACCTTGCGGGGCGCCTCCAGCACCTCGGCATCCAGCGACAGCTCGAGGGCCCCGCCCTGCCCCATCGCGTGGACCGCGTTGGTGCAGAGGTTCATGAGGAGCTGGTGCAGGCGCGTGGGGTCGCCCAGCACCATCGCGTCGTCGCCCGCGTTGTTGTGGAACACCACGTCGATCTCGAGGGGCGTGGAGCCGCGCACCAGGTCGCAGACTTCCTGGGCGATGGGAGCCACGAGCACCGGCATCTTCTGCGCGCCCTCGGCGCGGCTGTACGAGAGGATCTGCGTCACCAGCGACTTGGCGCGATTGCCCGCCCCCATGATGGTGTCGAGGTAGCGCTTCATGTCGGCGTCGCCTTCGGCGCGGCGCTGCGCGAGCTCCCCGTAGCCCAGGATCGCGCCCAGGATGTTGTTGAAGTCGTGCGCGATTCCCCCGGCGAGGTGTCCGACCGCCTGCATCTTCTCGGCCTGCTTCAGCTGCGCCTCCAGGCGCTCGCGCTCCGACTCGGCGCGCAGCTTCTCGGCCACGTCCTTCACGAAGCCGATCACGCGGCGCTCGGCGGGGTTGTCGCCCGTGGGATCCCCGATGCGGTAGGCGTTCACTCCCAGCGTCGTGTACTCGCCGTCGTCCTTGCGGAAGCGGTACTCGATCGCGATGTGCGAGAGCTCGCCGCTCATCAGCATGCGGCGCAGGCCCTTCAGCCGGATGCGGTCCTCCGGATGCACGCGTTCCATCCACTGGCGCACCGTGGAAATGCGGTCGGGGGTGACACCCAGGACGCTGCGCGTGTCGCCGTCCCAGAGCACGGCGCCGGTGGTCGGGTCGAGCTCGTAGAGGAGGTTGCCGCTCGCGCGGATCACGGCCTCGTGGCGGTTGCGCCACGCCGCGGTCTCGTAGATCGCCTCCTCGCGCTCGACCAGCAGCGCCGCCGAGAAGAGCGTGGTCACCACGATGGTGGCGAGGTAGCCCTGCAGGTGCAGCATGGCGCGCACGTCGGCCACGCCATCGACCGAGAACGGGCCGAAGCCGTGCGCCGTCTGCCAGAAGCAGATGAGGCCGAACACGGCGAGCGAGAGCGTCGTCGTGCGCATGCCGAAGCGAAGCGCCGCCCAGATGAGGAACGGCGCGCAGAGGTAGATGAGGGGCGGGATGAACCCCGGCGCCGAGGGCCGCGAGCCGAACACGTAGTTGGTGGTGATGATGAGGCCGGCATAGAGCACCAAGAGCTCCGGGAGCTTGGCGCGCGTCATCTCGAGCGCCTCCACCAGGCCCTTGCGGCTCCAGGCGAGGATGAGTGGCGCGCTGATCAGCATCCCCAGCATCGTCGAGACGAACGTGACCGACCAGCGCTCCCGGAATGGCGCGCTCGTGTGCAGGTACGTAAATCCGGCGTCGAGGATCGCCATGGCGCCCACGAGCGGGGCCATCCCCACGAGGAACGAGGCCACGCCCTTCACCGTGTCGACCTGCACCCGCGGCCCGGCCAGGCGAAGGAGCCCCGCGGCCACGAAGAGCGGCTGCGCCACGTTCACCGCCATGCCCCCCAGGACCCGGGAGACGTCCATCTGCATGTCGCGGTACATGTCGAAGCCCACCGCGCCGGTGGCAAGCGCGACCAGGAGGAGGTACCAGGGCCAGCGCCTCACGGGCGCCACGAGGAGGACGCCCAGCGCCACGCCGTGGGCGGGCCAGATGACGAGGGGGAAACGGGTGTGGACGGGCAGGCTCATCGCGTAGGCGGCGAGCACGTAGTACACGACCCCGAAGGTGAGGTACGCGAGCGCCTGGCGCGTCGGATCGGCGTTTCCGGCCCCGGCGATGGACGGCATTTGGGCGCTCATGGCTGACGGCTCGGATTCTACGGGCTTCAGGCGGTAAAATGTGCCCCGGAGCCCCAACAACCAAAAGCCCCCCCGTGGAAGCCCATATCCTGGTCGTCGATGACGACGTTGCCATCCGAGAGCTGATCCGCGAATACCTGACGGAGCACGACTTCCAGGTCTCGCTCGCCGAAAGCGGCGCCGACATGGACAAGGTGCTCGGCGCGGACATCGTGGACCTCGTGATCCTCGACTTGAAGCTCCCCGACGAGGACGGGCTTGCCATCGCCCGCCGGCTGCGCGAGTCGCTGGACCTGCCCATCATCATCCTCACCGGGCGCAAGGAAGAGGCCGACCGCATCATGGGCCTCGAGCTGGGCGCCGACGACTACGTCACCAAGCCCTTCAGCCAGAGGGAGCTCCTCGCGCGCATCAAGGCGGTGCTGCGGCGCACCGAGGGCAAGCGGGCGACGCGCCGCGGCGAGAGCGTGCGCGCCTTCAGGTTCTCGGGCTGGGAGCTGAACACCGGCACCCGCAAGCTCAAGGCGCCGGACGGGCGCAACGTCGAGCTCACCAACAGCGAGTACGCGCTCCTCGTGGCGTTCCTCAAGGCGCCGGGCCGGATCCTCTCGCGCGACCAGCTCCTCGAATCGAGCCGCCTGCACGACGACATCTACGACCGGTCGATCGACGTGCAGATCCTGCGCCTGCGCCGCAAGGTCGAGGAAAGCCCGAACCAGCCGCAGCTGATCCGCACCGAGCGGGGCGCGGGCTACTACCTGAACTCCACCGTCGAGACGATCTAGCCGGTGAAGCGCCGGTGATTGGCTCGCTGCTCACGATCGACGCGGTCCTGATCGTCGTAGCGGCCTGGATCGTGGTTGGGCTCGCCGGGATTGCCGCGGTGCGGTACCCGGGATTCGTGGCCCATGGGCTGTTCCCCCTGTCGGCGGCGTTGAGCGCCGCGCTCTGCGGGATTGCGCTCGCCGCCCTCCCCGGCACGCCGGAAACTGCCATCCTCGCCATCGGCCTGCCGGGCCTGCCCTTCCACCTGCGCCTGGACGCCCTTTCGTCTTTCTTCCTCTTCCTGGTGGGCATCGCGAGCGCGGGCATCTCGATCTTCTCGGCGGGTTATTTCCGGCGCGGCGAGGGAACGCCGGCGGGGGTCATGTGCATGCAGTACCACGTCTTCCTCGCAGCGATGGCGATGGTGATCGTGTCCGACGATGCGTACGCGTTCATGGTGTGCTGGGAATCGATGGCGCTTTCCTCGTACTTCCTGGTCACCACCAACCACCGCATTCCCGAGATCCAGCGCGCCGGCTACCTGTACCTGCTCATTGCCCACATCGGCGCGATCGCGATCCTGCTGTGCTTCGGCGTGCTCCAGGCCAACACGGGCGACTACACGTTCGCCAACATGCGCGCGCAGCACCTCGCGCCTTTCTGGGCCTCGTGCGCCTTCCTCCTGGCGCTCTTCGGCTTCGGCGCCAAGGCGGGCGTGCTGCCCCTGCACGTGTGGCTGCCCGAGGCGCACCCCGCGGCGCCCTCGCCGGTGTCGGCGCTCATGAGCGGCGTCATGCTGAAGACCGCGATCTACGGGATGCTGCGCGTAACCTTCGACCTGGTCTCGACGCCGATCTGGTGGTGGGGCGTGGTGGCGCTCTCCCTCGGGCTCGCCACCGCGTTCTTCGGTGTCGTGTTCGCCGCGGCGCAGGTGGACATGAAGCGGCTGCTCGCCTATTCGTCGATCGAGAACATCGGGCTCATCGTGATGGCCTTCGGGCTCGCCATCGTGTTCCGGGCCTACGGGATGCGCTCGCTGGCGGCGCTCGCGATGACCGCGCTCCTCTTCCACTGCATCAACCACGCGCTCTTCAAGAGCCTGCTCTTCCTCGGAACGGGCTCGGTGCTGCACGCCACCAACGAGCGCAGCCTCGGGAAGCTCGGGGGCCTCATGCGCTTCATGCCGTGGGTCGCGTGGACTGCGCTCGCGGGCGTGATCGCCGCGGCGGGGCTGCCGCCGTCCAACGGCTTCGCCTCCGAGTGGCTGCTGCTGCAAGGCTTCCTGTTCACCGGCGCGCTGCCCAACCCCTACCTCAAGATGCTGGTGCCGCTTTTCGCCGGGGGCCTGGTACTCGTCGCCGCGCTCGCCGCCTACGTGATGGTGAAGTTCTTCGGCGTGATCTTCCTCGGCCGCCCGCGCGAGGAGCGCCTCGAGCAGGCCCAGGACGCGGGGCGCCTCGAGCGCCTGGGCCTCGCCTGGCTCACCGCCGGGTGCATCCTGCTGGGCCTTTTCCCGGCCGCGGTGATCGAGGCGATCGACCCCATCGCCTTTTCGCTCCTCGGCCAGGGGCTCGCGCAAGGCGGGCGCGTCGGGGACTGGCTGATGCTCGCACCCGTCTCCGCGGAGAGGGCTTCCTACAGCGCGCCGCTCGTCTTCGCCCTCATCGTGGCGATCGTGCTCACCACCTTCCTCGCCGTGCGCCGCTTCTACCACGGGCGCGTGCGGCGCGCCGCGGCGTGGGACTGCGGCACGCCTTTCCAGACCGCGCGAATGCAGGACACCGCCGAGGGTTTCGGCCAGCCGATCCGGCAGATCTTCGAGCCCTTTTTCCGCATGCGCCGGGAGCTTCCCTCGCCCGCCGACGAGCGCCCGCGCTACCGGGTGACCATCGAGGATCCGATGTGGGCCGCGATCTTCGTGCGCATCGCCGCCATCATCGAGTGGATCTCGGGCGTGGTCGGCACGCTGCAGCGCGGACGCATATCCATCTACCTCCTGTACAGCTTCGTCACGCTCGTGGCGCTGCTCCTCCTCACCCAGGCATGAACCTCGAAGGCATCCTCGCCCAGGCCACCGCGATGGTGGTCGCCCTCGTCGTGGCCCCGCTGCTGACGGGTTGGGTGAACGTGTGCCGCGCGTGGCTGCAGGGCCGCAGCGCGCCTCCCCTGCTCCAGCCATTCCGGGCCCTGCACAAGCTCTTCTGGAAGGAATCGGTGATCGCCCACGGAGCCACGCCGCTTTTTCGCCTCGCGCCGTACGTGATCTTCGGCTGCATGCTGCTCGCCTCGATGATCGTGCCGACGCTCTCGACCAACCTGCCGCTCGCCCCCGCTGCCGACGCCATCGCGCTCGTGGGTCTCTTCGCGCTGGCGCGGGTCTTCATCTCGCTCGCCGCGATGGACATCGGCACCGCGTTCGGCAGCATGGGCGCGCGCCGGGAGATGCTGGTCGGGTTCCTCGCGGAGCCCGCGTTCCTGATGGTCCTCTTCACCGCCTCCCTCCTGTCCGACTCCACGTCGCTCGCCACGATCGTGACGACCCTCGGGCACCGCGAGTTCACGATCCTGCCCAGCCTCGCGCTCGCGGGCGTGGCCTTCGTGATGGTGTCGCTCGCCGAGAACGCCCGCGTGCCGGTCGACAATCCCGCCACGCACCTCGAGCTCACCATGATCCATGAAGCGCTGGTGCTGGAATACTCCGGGCGCCACCTGGCGCTGCTCGAATGGGCCGCCGCCCTCAAGCTCTTCGTGTACTCGTGCGCCGGGCTGGCCCTCTTCTTCCCGTGGGGCGTGGCGCAGGCGAACCACCGCACGGCGCTCGCCCTGGCGCTCCCGGCGCTCATCGCCAAGCTCGCCATCGGCGGTTTCCTTCTCGCCCTGATCGAGACCGTGATGGCGAAGATGCGCATCTTCCGCGTCCCCGAGTTCCTCGCCACCGCGTTCCTGCTGGGCGTGCTCGCGCTGCTCGTCCACCAGCTGCTGGGAGCCTGATCCCATGGGCGGCTACGGCACCCAGATCGTCAACCTCTTCGCGGCCACCCTGCTGCTCATCGCCTTCGCGATGCTCGCGCAGCGACGCATCGTGGCGCTCATCCACCTGTTCGCGCTGCAGGGCCTCGCCCTGGTGGGCTCGACGGTCACGGTGGCCTGGGTCACCGGCCAGCACCACCTCTATTACTCCGCCGCGATCACATTCGCGCTCAAGGTGGTGATCCTTCCCTACATCCTGCACCGGCTCATCAGGCGCCTCAACGTGAAGTGGGACATCGAGACGCTGCTCAACATCCCCACGATGATGCTGGTGGGCATCGTGCTGGTGGTCTTCGCGTTCAACCTCGCGATCCCGATCTCGGAGTTCTCGACCTCGATGGCGCGCGGCACGCTCGGCATCGCGCTCGCCTGCGTGCTCCTGTCGTTCCTCATGATGATCACGCGCTCCAAGGCCGTGCCCCAGGTGATCGGGTTCCTCGCGATGGAGAACGGCCTTTTCTTCGCGGCGACGAGCGCGACCTACGGCATGCCCATGGTGGTCGAGCTGGGCATCGCGCTCGACGTCCTCGTCGGCATGGTGATCCTGGGGGTGTTCCTGTTCCAGATCCGGGAGCAGTTCGACTCGCTCGACATCCGCCACCTCGAGTCGCTGAGGGACGACTGATGGACGTCATCGTGCTCCTGCTCGCCATCCCGCTCGCCGGCGGCGCCATCCTCTGGACCTGGGGCGAGCGCGAGTCCGCCCCCGAGGTGAACAGCGCCTTCAGCCTGGTGACCCTGGTGGTGGCCTGCTGGCTCACCGCGATGGTGATCGAGGGCGGCCCGATCCTGGGCTTCTACGAGCAGTTCTTCGTCGACTCGCTGAACGTGTTCCTCATCACCCTCACCGCCTTCGTGGGTTTCACCACTTCGCTCTTCTCGCGCCCCTACATGCGCACCGAGCGCGACCGCGGACGCATGACCGGTCCGCGGCTTCGCCTCTACCACAGCATGTACCAGGTGTTCACGTTCACGATGCTGCTCGCGCTCACCACCAACAACATGGGCATCCTATGGGTCGCGATGGAAGCCGCCACGCTCGCGACAGTGCTGTTGGTGTCCGTGTACCGCACGGCGGCTTCGCTCGAGGCGGCGTGGAAGTACTTCATCCTGTGCGGGGTGGGCATCGCGCAGGCCCTCTTCGGCACGATCCTGCTCTACTTCGCCGCCGAGCGCGTGCTGGGCCGCGAGGGCAACGCGCTCCTCTGGACGCACCTGGACCTGGTGAAGGGCGAGCTCCAGCCGGCGATCATGTCGCTCGCGTTCGTGTTCCTGCTCGTGGGCTACGGCACGAAGGTGGGCCTGGTGCCGCTGCACAACTGGCTGCCCGATGCGCACGCCGAGGGCCCCACGCCGATCTCCGCGGTGCTCTCGGGGCTGCTGTTGAACGTCGCCCTTTACAGCATCGTGCGCTGCAAGGTACTCGCCGATGGCGCCCTCGGATCGCACTTCGCGGGCAACATGATGATGGGCTTCGGCCTGCTCTCGGTCGTGGTCGCCGCTTTCTTCCTCTCGCGCCAGCGCGACATCAAGCGCATGTTCGCCTACTCGTCCATCGAGCACATGGGGCTCATGACGTTCGCGTTCGGCATGGGCGGGCCGATCGCCAACTTCGCCGCGCTGCTGCACATGACGGTGCACTCCCTGGTGAAGAGCGCCATCTTCTTCGCCGTGGGCCACGCCGTGCAGAAGGCCGGGACCCAGGTGATGGAGGACATCCGGGGGCTGCTCAAGGTGAGCCCGCGCGTGGGCTGGGGACTCATGATCGGCACCCTGGCGATCCTGGGAATGCCGCCCTTCGGCGTCTTCGCGAGCGAGTTCCTGATCCTCACCACGGCGATGCGCGAGCACGCGTGGGCGACGCCTATCCTGCTTTTGGCTCTCGGCGTGGCGTTCGCGGCGATCTTCGCACGAGTGCAGCCGATGGTGTTCGGCGACACCGGCCACCCGAGGCTCACGCACCAGCCGGCGCTCACGCCGGTGTTCATCCACCTGGGATTCGCTTTCATGCTGGGCCTGTGGATCCCTCCCTACCTCGCGGCGTGGTACGAGCAGGCCGCGCGGTTGTTGCGTTGACATGAAGATCCAGCCCATCCT
>Ga0134125_10001630_pt1 | contig 27444 bp, 35 predicted proteins | sample KB31751_FD_96464 | JGI IMG/M metagenome (GOLD analysis project Ga0134125, IMG submission 96464) | Terrestrial soil microbial communities with excess Nitrogen fertilizer from Kellogg Biological Station, Michigan, USA - KB3-175-1 | ecosystem: Environmental > Terrestrial > Soil > Unclassified ... | reverse complement strand
AGGTCGTCACGCATCTGCCCTGCATCGTGACGCTGACGCGTGTGTCCCTGCGCGCGCTCGACGACGACAACCTGCAGGGCGCGTTCAAGGGTGTGTGTGATGAAGTGGCCAAGCAGCTCGGCCTCGACGACCGCTCGAAGCTCATCGCATGGCACTACCGGCAAGAGCGCGGCGCCTCCGGCATCCGCATCGAGGTCACGCATCTTCGTGGCTGCGTGGAGTGCCAGGCCGGGCACGTGGAGCACCCTGAGCCCGGGAAGTGCGGCTGTGCGTGTCACGAAAGGCGCACCGAATGAACGCTCGCGCAAAGCAATGGAACGCGTCGGAGAAGGGTAAGGCGGAGCACGCTCGCTATGCCGCGAAGCCGAACGGGCGAAAGTGCCGAGCGTGCGGCGAGGCTCTCCGTGGAACCCAGGAGCGCGCCTGTTCGCCGCATTGCCGTGGCGTTCTGAGCGCGAAGAAGAACGGCTGGCTCGATCTTGCGTTCCTCATGGATTCGTCGCTGTCCTGAATAATTAATAAACATTGAATCTTGCTGGCATCTCAAACTTTGGAGGGGCAATGAAGAAGAGCGAAGCGAAGAGCATCGGGCCGCAGACGCCCATCACCGACCCGGAGCAGCACTATCGGCCGCACCCATCGGCGGAACACCTGCCGCTCATGTCGTCGGACCAGCTGGTCGCGCTCGCGAAGGACATCGAGAAGCACGGGCTGTTGCAGCCGATCATGCGTTACCGCGGGCTCATCCTCGACGGCCGCAATCGCTTCATGGCCTGCGGCATGACCGAGAAGCCACGGCGCGAGCCGCTCTACGTCGAGTGGAACGGCGAGTGTGGAACCCCCACGGCCTACGTGCTCGCCGCGAATGATCACGGGCGCCGGCACCTGACCACGCAGCAGCGTGTGTTCACGGCCGTGGCCGCGTTGCCGGCCCTGCGCGCGGAGGCCGCGGAGCGGCAGAAGAAGGCCGACCCCTCTGCCGCTAAAAGCGGCACAGGTTCGAGCGAGCCAATCCGCGCCAGCGACCTGGCAGCTCGAGCTGTGAGCGTGTCCGCCGACACCATCGAGCGCGCGGAGAAGATCCAGAAGAGCGGCAACAAGGCGCTGATCGCCGCGGTGCAGAACGACGAGCTGGCGATCACCGACGCCGCCGCGGCGCTGGCCGATCCGGAAGCACTCACCAAGGCGCTCCAACCCGTGCTGAAGGCCGTGCGTGCCCATAAGGCCGCATTGGCTGCCAGGATCGAAGGCAAGCCTGTCGCCGAAATCCCCAAGGTCGAAGGTCCGCGCACGCTCATGGCCTGGATTCGCGAGCACAAGGCCGCCGCGTCGGCCTCAGGCGAGTCCGCGCCGGCCACCCTGAAGCTACCGGCGGTCGTCGACTCCGAACGCGCCAGAGAGGCCGTGGCGGCGCTCAAGGGGCTGGGGCGACCCGAGGTGTCGGAGTTCGCAGCGCACCCGGGGTTCGTGGTGGTGACGTTTAGGGCGGGGGAGACGACACCATGAGCAAAGCGAAGCTCGTCGAGGAGTGCGAAGTTGTCGAGATTGGATCGACTGGAGGCGACGGAAAGGTCTGGTGTCGCTTCAAGGTTCTCGGTTCATCTGGGTCGACAGAGAACCACCTGATCACGGCCGCGGTTCCGGCGCGCGCGGCTGAGCAGATGTCGATCGGCGCTCGGGTCAGGATTGAGAGCGACTGCGCGCGATCGAGTCGTTCAAGCCGGCGCCGCGAACCGTCGAGGAAGCTCGCCACGCCGAAGGTGAACGTGGCGCTGGCGTGGCTGGAGGCGCAAACGTGAGCGCGCGCGAATCCCCAAGCGGCTTCGACGAGTTCATGGACTTCGCGCTCGTCATGGTGCGGACCGCCGTAATCTCGCACCTGCTAGTCGCTGCCCATGTCTCACCATTCGGAGAGGGCTGGACCTTCCTCGGCACGTGGGCCGCGTGGCATCTATCGCTTGAGTTCGCCATTCGCGTGCGGAGCGGCTTATGACGCGCGCCGAGCGAGAGGAGGCCCTTGCGGGCCACGACGTCCACGCGATGGAGAATCTTGCCGCAGGCCTGACCATTTGCGGACTGCCCATCATCGGCACGGTGATCCAAATCGAGGGCGACGATCTTTACGGCGAGGTGACGTGTCAGGTCTGCCGCAGTCCGCTGGCTCCGCCTGTCGTGGCGTTTCGTGCGACCGGGCGCGAGGTCGAGATCCTTCTCGGAAGCAACGGCTCGACCGTTGTGCTGCGCCGACTGACGTCCACCGAGGCTCGCGATCTGGCGCGCCACCTGTGTGCCCAGGCGGACGCAGCCGATGACCGCCTGGGTGCGACCGTCGTGCTTCACCGGGAGCGCGACCAATGACCGCCTGGACCACCGAAGACTTCGACGACGACGACGACGAGAGCGAGCCAGATCCTCGGGGCCTCGACTGGAACCGCTGGCACAACGACAGCGGCTGTTCGACCTGCGATGGCAAGGGCTATCTGACCGGCAGCGACATCCCTGCTTTCTGGTCGGAGCTGGGGAATGGGCGACCAGCGATGGTGCGGTGCCACGGCGAGGTGCATTTCCGATGACCGACGACAGCCGAGAGCGCCGGAAGGCGTATGCGCGAGAGAAGTTGGCTGAGCTGAATCGCCTGGAGGCCGAACGTTCTTCCTCGCAGATGTTCGACGCAATCGAAGTGGACCCGGAGCTTAAGGCGATGGGCGACGCGCTCCGCGCGCAGTTGCGCGCAGACCTGGAGTTGATGGCGACCACTGGCGACCTGCCGAAGTCGAAGAAGGCACCCCATGTCTGACCCCGACACCCCCGAAGCCCTCCCGCCCATTCCCGAGCCCGCGGCGGAGCGACCCTAAGCAGGTGAATTCGCATGGCAGACCAGGCACAGAATGGCGCACCTTGGGTCCCCAGCGTCGCGCAAGCGGCGGTTCTGGAAGCAGCCAAAGATCCGGGCGTTGACCGCACCATCGTCGCCATCTGCGGCGAGGCCGGTGTCAGCCGCACCGCGTTTTACTCCTGGATGCGCGAAGACCCCGGCTTCAAGGCGAAGTGGGACGGCATCTGGATCGAGGCGCTCGATACGCACTTCGCGGGCATCGTCGCCGCGGTGGTGAAGAAGGCCCAGGCCGGCGGCGTTGGCGCTGCGCGGCTCGCCGCCGAGCTCAAGGGCGTACTCTCCCGCCGCATCGAGCTGACCGGCCGCGATGGTGGGCCGGTCCGCACCATCGACCTCTCGAAGTGCTCTCCGGAGCAGCTCGACGCGCTGATCGCTCTCGACCCGAGCCTTGCCAGCGAGCTGAAGCCCGGTGGCGGCTAACCTCCTCGCGCAGTTCGGCGCAGAGGAGATCGCGCGCCAGGCTCTCGCCGAGCGCTGCCGAAAGTCACTCGCGCAGTTCACGCGCTACGCCTGGCACATCATCGAGCCCGGCACGCCGCTGCGCTGGAACTGGCACATCGACGCCGTGTGCCGCGCGCTCGAGGCTGTGAGCCGCGGCGAGATCAGAAAGCTGATCATCAACATCCCGCCGGGCTCGCTGAAATCGATCCTCGTCTCGGTGATGTGGCAGGCGTGGGAATGGACGTGGGCGCCGGAGCGTCGCAGTCTCTTCGGCTCCTATGCCATCGACCTCGCGCTTCGCGACTCAGTGCGCTGCCGCTCGATCATCGAGTCCGACTGGTATCGGCGGTTGTTCACGCCAGCATGGAAATTCTCCGGCGACCAGAACGTCAAGAGTTACTTCGAGAACACACGCCGCGGATTCCGGATGTCGCTCTCGGTCGGCGGCGCTGGCACGGGCTTCCGCGGCGACAAGGTCGTGGTCGACGACCCGCTCAAGGCCCAGGACGCCTACAGCGAATCCGCGCGGCGCGAGGCGCTGGAGTGGTGGACCAAGACGATGCCCACGCGCGTGAACGACCCTGCAACGGGCGCGTTCGTGATCGTGATGCAGCGCCTCCACGAGGAGGATCTGACCGGCCACATGCTTAAGCACGGCGGCTACGTCCACCTCTGCCTTCCGTCCGAATATGAGCCCGACGTGCCGTGCGCCTGTGGTCTCAAGCCGTGCACCTCGGGGCCGCTGGAGAAGCTCGACCCGCGCACGCAGCCCGGCGAACTGCTCTTCCCGTCGATGTTCACGCGCGCAGTGCTCGACGAGCTCAAGGGCCCGACCGCGCTGGGATCGATCGGCTATGCAGGCCAGCACCAGCAACGCCCGGCGCCTGCCGACGGCGGCATGTTCAAGAACAGCTGGTGGCGCTTCTGGCGGCACCCTTGGGAAGCGGACATCCCGGAGTTGAAGGCGCGCACGGTGGTCCTGCCGTCGAAGTTCGACCGCAAGGCGCTGTCCTGGGACTGCGCGTTCAAGAAGACCGACACCTCGGACTTCGTCGCCGGCGGCGCCTGGGGTGGCGTGGATGCGAACCGCTACCTGCTCGAGCTCGAGTGGGACCGGATGGACTTCACCGAGACGTGTCGCCGGCTCGAGGCCCAGTCAGCTCGCCACCCCGATGCGCGCGAGGTGCTCGTCGAGGACAAGGCCAACGGTCCGGCGATCATCACCACGCTTCAGAGCAAGATCCGCGGACTGGTCGCGGTGAACCCTGAGGGCGGCAAGGAAGCGCGCTGCGCCGCCACGTCGCCGCAGACGGAAGCGGGGCAGGTCTTCATCCCGCTCCACGCCCCCTGGCGCGACCGCTACATGGCCGAGCACAGCGCGTTCCCGAATGGCGCCAACGACGACGCGATCGACCAGCAGAGCCAGTTGCTGCTGCGATGGGGCACGATGAGCCACGTCGACCTTCTGCGTGCCGTCCTGGCCGCACGCTAGCCCCGGGCAATCCGTGGCATGTCGCGCCGCGCCCGCTCCGATGCCGCAGCTCCCCGCCTGTCCGTTGTGACCCCGCGCGCATCGCCGGGGCCATCGGGATTCCGCACCGACGGCTGGGCGAACCAGGTCACGGGCGTCGGCACGATGCGCGACAAGCGCATGTCGGCGGTGTTCTCGCCGGACTACTTCACTCAGCCCGAGCTCGAGCTGATGTACCGCGGCAACGACATCGCCGCGCGCATCGTCGACGACGCACCCAAGGAAATGGTGCGGATGGGCTTCGAAGTCCTGTCCGACGACAAGGACGGCGCCGAGGCTGTGAACGCCGCGGCCGGGCAGGGTGGCGACGACTCCGAAATCCCCGCGCTGCCGGTGCTCAAAGAGTTCGAGAAGGCGCTGCGGCATCGCCGAGCGTTCGGCGGCGGCGCGGTGCTCTTGGGCGTGGATGACGGGCAGGACCCGATCATGCCTCTCGACGAGAGCCGTATCCGGTCGTTCACGTACCTTACCGCGTTCACGCCCGAGGAGATGCAGCCGGCGTCCCGGTACACGGACCCGATGCACCCGAAGTACGGAAAGCCGAAGGTCTACCGGCTCATCCCCATGATCGCCGCGTCCGCGGGCATCCTCGGCCCGGACGTGAAGGCGATCCAGCCGGCCAGCTACCAGACGCTCATCCACGAGACGCGCATCATTGCGTTCGAGGGCAACATCGTCTCCCGGCGCCAGCAGGCGCTCAGCTACAACTTCGGCTGGGGCGACGGCGAGCTCGCGCGCGCGTGGCGCGTCATCCGCGACTTCGACACGTCATGGGACGGCGCGGCGCACCTGCTCCAGGACTTCAGCCAGGGCGTGCTCAAGATCAAGGGCCTTTACCAGCTCGTGGCGAGCACCAAGGATGGCGACCAGAACGGCGTGGCCACGCGCTTGATGGCGCTGGACATGATGCGGTCGATCGCGCGGCTGATTCCAGTCGACGCAGACGGCGAGGATTTCGAGCGCAAGACCACGCCGCTCTCCGGCTACCCGGAGATGCTGGACCGCTTCAGTAACCGCGTGAGTGCCGCCGCGCGCATGCCGGTGTCGCGGCTCCTGGGCCAGGCGCCCGCGGGGCTGAATGCGACCGGTGACGCGAACATTCGCTGGTACTACGACGACATCGAGTACGACCGCGCGTCCGTGCTCAAGCCAGCGCTGCATTACGTCGTGCGCCTGCTCATGCTCACCAAGGGCGGCCCCACGAACGGCAAGGTGCTCGAGTCGTGGAGCATCAACCTGCCGTCGCTGTGGCAACTCGACGACCTCCAGAAGGCCGACGTGCGGCTCAAGACAGCGCAGGCCGACGACATCGAGATCCGCAACCAGGTGCTCACGCCCGAAGAGGTCGCGGCATCGCGCCACGGCGGCGATTCGTGGTCAGCGCATACGTCGCTCGACACGGGCACGCGGGAGGCCATGGAGAACGGCGCACCGCCGTTGGACGACGATGGCAACGTGGTTGTCGACCCCAGCCAGCAGGACCCGGATGCGGTCGATCCCAAGGCCGCGCTCATGGGGCCGCAGACGCTGGCGATGCTCCAGATCGTGCAGGCGGTGGCGAGCGGCTCGATCCCGCGCGACGCCGGCGTGCAGATGTTGGTGGCCGCGTTCCCGCTGACCGACGTCGAGGCCGAGAAGATCATGGGCTCGACGGGAGCAGGGTTCGAGGCGAAGCCCAAGCCCGCGCCGGTGCCGTTCGGCGGTGCAGGTGGCGCAGGTGGCGCAGGTGGCGCGCAGGCGAAGCCCGGCGCAGAAGGCGAGCCCACCGACAACGGGCCCGTGGAAGTCGAGGCGCACCAGCGTCAAGGGATGCCGGTTGCGCCGCACACCCGGAGCGAGCCGGTGGTCGAGGCACCCGCGAAGAAGACGGACGGGAAGAAGAGCCGGAAGAAGTCCAGCAGCAGCAAGCCCTGAGGAGGGCGAACATGACTGACGTGAAGCAGGCCCATGAGGCCCTGACGTTTCTTCGAGAGGCCGGGCTGATCTTCGAGATCAACCGCCGCGTGCTGCATCCGCTGGGGCTCGCCATCGGAACGGCGCAGGAGGGCGACGGGCCGCTGTCGTTCATCATGGTCGACAGCCGCGATGATCCTGAAGGCATGGCATTCACCGCCTCGACGTTCGCGGATGCCTCGGCGCGCTTGGCGAAGTACATGGACGAGCACGGCATCGCCGCTCTGGCAGCTCGCAAGCGCCGTCTTGGGTTCATTGAGCAGGAGCGGTGATGCACACCGCCGACACCGCTACCCAGGCCCTCCGCCTCGCGAATCTCACCGCCGCGCTCACCTCGATCGCCGGCAACCCCGAGCCGCCCGCGCACCGCGTCTGGCTGGACGCGACCGCCGCGAAGTGCCGCGCCGCCCTCGCTGACGTCACGCCCGCCGGCAAGACCAAGCCGCGCAAGCGCGCGTGGATGCGCATGACCATCGAGGGCGACACGCACGGTCGCCTCATCCCCGTCTTTCCGGGCGTGCACGGCTACGCGGTCGGTTTCGGCAAGACGGCGCGCCTCGACGGCGCAGGCAAGCTCGAGCAGGTGCCGCTGACCAAGATCAAGGTCTGCGCGCGCACGCTGCTGTCCGCCGTGGAGCAGGCCCAGGCCATGCTCGGAGCCGACGCATGACTCCCGGCGCCGCCGGCCGCCGCGCGGTGACGGTTTCGCAGCTGCGCGCGCACCGAGCCGCAGCCAAGGCCATGCGCGGCCGACGCCCGGCGCTGCGGAAGAAGATCACGCCGCAGGTCCCGCCCAAGGCCATCGCGCGTTCGTACCTCGCCGCGCTCTTGGTGGTCGTGCGTGATGCGCGCGCGGCGGTGAAGCGCGAGATCGAGGACCGCTACACGCAGCTTGCGAAGAAGGCCGCTGCCGGGCAGTCGGTGCACGACGAGATCGCCGCAGCCGTGGACCGCGCGCAGGCCTCGTGGGCGCGCGAATGGCCCGCGGCGAAGCTGCGACGGCTGGTGAGCGAATACGCCACGCGCACGTCGACGTTCCAGCGCGCGGAGTTGGTGCGCCAGCTGAAAGGGCCGCTGGGCGTCGAGGTGAAGATCGCCGACACGAAGCTGGCGCCGCGGCTGCATGCGTTCACCGCGGAAGGTGTCGCAGGCATCCAGGCCTTGATCGCGCGCTACTTCGCGCAGGTGCGCGCGGTGGCGATGAAACTGCTCCGTCCGAGCCACGGAGACAGCGCGCGCACGGACGCACCACCACCTCCGCCAGACGGCGGCATGGGTCCGCCCGAGGACCGCGGCGGCCCGGATACGTTCGAGCTCGAGGGGCAGGTGGGGCTCGACCGCTTCACGCTCGATCTGGGCAAGCGCGGCGATGCGGCCGAGGGCTACTCGGTGCAGCTGTCGGATCTCAGCATCCGCGGGCTTTTCGGCGACTTGAACGAGGCGCGCCAGAAGGAACTGGGTCTCGACGAATACACCTGGGAGACGATGGAGGACGACCTGGTGCGGCCTGAGCACGCGAAACTGCACGGCAAGCGGTGCCGCTGGGACGATCCGCCGGCGATCGGGAATCCGGGAGATCCGCCAGGGTGTCGGTGCCAAGCGACGCCCGTGGTGGCTGAAGTCCAAGACCTGCTCCAGTGAGCAACCCGCATGTGCTGCCTGAGGAGGCGCACATGCCGAAGTACACGATCGCCGGGCCGCTCGAGGCCCAGCAGCTTCTCGACAGCGGCAAGTGGATGCCGCTTCGCGATGCGGTCGAGGTCGAAACCTCCGACACCCTGCGCGTCATCGACACCCGCACCGGCGCCGTGAACCCCGACCCGGCGACGCTCGCGGTGCAGGCGAACACGGCCGCGGTGCAGAAGCTTGTCGCGGACCTGAGCAACGTTCCGCAGCCCGCGCCGGTTCTCACCGTCGACACTGTTTCCGCCGACGCGCCAAAGCCGAGCACGACCACGTGACCGGCCCGAGTTCGCGTCGGGCCTTCGGGCGCCTTGAAGCCGCAAGGCTGACGGCCGGCTTCATCCGCGACGCAATCCGCGCCACGACCGTCGAGCCCTGGTGGTGCTGGGTTCTTGCGGTAGGCGCCATTACCAGCGCCGCCGTCAACATCTGGCGAGCGCTCATCACTCTTCGGATCGAGATCGTACCGTGAACCGCCTCCGCGTCTACGCCGGCCTCTGCCGTTTCGTATTGCCGTGGGCGATGTGGATCGCGCTGCTCGGTTGCGCCCAGCCGGCACGCCCACTCGCCGCCGCAGAGCTTCGCGCCGGTGCCGCGGCCAAAGCGCGCCGCGATCTGATCTTCGACCGAATGCGCCGCTGACCCACCCCGAGCAACCCGGAGCATGCCGGTCCGCCGCTACGACCTTGCCAGCCCGCCGAGCCGCAAGCCCGAGCTCCTGCCCAACGGCTTCTTGAAGGCCGACGCGGTGCTCACGCGCGTGGGCGTCTTCACGTACCGGCTCGCCGACGGCACCACGCGGCGCGAGCTCCGCCTGCCTGAAGAGGTCTTCAAGGCCGACTCGATGGCGTCGTTCGAAATGCTGCCGGTCACGGACGATCACCCGCCAGTGATGGTCACGGCCGACAACGCCACGCTCTACCAGCGCGGCAACGTCGGCAACGACATCCGCCGCGATGGAGACTTGCTCTGTGGCTCGGTGATGGTCACGGACAAGGCGCTGGTGAAGCAGATCACCAGCGGCAAGAAGGACCAGCTTTCGAACGGCTACGACTGTGACCTGGAGATGACGCCAGGGACGCACGCCGACTACGGCGCCTACGACGCTATCCAGCGAAACATCGTCGGCAACCACGTGGCGGTCGTGAAGGACGCGCGCGCAGGCCCGGTCGCGCGGGTCCGCATGGACGGTGACGCGGTGCTCGTCGCCGATGCCGCGCCCGATCCGGCCAAGCCCATGGTGCAACCCAATCCCGAACGGCCGGTGCAACCCGGCCATGAACCTTCCGCGGAGCCGCGCCTCATGGACAAAATCACGATCGACGGCATCGAGTGCACCACGCCGGAGCAGGTGCGCGAGATCCTCGCCCGCCGCGACGCCCGCGTGCAGGCCGCGCACGACGCCGCGCTGTCTGCGGAGCGCAAGCTGCGCACCGACGCCGAGACCGCGCTCGTCACCGCGAAGACCGACCTGGAGAAGTCCAAGGGTCGCGAGGACGGCATCAAGGCCGAGCTCGAGAAGAGCGAGAAGGCTCGCAAGGACGCCGAAGATCCGAAGCGCATGGACGCCGCCGTGCAGGCGCGCGTGGCCATCGTCTCCAAGGCCCAGCGCGTGCTGGGCGCGGACGCGAAGCTCGACGGCCTCGACGAGGCGGCGATCAACAAGCTGATGCTGGAGAAGCTGCAGCCGGGCGTGAAGCTCGACGGCAAGGATGGCGGCTACATCTCCGGCCGCCTCGACGCCGCGCTCGAGAGCTTCGACGGCGAGCACCCCACCGAGGCCAGCCTCCGCGCCGAGGTCGAGCGCGAGGACAAGGCGCATCGCGATGGCGGCGGCGACCCCGACAAGGCGCGCAAGGACCACGAGGAGCACCTCGACAGCCTGGCCAAGAACTACCGCCCGGCGTTCTCCAGCCGTCCCGCCCCGAAGGCCTGAACCTCTTTCCGGCCGCGCTGAGCGGCTGAGGACACCACCATGGGTACCGCCCAGAGCACCTACTCGCAGTTCGCGCCCGTCGGCTCGGCCGGCTTCCTCGCCGACACCGACGATGTGATGGCCGCGAGCTACTACAACGGCAACGCCTCGGCCGACATGCCTGTGGGCGTCGGCGTGGACGAGGACGGCACGACCTCCGGCAAGGCGGTCGCACCCTCGGGCTCTGGCGGCAAGCTGGCCGGCGTGGTGTTCAACACCTACGGCCGCGACCCCAACGGCCTGACGACCGGCGCCTACAAGGCCGGCGACAACATGCCCGTGCTCCAGAAGGGCAAGATCTTCGTCAGCCCCGAGCAGACCGTCACCCCGGCCGATCCCGTCTACATGCGCTACGCGTCCGGCGCGGGCGGCACCGTCCTCGGCTCGTTCCGCCTCGATGGCGACAGCAGCAGCGCGCGCCTCATCAAGGGCGCGAAGTGGCTCGTGGGCGCGCAGGCCGGCGGCATCGCCACGCTCTTCATCGACGTGAACGCGGCCCTCACCTGATGACCTCGCCCGGCTCCGGCCGGGCATGACCCTTTCGACACACGGAGTCCCGCATGAGCGCCGCGCGCAAGATGAAGATGCCCCACCTGGACGGCCACCTGGACGCCGCGCAGCAGTTCTTCTTCGCGCGCGAGCTCGAGGCCATCGAGCAGCGCCGGATCCAGGTCGATTATGCCGCGCGCAAGGTGCGCCAGCTCTTCCCGCCCAACCGGAGCGTTCCGGCCGGCTCGAAGAGCTACACCTTCCGCCAGTGGGACCGCACCGGCATCGCCAAGGCCATGTCCGACGGCGGCAACGACGTCCCGCGCGCCGATGCGTTCGGCGTGGAAGTGACCTCGGGCATCGAGCCCTACGCCCTCGGCTACGGCTACACCTTCAACGAGATCCGCTCGGCGGCCCTCGCCGACCAGAAGCGCCCGGGTGGCCAGAGCCTCGACCAGATGCGCGCCAACGCGTGCACCGAGGGCTTCGAGGATGCGGTGGAGCAGGTGGGCATCAGCGGCCTGAGCCGGAAGAGCATCCTCGGCGCGCTGAACCAGCCCAACGTCCCGACCTTCACCGTGCCCGCGGGCGCTGGTGGCGGCACGGCGTGGACCACGAAGACGCCCGACGAGATCATCGCGGACATCACCAACTTCCACGCGTTCATCGCGAAGCTCACCAAGCAGGTGGAGCGCATGCAGCGCCTGCTCCTGCCCACGAGCGCCTACGAGGTCGTGGTGGGCACGCCGCGCTCGAGCCAGAGCGACACCTCGATCGCCGAGTGGGTGATCCGCAGCCAGGCGACCTTCAAGGAGATCGACACCTGGGTAGCCCTGGATGGCGCCGGCGCCGGCAGCACCGACCGCATGATGGGCTACACGCCCGACGACATGAAGGTGGGCCTGGTGATCCCCATGGAGCAGACCGCGTATCCGCCGCAGGTCGATGGGCTCGAGGTCGTGGTGAACACCGAGGGCGAGCTGGGCGGCATCGTGTTCTTCAAGCCCGCCAGCGCCTGCTACGCCGACGGCGTGTAACAGGCCCAGCAGCAAAGCAGCGAGCGAGGGCGCCCAGGTGGCGCCCTTTCTCTTTGCGGGCCTACGCGCGTGCAACCCGAGGGCATGGCGGCGCGCGTCGCCCCAGCCAACCCCAGAGGAAGAAACCATGGCCACCGTGCTCATCATGAACAACGCGGACAGCTTCCGCGCGCTGCCCCCGCCGCACATCCGTCGCAAGCCCGACGCCGAGAAGAAGCTGAAGGCGCTCCAGTCGCACGTCCTGTTCCCTGGCCTGAATGAGGTCGGCGAGGACGAGTGGACCGAGGCGAAGAAGCTGCCGGTGATCGCGCACCTCATCGAGGAGAAGGTGCTTGAGGAGATCAAGGGCAAGGGCAAGAAGGCCGCATCGACGCTCTCGGACCTCAAGCCCGAGGAGCAGATCAAGATGGTGAAGGAGACGACGAACGCGGACCTGCTCCAGTCGTGGAAGGACGGCGCGCCCGCGAACGTCGCGAAGGCCATCGCCGACCGCATCGACGAGCTCAAGGCCGACCCGAAGAACGGCAAGAAGTAGCTCGAGCAGCATTGATCAGCGGGCGGTGATCTGGGCGCGAGCTCGGCGCCGCCCGCGGTGCTTCAGGAGGCGAGATGGCGATCACCCGAACCGACGTCACCGACCGCTTCGCCGAGTTCACGTCCATCGGCGACCCCGAGTTCGATGACGTGCTTGCCGACGCCGCGCTCCAGATCAACACCAGAGTCTTCGGCGACAAGGCCGACCTGGGCACGGTCTACCTCGCAGCGCACCTGCTCGGCTGCGCGCACCCGTCGCTGATTCCACCGGGGCGCGTGACCAGCGAGGAGATGGACGGCACGTCCTACAAGTACGCGGTCGCCGACCACCAAGCCGCCGGCGATGACCTCGACTCCACGCCGTACGGCCGCCTGTTCAAGCGGCTGCGCGCGCAGCTGCCCGGCGCGCGCTTCGTGATGCCCTGCTGACTCGTCCTTCCGAGCCGCGCCGCGGTGCAACCTGTAGGCGTGCGGCGCCACGCGCCCGGAGGATTTCAACAATGAAGAAGTTCCTGACCTTCGTCGGCTGTGTCGCGCTGGCGGCTGCCTCACTCCAGGTGCTCACCCCGGTGCGCCGCGCCGAGGCCTACGCCTACAACACCATCCGCACCCTCTCGAAGGGCTCGCCGCAGCTGCCCACGCTCGGCGCGCTGCCCCAGGGCGGTGACGGCCTCTGCGTCTCGCCGCTGACCCTCGCCGGCAACCGCTCGAGCGGCGCGGACGTCGAGGTCACGTTCCTGGGCGCGGCGCCGGCCTACTACCGCACCGCGGCCAGCTACGGCGCGGCCGATGGCGGCTACCCGACCACCAAGGGCCACAACAACCCGCCTGGCTCCGGCGATGGCGGCTACGCATCCGTCGGCGGCGACAACTATCTGCCCGCGGCCACGCCCGTGCGCTTCCATCTGCCCGGCACCGACGACTCGATCTGCGCGGTGTCCGTGGACGGCGGCTCGCTCCTGGTGTCCATCGTCAACCCCTGAGGCAGCGCGGCGCGCGCTCCATTCTTCGCGAAGGCGCCTGCGGTCGGGGCGCCTTTGTCGTTGCGGGCTATGCAGGGGCAACCCGAGGGCATGGACGCCTCGAGTTGGTTCACGCAGACCGCGACGGTGCAGGTGCCGACATGCCTGGCCGCCTCGGGCTCGCGTGAGCTCGTCTGGGGCGACCAAACGCCGCTGGCTTGCCGCGTGACGCCGCAGGACGAGCAGTTCCAGGGCTCGGATGGCCAGATGATTACGAGCTCGCACCTGCTTCGCACCGACCAGCCGATCGACGTGAAGAGCCGCGTTTGGATCCCCGGCACGGACACGAGCGATGCGCAGCAGGCGCGCAAGGTGCTCCGGGTGCGCGCGACGACGGCGAAGGGCGGCGGCTACACGCTCTACCGCGTGGACTTGTGAGGTGAGCATGCCGAAGTGGGAACCAGAGTTCACGAGCGTGACCGTGCGCATCGTCCGCGCCGACGGGCAGGTCATCGAGTACGCGTTGCCGCAGGCTAGCGACGATCTGCTCGAGCTTCGCTTCTCGCTCGACCGCCCCTTGATGCTGGATGGTTCCACGGAGAACGGCGACCAGAAGAGAGCAGCCGGCCCCGTTTCATTCCTGCAGGTGTCGGCGGCGGTCCATCACAAGGGCTGAGCCATGGCCGTCCGGCTCACGTTCCAGATCAAGGGCCTCGCCGAGCTCCAGGCGAACATCGAGCGGCTTCGCGTCGAGGCGCCGGGGGCCACTGCGGCCGCGGTTTACACCGAGGCCCTGGGCATCATGCGGCGCTCGCGCTCGCTGGTGCCGGTCGACACGTCCGAGTTGATCAACAGCGCTTGGTGTGCGATGCCCGATGTGAGCGCACCGGACCCCATCGCGCGCATGGGCTACTCGGCGCCGTACGCGCTTCCCGTTCACGAGCTCGTCGAGAACAAGCACCCGAACGGCGGGCAGGCGAACTTCCTCCGCGAGCCCTTCGAGGCGGCGCTCACCGGGTACGCTCGGCGGCTGCTCGCGCGCATCCTCGCGAACATCAAAGCAGACGTCACCGCGCCGCAGGCCGACTCAACGATCCCCACCTCGCCGCCGAGTGAGGCCACGTTGCGCCGCAAGGTCGGTCGCCACCTCGCGCGCACGGGCCGACGTCACGAGGCCGCGCGGCACTTCCTGAGCAGCGAGAAGAACCGGATGCGCGCGCAGCAGATGGCCATGGTCGGCGCGGCGTTCGACAAGGGCAGAGGATAGGGCGCTCCGGGCAATCCGGTGCATGCCCGCCAAGCAGCCCGACAAGGATTTCGCGACCGCGCTCGCCGCGGCTGGCCTCGGGCTCACGTTCGGCGTGGACAACCCCACCATCGCCACAGGCCTGCCGCTCTCGCCCACTGAGCCGGGCGCCTCGCAGATTCAGGTCTGGGTGTGGACGCACGGCGGCCCCGCGCCGGAGCCGTACATCGGCCGCGACCTCAGCAACCACGTCACTGCGACCTACGACCCGACGATCTTCGTGCGCGTGCGCGGCGCCGCCGATGCCTGGGATGCGCCGCTCGCGCTCGCGCGCAGCATCATCGCGGCAATGAGCTTCAACCAGCCCGCTGGCTACCTGTCGCTCACGCCGGACCAGAGCGAGCCAATCCCGCTGCCGCCCGACGAGACGAACCAGACGCAGTTCCAGATGACGTTCAGCCTCAAGTACGTGGCCTGAGCTGGAGCCGCGCAGCCCGGAGCAACCCGTAGGCGTCACCTACGGAGCTCCGGTCCATGTCTGCGAACGCTGCGTATCTCGAGACAGTCGGCGAGTCCGCCTCCACCTCGGGCTTCATCACGATCGGCGGCGTGAAGAACGCCACCTTCGGCCCCAAGCGGGACATGCTCGACATCTCCACCCTCGGTGGTGGTGCGGCCAAGGCGAAGCTTGCCGGCATGACCGACGGCCAAGTCTCGATCGACGGCGACTTCATCGCTGGCGACACGGGCCAGGCCGCGATGCGCGCTGCATGGGCGAGTGGCGCGGACCTCTACATCCAGCTGCTCTTCGACGGGACCAACGGCTACTACGTCAAGACGAAGATCAGCCAGTTCGACATCAAGGGCGCGACGGCTTCGACTGTCAGCTTCAGCGCGACCTGCGAATTCAACAGCGGCATCACGGCGGTCGGCTCCCCCTAACTGCGGAGGCTGGTGGCGAGGCTCCATGTGGCCGCCTCGGGGCCGCCGCAGCCAGCAGGGAGCAGCGGCCGTGCTCGCCACCCCGGCCAGCTGTCTCGTTTAGGAGCGCGCCATGTCGCAGGTCGTCTCGTACAACTCGAAGGTCTACGCGAGCGGGACGACGACCAGCTTCACGGCTGAGCCGACGACGCAGATTGGCGCGTCGAAGTCGTACCAGATCAACACCTCGGTCAAACGCATCCTCGACCCGAGCGTGACCCCGACGATCAAGATCTCCGGCTCGCCCGTCGCCGCGGCGAACATCGCCAGCATCGATCTCTACTTCGGGATCGTCACCTTCATTTCGACCTACTCGCCTGCGGGCGCGCCGACGGTGGACGGTAGCTATCTGCCCATCATCTCGGTTGCCGACCTCACCCAGTACGCGGTCACGGGCAAGGTCGACATGCTCGACACCAGCGTGATCGGTGGCGGCGCGGCGAAGACCAAGCAGGCGGGGATGTACGACGTCTCGGGCAGCATCACCGGGCTCGATCCGTTCTCGACGGTCATCGACTCCAGTGCGAGCGTGGGTAACAAGAGCTTCTGGGACTGGTTCGGCAACGGCACGCCGAAGCTGCTGGAGATCGATCCCGACGGTGGCGGCACATATGTGTTTCGCGCGTGGGTGCTCTTCGAGAGCATCTCGTCGAAGGCCGCGACCGCCGCGCTCATCGATCGCTCGTACAGCTTCCAGGGCGCGCAGCAGAAGTTCGCGTTGTCGAGCGGGCTCACCGTGCTGCCAGCGAGCTGGGGCGCGCCGTAGAGCTCCGCCCCCGCCCACCGAGCAACCCGTAGGCGGCGCCTGAGACGGCGCACTTATGGAGGCTCAAACACATGGCAACGGAAAGCGAAGTGAAGAAGCGGGCTCGTGCGGCGACTCTCGGCGCGCCCACGGGTTCATTCAAGACCATCGGCATCTGGATCGGCGATCAGCTCTTCGCCGTCCGCGAGCCCACGGTGCGCGAGCACGGCGAGATCATGAAGTCCGCCAGCGAGGCTCTCGCGAGCGGGAAGTCGGACATCAACATCTCCAAGCTGCGCGTGGCTGCGGTGATCAAGTGCACCTGCGTCGGCGAGCAGCTCAAGGACGGCGACGGCAACCCGATGACCGAAACCGTGCCGCTGCTCGACACCCATGGCAAGCCGCTGCTCGACGAGAACGGACAGCCCAAGACCACGACTCGCCCGATGGTGAAGGCCGGCGAGCGCGTCTTCGACGACGCCGACACGGCGGCCCTGCTCGACCAGCCCGTCTCAAGCTTCATCGATCAGCTGGCCAGCCCGGCCATGACCTTGGTGAACGCGAAGACGGAGGACGCGCGCAAAAGCAGTTGACCCCGAGCTCTCGCCGCTGCGGTGGAACCTGTTCGCCATCGCAGACGCGCGAGGGATCGAGGTCTGGGACGTGGAGGCCTACCCGATGAGTTACCTGCTCGAGTGGGTGGCCTTCATAGAGCGGAAGAACAAGCCGGCGGGGTAGGCCATGAGCGACATCCAGGCGCTGCAAGCCAGCATCGGCGCGGATGTCGCTCAGTTTCTGACTGGCATGCAGCAGGCCGCGGCGATGGTCGCCCAGCTTGCGCAGGCGCAGCAGATCGCCGCGCAGGCGTCGCAGGAGCACTCCGCAGAAGCCACGGCCGCAGCCGATGCCGCGCGGCAGCAGGCGCAGGCCGCGAAGGAAGCCGCGGCGGCCTACAACTCCGACTGGTCTGATGCGCTGAAGGAAAACACCGCGCGCCAGAAAGAGGCCACCGACGCAGCGAAGGAGGCCAGGGAGAACACGCAGAAGCTCTATGACCTCCTGGGCGTTTCTGTCGGGTTCGAAGCAGGCAAGAAGGTCGTCGACACTCTGAAGGAAATCGCGCTCGAAACGATCAACGCCGCTGCGTCCGCGCAGATGATTGGCGTTCGTTTCCAGTCTGCATTCGGCGTCGCCTCTGATGGTGTCGCGGAGTGGGCCGAAACCGCCGGCGCACTGCTCGGTCGATCCAGGGACGACATGATGCAGGCGGCGACGGCCGCCAAGGTCATGGCCGAAGGGCTCGGCATGAGTTCCGAAGCATCCACGGATGCCGCCGAAGGCCTCACCAAGATGGCCGTGCAGATGTCGATCGCGCGCGGCATCTCGCTCGACGATGCGATCCAGCGCCTGAACACTGGTCTCCATGGCATGGGTCGCGGGCTCTATGAGTTCGGCATTGCGCTCAATGCGACGACGCAGAGCCAAGAAGCCCAGAAGGAAGGCTTCACGGAGAGCTACGCCCAGCTCACCGAGGCCCAGCAAGCACAGGTCAACTACAACATCATCATGGCGCAGTCGGGGAAGCTGGCCGATGACGCGGCGGCGGCCTCGGGCACATACGCCAACCAAGTCGTCTCGCTGAAGTCGAGTTGGGAGGAGATGACCGCGCACCTCGGCGGCGCGGCGCTTCCGGCGCTCACGTCGATCGTCGAGATCATCAACTCTGGCGTGAAGGCGTTCGACTCCCTGAAGGACAGCACGAAGGGTTGGATTCTATCGCTGGCGATGGGCCCGGTGGGCGTCGCCACCAAGATGATCCAAGACCTCTATTCGAACGCGAAGAAGGTTCTCGACCTCGCGGGTGGCGGCAAGGACCCAGGCGAGGTCCAGCGCCAGGCGATGTACGCGCAAGCCCAGCAGCAACAGGCACAGAACGACGAAGATAAGCGCCGCTACGACGAGCTGATTGCTGAGGGCGAGGCTGCAAGGGCCAAGCGCGAAGCGGATGACGAGAAGGCCGCCGAAGACCTCAAGAAGGTCTCGGATGAGGTCGACAAGGCCCGGCTCGAAGCCTGGCGCCAGGCGCAGAAGGTCCAGCAGGAGATGGCGCAGATCTCCGCTGAGGCCGACAAGCGCAAGCAAGAGGCGGCAGCGGCAGAGTTGAAGGGCGCCGTCGATGCAGCGACCGCACGCGTGGATGCGGCAACCCAGGCCGCGAAGATCCAGCAGGAGGCCGACCAGAACGCGATCAAGAACGCGCAGACGGGCGCCAATGCTGCCGAGCAACACCTGAAGGACGCGCAGAGCAACGGGACCTTCTCGGATGTGCAGTCGGCGCAGGCTGCCGTCGATGCTGCCTATTCGAAAGTTCAGGCCGCACAGGTGCAGGCGGTTCAGGATCTCCAGGGACAAATCGACGCGAACAATCAGCAACTTAATAACCTGTCGATTGTCGGCGACCAGCAGGAGGCCCAGAAGGAGATCGAGCGAATCAAGAAGGAGAACGCCGACCTTCTCCGGAAGATCGTCGACGATGAAACCGCGCTCGAGGATTTGAAGCGCCAGAACATGGACCGCGCGCGCGCGGAGCTCGCCGCGTACCAGGCAGGCGCGGGCCTCGGCTCGCTTGGAGCGCAGGCTGCCAATGCGTCCCAGTTCGGGAAGCTCGCCAATGACACCGCAGCGGGCCTGAAGTCCGGGGGCGCGGCGGGCGGGCTCGCTGCTGCCGGCTACGACTTGCTCAGCCAGAGTTCGCAATTCAAAGCATTCGTCGCCCAGGTCGACGCGATCTTCGCTGACCTCTCGAACGCCATCGGCTCGGGGCTCGGTCCACTGGTTCCGGTCATCACGGAGATCGGAACGATCCTTCATCCCATCATCGAGATCCTCGGCCAGATCTTCGCCGAGTTCGGGAACATCCTCGCGAGTGTCGCGATGCCATTCCTGAAGTCGATCGCCGAGCTGGTTCAGCCGATTGCGAACCTGCTGCTCGCCGTGACCCCGCTTCTTCAGCCGCTGATCGAGCTCGCTTCGATTTTCGAAATACTCGTCAATCTCTTCGACCCGATCGTCATCACGATCGAGATTCTCGGCGGCATCTTCCGGATGTTCAGCGGGGCCATCCAGAGCTTCACCGATGGCGTGCAGAAGGTCGTCAGCGACATCGCCGGATTCTGGAACGGGCTGATTCAGTGGTTCGACTCAATCCTGCACGACATGGACACGCTGCCGGTGATCGGCGGCTACATGGACACGCTCGGCCAGTCCCTCGAGGGGCTGCTCATCAACACCAACGGCACCGCAACCGCGATGAACTCCGCCGCCCAGGCCGCGCAGGGTTTCGCGTCCTCGCTGATGTCCGTGAACCAGGCCACGGCTCAGTTGAACCAAGCGCGCCAGAAGGAACAGGCCGATGAGCAGGCCCTCGCATACGCCCAAGCCCACGGGATGTCGCAGGCGGTGATCGACGCGCTCCAGAAGCAGGTGCAGCAGGATCAGCAGAGCGTGAACCAGGCGAACTATGCCGTGCAGGAGTCGTACGACGCCGGAAATCCCGCGAAGCTGCTCCAGGACATGGCTGATGCGTCGCTGTCGGCGGCGATGGCCACGCAGGACAACACCAAGGCTGTCCAGGCGCTCACCCAGGTGCTCGCCAACACGCCCACCGGCTTCAACCTCGGCGCGTACACCAGCGGCAGTCCTGGCGGCGGCACGACCGTGGTCGTCGTCCAGGGCAACGGATCTCCGCTCGATCAGACGATGGCGAACCTCCGGAAAATCACCGGCAAGCTGGGCCGCGGGACGGGAGGCCAGTTCCGATGAGCTTTCTCTCTCTCAATGGGATCGTCATCCCGATCATCACTGCGAAGCAGCCGCAGCCGAAGCGCGACATCATCGGCAAGGGCATCGATCGCGCGAACGACGGAAGCGCCCACAACAACTTTAACGCGAAGAAGTGGCGGTACTCGGCGACCACGCAGCTGATGGCGCAGGCCGACGCGATCTTCATCGCGAACGTGCTCGAGGCCCTGGGCGACCACTGGTCCTTTGAGAGCGGCGATCTCCTCAGCGACAAGGCTCAGGCCTTGGCCGTGAGCGGCGCGGCATTCTCGACGGTGCAGCCCAAGTACGGCGTGGGCTGCCTGCTCATCCACGGCAGCAGCTCGGACACGGCGACGGCGACGCTGCCCAGCGTGGCATTCGGCTGGACGCTCATGTGCTGGCGCTACGACAGCGGCACGACCTACAACCACTACATTGTGACCTCGGTGGTCGGCGGCACAGTGCAGCGCTACCAGAATGGGACGCTGCTGGGTACGGGCCTGCCTAACTGGCTCACCGTCAACACCAGCACGAACACGATCACCATCCAGCACGCGAGCGCAGATGGCGCGACGAACATCTACTACGACGAGATCGTGACCGTGCCCGCATACTGCCCCTTGGACCTCGTGAGCGGGCTCTACACGTTCCACAACACGCAGGCGTGGCCCTCGCCATATCCGACCATGCAGGCGAGCGGCGACTTCATGCCGGCGACGATCAACGTGATGGCGCAGCCAGGCCAGTTCGACGTGATCCAGGCAGCCATCTCGGGCTCGTTCGTCGACAACAACATGGACTTCGCGTTCGACCTGATTGAGGCGTAGGAGCGGCGCGCGCGATGACCGCACGGGGCAACCCGATGCGTGCGCTTCCACTCCACGCAGGACGACAAGATCTTCAGCGCGAAGGGCCAGGCGACCTGGCTCCGCGTGGACGTGCAGGACTCGGGCGGCACGTTCCGCGATCTGACCGCGCAGCGCGGCTACAACTTTGTCGTCGCCGCCACGTGGAAGTGGGACCACGACACGGCGCTGATGACCGCGACCGTGAACCTGACGCGCGAGATCTTCGGGCTCTCGCTGTCGCCGGACCTCTCGACCTCGGTCCTGAACGCACTTGGCGGCGGCACGCAGCTGCTCCTGCCGAACACGCGCATTCGCCTCTACGTGCAGCTCCAGCCGTCGGGCATCGCGCCGCAGTCGGGCTCGTGGCAGATGGTCTTCGACGGCTGCATTGACACGCTCAACAGCGGCCCCGACCCGATGCAGCTGGACTGCTCCGACCTCACGGTACGGCTGCAACGCGCGTACATCCTCGACGATCGCGCCTACGGCGTGTGGCAGCCGGGACAGCGATATATCGGAAGCGGCTCGTCGGCATACCTGGGCTCCTCGACCATCGGCGCCGTGGTGGTGCCGCAGCCGACTGACCCGACGTTTCCGCAGAACCCCGACGCGCCCACAGGGCCGTGGCTGCGGTGCACCGGGTCGACAGGGCAGGCCGCGGCGAACAGTTGGATCGCCAGCCACAGCTACACCAATGCAACGGTGACGCCGACGATCCCCAACGGCTTCACGTACACGATGACCGGCACGCACACGTCCGGGAGCACCGAGCCAACGTGGCCGCAGCAAGCCGGGCTGACCGTGGTCGATGGCGGCGTGACGTGGACGTGCGTGCAGCCGACCGCGCCGAGCTGGCCCGCGACCATCGGCGGAACCGTCTCAGACAACGGCCTCACCTGGACGAACGTCGGCGAGGCGGGGCTGCAGGCCGGCGTGCCGTGGGCCGCATCGACGAGCTACCCGGCCAACTCCATCGTCACGGGCACCGTCGCGGTCTCCACCGCGGTCGGCACGGTCAACGTGACCTACTGGTTCAAGAACAAGACGGGCTCGACCTTCAGTAGCGGGAGCTCGACGCCATCTTGGAGCGCGACGCTGGGCGGCACCGTCGCCGACAACGGGCACAACTGGACCAACGTGGGCCAGATGTGTGGCACGCCGCTCGAGACGCAGATGCAGATGGTGCTCGACGACAACATGGGCGCTGGCGCGTGGCAGCTCTATTGCCCGCTCCAAAGCTATGAGGTCTGCCGCCCGTACACGCAGAGCGGGATGAACGTCCTTCAGGCGCTCCAGAACCTGGCGAACATCAACGCCTGGGACATCCGCTATCGCTGGGCCGACTCTACGCCGGTCACCCTCGGCGGCACGAACAGCGCGCCCAACACCCAGAACTGGGCCGGCGCGGGCTCGTCGGGGTTCTTCCTTACGTTCTACAACCCGCTCCGCGCGAGCACGTCGAGCGCATACACGTTCCCGCCGTCGAAGTACCGCGACGTGCAGACTGTCTCGCGCGACCTCGACACGGTGCGGAATTACATCAAGGTCGGCTGGTGGGATGGCGTCAACGTCGACGCCACCGGCAACCCGGTGCTGTCGTACGCGCTCGCGCAGGACTCGGGCTCGATCTCCAAGTACGGCAAGTTGGGCGCGGTCATCACCCCGGACGCGAATACGGGCGTGAACAGCGCGACGACCGCGGGAAACATCGCTGCGGCGATCTTGAGCGACTACGGCCAGGACCCCGTCGAAGTCGAGGCGGAGCTCGAGCTCTCGTGGTGGCTCGACCTCGCCGACGTGATCACGATGCAGGCGGACAACCTGCACTGGAACAGTGATCAGACGTTGGCCGCCTTCTCCATCCAGCACGGTGCCGCGCAGAATGGCCCCGCGATCTCGACATTCACCCTGCGCGGGAAGCCGAGCGCGGGGCATCACCGCTGGACGGACCTCTTTGCGGTTCCAGGTGGCAACGGCGCGGTGAAGCAGCTCGGTGGCGTGGCGACGCGGATCCCGAACGTCACCTCGACGATCGCCGGCGCGAGTATCGGCTTCACGCTGCCCAGCTCGCGCGAGCGTCGATACGCGACGACCGAGCTGCACCTGTCGACGAGCTCAGGCTTCACCGCGAACGCGAGCACGTTCGTCACGAAGGGAAACGCTGGACGTTTCGACCTGGCGCCTGGTGGCAGCGGCGGAAGTGCGATCGGCGCGCTGCAGCCGGGTACGACCTACAAGGCGCGGATCATCCACAAGGACGTGAACGGGAATCCGTACCCGCCGAGCCCGGAGTTCACGGTCACGACGGGGTACGCGAACCTTGCGCACATCAATCCGAACTTGGTGCAGAACCTCGGCGGATTCATTTCCACAAGCCCGACGTTCGCCGATTCCAGCACGGGCTTCGCGATCGCCTGGGATCACCTGTTCTTCGGAACGTCCGGCATGCTGAACACCAGCACCGGCGTGATCACCACGCTATTCGGCAACGCCACGTTCCTCGTTAATATCCGCTGCCTTGTCGCAGGCGGACACTCAGGAAACGGGGTTCAGGCCACCATCCAATTCTTCACCGGTAGCTTCTGGTCGCAGATCCGCTCGTTCCCAGTGGTCCTGTTCAACGCGAGTGGCAATGCGGACATGTGCTTCACCGCGCCGATTCAGGGGATCGCGGCATCGACCCAGCTGCGAATCGTACTCGTGCCCTCCGGCAGCTCAGGAAACACGCTCACGCTTAACGGCGGAACGCCAGGATCCGGCGGCAACGACGTGCCGTCCTACTTCTCGATCACGCAGATGTTGCTCTAGCAGCGGCGACCGTTCGGCGGCGTTGCGCCGCAGTAGCCGCCATCGAATGGCGGGTCGCATGGGATGCAGCCAGCGTCGACCGGGCCGGCGTCGAGCGGCCCTGCGTCCAGATGGCCGGCATCGACGCTCGTTCCGGCATCCGAATCAGCGCCCTCTGCTACGGGCTGCCCACACGCGCACACCGTCATCAATGCCATCAAGCCCAGCCAGCGCATCGGACCCACCCGTTAGAACGCATTCCCGAATCGAACATTCGGGGAGCTCGAATCAAACGAAAGCAACCGACGGCCATCGGCATCGACCATTTCAAAGCAACTGCTATCGACTCCAGCCGCTTTAAGCCAGCCGTCGCGCAGCTCAAGGGCCATCTTCGTGCGGTCATCTCGGGAGACCCGGAACCACGGCTTGGCCACCTCCACAACCAGGCAACCGTCCTTGATGTGCGTATAGCCAATCAGCCGAACGCCCGCAGGCGCGATGTCCATTCCGGCCATGTGCTCAAATGCCTGACGAGCCGATTCAAGATGCTGCTTCTTGATCTGGGGTTCATCTCGCCGGTTCTGCCACCAACTGGCGCCGACGAGCCCAAGCTGAGCCGCTCCTCCAGCCGCGCCCATCACCAATCCGCGATTCTTCCTTGGCGCCAGAATTGGCGTCGATTCGCGCTGGCGTTCGATCTCGCTGGGCATTTCTGGCGAGAACCGTAACCCCAGGATGCCGAGCGAAGTCAAGCCGCGTCCCTGCTATTGTCTCGCCATGGAACAGCCCACCGATCGCAAACTGCTCGAGTCCCTGGCGACGGCCAGCTTCAACGAGTCGTACTACCGCCGTCGCGCGGACCGTTGCGCGCGCTGGGATCTCTTGATGCGCTGCTTCTCCGCTGCGTGTGGCGCAGGCGCGGTCGTCACCTTCGTGGCGAAGCTCGACGGCTGGTCCGCGCATGCGTGGTCGGCGCTCGTGGTCACCTCGGCGGTCTTCTCGGTGCTCGGGCCGATCCTCCAACTCTCGGACCACGCGCGGAAGTGGTCGGACATTGCGAGCCGATGGACTGCGGTCGCGGGCGGCTTCCGGCAGATCGATCGCGGCGTGGTGGAGAAAGAGGACGTCGCGCGCGAGTTCTGCCGGCTGGTGCGCGACGGCGAGCAGCTGGAGCGCGAAGACGGGACCGGCCGAGACAATCGGCTCGCGCGCAGCGTGCAGGCCGAAATCACCGAGCAGCTGCGCGACAGGTTCGCCTAGATGAGCCGTCGCGAGGACACGCAGCCACCGAGTCCATGGCCACCATCGGCTCCGCCACAACAGCCAGGGCAGGGCGGACCGTCACCGCAGCCGAGCCCGCAGCCGCAGCCGCAGCAGCCGAAGCCCACGCGATAGAGCTCCGGAGCAATCTGGGACATGGCTCCGCTCCCGCCAGTCTTCGCGCGCGTCACCTCGAGCGGGCAAACCACCGCGACGCTCCTTGGTGAAGACGTGGCACTGCCGCTGCCTCTCGGTGCGAGCGCGGGCGGGACGCTGCCCTACGGCCCCAGCGCGGCGAACCTCGATGCCAGCGAGCTCACCATGGCCCTCGCCGATTCCGGCCTGAAGCACGCCAAGACCACCGCTTCCACTCTCACCGTTTCGGTGGCCTCCGATGGCTGACTTCTACATCAAGACCGGGAACCAGCTTCCCGTTCTCTCGGCCGCGCTCACCGATGCCACCGGGCAGCCGATGGATCTCACGGACTGCACGGTGCAGTTCCGCATGCGCCAGGCGGTGCACTCCACGCCCGCCGTGAACGCGCCGGCCTCCATCACCGACGCCGCCAACGGGAAGGTGCAGTACGCGTGGACCTCCGAGGACACGGCGACCGCAGGGACGTACATCGCCGAGTTCGTCATCACCAACGGCTCGGGGCAGACCTCGACGTCACCCAACAGCGGCTACATCTCGGTCCAGATCACGCAGTCGGTGTAGCCGTCCAAAGGGTAGTCCGGTGCCTACCATTTGGTAGGACGCTCGGTTACAGTCTCTCCTATGCGAGAGACGACGAACGCAGGGCTCGAGACCTTCCTCACCGAGGCCAAGCAGTGGGCCATGTCCGACGAGGACCAGCGCCCTTTGTGGCTCGCGTTCCGGCGACGACCGACCGACAAGCTCCGACTTCATCTCTTGCGCGCGAACACGCACAAGGTCTGCCGGATCGTGCTCAAGGAATTCAAGGCGCAGAGCCCGCATCTGCTCGACATGATCATCGACGCCACCGAAGAGGTGGAGAAGGCGATCCCGCGCTACGACCCGGAGCAGGGCACACCGTTCGGCGCATACATCCGCAAGGCCGTCCTGGTGCAGGCGCGGCGCACGTCCCGTCGGCTGACGTCACCCGTGCGCTTCGCCCATACCCATGGCGAGGTGGCGGTGCCCGGCCAGGCCGATTTGGATGACGTCGCCACTGAGGCCGCGAACGATCCGGACCCGGAAGAGCAGGCGTCGCAGGCCGAGGTGATGGCCGACCTGAAGCGTGCGGTCGACGAGCTCCAGCCGCTCGAGCGCAAGGTGTTCGTGTTCCACGCCCTGGGCAAGGTGCCGATGTCGCTGGAGGAGATCGCGAACCACCTCAAGCGCACCAAGGCCGAGGTCAAGGCGATCTGGGACGCGGCGCTGCTGCAGGTGCAGGGGCGGATGCGGCGCTGGCACCCGGAGGTCGCAGCTTAGCCGGCGGCTAATCGCGCGGAGCAACCAGAGGCAGCCATGAGGAGGCTGCCTTGAGTCGAATCGGATGGATGGTCGCAGGTGGTCTGCTCGCCGTGGCCCTGGGCGTGGTCTTCATCCCCCAGGCGCTCGCGACGCGGCCGAATGCAATTCCCGGCGCGACGCCTCAGCTGGTCATGCCGCTGCCGAGCGCGCCCAAGTACACCGTCTCCTGCGCGATGCCCCAGGGTGCGCCTGGGTGTTGCGTGATGGTCGACGCAGGCGCGGGCACGAGCACGTACTGCGACGCGGCCACGAAGTGCTACACGCGTTTCGTGGCGGCCCCGACCGACGGCGGGCCGTTCCCCGACGCGGGCGCCACCTTCGCCGTCCTCGGCGCCGATTCGCCGATTGCGGCAGACAGCGCGCGCGTCTGGGGGCTGGTGGACGCGCAGAACGCCGTCTGCGGCGTCTCGGCTGACGGTGGCACCCTCAACGTGAGCGTGCTCGCGCCGTGAAGCGCGCGCTCGTCATCGTGGCGCTGCTGGCGGCTTTGCCGGCGAGCGCGCAGGTCTACGACGGCGGGTATCACCCCACGCCGAAGGTGGACAAGTACGCCTCGAGCCCGGACCCGGCGTTCAAGCGCATCGGCGCCGATGACGTGAACTCCATCGTCAACTACGAAGACGACCTCCGGCTCGCCATCACCTCCGGCCGCTACCACGGCCTCTCCCTCTCCCCCGCGCCCGCGCCCATCGACGGCGGGGTGGCGACGTACGCCACGACATCGGACGCCGGGGTCGGCGCCACGTTCGGCGCGGT
>Ga0134125_10001629_pt1 | contig 27446 bp, 26 predicted proteins | sample KB31751_FD_96464 | JGI IMG/M metagenome (GOLD analysis project Ga0134125, IMG submission 96464) | Terrestrial soil microbial communities with excess Nitrogen fertilizer from Kellogg Biological Station, Michigan, USA - KB3-175-1 | ecosystem: Environmental > Terrestrial > Soil > Unclassified ... | reverse complement strand
CGGCATCGCGCTCTATCCCGCGCACGGCGAGGATCCGGAATCCCTGCGGCGCGCCGCGGACGCCGCGCTCTACGAGGCCAAGCGCGAGGGAAAGGACCGCTCGAAGATGGCGCCCGCGCCGCGCGACGCCGGCGACGCGCAGAAGAGCGCCGCCTGAACGAAGGCGCTTACTGCAGTCCCGAGACGTACTCCACGACGGCCTTGGTATCGGCGTCGGACAGGCGCGAGGCGATCGGGCCCATCACGTCGCTCGAACGCGTGCCCGTGGCATAGGCCTTGAGCCATGCCGCCACCAGGTCGGGGTACTGGCCCGCGAGGCGCGGGAACTGGGCGCCGTTGCCGTGCCCCGCCGCGCCGTGGCATCCCGCGCACGCGGGAACGCCGAGCTGCTTGTTGCCGGCGCGCCAGATCTTCTGTCCCTTGTCGGCGAGCGCCTTGTCGTGGGCGACCGAGCGCGCTGGCGCGAGCGACTCGAAGTAGCTGCCGACGCTGCGCATGTCCTCCGGCGAGAGGCCGGCCGCCATTGCCTGCATGATCGGGTTTTGCCGGGTGCCCGCCTTGAAAAGCGCGAGCTGGCCGGCGATGTAGCCGGCGTTCTGCCCCGCGAGGTTGGGCTGCGCGGAGGTCGGGCTCACGCCATTCGCGCCGTGGCATGCAGCGCACACCGTGGTGGCGAGCTGCTTGCCGCGCTCCAGGTCGGGCTTGGGAATCTCGGCGGGCGCGGCGCCGGTGGCGGTTGCGTAGACTACCGCCATGAGCCCGGCCAAAGCCGTGAAGACGCGCATTCGTGAACCTCGCAAGCGGAAAGACTCCGATTCTAGCGTAGCGCGCGGCGCGCCCGCCAGACGCGCCGGCCCCTCGCTCGCCCTCGCGCAAGCCGCGTACGCGCTCTCGGTGCACGATCCGCGGGAGCTTCCGCCGCCCGGGGTTCCCGAGCTCGCGTTCGCGGGCCGAAGCAACGCCGGGAAATCGAGCGCCATCAATGCGCTCACCGGGCGCACCCGCCTCGCCTTCGTGAGCAAGACGCCGGGACGCACGCAGCTCATCAACTTCTTCTCGCTGGGCAAGTCCGCGTACCTCGTCGACCTCCCCGGCTACGGCTATGCGGGGGTTCCCGGCGAGGTGCGCGCGCATTGGGAGGACCTGGTGGGCGGCTACATCGCGAACCGCGAGTCGCTCGCGGCCGTGGTCATCGTGATGGACGCGCGACATCCGCTCACCGCGCTCGACCGGCAGCTCATCGAATGGCTGAAGGGCGCGAACCGGCGCGCGCACGTGCTGCTCACCAAGGCGGACAAGCTTTCGCGGCAGGCCGCCACGGCGACGCTCGCGCGCGTGCGCCGCGACCTCGCGCAGATCTGCCCCGGGTCCACGGCGCAGCTCTTCTCGAGCCTCAAGCGGGAAGGAATCGACGAGGCCGCCCGGGCCCTCGCGCACCTGGCGTCGGAAAAAAACAAAGCCCCGGCAAAAGGGGAGTAATGCCGGGGCCAAAAATGCCTTAATTGGGATTAAGGCGCCCGCTCAGGGAGGAGAAGCGGGGAAGGAGTAACCCTTCAAGGAATATGAGGGGTTCCCCGTGCTAAAGTTCCCGCCCCTTCGGATGCTCCCATGACGCCCAACCTCGGACGTTTTCCCGATCGCCGGATGCGCCGCTCGCGCCGCGACGACTTCACGCGCCGCCTGGTGCGCGAGGCGCGACTCGCGCCCGAGGACCTCATCCTCCCGGTGTTCGTGCGCGAGGGATCGGGGGTCCGCGAACCCGTCGCTTCGATGCCCGGGGTGAACCGCCACTCCGTCGACGAGCTGCTCGGGACTGTCGAGCAAGCGCTCACTTTGCGCATTCCGGCGATCGTGCTGTTCCCGGTCATCGCGGCGGAGCGCAAGAGCGCAACCGGAGACGAAGCGTTCAATCCCGACGGGCTCGTGCCGCGTTGCATCCGCGAAGTGAAGCGCCGCTTCCCCGAGATGGGCGTGATCACGGACGTGGCGCTCGACCCTTACACGACGCACGGCCAGGACGGGCTCGTCGATGCGAGCGGCTATGTCGACAACGACATCACGCTGCCGGTGCTGCAGAAGCAGGCCCTCTCGCACGCCGACGCCGGCGCCGACATCGTCGCTCCCTCGGACATGATGGACGGCAGGATCGGCGCGGTGCGCAAGGCGCTCGACGAGCGGCGCCACATCCACGTGCGCATCCTCGCCTACGCGGCGAAATACGCCTCGGCCTTCTACGGCCCGTTCCGCGACGCCGTGGGCTCGGGGACGAGCCTCGGCAAGGGCGACAAGAAGTCCTATCAAATGGACCCGGGCAACTCGCACGAGGCGCTCCACGAGGTGGCGCTCGACCTCGCCGAGGGCGCGGATTTCGTGATGGTGAAGCCCGCGATGCCGTACCTCGACATCGTGCGGCGCGTGAAGGAGCGCTTCGAGGTGCCGACCTTCGTCTACCAGGTGAGCGGCGAGTACGCGATGATCCAGGCCGCGGGCGCCAACGGCTGGCTCGACGCCGACGCCTGCATGATGGAAGCGCTCCTGGGATTCCGCCGCGCCGGGGCCGACGCGATCCTCACCTACTACGCGATCGAAGCGGCGAAGCGCCTGCGCGCGCTTTAATCAATCAAAGCATCTTGCCGCCCGGCGCGAGCATCGCCTCGACCTCGGCGAGCCGCGCGCGAAGCGGCGGATGCGTCTCGTCGCGCACCCGCGGCGCCGAGCGCTCGTCATCGGGATCGAGCACGGTGACCGTGACCGTGACGTCCTCGATCTCCAGCGAGAACTGCGGGACCTCCTGGTGCCTGCCGCCGCCGCGAAGGCGCGTCGAGCCTTCCTCGAAGCGGTAGCGCTTGTTGAGGAGGAACATCGCGAGCGCCTTCGGGTCGTCGGTGAAGAGCTGCAGGTTCACGTCGGAGTGCTGCCCCGCGGTGCCCGAGAGCACCGAGCCCACCAGCACCGGGCGGAAGGCCTCGAGGCCGCGCATCACGCGCACCGCGATCTCGCGAAGGTGGCGAAGGCGCGCGGGCTGCTCCTCGCTCTGGTAGAGGCCCTGGTACTCGCGCAGCGCCTCCTCGATCTCCTGGTTGTCGGGCAGCAGGTTCGCATCGGCGAGCCCCTCCTGGCGCGCGGCCTTCATCTTCGCCGCGCCGAAGTCGGCGACGCCGTCCTCGGCCATCATGCGGGCGGCGACGTAGGCGATGCGGCGGCGAAGGTTCACGTCGCGGCGGGATCGGAACCGGGCCATGGCTAGAAGATCTGGTTCTTCACATCCTGCGGCGGGCTGCCGTCGCGCGCCACGGCGCTGTCGTCGCCGTAGGGCGGCTGCGACTCCTGGTAGAACCACTCGAGCGTCTTGCTCGTGGGGTCGCGCTCGCGCAGGCCCGTCACGGGGTTGATGTTCACGGCGACCACGCCCGCCGGGGGCGAGAGCTCGCTCTCGGGCACGCCTTTCAGCATCTTGCCCGCGTACCCCATCCAGATGGGCAGCGCCGCGAGGCTCCCGGTCTCGTTGTTGCCGAGGTTGGCGGGCGTGTCGAAGCCGATCCAGGCAACCGCCACCAGGTGGGCCTGGAAGCCGCAGAACCAGGCGTCCACGTGGTCGTTGGTGGTGCCGGTCTTGCCCGCGAGGTCGTTGCGGCCCAGGCGCATCGCCGCCGCCGCCGTCCCGTAGCGCACCACGTCGCGCATGAGCGTCGTCATGAGGAAGGCGTTGCGCTCGTCCAGGACGCGCTCGGCGTCCGCCCCGGCGGTCTCGGGGTGCGCCGAGTACAGCACCTGCCCGCGGTTGTCCTCGATGCGCTCGATGAACCACGGCTTCACGCGGTAGCCGCCGTTGGCGAAGATCGAGTAGGCCGAGGCCATCTGCAGCGGCGTGGCCGAGCCCGCGCCCAGGGCCATGGTGAGGTACGCCGGGTGCATCTTCGGGTCGAAGCCGAAGCGCTGGATGTAGTCCTGCGCATAGCCCGTGCCGATCGCCTGGAGGAGCCGGATCGAGACCATGTTCTTGGACTTGGCGAGCGCCGTGCGAAGGCGCATCGGGCCCTCGTACTTGTTGTCGTAGTTGTGGGGCTCCCAGAGCTGGCCGCCGGTCTTCGAGGCGTCGATCACGAAGGGCGCGTCGTTCAGCACGGTGGCGGGGGTGAAGCCCTTCTCCAGCGCGGCCGAGTAGATGAACGGCTTGAAGCTCGAGCCGGGCTGGCGCCAGGCCTGGGTCACGTGGTTGAACTTGCTGGAGTTGTAGTCGAAGCCCCCGGCCAGGGCGAGGATCGCCCCATTGGAGGGGTCCAGGGAGACGAGGGCGGCCTCGGCCTTGGGCACCTGGGTGATCGCATAGCCGCCTTTCTCCCCCGGCTGCAGCCGGATGATGGCCCCGCGGCGGATCGCGCGGTCGGGATTCTTCTCGGCAAGCGCATGAGCGGCGAACTTGAGCCCGTCGCCCGAGACCTTCACTTCCTCGCCCCGGTGCAGCATCGCCCGGACCTCGCGGCCGGAGGCCTCCAGGACCACGGCCGCGACGAGGTCGTTCACAGGTTCCCGGTCGGAGAGGGCTTCGTCCACCGCGTCCTCGACCTCGGCCCCCTTGGGCAGGTCGATGTAGCCCTCGGGGCCGCGGTAGCCGTGGCGGCGGTCGTATTCCACGAGACCGGCGCGCAGGGATTCGTCGGCCGCCTCCTGGTTCTTGCGCCGGATCGTCGTATAGACCTTGAGGCCGCTCACGTAGGCGGGCTCGCCGTACTGCTCGAAGACGGCGGCGCGGGCCATCTCGGCCACGTAGTCGGCCTTCACCGGGAAGGTCTCGCGCTCGGCCGTATTGAGGTGCAGGGGCTCGGCCATGGCCTTCTTGTACTGCTCGTCCGAGAGCCACCCCACCTCGCGCATCCTCCCCAGGACGTAGTGCTGGCGCTCCACGGCCGCCTTGGGGTTCACGATCGGGTTCTTGCGCGAGGGCGACTGGGGCAGCCCCGCCAGCATGGCCGCCTCGGCCGGCGTGAGCTCGGAGAGGTTCTTGCCGAAATAGACGCTCGAGGCGGTCGCGAAGCCGTAGGCCCGCTGGCCGAGGAAGATCTGGTTGATGTAGAGCTCGAGGATCTGGTCCTTGCTGAGGTTCGCCTCGATCTTGAAGGCGAGGAGCGCTTCCGAGAGCTTGCGGGCGATGGTCTGCTCGCGGGTGAGGAAGAAGTTGCGCGCCACCTGCATGGTGATGGTGCTGGCGCCCTGGCGGCGCCCCCGCAGGTTGGCCGCGGCCGCCCGGATCACCCCGGCGTAGTCCACACCCCCGTGCTGGTAGAAACGGTCGTCCTCGGCCGCCAGGATGGCCGCCTTCATGACCTGGGGGACGTCCTGGATCTTCACGACGGCCCGCTTTTCCTCGCCGTACTCCCCGATCTGCTCCCCGTCGGCGCTGTAGATCCGGAGCGGGATCTTGGGACGGTAGTCCGTGAGGACGTCCAGGCCCGGCAGGCTGGGCCACAGCAGGACCACGGTGAGGGCGGCCACCCCCATCCCCACGAGCACGAGGGAAACGGCGATCAGGGCCGGGTAAAACCACCAACGGGAAGTCATCGAGGCGGAAGGCGCGGACATGTGAGGCTTGAAGGGGATTATAGTCGCCGGGACCGCGCTAAAGCCTTGCCACAAAATGCTTTACAGGCCTAGGACTTGTTGCTAGCATCTAAAGTAGATTCTTTCGTTTGGGTGCTAACCTTCCACCATGCTTAAAGAAAAATTAGCAGCCCAGTTCGACTTCCTGAAAGCCAAGGCGCCGCCCCTCGTGGGCTGCGACATCAGCTCGTCCTCGGTCAAGATGGTGGAGATCGCCGAGGCCGGCCGTAACGTTTACCGCGTGGAGCGATACGCGATCGAGCCGCTGCCCAAGGACACCGTGGTGGACGGCAACATCGCGAACATCGAGGCCGCGGGCGAAGCCATCAAGCGCGCCCACAAGGCCCTCGGTTCCCGTATCCGGAACATAGCGCTCGCGCTGCCCGCCGCCGCCGTCATCACCAAGAAGGTGATCCTCGCCGCCAACCAGCGCGAGGAGGACATGGAAGGCCAGGTCCAGGGCGAGGCGAACCAGTACATCCCCTTCTCCCTGGACGAGGTGAACCTCGACTTCCAGGTGCTGGGCCCTGCGCCCAGCGGCGACGACGAGGTGGAGGTGCTCATCGCCGCTTCCCGCAAGGAAAAGATCGAGGACCGCGTCGCGGCCGCGGAAGCCGCGGGCCTGAAGACGATGGTCATGGATGTCGAGTCCTACTGCGCGCAGACCGCCTTCGAGCTGATCTGCGGCGGCAGCGCCGGCATCTCCGAGGGCGACGTCACCGTGATCGTGGACATCGGCGCCACCGTCACCCGGGTCACCGTGGTGCACAACGGCCAGACCGTCTATACGCGCGAGCAGCAGATCGGCGGGAACTCCCTCACCCAGGACATCGCCCGGCAGTTCGACATGCCGGTGGAGGAAGCCGAGGCGGCCAAGCGGGTGGGCAACCTGCCCGAGAACTTCGGCCCCGACGTGCTGCAGCCCTTCAACGAGAAGATCGTGCTGGAGATCCAGCGCGCGCTGCAGTTCTTCTTCACCTCGACCCAGTTCAACAAGGTCGACCACATCCTGCTCACCGGCGGCTGCGCGATGTTGGACGGCCTCGAGGAGATGGTCGCCCAGCGCACCCAGGTCCATACCGTGGTCGCGAACCCGTTCGCGAACATGGCGCTTTCCTCGAAGATCAAGCCGCGCCAGCTCACCATCGACGCGCCCTCGCTCATGGTGGCCTGTGGCCTCGCGATGCGGAGGTTCGACCCGTCATGATCCGCGTCAACCTACTCCCGCACCGCGAAGAGAAGCGAAAGCGCCGCCAGCAGCAGTTCCTGATCCTGGGCGGCGTGGCGGCGGTCTTCGCGCTGCTCGTCGCGGGCGGTGTCTACCTCTTCCTCGCCGCGCAGGAGGAGGACCAGCACGCCCAGGTGAACTACATGAAGGCGGAGATCGACAAGCTCGACAAGCAGATCGAGGAGATCCGCAAGATCCGCGAGGAGACCGCTTCGCTGCTCGCCAAGAAGCAGGTGGTGGAAGGCCTGCAGAGCAACCGCTCCGAGCCCGTGCAGCTCCTGGACCAGCTGCTGCGCCAGCTGCCCGAGGGCGTCTACCTGAAGCAGGTGAAGCAGGTGGGCGCGAAGGTCAACATCCAGGGCTACGCCCAGTCGAACGCGCGCGTCTCCACGCTCATGCGCAACCTCGGCGCCTCTCCCTACCTCGAGAACCACGAGCTGGTGGAGATCAAGGCGGTTGCCGCCCCCGACAAGTCGGGCAACCGGGTGAACGAGTTCAACATGAACATCTCGATCAAGCGGACGCGTGCTGAGGAGAAGGCGCCTCCGCCGAAGGTCGCGGGCACACAATGAACCTTCTCGAAGAACTCCGAACGCTAGACCCGAAGCAGCCGGGCAACTGGCCGTGGCCGATCAAGGCCGGGGCCCTGGTGATCCTGTTCGTCGTGATCCAGGTGGTCGCGTGGTACTTCTTCTGGCAGCCGCAGCTCGACAACATCGAGAAGGGCCGCCAGGACGTCGCCAAGCAGAAGGAGACGTTCCTCGAGAAGAAGAAGCTCGCGGTGAACCTCGACGCCTACAAGCAGCAGCGCGCCGAGATCGAGCAGTCCTTCGGCGCGCTCCTGAAGCAGCTGCCCAACAAGAGCGAGATGGACGCGCTCCTCATCGACATCAACCAGGCGGGCCTGGGCCGCGGCCTCGCCTTCGACCTCTTCAAGCCGGCGGCCACCGAGAACTTCACCGAGTTCTACGCGGAGCTGCCCGTCCAGATCAAGGTGACGGGCAACTACCACGACCTGGGCGCCTTCGCGAGCGACGTGGCGAAGATGCCGCGCATCGTGCTGCTCACCGACATCAGCATCGACCCGCCGAAGGAAGGCGTGCTGTCGATGGAGGCGACCGCCAAGACGTACCGCTACCTCGACGAGGAAGAAGTCGCCAAGCAGCGCAAGTCAGTCAAGGGCGCCAAGAAGGCGGGAGGCAAGTGATGAAGCGCATCGTCATGGCAGCGGCCGTGGCCGCCGCTCTGGGCGGATGCAGCTCGGAGATGGATGACCTCAAGCAGTTCGTGCGCGACTCCGACAAGGGCCTGCCCCGGCGCATCGACCCGCTGCCGGCGGTGAAGCCCTTCGAGCCGTTCACCTACGAGGGCTTCGACCTGCCCGATCCCTTCAAGCCCCGCAAGCTCTCGGCGCCCAAGGAAGGAAGCGGCGCCAACGGCGTGGCCCCCGACCTCAACCGGCGCAAGGAACCCCTCGAGGCCTTCCCGCTCGAGCAGCTGAAGATGGTGGGCACGCTTTCCCAAGGCAAGGACACTTACGCCCTGGTCCGCGCCGACAAGACCCTCTACCGGGTCAAGAAGGGCAACTACATGGGGCAGAACTTCGGCCTGATCACCGACGTCACCGACACGGAGATCAAGCTGAAGGAAATCGTTCAAGACAGCGCCGGCGATTGGGCCGAGCGGCAGAGCGTGTTGCCGCTGCTGGAGGAAGCCGGCAAAGGGGAAAGAAAGTGATAACAACGCTCCGCAAGGCATACCACGACCGGTTCGTGACGGCGCTCGCCGCGCTCGTCCTCGCGTTCGCCGCGCCGCTCGCCTGGGCCCAGGCAGGCGCCAAGAACGCTGTCGAATCGATCAACTTCTCCCAGACCCAGGGCGGCAAGATCATGGTGAAGGTCGGCTTGAAGGAGCCGCTCGCCGCCGTGCCGCAGGGTTTCGCGGTGACCAACCCGCCGCGCATCGCGATCGACCTGCCCGACACCGTGAACGGGTTGAACCGCAACCAGGTCGACGCCGGCGAAGGCGACCTGAAGAGCGTCTCGATCGTCCAGACCAACAACCGCACGCGCCTGGTGATCAACCTCGCGCGCAACCTCACGTACACCCAGGCGATCGACGGCAAGATGCTGCTCGTGACGGTCGACGCGTCGCAGGCGCCGACGGGCACCGCCTCGGTGGCCACCGCGCCCTCGGCGGGCACGGCGACGTTCGCCGAAGCCCCGGCCGGCAGCAACGTGCGCTACAACCTTCGCGACGTCGACTTCCGCCGCGGCCAGGCCTCCGAAGGCCGCGTGGTGATCGACCTCTCCTCGGCCAACATCGGCATCGACATCCGCCAGCAGGGCCGCCAGCTCGTCGTGGACTTCATCAACACCAACGTGCCGCGCAACCTCGTGCGGCGCCTGGACGTGGGCGACTTCGGCACGCCGGTTCGCTTCGTCGACACCTTCGAGCAGGGCGGAAACGCCCGCATGGTGATCGAGCCGCGCGGCATCTGGGAATACTCGGCCTACCAGACCGACACCCAGTTCATCGTCGAGGTGAAGCCTGTCAAGGAAGACCCGAACCGCCTGGTGCAGAGCTCCACGCCCGGCTACTCCGGCGAGAAGCTCTCGCTCAACTTCCAGAACGTGGAAGTGCGCGCGGTGCTGCAGGTGATCGCCGACTTCACGGGCCTGAACATCATCACCAGCGACACGGTGGGCGGCAACCTCACGCTGCGCCTGAAGGACGTGCCCTGGGACCAGGCGCTCGACATCATCCTGCAGGCGAAGGGCCTGTCGAAGCGCAAGAACGGCAACGTGGTGCTGATCGCCCCGACCGACGAGCTCGCCGCGAAGGAGAAGCTGGCGCTCGAGGCGCAGGCCGCCGTGGGCGACCTGGAGCCGGTGCGCACCGAGTCCTTCCCGCTCTCGTACGCCAAGGCCGCCGACGTGCAGGCGCTCCTCTCCAGCAAGGACCAGCGCATCCTCTCCAAGCGCGGCAGCGCCACGGTCGACGAGCGCACCAACACGCTCTTCGTCCAGGACACGGGCGGGCGCCTCGAGGAGGCCCGGCGCCTCATCCAGCAGCTCGACGTGCCGGTGCGCCAGGTGCTGATCGAGGCGCGCATCGTGATCGCCGACGACAACTGGGGCCGCCAGCTGGGCGCGCGCTTCGGCACGCAGTCGGCGTTCAACACGAGCAACTACAACGTGGGCGTCTCGGGGACGCTCCTCGACACCACCGCGCCGATCGCGAACAACCCGCTGTCGCGCGGCTCGTCCTCGCTCACCTACGCCGGCGCCAACCCGAACCTGCTCTTCACGGGCGCGGCCCCCAACCAGGGCGTGATCCCGCTGGGCGCGCAGCCCGAGCAGCTGAACGTGAACCTGCCGGTGGCGGGCGCGGCGGGCTCGATCGGGCTGTCGATCCTCAACCTGGGCAGCGGCAACCTCGTGAACATGGAGCTCACCGCTCTGGAGAGCGACAACCGCGGCAAGGTGGTGTCCAGCCCGCGCGTGGTCACGGCCGACAAGAAGAAGGCCGTCATCTCGCAGGGTACCGAGATCCCGTACCTCACGGCGGCGGCGAGCGGCGCGACCACGGTGTCGTTCAAGCCCGCGGTGCTCGAGCTCTCCGTCACGCCGCGCATCACGCCGGACGACCGCATCATCATGGACCTCGACGTGAAGAAGGACGCGATCGGCGCCCTCGTGCCCTCGGGCTCGAACGGCGGCACGATCCCGACCATCGACACCAAGAAGGTCTCCACCCAGGTCCTCGTCGACAACGGCGACACGATCGTCCTGGGCGGCATCTTCGAGCAGGAGACGCGCACCACGGTGGACAAGGTCCCGTTCCTGGGCGACATCCCGATGCTGGGCGTGCTCTTCCGGCGCACCAACAAGCTCGACAACAAGACCGAGCTGCTGATCTTCGTGACGCCCAAGATCGTGAAGGACACGCTCACGGTGCGCTAGCGCGCGACCCGACAGCAATCCTCCAGGCCCCGGTTCGCCGGGGCTTTTTTTTCGCTATGCTCGATGGCTCCTATGGATACCGGGCGATGGGACGCGGCAACATCTTCCTCGTCGGCATGATGGGCGCCGGCAAGAGCACCATCGGCAGGGCGCTCGCGCGGCACCTCGGCCGCGAGTTCGTCGATTCGGACCGCGTGCTCGCCGATCGCACGGGCGTGCCCGTGGCGACCATCTTCGAGATCGAGGGCGAGGCGGGGTTCCGGCGGCGCGAAAGCACCGTGATCGCCGAGCTCGCGGAAGGCGACGACCAGGTGGTCGCCACGGGCGGGGGCGCCATCCTCGCCGCGGAGAACCGGCAGTCGATGCGCGAGTCCGGCACCGTGGTCTACCTCCGCGCGCGCGTGGAGCACCTCTGGGAGCGCACCCGCCACGACGCGACGCGGCCGCTGCTCGCCACGCCCGATCCGCGCGCGACGCTCCAGGCGCTCCTCGCCGAGCGCGAGCCGCTGTACCGCGACGCGGCGCACGTCGTGGTGGAGACGGGCTCGCAGGGCACCCAGACCGTCGTGAAGCGCATCCTCGCGGCCCTCGCAACGCACGCGGGCGACTCCCCATGAGCGCACGCCACCTCGCCGTTTCGCTCGGCGATCGCTCCTACGGCATCGACATCGGGGCGGGCCTCATCGACGATCCCGCGCGCTTCGCCCCGCACGTGGGCGGGCGCGTGGCGGCGATCGTCACCAACGAGACCGTGGCGCCGCTCTATGCCGCGCGCCTGGAGGGCACGCTCGAGCGCGCCGGCGCGAAGGCGCTGCGCGTGGTCCTGCCCGACGGCGAGGAGCACAAGACGTGGCGGACGCTCGACCGCGTGTTCGAGGCGCTCCTCGAGGCGCGCGTGGGCCGCTCGGGGGTGGTCGTGGCCCTCGGCGGCGGCGTGGTGGGCGACATCGCCGGCTTCGCCGCCGCGTCCTACCAGCGCGGCATCGCGCACCTGCAGGTGCCCACGACGCTGCTCGCCCAGGTCGATTCGTCCGTGGGCGGCAAGACCGCCATCAACCACCCGCTCGGCAAGAACATGATCGGGGCGTTCCACCAGCCCGTGGCGGTGGTCGCCGACACCGCGACGCTCGCCACGCTCCCGCCGCGCGAGTACGCCGCGGGCCTCGCCGAGATCGTGAAGTACGGGGCCATCTTCGATGTCGCGTTCCTCGGCTGGATCGAAGCGCACGCCGACGGCCTGCTCGCCCGCGAGCCGCAGGCGCTCGCGCACGCGATCCTGCGCTCCTGCGAGATCAAGGCCGACATCGTCGCGCGCGACGAGCGCGAATCGGGCGCGCGGGCGCTGCTCAATTTCGGCCACACTTTCGGCCACGCGATCGAATCCGCGGCAGGCTACGGCACGCTCCTGCACGGGGAAGCGGTCGCCATCGGGATGGCGATGGCCGCCCGCTTCTCGGCGCGCCTGGGCCGCATTCCCGCCATGGACTCCGAGCGCCTGGAGCGCCTCCTCGCGCGCCTGGGCCTGCCGGTGGAGGCGCCGCGCTTCCCCGTGGAGACCTGGCTCGAGTACATGGGCCGCGACAAGAAGAACGAGGGAGGGCGCATCACGCTCATCCTGCTGGACGCCATGGGGCGCGGCGCCGTCGTGAAGGACGCTTCGGCGCGCGCGTTGCGCGAGTTCCTCGAGGAGGCCGCGGGCTAGCCGGCGGGCTTGCGCAGGCGCTTCAGGAACACGCCCATCTCGCGCGCCGCCTGCTTGTCGCCCTTCGCCTCGGCCGCCGCGATCCCGCTCTCGTAGGCCTGCGCGGCGCCGGCCGCATCGCCCGTGGCCTCGAGGGCCCGGCCCAGGAGCTTCCACGCGGCCGAGTAGCCCTTGTCCTGCTCGACGGCCGAGCGCAGGTGCGCCGCGGCGCGCGCCGGCTCGGACTTGAGGTACTGCATTCCGAGGCTGAAGCGCAGCAGCGCGCTGTCCTTGCCAGAGGCGAGCAGCGCCTCGAACCGCGCGGCCGGATCCATGGCAATCACGGTATCATGGGCCGCACCCCCTGCCGACACCACCGTTCATCTTCCAGGACTCGAGGAGGCATTCCCGATGTCGCGCATTTTCCGTTTCGCCGCGTTGGCGTGGCTCGCCCTCATCGCCGCTTGGGGCGCGCACGCGAAGGACCGCGAGATCTCGGTCGGGCTGCAGGCGGCGATCACTTCGATCGACCCGCACTACCACAACCTTTCGCCCAACAACAGCTTGCTGCGGCACATCTACGAGCCGCTCATCTGGCGCGATGCCAACGGGCACCTCGTGCCGGCGCTCGCCACGTCGTGGAAGGCGGTGGACGACCTCACATGGGAAGTGAAGCTTCGCCGCAACGTGAAGTTCCACGACGGATCGCCCTTCACCGCCGAGGACGTGATCGCCACGTTCAAGCGCGTGCCCAACGTTCCCAACAGCCCGTCCTCGATGGCGACGTTCGTGAAGCCCATCGTGGACATCCGCTCGCCGGATCCCTACACGCTGGTCCTGAAGACCGCGACCCCCCACTACCTCATGCCGAGCGACCTCGCCTCGGTGTACATCATCCCGAAGAAGGTCGCGGAAACGGCGACCACCGAGGACTTCAACTCGGGCAAGGCCGCCATCGGCACGGGGCCGTACAAGTTCGCCGAGTACGTTCCGAACAACCGCATCGTGCTGAAGGCCAACTACGGCTACTGGGGCGGCGAGGAGCCGTGGGACAAGGTCACCTTCAAGATCCTGTCCAACCCGGCCGCGCGCGTGGCCGCGCTCCTTTCGGGCGACGTGCAGCTGATCGAGACGGTGCCCACCGCCGACATCGCCAGGCTTTCCACCGACAGGAACTTCAACCTCGCGGACAAGGTGTCCAACCGGGTGATCTACGCGCACCTCTACCAGTACAAGGACAAGGACGCGGCGCCCTTCGTGACGGCCAAGGACGGCTCGCCGCTCGGCAAGAATCCTTTCCTGGACCCGCGCGTGAGGAAGGCGCTTTCCATCGCGATCAACCGCGAGGCCATCGACACGCGCATCATGGAAAAGCGTGCCGTGCCGGCAGGCCAGCTGCTCGCGGACAATTTCTTCGGCACGAGCAGGAAGCTGAAGCCGCCCAAGTACGATCCCGAGGCCGCCAAGAAGCTCCTCGCCGAGGCGGGGTACCCCAACGGCTTCGCCCTCACGATCTTCGGCACCAACGACCGCTACATCAACGACAGCAAGATCGCCCAGGCGATCGCGCAGTTCTATTCGCGCATCGGGCTGGACGCGAAGGTCGACACCATGCCCTCCAGCGTGTACTTCACGCGCGCGACGAAGGGCGAATACGGCTACATGCTGCTGGGCTGGGGAACCGAGTCCATGGAGCAGGGCTCGAGCCTTCGCTCGCTCCTCGCGACCAAGGACGCCGCCAAGGGCATGGGCGTCACCAACCGCGCCCACTACTCGAACCCGGAGCTGGACAAGGCCCTCGCCGAGGCGCTCGAGACGCTGGACGACAGGAAGCGCGAGGCGCTCATCCAGAAGGCGGCGGAGATCGCGATGAACGACACCGCGCTCATCCCGATCCACTTCGAGGTGAGCACCTGGGGCACGGCGAAGGGCTATAAATACACGCCGCGCGTCGACCAGTACACGCTGGTGATGGACCTGCGCCCCGCGCGCTAGGCATGTAGCGCCATGATCGGTTTCACGCTTCGCCGCCTGGGCCAGGGACTCCTGGTCATGGCGGTGATGTCGACGCTGGTGTTCGTGGGGGTGTACGCGATCGGCAACCCCGTCGAGCTGCTGGTGAACCCGCAGGCCGACGATGCGGAGCGCGCCCGCGCCACCGCGGCGCTGGGACTGGACAAGCCCCTCACGGCGCAGTTCGCCACCTTCGTCGTGCGCGCGCTGCAGGGCGACCTCGGCCGCTCGTTCGTGTACAACGTGCCGGCGATCCAGCTGATCCTCGACAAGCTGCCCGCGACGCTCGAGCTCGCCGCCGTGGCCACCGTGATCGCCATCGTGATCGGCATCCCGCTCGGCCTCGTGGCGGGGCTCAAGCCCGATTCCTGGCTCGGGCGCTCGATCATGGCCGGATCCATCCTCGGCTTCAGCCTGCCCACGTTCTGGGTGGGCCTCGTCCTCATCATGGTGTTCTCCGTGAAGCTGGGGTGGCTTCCACCCAACGGGCGCGGCGAGACGGCGATGCTGCTCGGCGTGCCCGTGAGCTTCCTCACGCTGGACGGGCTGAGGCACCTCGCCATGCCCGCCACCAACCTCGCTCTCCTCAAGCTCTCGCTCCTCGCGCGCCTTACCCGCGGGGGAACGCGAGAGGCATTGCTGCAGGACTACGTGAAGTTCGCGCGCGCCAAGGGCCTCACGCCGGGCCGCGTGATCGGCGTGCACGTGCTGAAGAACATCATGATCCCGATCGTCACCGTGATCGGCCTGGAGCTGGGGTCGGTGATCGCGTACGCCGTGGTGACGGAGTCGATCTTCGCGTGGCCCGGCAGCGGCAAGCTCCTCATCGACTCCATCAACCAGCTCGACCGCCCGGTGATCGTGGCCTACCTGCTGGTCACCCTCGCGATCTTCGTCACCATCAACTTCGTGGTGGACGTGCTCTACTCGTTCCTCGATCCGCGCGTGCGCCTCGCGGCGGCCCCCGCCCATTGAAGGTGCCCGCCGCCATCGTCGAGGAGGCCCTGCCCGACGCGTCCCCGGTGGCGGTCCAGGGGCCGTGGCGGCGCTTCGCGACGGAGTTCGCCGAGAGCCGCCTCGCCCTGGCGGGGCTCGCGCTCCTCGCGGCCATCGTCATCGTGGCGGTCGCGGCGCCGATCGTCTCGCCGCAGAATCCCTACGACCTCGCGCAGCTTGACGTGCTCGACTCGAAGCTCGCGCCCGGCGAGCATTCGTCGTCCACCGGCATGACCTACTGGCTGGGCACCGACGACCAGGGCCGCGACATGCTCTCGGGGATCCTCTACGGGCTGCGGATCTCGCTCATCGTGGGCGCCTCCAGCACGCTGATCGCGCTCGCCCTGGGCCTCGCGCTGGGCCTTACGGCGGCCTACTTCGGCGGCTGGGTGGACACGCTCGTGATGCGCATCGCCGACATCCAGCTTTCGTTTCCAGCGATCCTCATCGCGCTGGTCCTGCTCGCGCTCATGGGGCAGGGGGCGGGCAAGATCGTGGCCGCGCTGGTCACTGTGCAATGGGCGTACTACGCGCGCACGGTGCGCTCGGCGGCGTTGGTCGAGCGCCAGAAGGAGTACATCGAGGCGGCGCGCGGCCTCGCGCTCTCACGCGCGCGCATCGTCTTTCGCCACCTGCTGCCCAATTGCCTCCCGCCGCTCATCCTGGTGGCCACCGTGCAAGTGGCCCACGCCATCTCGCTCGAGGCGACGCTCTCCTTCCTGGGGCTGGGCCTGCCGATCACCGAGCCTTCGCTGGGGCTGCTCATCGCCAACGGCTTCCAGTACCTGCTTTCCGGGACATACTGGATCAGCTTCTACCCGGGCCTGGCGCTCCTCGCGACCATCGTCTCGATCAACCTCGTCGCCGACCAGCTGCGCGACGTGCTGAACCCGCGCCTTCGCCGATGAGCGATCCGGTCCTCCAGGTCGAGGGGCTGCGCACGCATTTCTTCACGCGCGAGGGCGTCGTGAAGGCGGTGGACGACGTGAGCTTCGCCATAGGGCGCGGCCGCATCCTCGGGCTGGTGGGCGAATCCGGATCGGGCAAGTCCATGACCGGCTATTCGATCCTGGGCCTCGTCGATCCCCCGGGGCGCATCGTTTCAGGGCGCGTGATGCTGGAGGGGCGCAACCTCACGGACCTCTCGCCATCCGAATGGCGCAAGGTGCGCGGGAACCGCGTCGCGATGATCTTCCAGGACCCGATGATGACGTTGAATCCGGTCCTGCGCATCGACACGCAGATGGTCGAGGCGGTGCGCGCGCACCGCGACGTCACGCGCGACGAGGCGCTCGAGCGTTGCCGCGCCGCGCTCGAACGCGTGGGCATCGCATCGGCCGGCGAGCGGCTGCGCCAGTATCCCCACCAGTTCTCGGGCGGCATGCGCCAGCGGGTGGCGATCGCCATCGCGCTGCTGAACCAGCCGGCGCTCATCATCGCCGACGAGCCCACCACGGCGCTCGACGTCACCGTGCAGGGGCAGATCCTCGCCGAGGTGCAGGCGCTGTGCCGCGACTCGGGCACGAGCCTCGTCTGGATCACGCACGACCTGTCGGTCGTCGCCGGCCTCGCCGACGAGGTGTGCGTGATGTACGCGGGGCGCATCGTCGAGTCCGGAAGCGTGGACGAGATCCTCGATCGCCCGATGCACCCGTACACGCGCGCGCTCCTCGATTCGGTTCCCGCGAGGAATGCGCCCGGCCGGCCGCTCGCGCAGATCCGCGGCATGACGCCTTCGCTCATGCGCCTGCCCCCGGGCTGCGCATTCCGCGAGCGTTGCTCGCGGGCCGTGGATGCCTGCCGCGCCGACCCGGCGTGGCGATCCCCCGCGGCTGGCCGGGGACTGCGTTGCGTGAACCCGCTGCCATGAGCACGGCCGGTCATTCCCGCGAAGGCGGGAACCCCGCGCTCCTCGAGCTGCGCGGCATCTCCAAGCGCTTCGACCCCGGCGTGCAAGCCCTCGACGGCGTGAGCCTCGAGGTGGCGAGCCGCGAGGTGGTGGGCCTCGTGGGCGAATCGGGGTGCGGCAAATCCACGCTGGGCCGGGTGGCGAGCCGCATCCTCGAGCCCACGGGCGGCGAGCGCCTCTGGAAGGGCCGCTCGTATCGCGAATACGAGGGGGCGGGCGCCCGCCGCGAGCGACTAGCCGTGCAGATGATCTTCCAGGACCCCTACGCTTCCCTCAACCCGCGCATGCGCGTCGTGGACATCGTGGGAGAGGCGCCGGTGGTGCACGGCCTCGTCGCCGCTCGCGACCGCGAAGGCTTCGTGGTTGCGATCCTCGAGCGCGTGGGCCTGGACGCCGGGGCGCTACGCCGCTTCCCGCACCAGTTCTCGGGCGGCCAGCGAAGCCGCATCGGGATCGCCCGGGCGCTCGCGGTCCAGCCGCAATTCCTGATCTGCGACGAGGCCGTCGCCGCGCTCGACGTCTCGATCCAGGCCCAGGTGCTGAACCTGTTCATCCGGCTGCGCGAGGAGCTGGGGCTCACCTACCTCTTCATCAGCCACGACCTGGGCGTGATCCGCCATGTCTCCGATCGCGTCGTCGTGATGTACCTGGGCCGGGTCGTGGAGAGCGGGCGCACGGCCGAGGTCTATTCCGATCCGAACCACCCGTACACGCGCGCGCTCGTGGACGAGGTGCCGCGGCTGGAGTCTCGCCACCGCGCCTACGTTCCGATCCGCGGCGAGATTCCCTCGCCCCTTTCGCCCCCCACGGGGTGCCATTTCCATCCCCGCTGCCCGCATGCCTTCGCGCGCTGCCGCGAGGAAGTGCCGCGGCTCGCCGAGATCGCGCCCGGCCGCCTTTCCGCCTGCCACCTCAACGAATCGACCGCCCCATGAGCACATTCCGCATCACCCGACCCAGCGGCGCCCGCGTGCCGCTCGTGCTGGATTCGCCGCACAGCGGCACCCGATACCCCGACGACTTCGGCGCCGCAGTGAGCCGCGAGCAGCTGCGGGCCTCCGAGGACAGCTTCGTGGACGAGCTCTACTCGGCCGGCCCCGGACTGGGCGCGACGCTCATCGCCGCGGAGTTTCCGCGCAGCTACATCGATCCCAACCGCTCGCTGCTCGACATCGACGCCTCGCTCCTCGACGCGCCCTGGCCGGGGCCCGCGATCCCCAGCCGCAAGACGCAGCTGGGCATCGGGCTCATCTGGCGCATCCTCGACTCCGGCGACCCGATCTATTCGAGGAAGCTTTCGGTGGAAGAAGTGAAGCGGCGCATCGTCGAATACCACCAGCCCTACCAGCGGGCGGTGAAGGACGCCCTCGACGAGGCCCACGACCACTTCGGCGCGGTGTGGCACATCAACTGCCATTCCATGCCGGCGCTCTCGGGGCGCATCTCCGAGGAAGGCCCCGGCAAGCCGCGCGCCGACTTCGTCCTCGGCGACCGCGACGGCACCACCTGCGAGCCGGCGTTCACCGAGCTCGCCGCGAAGACATTGCGCGGCATGGGCTACGAGGTGAAGGTGAACGACCCCTACAAGGGCGTGGAGCTGGTGCGGGCGTTCTCGGACCCGGCCGCCCAGCGCCACAGCCTGCAGATCGAGGTGAACCGCAAGCTCTACATGGACGAGCGCACCCGCGAGAAGGGCGCCGGGTTCGAGAAGCTGCGAGGCGACATCGGCCGCCTCATCGAGGCCGTCGCGGCCTACGCGCAGGAACGCTCGCACGCATGCGATCATGCGCATGGCAACGGCCATCATCACGGCCACGGCCACCACGGCCATGGGCATTCCCACGGCCACGATCACGACCACGACCATTCCCACGGCCACGGCCACTCCCACGACCACGACCACGAGCACTGAACGACCATGCCCATCGTCGAGCTGAAAGCACCCGACATCGAACCCCATCGCCACTCGGCGACGGGCGTCGACTTCATCCACTCCTTCGATAGCGGCAAGCCCGGGCCGCACGTGATGGTGGTGTCGCTCACCCACGGCAACGAGATCTGCGGGGCCATCGTGGTCGACCGGCTGCTGCGCCAGGCGCTGCGTCCCGTGCGCGGGCGCCTCACGCTCGCCTTCGCCAACATCGAGGCGTTCGCGCGCTTCGATCCGGCCAACCCGTTCGCATCGCGCTTCGTGGACGAGGATTTCAACCGCGTCTGGACGCCCGCCACGCTCGAGGGGCCGCGAGACAGCACGGAGCTGCGCCGCGCCCGCCAGCTGCGGCCGTTCGTGGAGAACGCCGACTACCTCCTCGACATCCACTCGATGCTCGAGCCCAGCCCGCCGGTGATGATCTCGGGCCCGCTCGACAAGGGGATCCGCTTCGCGTTCGACGTGGGCATCCCGCAGCACATCGTGAGCGACGTGGGCCACGCCAACGGCACGCGCATGCGCGACTACGGCGGCTTCGGCGATCCCGCGAGCCCGAAGAACGCGCTGCTCGTCGAGTGCGGCCAGCACTGGGAGCGAAACGCCGAGCGCGTCGCCTCGCAAACCACGTGGCGATTCCTGAGGCACCTGGACGTCGTCGATCGCGCCCTCGCCGAGAAGGAGATCGAGCCCGCGCCCGCTCCCCAGAAGCTGATCCGGGTGACGCAGGCCGTCGTGGCGAACTCGCCCGCCTTCCGCTTCGCCAGGAGCTTCACGGGGCTGGAGGTCATCCCACGCGAGGGCGACGTGATCGCCTGGGACGGCGACCAGCCGGTTCGCGCGCCCTACGACAACTGCGTGTTGATCATGCCGGTGCCGAACAACGTGAAGACCGGGCTCACCGCCGTGCGGCTGGGGCGCCTCGAGACCGCCTAGCTCCCCGCGGCGTCCTCGCTCTTGCCGGACGGGCGGATGCCGAGCTGCTTCAACTTCCGGTAGAGGTGGGTGCGCTCGAGGCCCACGCGGTCGGCCACGCGCGACATGTTGCCATCCTCGCGGCGGATATGGTGCAGGAAGTACTGCTTCTCGAACTGCTCGCGCGCGTCCCGCAGCGGCAGGTCGAGGGAGACGCCGACTTCCGTCGTCGCCTGCTCGCGCGGCCCCAGGTTGAACTCGCGGGCCACCCGGTTCACGTCGTCGCCGGTCACGTCGTTGGCGAGCGCGGTGAGCGCCAGCGTCTTCACGGCGTTCTGCAGGACCGGGAGGTTGCCCGGCCAGTCGAGGTTGCGCATCACGTTGAGCGCGCCCACCGTGAGCGTGCGAAGCGGCACCTCGTTCGCGTCCACGAGCTGCGTGAGCATGGTGGCAGCGATGTCGGGGATGTCCTCCGGGTGGTCGGAGAGCGCCGGCACGCGGATCGTGAGGCCCGAGAGCTGGTGGTAGAGCGCCGCGTCGAAGCGGCCGTCCTCGACCATCGCCGGGAGCGGCCCCGTGGCCGCGCACACCAGGCGCACGTTGAACTTCTCAAGCTTGCCCAGCAGCTGCGCGAGGCCCTTCTGCTCGGCCTTGCCGAGCGCCGAGACCTCCGGCAGGAAGAGCGTGCCCTCGCGCGCCTCGTTCAGCGGCTCGAAGGGATTGCTCGCGAGCCACTCGGTGTCTTCCGGCGCGACCCACGGCGTGTTGGCGAGGTGCAGGTGCCGCGCGCAGAGCTCGAAGCCGCAGCCCGGCTCGCCGATCAGCAGCACCGGCGTGCGCAGCCGCCCCACCTGGTCCAGGCGCTGGCGCAGCTCCTGCACGACCCGCGCGCGCCCCAGGTTCACGAGCGTGAGGCCGGTCTTGGGCAGCACCCGCCCGCCGGCGAGCGCCTTGCCCACGGTCGCGAGGAGCTTGGGCAGGCTGATGGGCTTCTCGAGGAAATCGAACGCGCCGATGCGCGTGGCTTCCACAGCGGAGTCGATGGTGCCGTGGCCGGACATCATCACCACGGGCATCGTGAGCAGGCCCGAGCCCGCCCACTCCTTCAGGAGCGTGATGCCGTCGGTGTCGGGCATCCAGATGTCGAGCAGGACCAGGTCCGGGCGCATCTCCTTCCTCGCCGAGCGCGCGGTCTGCGCGTTCTCGGCCAGGCGCACGCCGTAGCCCTCGTCGCGCAGGATCTCGAAAAGCAACTCGCGGATGCCGACCTCGTCGTCGACGACCAGGATCTGGTTTGCGGACATTCGGGTCTTACGCGGCCTTCGGTGGCAGGACGATGCTCACGTTGGCACCGTGGGGCTTCACATTCTCCACCAGGATGCGCCCGTGGTGCTCGTCGACGATCTTCTTCACGATCGCGAGCCCCAGGCCCGTGCCCTTGGGCTTGGTGGTCACGTACGGCTCGAAGATGCGGCCCATGACGCCCTCGGCGATGCCGGTGCCGTTGTCGCGCACGGTGAGCAGCACCCCGGAAGTCCCCAGGCTGGTGGAAACGAGGATGCGCGGGTTCTCCACGCCGGTGAGCGCGTCGATCGCGTTCTGGAAGAGGTTGTGCAGCACCTGGCGCAGCATCGCGGGGTCGGCGTGGATCGGCGGCAGGCTCTCGTTCAGGCGCGGCTCGATCGCCACACCCATCGCCTCGTAGAGCACCAGCACTTCGCGGACCAGGTCGTTCAGGTTCACCGCGCGCGCGTTCATGCGCGAGGCGTGCGCGTACTGCGTGAAGTCGTCCACCATGCCCTTCAGCGCCGAGACGTGCGTCACGATGGTGCCGGTCGCGCGCTGCAGGATGTCGGCCTCGTTCGCCGGCAGCTTGTCCTTCAGCTTCGACTGCAGGCGCTCGGCGGAGAGCTGGATGGGCGTGAGCGGGTTCTTGATCTCGTGGGCGAGCCGGCGCGCGACTTCCCCCCAGGCGGCGTCGCGCTGCGCCTGGATGAGGTGCGTCACGTCGTCGAACACCACGACGTAGCCGCTCTCGCCGCTCACGCCCAGGTGCGTGCCGCGCATGAGGAGCGTGCGCTGGCCGTCGCCGCGGCGGAACTCGATCTGCTCCTCCCACTGCTTCGCGCCCGAGGCGGCGAACTGCCGCACCGCGATCTCGGCGAAGGGGGCGAGGGCCTGGACCTGGCGCGGCCAGTCGGGAAGCTTCACGCCGTGGAAGGTGCCCATCTCGACGCCGAGGATCGCGCCGGCGGCGGCGTTCATGGTCTTCACGTAGAGGCGGTCGTCGAAGGTGAGCACGCCCGAGGTGAGGTTGGAGAGGATGCTCTCCAGGTATGCGCGCGCGTTCTCCAGCTGCAGCTGGTTGCGCTCCATCGCCTCGGTGGCGTCCGCGATCTGGCGCGTCATCGTGTTGAACGACTGCGTGAGCACCCCGAACTCGTCGCGGCTCTTCACGGGGTTCAGCTTCGAGTAGTCGCCCTTGGCGATGGCGCGCGTCGCCTCGGCGAGCGCCGAGAGCGGCGCCGAGATGCGCTCGGAGAGCACGAACGCGAGCGCGATCGCCGAGAAGAGCGTGAGCAGCATCGCGAGCGTGAGCGTGATCCCGAAGATGCGCTTCAGGTTCACGCGCGCTTCCTGGAGCTGCTTGTAGTCGGTGTAGCCCTTCTCGGCGAGGATCAGGTCGTCGACCAGCGCCGTGGGAATGCGCTGCACGAGCTGCAGGCCGCGGATGTCGTCGGCGATGGTGAGGACGTTCACCGGGACGATCACCCGCAGGTAGAGGCCCTTGTCGCCGATGGGCTCGATCTTGGCCACCCGCTGCTGCGCGCGGACCTGGCGCATCACGTCGGCCGACGGCAGCTCGGGAAGCAGGCGCACCGGCTCGGCGCTCGACTGGGCGATGGGATGGCCGCGCGAGTTGAAGAGCGTCGCCTCGTCCACCGAGTGGGTCTCGCGCAGGCGGTTCAGCGTCGCGGCCTCGTTGCCGGGAGCGGCCGCGAGCGACTGCGCCATCACGTCGGCTTTCTGCTGGAGCTCCTTCAGCGAGTTCTGCAGCACGCGCTGGCCGAGCGAGAGCCCGCGCGTGAGCGGCTCGTCCAGGCGCACGTCGAACCAGGATTCGATGGAGCGCTGCAGGAACTGGAACGACAGCGCGTACATCAGGCCGCCGGGGATCAACGCCATCAGGATGAAGACCACCATCAGCCGGCGGGTGAGGATCGACCCGAAGACCCGGTGGCGGATCTTCTTCACGATGACCCAGAACTGGTAGGCGATGAGGGCCATCAGGCCGGCGGCAAGGCCCACGGCCAGGTAGAACAGGATGAAGTAGTTGCTCTGGAAGAACGCGTTGTTCGAGGAAGCTTCCGACATCAGGTACACCAGCGCCGCGCCGGTGACCACGCACAGGAAGACCAGGAACTTCATGGAGTGACTGCCCAGCGGTACCAATCCGACGCGAGCGCCCAATCGCGCGAGGCGAAGGCGTCGAGCTGGAACGGCTTAGGCAGCTGGGCGGTGTCCAGGCGCATGCGAATGGCCGCCTGGTACGTGACTCCCTTGGTGAATGAGTTGCGGCCGGCGACCTGCAGCCCGCGCAATCGCGAGAGCACGCGGGCCACCTCCTCGAAGGTCGTGAAGTTCTGCGAGACGTTGCCCACGGACAGCCGGTATTGGCGCAGCAGCGGCGTGTAGCTCACCTTGTAGGTGAGGCTCACCTGGATCGGCTTCTCGTCGAACCAGTACCAGCGCGGACGCGCGACCTCGAAATCGACCACGAAGTAGAGCGGGACGCCGCGGTTCACCGCCTCTTCCAGGCGCGGGCTGAAGGTGATGTCGAATTCGCTCGACAGCTGCCAGCCGTCGTCTCCCAGCTCGAGGTTTGCCGACGTCACGTTGATTCCGTCGGCCTGCGCGAGCGCGGGGGCGAGCAACATGGAGAGCGCGAGAAGCGAGCGCGCAGCCCAGCGCGACGTGCCCGACAGCAGGGCACGAAGGCGAAGGAGCAACAGAAGCGCAGGACTCATCGGCATCCCCGAGTGTGGTACGCGAGATACAGGTGATGCGGGTAGGAGACAATTTACCACTTTTCCCGCGGAGATACTAGTTTCTCGCCGCCTCCGCGATCCCTGTTTAGCCCGTTATTTCAACGGGTTGCGGCAAAAGGGATGCATTTCAGGCCGCGGAAGGGGCCGTTTCGAGCTTCGTTCCGGGAAAAAGGCGCGTTCCGCGAAGGAATTCCGCTGCCGAAAGGCGCTTTCCGCCCGGCTTCTGGACCGTCGTGAGGGCGAGGGCTCCCTCCCCCGTGGCCACCACCAGCCGCCCCTGGGAGGCCTCCAGGACCGTTCCGGGGTCTCCTCGGCCGCCGGCTGGCTCCGCGGCCCAGATCTTGAGGGTATCGCCCGCCCATCTGGCATGGGCGCCGGGCGCCGGATCGAATGCGCGGACCTGGCGATCGATCTCCACGGCGGGGCGCCCCCAGTCGATGAGGGCCTCGGCCTTTCCGACCTTCGCCGCGTAGGTCGCCGAGGCGTCGTCCTGCGGCTTGGCGCCAAGCCGCTCGAGGCTCGCGAGCGCCTCGACGATCGCCCCGGCGCCGAGCTCCGCGAGGCGCGCGGTGAGCGAGCCGCCGGTCTCGCGCGGCGCGATGTCGATCGCCTTTTCGAGGAGCACCGGGCCCGTGTCCAGGCCCTCGTCCATGCGCATGATCGCCACGCCGCTGCGCGCATCGCCCGCGAGGAGCGCGCGCTGGATGGGGGCCGCGCCGCGCCAGCGCGGAAGGAGCGAAGCATGGATGTTGAGGCATCCGAGGCGCGGGATCGACAGGGCTTCCGGCGGGAGGATGAGGCCGTAGGCGGCGACCACCATCACGTCGGGCGCTGCCTGGACGATCGCCTCCCGCGACGGCGCTTCGCGCAGGCTTCGCGGCTTGGAGACCTGGAGGCCATGGCGCGCCGCGAGCTGCCCCACGGCGCTCGGGGAGACGTTCAGCCCGCGGCCGGAGGCGCTGTCGGGCCGGGTGAGGACGAGGACGATCTCATGGCCCGCGGCGGCGAGCGCCTCGAGGGCAGAGGCGGCGAAGGGCGGGGTCCCTGCGAAGGCGACGCGCAAGGCCCGCGGGAAATCAGGCGGCCTTGCGTTGGCGTTTCTTGATCTTCGCCCGAACGCGGTTCTGCTTCAGGTCCGACAGGTAGTCGATGAAGATCTTGCCCTGCAGGTGGTCCATCTCGTGCTGGATGCAGGTGGCGAGCATCCCGGAGGCGTTCAGCGTGAAGCGCGAGCCGTTGCGGTCGAGGGCGGTCACCGTGACGCTCTCGGCGCGCTCCACGTTGTCGTAGATCCCGGGAAGCGAGAGGCACCCTTCCTGGTTCACGGCCACGCCTTCCCGGCGCGTGATCTCGGGATTCACGAAGACGCGCAGGTCGCTGCGATCCTCGCTCACGTCGATGATGAGGATCTGCTTATGGACGTCCACCTGGGTGGCGGCGAGGCCCACGCCGGGCGCGGCGTACATGGTCTCGGTCATGTCGTCGATCAGCTTGCGGGTGGCCGCGTCGATTTTCTCGACGCGCCGGGCCGGAGTGTTCAGGCGGGGATCGGGGTATTGGAGGATCTCGAGAATCGCCATAAAAGCTTGCTAATTGAATAAATTATGTGCAGAATCTGCTGCACTACTTGAAAAAGGGGGCGTAACCCTTTTTCTGAATATGGGTCCCGAAAACCATATCCACAAGTGAGTGCCGCCATGCGAAAGACAATTATAACTTTAGTCGTCGCCGTGGCCAGTTTGGTTCCGGCCCTGGTCCGAGCCGATGGCATGCCGCCTTCGGCCGAAAAGGCATCCCCCGCCGCTCAGCCCGACAAGTCGAAGGTCACGATGTCGGACCTCGCGGCCGACGCTCCCGACCAGTACACGGTCGTGAAGGGCGACACCCTTTGGGGGATTGCCGGGCGATTCCTGAAAGATCCCTGGAAATGGCCGCAAATCTGGGAGATGAACCGGGACGAGATCAAGAATCCGCACTGGATCTACCCCGGTAACGTCATCCGCCTGGACAAGACCGGCGCCAACCCCCGGCTCAGCCTGGAAGGCGGCGCGGGCGGCAGCGGGCCTTCCGGCGGCACTGAGGCCGAAGCCCAGAACAATGTGGTCGTGCTGAACCCCCGCGTGCGGGTGGAGAACCTCGAGACCGCGGTCCCGAGCATCCCCGGCAACGCGATCGGCCCCTTCCTCACCCAGCCCCTCATCATCGAGGCCGGCAGCCTGGACGGCGCGCCGACGATCCTCGCGACCGAGGACAGCCGCGTCGTGGTGGGCCCGGGCGACGTCGCGTATGCCGACCGCGTCGGTTCCGGCGACGGCGTGAACTGGCAGGTCTACCGGCCCGGCGACACGATCCGCGATCCCGACACCAACGAGGTCCTCGGAATCGAGGCGCTGTACCTGGGCGATGCGCGCGTGCGCCGCTTCGGCAATCCCACGACGCTCGAGATCACGAAGGCCCGCCAGGAGATCGCGCGCGGCGACCGCCTGTCGCCCTCGCGCGAGACCTCTTTCCCGAGCTACATCCCGCGCGCCCCGGACAAGCCCCTCGAGGGCACGATCATGACGGTCGACGGCGGCGTGCAGGAAGTCGGCCAGTTCGACATCGTCACGATCAACCGCGGCGCGCGCGACGGCGTCGAGGTGGGCTACGTGCTCGCGAGCTACCACCGCGGCCGCGTGGTGAACGCCCAGGGCGAGACGCACACGAGCGATCTCGCGCTGGGGTTCAAGCCGTCCAGCTGGTTCGGCGGCTGGGGCGGCTGGAGCAGCAGCTGGAACGTGAAACCGGTCCCCGTCGTTCCCGATTCGCCGCGCGCCGCTCCCGCGCCCGGCACCGAGAAGGCCGGTGCGGCGTTGGCCGGCGGCAACATGAAGCTGCCCGACGAGCGCAACGGCCTGGTCTTCGTGTTCCGCGTCTTCGAGAAGATGTCGTATGCCATCGTGATGAAGGCGAGCAAGCCCATCTACGTCGGCGACGTCGTGAAGACGCCCTAGCGCAAGCCTCGCGACATCCCGGAAAAGGGGCTTCGGCCCCTTTTTCGTTTCCTGTCAGCGCCTCGCCGCCGCGGGGCGTTGACGGATTCTTCCCCGGCAATTTCCAAATGGACTCGAACCCGCTCTCGCGCGAAGAAACGCTCGCGTGGCTGAACCTCACGCTCGTGCCCGG
>Ga0134125_10001628_pt1 | contig 27448 bp, 14 predicted proteins | sample KB31751_FD_96464 | JGI IMG/M metagenome (GOLD analysis project Ga0134125, IMG submission 96464) | Terrestrial soil microbial communities with excess Nitrogen fertilizer from Kellogg Biological Station, Michigan, USA - KB3-175-1 | ecosystem: Environmental > Terrestrial > Soil > Unclassified ... | reverse complement strand
TGTTGCAATCGTAACTTGTTGTTTTACTAGCGCTCCCTACGGGATTCGACCCGTGTTACAGCCTTGAGAGGGCAGTGCTGACGCCGGCCGAGGCCACCAAGATTGCAGCAAGCGCTACGGTCGAAGTTGGCGTACCTTTTCGTCAATCGGAACGCCGAAGGCGGTAGGTTCGGACTAATTGTCTCGTGCAGAATCCATTCGGCCTTCGACATCTCACCCATCGACGAAGGTCGCGGACTTTCGGATAACGTTCGCTCGACTGCCGTAATTCGCTCCCGGCACACTAAGTGCCCGTACTCATGGAGTGTATCGATCTCGACGACCTTCCCATCGACGAAACGGATGCTCACCAGGGGCTGGTTCCCGTCCCCGGTACGTCTCGAGGCGTCGTCCGCTATTATGGATGCATGCGCGAATTCCATTGCTACGCCGCCCGCGGCACGATTGATCGCGACGGCCTGCTACGCACCGACGGCTATCGTTGGGTCGCGGTCAGACGGTCTTTCCGTCCCGCGCCGGGGGATGGGCGCAGGAGCCAATGGAATCTCGCGATGGCCTCGGTCCTCGTGCTCGTGGCGGGCGCAGGCCTTGCGGCGCCGGCCGCGGCAACGCCGTTGCCGGGCGCACGACCGCTCACCATTGCACGCCGCACGGTAATCGCGACCGGCAACGATTGGATCGCATTGCCCGAGATCCGGGTGAGCGACGGCGCGATCGTCAGCTTCAATGCCCTTTCAATGCGCGATCGCGGACTGCTGCAGGTCCAGGCAACGCCGATCGCTCGTGCTGCGGCGACCCCTGTTGATGATCTCATCCCCGCGGTGGCTCCGAGGCTCACCGTGGATGGCCGGCGCGCAAGAATGCGCATCGCCCACTGGCAGTTGATCGATGACTGGATCCCGGTTGCGACCGCTCGCGTGGGCGGCATTCGGCTACAAATCACCTACGCGACCCCGCCCCATACGCGGACGGCGTTGCTGCGAATGGCCCTGACGAACGACGATGGCGTCGCGCACCAGGCGCGGTTCGGTCTGACGGCACGTTGGGGCGGCCTGGCGCGCGTGGCGTACGTCCCGACGATGATCCGGGGCGAGACCCTCCAGGCGCCTGCGGCCTGGACTCCCCGCACTGAGGTGTTCAGCTTCCTCGAGAACGAGACCGCTTTCGCCTGGGCTCTTGGATACCCCGACTGCACGAAGACCACCCGCCGGGGGCATGCCTTCGAGGCAATGTGCATCACGAAGCTCGGGCCCCACGAAACGCGGCAGGCGGATTTCATTCTCTCGATCGGCCTCGATGAATTCAGCGCTGCGTACGCCGGGCACGTTCTCGCCGCCCAATTGAGCCACTGGGGCGATGCAACAGTCATCGGCCGCGAGCGGGCCTGGATCGAGCCGCGGCTGCGCACGACGGGCAATGCGGTGCTCGATGAGTTGATGAACCGCAACCTCCTCTTCTCGTCGTTCTTCGCTTGGGGGAGGACCCTCGATACGGAGCAATTCGTCGGCGTGACATCGCGATCGCCCCGCTATTACGTGTCCGCGGCCTATTGGGACCGCGATGCGATGCTCTGGAGTTTCCCGGCGCTCCTTGCGACCGACCTCGAGCGTGCGCGTCAGGCCTTGGATGTCGCATATGGGATTCAGCTACGCGATGCCGGCACTCACAGCCGCTTCATCGATGGGGTCACCCTGGAGCCGGGATACCAGCTCGATGGGAGCGTCGCGCCGATCATCGCGCTGGCCGAGTACGGGCGGCGGACCCGCGACATCTCCTATCTCGCGGAGCGCAAATCCGGGTTGCAGCGGCTGCTCGCGCGGCTAGCCGCTCATCGAGGGCGTGAAGGGCTCTACTGGACCGAGCAGGACTCACAGGACGAGAACCGCAGGGAGCTCTATGAGACGTACGATAACGCGCTGGTCTGGCGCGCGCTCGAAGATGCGGCGGACATCTATCGTGCGCTCGGTGACACCGGGCGTGCAACGCAGTTGCTAAAGGACGCTGCCGCCGTGCACGCCGCGGTGATGAAGCGGCTCGTCGCTCCGGGAGCGCCGGGGGCCTCCGGACCGATCTTCGCCTTTGGATGGGATGGGGCCCACTACACGTTCGATGATGTCCCGCCCGGGTCGATTCTCAAGCTCCCGATCCTGGGCTTCGTCCCCGAAGGCGATCCCGTTTTCCGCCGCACCTATCAATGGCTTCACTCGAAGTATTTCAAATACTCGTCCGCCGGCGAGCCGTACGGGCTGCCGGGCAGCTATCGGGTGCCGAAAACCACCTGCTGGTCGGTGGCCGATCACCTGAGGCTCGAAGAGGGACGGGCGATGGCCCTCAAGATACTGTTTGCGAGCCCCTGGGATGGTGGAATCATTTCGGAGCAGGTGGATCCAAAGACCGCAAAGAGCATCCCCGGCGGAGGGGCGTTCGCAACAGCGGCCGGCTACGTCGGCGCGGCGATATGTGATGCGTTTTGCAAACCCCGCCCCGAGCAGTCAGCGGGTGACAGCCAGCACTCTGCGCCGCGAGGCAATGACTGACGATTCCAGATCGCAGGATCGACAACAAAGATGCCGAGAAGCGCTGTAAGGCAAGTATCCATTCTCCTGCTGGCAACAGCGGTCTGCATTTGCGCGGGCGCGGCTCGTGCCGGCCAAGCGACTGTTGCGACGAGGATCACTACCGTTGCCGGGCGGAACGGCGCAGTAATCGTGACGCTCTCCTCGGCGACCGCCGGGGCGCAAGTCTATTACACCGTGGACGGGAGCACGCCTACCGTCAGATCGACGCCCTATGAGGCCCCCTTTCTGGTCTCGTCAAACCTCACCGTGCGAGCTGTCGCCCAAGCGCGCGGGGAAGCGGTGAGCAGGGTCACCACGCGGAAATTCCACCTGAGCATCCCCTCGGGTACTCTCGTCTGGTCGGACGAATTCGACGCGACGGCCGGCCCCGGCGGCAGTGCCCGGCCCGATCCGCATCTCTGGAACTACGACACCGGAGCGGACACGAACGACAGTATCGGCGTTCTCTGCGCATACGGCTCGAGCGCCGCGCCCTGCAATCCGGCGTTTCCCAACTCGTACTTGGGCAACGACGGCGACCTGCGCATCGTCGCGCAGCAGCCCTCGCCGGGCATCTATACCTCGGCGCGCATCGATACCCGCAAACGCTTCAGCTTCCAGTACGGGCGACTCGAGGCGCGGATATGGGTGCCGGAAGGGCAGGGGATCTGGCCCGCCTTCTGGGTGCTGGGTAACAATGTTGACGTCGTCGACTGGCCCGCCTGCGGCGAGGTCGACATCATGGAACGCGTCAACGGTCCCGGTTTGCCGCCGCGCGGCAAGGATCCCAGCCCGACTCCGCCGCGAGGCACGTCCGACTGGAACGAGGGAACCCTCCACGGTACCGGCTTCGCGCGCGATGGCATCGGCAGGCCCTACTACTTCAGAGGCGGCATCACCGCGGCAGGGTGGCACACCTACGGGATAATCAAGTCACCGGGTCGGATCGAGTTTTATGTCGACGATCCGGCACGCCCCTACGCAACCTTCACGCCCCGGAGCATCGCCTCGCTTCCCGGTGCGGTATGGTCGTTCGACAACGGTCAATCCTTCTACCTCATAGTGAATATCGCCGTCGGCGGCGACTGGCCTGGATCGCCCGACGCCAGCACGCATTTCCCGGCGACGATGCGCATCGATTACGTCCGCCTCTACAGCAACTGAGCGCGCGATTTCGCGGCGGCTCAGGCGATGCGCGCGACCGACTCGCGCCACAGGACCTGGGCCGGAATGTCGCGCACTACCGGCAGCTTCGAGCCGTAGCAGAGATTGAGCAGATGGTGCACTGCGTTGGTGGCGATCTGCCGCCATGGGATCAGCACGGTGGTGAGCGGCGGCACGGTAAGCGCCGAGAGATCGATGCCGTCATAACCCATGACCGACAAATCGCGTGGTACCGCGAGCCCTGCCTCGCGCAGGCCCGAGATGGCGCCAATCGCCATTTCGTCGTTGGCGCAGAAGAGTGCGGTGAACCGGCGTCCACCCTCGAGCAGAGTCTGCGCACCGAGTCGGCCGCTCTCGGGCGAGAAGTCGCCCCGGACACGGGGGATGGCCGATGCGTCGATGCCGTAATCGGCGAGCGCCTCGCAAAACCCACGCATTCTCAGTGTGTTGTCGCTCGAGGTCTTCGGGCCTTCGATGATGGCCAGGCGCCGGTGTCCTGCGTCGTAGAGCGTCCGGGCGGCGGCCGCGCCCGCGGCGGCGTGGTCGGGATTGAAGCACTGATCGCGAAAGCGCGCTACGCTGCGGTTCAACAGCACGAACTTGGGCTGCAGTTCGGTGATGCGCTCGATGTCGGCCGGCCGTAGCGCCGTGCCCATCATCAGCAGGCCGTCGCAGCCGCGGTCGGTGAGGAATTCCGCGCCATCGAACGCATCCCGCCGCTCGCTCTCGAGCGTCTGACCGAAGTCCACCACCATGTGGCGGCCGGACGTCCGGAGAGTTGTGTAGATCGCGTGCAGGATCGGTGTGTAGAACGAGCCGTGCAGCAGCGGTACGAATACGCCGACCGTCTGCGACTGCCCCTTCTGCAATACCCGCGCCGCATGCGACGGCCGGAACTTCAAATCTTCTACGGCCTGGCGCACGCGCCGCACGGCGTCCGCCGAAACGGAGCCGTTGCCTGCAATGACGCGGGATGCAGTACCGACGCCAACGCCGGCGCGTTTTGCGACGTCCTTAATCGTAGCCATGGGGATACGCTACCAGCATTTTATGACAATCGCTGAGGTCACGAGAATGAGCGCAAGCGCGGTGAGGCGCACGCTGCGCGGCGTAGCCGCGAAGCATTTGCGCAGCGCCGCCACGCCCGTCGGGCTCGGGGCGCCCGCCGCGGCCGGCGGCGCGCCGGTGAGGCTGACCGCGAGCAGCATCGCCAGCGAGAGGACGAACACCCAGGCTGCCGCGAGCAGAAACTGGAGGTGCGACACGCCCAGGACGGCGAGCAGATAGAGCACAGCGCCGAGCGAACTGCCGGCCACCAGCGCAGCAAACGCGCCGCGGCTGCTGGCGCGCGGCCAGAGCATGCCGGCCAGGAACACCGCCGCCACCGGCGGTGTGAAATACGCCAGGACGGCCTGGAAGTACTGCCAGAGCGAGGGAAAGCGGGCGATCTGCGGCACCCACGCCGCCGAGGCCAGCATGCACAGCGCCGTGCCGATACGCCCCCAGCGCACGGTGCGCCGCTCGTCCATGTTTGGCCGGGCACGGCGGACGAAGTCGATCGAGATCAGGGTGCCCGCGCTGTTGTAGGTGGCCGACAGCGCCGCCATGAGCGCGCCGAGGAACGCCGCGAGGAAAAGCCCGAGCACCCCCGGTGGCAGCAGCCCGAGCGCGAGACGCAGGTAGATGTCGTCGCCGCGCTGCAGGTGAGGATAGAGCACGCGGCCCGCGAGCCCCGGGGCCACGATCAGCAATAGGGTGAGGAGCTTCAAAAATCCGGCCAGTAAAATGCCGCGCTGTCCGTCGGCCACCGAGCGCGCGGCCAGCACACGCTGCATCATGACCTGGTTGGTGCACCAGTAGTAGAAGGCTAGCAGCGGGGCGCCGAAGACGAGACCCGTCCACGGCATGTAAGGATCCGCGGCCGGCATGATCAGGTGCAGGAAGGAGGGCGGATTGGCGCGCAGCACCGCGTGCCAGCCGCCGGCGCGGCTGAACGCGAACACCGCCAGGAGCACTGCCGAGAAGATCATGATCAGGGCTTGCAGGGCCTGCGTCCGCATCACCGAGCGCAGGCCGCCGGTGAGCGCGTAGAGCGCCGAGAGCACTGCCAATACCGATACGGCGGTCTCGAAGCGCACGCGCGGCACCAGCGCGTGCACCACGAGCGCAGCGCAATAGAGCGTCCCGGCGGCATCGAGCAGCACGTACAGGAGGATGGAGAGCGAGGCAAGCCAGATGCGCGCGCGGCGGTCGTAGCGGCTCTCGAAGTACTCCGGCATGGTGTAGATGCGCTGTCCGAGCAGCTGCGGCAGGAAGGTGAGCGCAAACACCGCGAGGATCAGGCTCGCCATCCAGTCGTAGTTGTAGACCGAGATACCGAGCGCATAGGCCGAGCCGGTGATGCCGATCAACGAGCCGGGCGAGATGTTGGAGCCGAAGAGAGCGAGCCCGATCGTCGGCCAGCCGGCGCGCCGGGAGGCGAGGAAGTATTCCGCCGCGGAGGCGCGAGAGCGCGAGCCTGCGAGCCCGAGAGCGATCACGCAGCCTACATAGGCCGCAACGACCGCCTCATCGGGAAGCGACAGCGCCATGATACCCCCTGTGGGCGCGCGCCCCGGCGCGCGCGATGCCGGAGTGAATAACCAAAGTCGCGGCGCTTGTCGAGCGAGGCCGGCCCGTCGCGGTGTTTGCGATTGACAGGCGCGGCACGTTGCGGGATACTGAAACGAGTGGAAACGTTTCCATTCGGCTAATCAAATATAGAGGGGCTATGAAACGATTCTCACGTAGCGCCTTGTGCGCACCTGTATCCATGGCGGTCAGTCTCGCGTTGGCCTCGGCGGTGGGGCTTGCGCAAGCCGCGCCGGCAGGGACGGCAGACACGCCCCCGACGCCGGCACAGAGCGATGCCACCCAGAAGCAGAAGGCGACGGCGCGCAAGACCGCCGCCGCGCGCAAGGCGGCCGCGTCGACGACGCCCGAGGCCACCGGATCGCTGCAGGAAATCGTCATCACGGGCATCACCGGCAGCATCGAGAACTCGCTGCAGGCCGAGAAGCTGTCGAACGAGATCGTCGAGGTGGTCTCGGCCGAGGACATCGGCAAGCTCCCGAGCCCGAGTATCGCCGAGAGCCTGGCGCGCCTGCCGTCGGTGATGGCCGAGCGCGGCGGCGATGGATTCTCCGACAAGATCTCGATCCGGGGGCTGTCGCCGGACTTCGTCGGTACTCTCGTCAACGGCCGTGTGCAGGCCACCACCGGCGAGAATTGGGGCGTGAGCTTCAATCAGATCCCGGCGGAGCTCGTCAGCGGCGCGACGGTGTACCTCACGCCGAATGCCCAGCTGATCGGCCAGGGGCTCGCCGGCACGGTCGACGTGCATACCATCGATCCGCTCAAGTATAACACCCGTAAGCTCACGTTGACTGCAAACGGCAGCTATCTGAGCAACCCCGTTCTGGTCCACGGCGCGGGCATCGGCAGGCTGGGCAACCAGGCGAGCGGCACCTTCATCGATCAGTTCCTCGATCACAAGTTGGGTGTGGCGATCGGCGTCGAGCACTCCGATACGCCGATCCAAGAGAAGACCTACCAGAACTGGTGGTGGAGCCTGGACAACGGCTCCGGCGGCATCGATACCAATTGGGGCGGCCCGACCACTGCGGGAATGCCGGACAACACGCTCTCTCAGGAGGGCATGCAGCTGCGCGCCAGCACCGAGAAGTGGTCGCGCAATGCGTTGATGGGCATCATCGAGTTGGCGCCGTCCGACAGCTTCGACTCGAAGCTGAACCTGTTCTACTCCACCGTCGGCCAGACCCGCTATATCGACGGCCTGCAGTGGTCGAGCAGCCCGTACGACAACATCTCGTACAGCAACGTCCAGACCCTCTCCGGTCAGCCCTATCCCCTCGCCACCAGCGGCACCCTCATGGGCCTGAAGCCCATCATGCAAGACGAGTACACGCATACGCGCTTCAATCTGATGTCGGTTGGCTGGACCAACGACATCCACTTGCCGGGCGAGTGGCGGGTCAACACCGACCTCTCGTACTCGCGTGCCACAGAGAGCCTGAACGACGCCTACGCGTTCACCGGGCTTCCGGGGGGTGCGACGCTGGACTCGCAGTTCTCGATCGGCAACGGCTGGGGGTTTCCAAACTTCACCCCGTCGGTCAACCTCGACTCCCCCGCCAACGTCGTCTTCACCGATCCTGACAACTACGGCTACGACGGGCGCGTGGAGCAGGACTATCAGATCGACCGCATCCTCGCGGCGCGGATCGACGTGAGTCATCCGCTCGGCTGGATCTTCTCCGATGCGCACGTCGGCATCTATGACGCGGATCGCAAGAAGACGAAGAGCGCCAATGTCTGGTTCGCGTTCCTGAACGGCAACGGCTCGGATCCGAGCGCCTATGACAACAACTTCAGTGCGCCAATAGCCGGCAACGAGCTGTGGCCGGGGACCTCGATCGCCTACGGCGGCGTCGGCAACATCGTCAATTACAACGTGCTTGGAGCCCTGGCTTCGCAATTCTACAGGGTGCCCGAAAACTCCCAGGGCGACTGGGATCGCAACTACTCGGTGCAGCTCAAGACCCCGACCGCCTACCTGATGGCGGACATCGACACGGACCTGCTTGGTATCCCCCTGCGCGGCAACGTCGGCGCGCAGATGGTGCACACCGAGCAGTCGTCGAAGGCCCTGCAGACCAACGGCAACAGCGTGGCGGGAGAGCTTAACGGCGGGTTGACTTACAACAACTTTCTGCCCAGCCTGAACCTGGTGGCGAAGCTCCCCGCCCAGAACTATCTGCGCCTCGGCGTCGCCAAGGAAATGGTCTACGGGCGCATCGACGACATTCGCGCCTCGGCCGAGGCGTCCGTCAGCCGCACCCTCACCGGGCCGGGTGCCGGGCAGGTGCTCTGGTCGGGTGATGGTGGCAACCCGCAGCTGAGGCCGTACCTCGCGGTCGGCTACGATCTCGGCTGGACCAAGTATTTCGGCAACACCGCCACCTACCTCCAGCTCAACGGCTTCGAGAAGAAGCTGCTGAACTACATCTACGATCAGACCGTGATCAATTACGACTTTACCGGCTACACCAACCCCGACCCGTCGCTGACCCCGACCACGAACATAGGCTCGTTCTCGGAGCCGGAGAACGGCACCGGAGGCAAGCTCTATGGCGGCACGATCGCAGGCGGGGTGAACCTGGGGCAGCTGGTGCACTTCGTCCGCGGGCTGGGTGTAGAGGGCAGCTTCACGCGCATCAACAGCAATATTCCGACCAGCACGATCTCGCAGATCCCGGGCGGACCACAGACCCTGCCGGGTCTCTCGCGCGATTCGGGCAGCCTCACCGTCTACTACGAGCGCGGCGGCTTCTCGGCCCGCCTGGCGGAGATCTACCGCTCGGAGTACACGGGCGAGGCGGTCGCTCTGTTCGATCAGCTGGGCTATACCGAGGTGCTCGCGTACAAGGAGGCAGACTTCCAGGCCAATTACGCGTTCGATTCGGGGGCGTTCAAGGGTCTGACGCTTCTGCTCGATGTGAGCAACCTCACCAATGAGCCCTTCCGCAGCGTGCAGGTCTCGGCGCTGCCGAACAATGTGGTGGTGCCGATGCCGCTCGAGTTCGACAGCTGGGGGCGCACCATGTCCGTGGGGTTCCGCTACTCGGTGTGGTAAGCGGCGCTCGGCCCTCTTAGTCCGAGTGGACGCCGCGCCGCGTGAAACGGCTCACCCGGTGCGGCGGGAGCGATCCGCACGACGCCGACTCCCTCCGGCGTCGTGCGGATCCATGTCAGGAGTTGAAGTTGATGTCGACACTCAGAGGATCCCTCGCCGCCCTGGTGCTGCTGCTCGGCTCGCTTGCCACTCCGGTGCCGGCCGCCGGGGCGGCTCGGCCCTGGCTGGATGCGCGCCTCTCGCCCGATGAGCGCGCCGTGCTCGCCGTCAAGGCGATGACCGAGAAGGAGAAGCTCACCCTCGTCTTCGGGTACTTCGGCTCGGTGATGGCCGGGCAGGATCCGCCACCGTCCGCGGCGCGCATGGGCTCGGCCGGCTACGTGCCCGGCATTGCGCGTCTCGGTATTCCGCCTCAATGGATCACCGATGCCGGCCTCGGCGTAGGGACGCAACGGGAGTCAAGCGACGCCTATCGCGAGCGTACTGCGCTGCCCTCGGGGCTCGCGACCGCGGCCACGTGGGATCCGGCGCTCGCGCAGAGCGGCGGCGCCATGATCGGGGGGGAGGCGCATGCCTCGGGATTCAACGTGATGCTGGGCCCCGGTGTGGACCTGGTGCGTGAGCCGCGGGGCGGGCGGGATTTCGAGTACGCCGGGGAGGATCCGTTACTCGCCGGCACGATCGCGGCAGCGGAGATCCGTGGCATTCAGTCGCGCCACGTCATCGCAGTGTTGAAGCACTTCGCACTGAATGACCAGGAGACCGGGCGCATGGTGTTCAGCGCCGACATCGCAGAGGCGGCGGCGCGGCAGTCGGATCTGCTCGCCTTCGAATTCGCGATCGAGCAGGGCCGCCCCGGTGCGATGATGTGCTCGTACAACCGGATCAACGGTGCGTATGCATGCCAGAGCCACTGGCTGCTCGCGGACGTCCTGGATGGCGACTGGGGATTTCCGGGATATGTGATGAGCGACTGGGGCGGGGTGCACAGCACGGTAGAATCGGCGCTCGCGGGCCTCGACCAGGAATCGGCTTACGTCTTTGACTCAGAGCCTTACTACGGGCCCCCGCTCGCGGCGGCGCTGGCCAAGGAGCGAGTGCCCCTGCGCTCGCTGGATGAAATGGCGCGGCGGATCCTGCGCTCGATGTTCGCTGTGGGGCTGGTGGATCACCCGATCGAGGCCGACGCGCAGATCGACTTCGGGGCCGATCGGCGCGTGGCAGCGGCGGATGAGGAACAGGGGATCGTGCTTCTGAAGAATGCCGGCGCGATATTGCCCTTGGCGCGCACGGTGCGGCGGCTCCTCGTGGTGGGAGGCCATGCCGACCGGGGAGTGATCAGCGGCGGCGGCTCTTCGACAGTGTTTCCAGTGGGAGGCAACGCAGTGCCCGGCGTCGGGCCGCAGGGCTTCCCGGGGCCGGTGGTGTACCTGCCGAGCGCGCCGCTTGCAGCCGTGATGGGACAGGCGCCGCAGGCGCGGATCCGCTACCTGTCGGGGGACGACATCGCGCAGGCGGTGAAGGCGGCGCGCGGCGCCGACCGGGTCGTGGTGTTTGCCACGCAATGGACGGCCGAGAGCGTGGATGCGCGGCTCGAGCTCGATGGGGATCAGAACAAGCTGATCACGGCGCTGGCCGCTGCGAATCCCCACACCGTGGTGGTGTTGGAGACCGGTGGACCGGTGCTGATGCCGTGGCTGGGCAAGGTGGCCGGCGTGCTCGAGGCCTGGTACCCCGGCAGCGGCGGCGGTGAGGCGATTGCGCGCGTGCTCTTCGGCACGGTGGATCCTTCCGGGCATCTGCCAGTCAGCTTCCCGGCTTCGCGCGAGGAGCTGCCGCATCCGGTGTTGCCCGGATCGGGCGTGGCGGCGGACCGATCGTTCGCGATCCACTATGACGAGGGAGCGGCCGTAGGATACAAGTGGTACCAGCGGAAGGGCCTGACGCCCCAGTTTGCCTTCGGTTATGGGCTGTCGTACACGCGCTTCGGCTACAGCGGGTTGACCACACGGGCGGCGCCGGACGGACGTCTGCGCGTATCCTTCACGGTGAGCAACTTGGGCCGCCGCGGCGGCGCGGCGGTGGCGCAGGTCTATGCTGGATCCGAGAGCGGCGGCTGGGAAGCACCGCGGCGCCTTGCAGGTTGGAGGAAGGTGGACCTCGCCGCCGGGGCCTCGACGCGGGTATCACTCGAGGTCGACCCGCGGTTGCTCGCGGTGTTCGATGCGGCGGCGCAGCGCTGGCAGCGGGCCGCCGGGACGTATCGGCTTTGGCTCGGAGGCTCCTCGGCCGAGCTGCCGGTCTCGGTCAGTCTGCACCTGCCGGCCTGGCAGCACGCTGCGCACTGGCCGATCCGGGATACGAATACCCCAACGCGCTTGGCCCATCGATGAGGTCCAGCTACTTCCGACATCGCGTGCGGCTCTCGGCTGCTGCGACTCTGGGGTTGCTGGCGGTTGCTGCAAGCTCCGGCCCATGTGCGGGCGCCTCGACGCGTGCGATTGTGGCTCGCGGGCCCGCAGTTACCGTGACGATCACCACGGACGATCGGACACGACAACTGCAACAGGCTGCGGGCTTAGTTTTACGGCCGATGCGTCCCGGTCCGCGTACCGTGTTCATCGACGATCGCGCCACGTATCAGACGGTTCAGGGCTTTGGGGCTGCATGGACCGATTCCGCGGCCTATCTGCTGCATGAGGTCGCGGGGCCGCGCACGCGGGAGCGGGCGATGCACGCTCTGTTCACCCGTGAGGACGGAGGCATCGGTCTGAGCTTCATGCGCATCCCGATGGGCGCCTCGGACATCGCCCGCAGCCGCTACAGCTACGACGACCAGCCTGCAGGCCGGCGCGATCCGACGCTCGCCGACTTTTCCATCGCGCACGATCGCAAGGACCTCATTCCGCTCATCCGCGAATCCCTGGCGCTCAACCCGCGGATGACTCTCATGGCGACGCCCTGGAGTCCCCCGGGTTGGATGAAGACCTCCGGCAGCATGATCGGCGGAACGCTGCTGCCGCGCGCCGATGACGCGTTCGCGCAATATTTCGTGAAGTTCCTGCAGGCCTACCGCGAGGCCGGCATTCCCGTCCAGTACATCACACTGCAGAACGAGCCGCTCTACCAGCCGAGCGACTATCCCGGCATGGGCATGCCGGCGGTGACCCAACTTGCCGTGCTGCGGGACCATGTGCTTCCCGCGCTGCGTGCCGCGGGCCTCCCGACCCGCGTGCTGCTCTATGATCACAACTGGGACCGGCCCGATTACCCCGATTCGATTCTCAGCGATCCGGCCGTGCGTGCCTCGGGACAGGTGGCCGGCATCGCCTGGCATGGATACGGCGGCGTGCCTGGCGCCCAGACGCTGCTGCACGACAAATATCCACGTTTTGGCCAGTTCGAGACCGAGAGCAGCGGCGGCAGCTGGGTGCGTGATCCGGTGCGCAGCGACTTCGAGGAGATCATTCAGGTGCTGCGTGACCACGGGCGTGCGTACGTGAAGTGGAGCCTCGCGCTCGACCAGAGCCTCGGGCCGCACGATGGCGGCTGCGCGACCTGCGCGCCGATCGTCACCGTCAACACAGCTACCCGGGCAGTGCGCGAGGACATCGAGTTCGCAACGCTGGGTCAGTTCAGCCGTTTCATTCTTCCCGGCGCGCGGCGCGTGTATTCCAGCGACGCGCGTGGCATCGAGTCGGTTGCCCTGATCAATCCGGATGGCGGTCACGTACTGGTGGCTTTCAACGATACCGATGCACCTGACACCTTCCAGGTGCAGTGGGGGGAGCAGGGCTGGCGCTACACCCTGCCGGCCTACAGCGGCGCGACTTTCACCTGGCGGGGCAGGGCGGTCGGCGCCGAGGCGCCGCGCGCCGACGACTACCACGCAGCGGCGAGCTATGCGTCAACCGGCGGACGGGACAGCGCATCGAACCTCTCCACGTGGGGCGTACGCGACGAGCAGAGTTCGAGCCCGGAGGGCGGCTATGACTTGGGTCATACCGCCGACGGCGACTGGGCGGAGTATCCCGGCATCGACTTTCGCGCCGCGGACTCATCCGTCAGCGCCGAGGTATCGTGCGCCAGCGCCGACTGTGGCACGCTTGAGTTCCATCTCGGCTCGCCCTCCGGAAGGATGATCGCCCGGCTGCCCGTCAGGGCCACCGGCGGCTGGCAGAGCTGGCGGAAGGTCTCCGGTGGCGTCGAGGTGGTGCCAGGCAAACATGATCTCTACATCGTCTGGAAGGCGGCCCGGGCAGGCGCTGACGGACTCGCCAACCTGCTGTCGTTTCAGCTTCACTGAGAGTCATGCGATTACGGCACATTGCCTGGGTCTGCGCGGCCTGGACCGCATTCCTGCCGAGCGCTTCCACGACGCTGGCCGCACAGAGCGTTCCGGCGGTGACGGGTGACAAGCGGGTCGACAAGCTGCTCAGCCGGATGACTCTCGCCGAGAAACTCACACTGATCCACGGTACGCAGGAAGACCCGAAGCTGTATCAGGGAGAGGCCGGATATCTCGAGGGCATCCCCCGGCTCGGGATTCCCGCTCTGCGATTCGCCGACGGCCCCCCCGGGGTGCTGACTCGCCATCCCGCACAGGCATTGACCGCAACCATGGGTGTGGCTGCCACGTTCAGCCGGAAAACGGCCGAGGCGAATGGGGTGGTCATAGGCCGCGAGGATCGTGCCCTCGGCATCGATGTCTCGCTGCAGCCGTTCGTCAATATCGATCGCGACCTTGAGTTCGATCGTGGGTACAACACCTTCGGCGAAGACCCATTCCTGACTGGTGCAATCGGCGCTGCCGAGATCAAGGGCATCCAGTCGCAACATGTCATGGCGATGGTGAAGCATTTCGTCGGTTACGACTCCGACGGTGACAGCACCTGGATCGGCGACCAGACCCTGCATGAGGTCTATGTGGCGCCATTCGATGCCGCCATTCGTGCCGGCGTGGCCGCAATCATGTGCTCGTACAACAGAATCAACGGCGTTTCCGCCTGTGGCAACGAGTCCACGCTCACCCGGATCCTGCGCGAAGAGATCGGCTTCAAAGGCTTCGTTACGTCGGATTGGGGCGCCACCCACTCCGTCACATTCATCAATGCGGGCCTCGACATGGAGATGCCGGGCGAGCCGCCGTTGAATGCAAGGGACTGGTCGCTGCCGACATATTTCGACTCCCGGCCCATCCCGCCGCCGCCTCCTGCGAAGCCCGGCGCAGACGATGTCGGAGGCGACATGTTCGGCGGCCACATGCCCGAGGAGCCTCGAGGGAAGCCGGGCGAGAGCGCTCCTGCGAGCGGCAAGCTCGATTACAAGAAAATGCCGCAGGCGCTGGAAGACGGCACCGTGAGCGAGGCCGCCGTCACTCGCGCCGCGGGTCGCGTGCTGTATGAGATCGCCCATTTCGGCTATCTCGATGGCCTTTCCAAGCATCGGATCACGGCGCAGCCCATCGAAGAGGACGCCAGGATCATCGAGAAGACGAGTGAAGAAGCGGCAGTGCTCCTCAAGAACGACGGGCATGCGCTGCCGCTGAGGGCATCCGATCTGGATTCCGTCGTGCTGATCGGACCCACGGCGAGACAGGTGGACGCGGTTGGTATCAACGGCGAATGCTCAGTCGGCCTGCCGAAGCGTCAGATTGGACCGCTGGAGGCATTGAAGAGGATTTCCGGCAACGGCAGGATCCGCTTCGCCGTCGATGATGATATGACGGGCACGACCATTCCGGCTCGCGCCTTCAGCCACGATGGCAAGCCGGGGCTGGTGCGCAGGGTTTCGGGCACTGTCGCAACTGACACTGACGGGCAGCTCGATTTTACCCGCGCAGCAGGCGATGCGCTGCCGCCGGACTTCACGGCGACGTGGAAGGGACAGCTGACTGTCCCGTACGCCGGCGAATATTGGATATATCTGCAGGCGCTGGGTACCAACGCGCGAATCAAGCTGGATGGCAAGTGGTTGGCCGGCACCGGAGCCGCGCAAGGCGGCGACCATGGAGACATTCTCCAGGCCAATCAGGACAATGCCATCCCCACCACCGACGGGCTGGATGACGTTCGCACAGCCATCCGTCTGGCCGCCGGATTGCATGACATCGAAGTCAGCACCAGCCCGGACAGCTCCGGCGCCCCGGTGCAAGTGAGACTCAACTGGTATACGCCGCGACAGCGCGTGGCTGATCACGAGGCGGCAATCGCCGCGGCAAAGGCGAGCAAGATTGCGGTCGTGTTTCTGTGGGCGCGGCTCGAGCCGGTCTTCGGTCTGCCCGGTGAGCAGAACAGGCTCGTAGAGGACGTCGCCGCCGTGAACCCCAATACCATCGTGGTTCTCAACACCAGCCAGCCGGTGGCCCTGCCTTGGATCAACAAGGTGAAGGCGGTGCTCGAGATGTGGTGGCCGGGTGACGAGGGTGGGTGGTCCACGGCCAATCTGTTGCTGGGCAAAGCCAGTCCGACCGGTCGCCTGCCCGTCACATGGGCCAAGCGCATCGAAGACTATCCGGCGACGGATCCCAGGTACCCCGAACGCTCCAAGAGCGGTGTCAACGGCAAGACGGTCTACAGCGAAGGCGTCAATGTCGGCTACCGCTGGTTCGACAAAGAGAGAATCGACCCACTCTTTCCTTTCGGCTACGGCCTGAGCTATACGAGCTTTGGCTACTCCGGCCTCAGGATTGACAAAAACGCGGACGGCGGGCTCGACGTTCATGTCACCATCAAGAACACGGGGAGCAGGGATGCCGATGAGGTTCCTCAGGTGTACCTCGGTGCGCCGAGCAGGATTCCAGCTGGCGTGCAGTTTCCCGTGCGGGCGCTCGTCGGTTTTGAGCGCGAGAGAATTCCGAGAGGCGCCTCGAAAGAAGTCACGATTCACGTGGCTCCACGCCAACTGCAGTACTGGTCAACGAAAGAACAAAAGTGGGTGAAAGCGCCGGGTAAGCGCGTGCTCAGCGTCGGCGCCTCGTCCCGTGATCTGCGTCTGCGACAGACCATCGGCTGATAGCTTGGTCATGCGCTTCGTACGTCTTCTTGCCGCGCAGATCTGCGTCGGCTCATTGATGTGCTCGACTGCCATCGCCACGAATCTGGTCACCGGCAACGGTTTCGGATTCGCAGTGGTGTCGCCCGAAACTGCAACGGTGAGCAAGTTCTACGCGCATCCGTACAGTTTCACCCGTCCGGACCCCGCAAAGCCGCTGAGCGAAGGGGTGGCGACTGCCAATTTCATCAAGAGCATGCGCTGGGTCGGTCGGAGTGTGCACGGCATCTCGACGGAATACGAACGGGATTCGCAGGTCATTCACGCGCGCAGCAGCGCCGGCGATGCTTTCTTCTTCATGCCCTTTGGCCTGCGACAGGCGGCGCTCATCATCGACTCGGAACCGCCGGTTGCCGGGCCTGCGGGCGAGTGGGACGTGGAGTGGAGCCGGCCAGTGCGGATGCGGCGGGTCCTGCGGATAGCCGGTCAGGAAGTCGAGCTGCTGAAGTTCGACGGGATCGACGAGTCGCTGCTGCTCATTCCGTTGGGGCCGCCGCAGCCGACGCGGCCGGCGGTTGCGGGGGCACGACACGATCTCGCGGGCAGTTCGGCGTGGGCGCTGGTTTCACTCGAGAGTGACGGCGAGCTCCAGCGGACCGTTCGGCGGGTCGATCGGTGGCGGGCGGAGTCCGGACCACGAAGACTCCGCAAGCGCGAAATTGCGGAGCTCGAACGCTGGCGCGCGAGCCCGCCTGCAGGCGTTTCGGAGGCGGAGCTTCATCTGTGGAGGCAGAGTGAAGTGATGCTCCGCATGGCGCAGAGCCGCGAGCCCAATCGTCCGCGAAGATATGGCAATGGCCTGATCGTAGCCAGCCTGCCCGACGGGGTGTGGTTTACGCCGTGGGTGCGCGACATGGCATGGGCGACTGTGGCACTGGCTCGCATGGGGCACCGTGCTGAGGCGCGTGCTGCGCTCCTGGCCTATTTCAATGCCCGGCCCACGGGAAAGATGCGCGCGCAGACCGGGGGCGCCGATTATCAGATCTCGGTGGTCCGCTATTTCGGCAACGGAGCCGAGGAGCCGTTCTTCACCATGGAGGGCAGCACCAACATTGAATTCGACGATTGGGGCGAGGCGCTGTGGGCATTGGGCGAGTACATGCGGCGCTACCACGATCGTGCCCTGCTCGCGACCCGGACCCATCGCGGGCGGCTTTACGAGGCCGTGCGCGATTACGTGGTGAAACCGCTGCTCAGGAACCTGGAGCCATACGATGGCGGCCTGATTGTCGCAGCCGATACGTCCATCTGGGAAGAGCGGGAAAAGGACAAGAAACATTTTGCGTTTTCGACGGCCGAAGCAATCGTAGGCTTGCAGGAGTTCGCCCAGCTCGCGCGCCAGGAGGGTGACGGCTCGACACTAGTCGAGGTTCTCAAGTACGTCGCTCTGCTCAAAAGAGGGTTCAGGGCCGCCTTCATTCGAGGCGGAGAGCTGCATGGTACGCTCGAGAAAGGCGTGAAGAACGACATCGATGGCGCTCTGCTGACCATCATCGACCTGGGTGTGGTGACAGATCCAGCCGTCGTGCGCAATACCGTCGACAGGATGGAGCTTCTCAAGGTCGCCTCTGGCGGTTACCGGCGCGTCCGCAGCACGTACACCGATCCGGCGATCTTCGAGTACTGGTATGAGCGGCAGGAATTTCTGTTCGTCGACTTCAGCCTGGCTGAAGTGTATCGGCGTCTGGGACGCAATGATGAGGCGCGCAAAATTCTCGAGCGAATCGTGAGCAAGGCTGCGGAAGATCACGACATCATCCCCGAAATGTATGTTGCCGTGCCCTGCCGTCTATTCCCCGGAAGGGTGGGCGACCCTACGGGAGCCAGGCCTATGGTCGGATATGGCGCCGGAGCATATGTCCTGGACCTCTTGAGCCGAGAGCGAGCCGGGAACAACAACAGCAGCCGGCCAGCGCATGAAATTCCGGAGACTCACTAGTGTCGGATATTCGTCGAATCGGCTTCCGAGGATTTTTTTGCTTTCTCGTTTGCGTGCTGAGCTTCCCATCGAGTGGCCATGCACAAGACAGGCAGGAACTGCCCATCATGCCTCTGCCTGCACATGCAGTACTGGGCAAGGGCGAATTCGTGATCGACGGCACATTCGGCGTCGAGCTGAAGGGATATTCCGAGCCTCGTCTGACGCGCGCGAAGCAGCGTTTCCTCGACACGCTGTCCCGGGAGACCGGGATTCCTCTCTGGCGTGAAGCCGCCGTCAACCAGCCGCATTTCACGATTCACACCGTAGGACCGAGCCTGCCAGTCCAAAAACTGGGAGAGGACGAGTCCTATAGTCTCGTGATCTCTGCCACTCATGTTGATTTGACTGCGGCGAATCCCCTCGGGGTGATGCACGGCTTGCAGACGTTTCTGCAGCTGGTCCGAGTGACGCCGAAGGGCTTCACCGTTCCCGTTGTTTCGATCGAGGATGCCCCCCGCTTTCCCTGGCGCGGTCTGCTCATCGATTCCGGCCATCGTTTCGTTCGTATTCCGGTGATCGAGCGCAATCTCGACGGCATGGAGGCGGTCAAACTCAATGTGTTTCATTGGCGCTTTGCGGATGATGTAGGGTTCCACATCGAAAGCAGGAAGTACCCTCTCCTGCAAAAGAAGGCATCCGGCGGCTTCTACTACACCCAAAAGGAAATCAGGGAAGTTGTCGCTTACGCGCGCGATCGTGGTATCCGGGTCGTGCCTGAGTTCGATATGCCGTGTCATACGGGATCGTGGGTCCGGGCCTACCCGACCCTGGGCAGCGGTTCAGCCCTCGATCCCACCCGCGAGAGCACGTACAGGTTCCTGTCGGGATTCATCCGGGAAATGAGCTCGCTCTTCCCCGATGCCTACTTCCATACCGGAGGAGACGAATGTGACTTCCATCAGTGGGAGTCGAACCCGCGCATCCGGAAATACCTGCGCGCTCACCACATCGAGGATGGCGCGGCGCTGCAAGCGCTCTTTACCGCAAAAGTTCAGAAGATGGTCGCCGCCGACGGGAAGATCATGATGGGGTGGGACGAGGTGCTGCAGCCTGGTACCCCCCATGATGTCGTCATTCAATCCTGGCGTGGACCGAAATCGCTGGCCGATGCGGCACGCCACGGCAACCGGGGCGTACTCTCCTCCGGTTACTACCTCGATCTCAACCAGCCGGCAGCCGAGCATTATCTCGTCGATCCCATGGGCGATCCCAGCGCCGCCACCCTCACTCCGCAGGAGAAAGCCCGTGTTCTTGGCGGGGAGGCGGCAATGTGGACCGACATCGTTTCCGACGCGAACCTCGACAATCGGGTATGGCCGCGTGCCGCGGCGATCGCGGAGCGCCTTTGGTCCCCGCAGAATGTGCGCGATATTGACTCGATGTACCGGCGGCTTGCGATCGTATCGATGAAACTGCAGTACTACGGCCTGCGCCACCGGCTCATCACGGAGGAAGCGCTCGAGCGGATGAGCGGCGATCCGAATCCGGTAGCTCTGAGAGTGCTTGCCGACGTAGTCCAGCCACCAGAGGGCTATGAGCGTCAACAGCTGCGCAACTTCTCTGACTTTACGCCCCTGAATCGCCTTGACGATGTGGTGCCGCCGGAGAGCGATACGGCGCGTGAGTTCGATGGAATGGCAAAGCGGATCGCGTCAGGCAAGGCGACGCAGGAGGACTGGCAGCAGGCCCGTCAATGGCTCGTACTTTGGCGGGACAATGACGCCAGGCTGCAGCCCTTGCTGAAGCGGTCGTTCCTGACCCAGGACCTGGAGCCTGTCTCACGAAGCCTGTCGCAGGTCGCAGAAATCGGTCTGCAGGCTTTGGATGCTCTGCAGAGCAATCGGACCGTCAGCGCTGAGGTGCGGCAACGGAACATAGCGTTTCTCGACAATGCGGCAAAGCCGCAGTCAGTGCTTCTGCTGATGGTGGCGCCTTCCGTTCAGAGGCTCGTCGATGCAACCAGAGCCCGGTAGGGCCAACAGGTCGTTTGGCCTGGGTTGCGCAACCCGATGGGTTCGTCTGGCGCACCGTGATATGGGTCTCGTGCTGGAGTCCGCTGGCGCCGCGACGCCGGTGATTCATTCCCGACCGGGGGTGCAGCTGGTCACCTGATCGACTATGGTGGCCGTTCGGGCGCCCATGCCAGTCATTCCATATGCCACCCATCCATACCAGCCCCGGGGAGCCTCGCGTCGGAGACGAATAGGGCAATGAGTGCAGGTCCATACGTGAGTCGGCTCGCGAGCCGCTTGTTCGAGGTACGCGGCAGCGATCTGCTGCGCTACCTGCGGCGGCGTGTGCGCACCGAGTCCGATGCGCGCGACATCGCACAGGAGGCCTATCTGCGCTTCATCCGGCTGGCCAAGCCCGGCGTGATCGAAAATCCCGAAGCGTACCTCTTCCGCATTGCCAGCAACCTCGTATACGAACACCAGCTGCGGCAACGGAACGAGGCGCGCTTCCAGGTCCTGGACGAACCGGCTACGGCTGAATTCACGCCGTTCGATCTCACCGCGTCCGCCCACGTCGCTAAGCGTGTCCGGGCGGCCATCGAGGAGCTCGCGCCGGCGCCACGGGCCGCGCTGGTCCTGCACCTGCGGGACGGACTGACCTGTGCTGCCATCAGCGCGCAAATGCGCGTTTCGGTCGGCATGGTGAAGAAGCATCTGAGCACCGCGCTGGCGCACTGTCGCCGGCGATTGCGCGACCCGGATCTCTAGCGCACGGAGGTATGGCGATGAGCGCGGAAACCCCCTCTCTTGATCGCGTCGCCGCCGAGGCGGCCGAATGGTTCACGGCGATCCGCACGGGCGGGTTGTCATCAGGGGAGCGCCTGCGCTTCGCGAATTGGCTGGAAGCCTCGCCGCTACACGTCCAGGAGTATCTGGGCGTGGCCGAGATCTGGGGAGCGCTCTCATCCGCCGACGTCTGGCCGAAGGCATCGGCCGATGAGTTGATCGAGGCGGCGAGGGGCGCGTCCAACGTCGTGATGCTGCCCCGTGTACCGGGTCCGCATCCGGAGGCGATGCGGCCGGCGCCTAAGCGAATCAGCCGAATAAAGCGCAGTATCGCGGCCGTCGTGTCTATCGTGCTGCTCGGCACGGCACTCTACGGCTCAATGCTCCTCGCGCGCTACGAGGGTCACGTCTATGCGACTACTCGTGGCGAGCAGCGTACGGTCAACCTGGATGACGGCTCGGTGGTTCAGCTCAATGCGATGTCCAGGATCGTCGTCGCCTTCACTGCCGGGGAGCGGCGGATCAAGCTGAAGGACGGTGAGGCGTTCTTCCGCGTTGCACATGACACGAAGCGGCCGTTCTACGTCGAGACGCCTTTCGCTACGGTGCGGGCCGTCGGCACGAAGTTCGACGTGTACAGCCGGGGCGATCGTCTGCGCGTGGCTGTCGTCGAAGGCCGGGTCCAGGTCGCCGCCTTGGACAAGGAGCATGAACCCGGGCAGCCCGCGCCGGCCGTTCCGGCCGAACTCTCGGTGGGTGCCAGAGAGTCGGTCGAGATGCATGCCAAGGGCCCGCTGGTTCGCGACGACGATCACTCGACCGCGGATGCAACCGCGTGGCTGCAGCACCGCCTGGTGTTCCAGAACGAACCGCTCGCCGATGTGATTGCGGAATTCAACCGCTACACGGCGGGGCAGATGCGCGTCATGAGCGCGTCGTTGGCGACGCTCAGAATCAGCGGCACGTTCGACGCGGAAGAGCCCCAAACGTTGACCGAGTATCTCGAGCAGGTGCAGCACGTAAAGGTCCTGCGGCGAGGCTCGGTGACCTATTTCACGTCGCGCAAAGACGGCGGGATCGAGCCCTAGGGACCGTTGGCTAAAGAAATTCTTGGTGGCCGTTGCGCGCTGACCACCAGTCATACCCTCCTGTTGGTGCGCTGCAAGCGCACGGCCGAATGAGCCAATCATCAGGGGGTTTTTGATGCACGCGCGTTCCGTCGCCGTCTTCTTTCTGACTGCATTCATGGCTGTGTCGATCGCTCGCGCCGGCGAACCGACGTACGCCCTGGATATTCCCGCGGAGTCGCTGCAAAGCGCCTTGAGCGCGCTTGCCGACCAAACACGCCTGCAGGTGGTCTATGAAGCGGATCTGGCGAAAGGGCTGTCCAGCCCCGCGGTCAAAGGCAGGATGACGGCACGTGAAGCGCTGCAGCGCCTTCTGCGGGGTACGGATCTGCAGTCCCGTTTCCTCAACGACCATTCGATCGCGATTTCGCCGGCATCGAAGGCTGAGCCGGCCGCAACGCGTGCTGTCGCCAGCTCTTCCGGAGCGATGTTGGCCGATGCCGGTGTCGATACCAAAACCGGAGTTATCGACCCGACACCCGCGGTGAAGAACCTGGAAATCGTGCAGGTCACGGGGACGCGCATCCGCGGCGGCCGCACGCCGTCGCAGGTCATCACGATCGGCAGCCAGCAGATTCGGGAGGAAGGCTTCACGGATCTCGGCGAGGTGATTCGCAGCGTGCCGCAGAACTTCTCGGGTGGACAGAACCCGGGCGTGCTCAGCGGGAACCTCGCCGGCGCAGGCAACGCCAATCAGAACCTGACGGGTGGATCGAGCCTGAACCTGCGCGGCCTCGGGGCCGACGCCACCCTGACGCTGCTCAACGGGCGTCGTATGGCTTACGGCGGTTTCAGCCAAGCGGTGGACATCGACGCGATCCCGGTGGAGGCGGTCGATCGCATCGAGATCGTTGCCGACGGCGCGTCGGCGATCTATGGCTCCGATGCAGTGGGCGGTGTCGGTAATGTGATTCTCAAGCGGGATTTCGAAGGCGTGACCGTGGGAACGCGCTTCGGCAGGGCGACCCAGGGAGGATTGGCCAGCCGCGAGTACGACGCCACCGCCGGCAGGACCTGGCGCAGTGGCGGGCTGATCGCAACCTACAAGGACGTGTCGGTCGATCCCATCTACAGCAACCAGCGCGACTACACCGCGCAACTGGTCGATCCCTCGACCCTGTATCCCGGCAGCGACCTGCGCAGCGGCCTGCTCAGCGCCCACCAGTCGCTCGGAGACTTTGCCGAACTGCGTCTGGATGCGCTGCGCTCTCAACGTGACCAACGGCATTGGTACAACTCCAGCGGTGGGAGCAGCCGGGTCACGCCAGACACGACGACAACCCTGGTCTCGCCCAGCCTGGAGGTCTGGTTGCCGAATGACTGGTCGTTGTCGCTCGGTGCAACGTCCGGCAGCAGCAAGCACCATCAGTACCGGCTGCAGACCGTGATCGCCACTGGCGCGGCAACCGTCTTCGACGCCTGCTACTGCAACGAAAGCCGTAGTTATGAGCTTGGCGCCGAAGGGCCCTTGTTCCCGCTGCCCGGGGGTGATGCACGTCTTGCGGCCGGCATCGGCTACAGAGAGAACGAGTTTCGCGTTGACGACCATGTCACGAGGGCCAATAGCTTCCGGGGCAGCGAAGGTGTCAGGTTCGCGTATGGGGAATTCAATCTGCCGCTGATCGGATCCGACCAGCAGGTCCGTGGACTCCAGCATCTGGACGTGACGGCCGCGGTGCGGGGTGAGGATTACAGCACCTTCGGTGGCGTGACGACGCCAAAGTTTGGTGTGCTCTATGGCCCCAACCCCGACTTCACCCTGAAAGCCTCCTGGGGCAAGTCCTTCAAGGCGCCCACGCTCTTCGAGCAGAACTATGCACAGAACGCGTATCTGTTCTCTCCGAGCAGCTTCGGCGGTGCCGGATACCCCACTGATGCCACCGTGCTGGATCTGGATGGCGGTAACAAGAACCTCCAGCCGGAGCGTGCCACCACCCGGTCGGTGTCGTTGGCGTTTCATCCCGAGGCCTTGCGCGATCTGGAGGCGGAGTTGAGCTGGTTTCGCATCGACTACCGCGATCGTGTGATCCAGCCGATTGCCAATGCCAGCCAGGCATTGAGCAATGCGATCTACGCGCCGTTCGTCGACGCCACGCCGACGCCACAAGCGCAGGCAGATGTCATCGCGAATGCGGGAACGCTCTACAACTTTGTCGGGGCGCCTTACGACCCGAACAAAGTGGCGGCGATTATCTACACGCAATACGCCAATGCGGCCCAGCAGCGCATTCAGGGCGTCGACCTGTCGGGGTCTTACCGGTTCAAGTTGGGCCAGGGTGCGTTGACACTGCGCGGCTCGGCGAGCTGGCTTGACAGCACGCAGCAAACCATTTCAACCGAACCGGCGTATGCCCTGTCGGGCACGCTCTTCAATCCGCCGAAGGTCAGTAGCCGCTTTGGTGCGGTCTGGAAGCGGGGAGGGTTCGCCGCTTCACTCTTTGCCAACTATCGGGGTGGGGTGACCAACCTGGTCGACGACGTGAAATCCGCCTCGTTCACGACGGTCGATGTGGCGCTTCGCTATGCCACCGACAGGCGTGACGATGCCTGGTCGGGCATGGAATTCGCCTTGTCCGTGGACAACGCGTTCGATCGTGACCCGCCGTTGTACCAGGTCGGGTCGCCTCTCTACGCGGCGCCCTACGACTCGACCAACTATTCGGCCATCGGCCGCTTCCTGAGTCTTTCCGTTTCCAAGCATTGGTGATGCCTGCTGGGCGCCGACTGCGGCCGGCATTCCCTGATGGCGGGAAAGGGGTAGCTATGTCCAAGTTGACGTGCATCGTGCGGCACCTGTTCGTTGGAGGTGTCCTCTTGGCAGCCTCCGCGTCCGTTTGCCATGCGGAGGTCGTTTCGCCTCGTCGTCTCTTGGAGGTGGCCGATATCGCGAGTCCGACGGTGTCGCCAGACGGCCTTGGCGTGGCGTTCCGGGTCGAGCGGGCGTCGGTGGCGCGCAATACCTACGACACCGTCTGGTACGTGCAGGGCCTGGGTGACCCATGGCCCAGGCGCGTTGCCGATGGCGGCGTTCCGCTGCGCGACTCGGCGGGCCAGTCATTGCCCCCCAAGGTAGTGTGGTCCCCTGACAATCGCTGGATCTACTACCGCGCCCTGGTTGACGGAAAGATCGATGTGTGGCGCGCGGCGGCGGATGGCTCGGGAGCAGAACCCATGACGCATGATGCGGCGGACGTGCGTGATTTCGCCTTGGGCAAGGGCGGCCGTGTCCTCAGGTACAGCGTCGGTGCGACCCGCGAGGAGATCCGGTCGGCGGAGCGAGTCGAATATGACCAGGGTATCCACATCGATGCCTCTGTGCCGATCGGCCAGGGGCTGTTCCGCTCCGGCTTCGTCGGGGGGCGCATGGCGACGCAGCGCTACGGCAAGGTCTGGTTCGACCATGTTCCACTGCTGGCCGACGTGCCGGACCGTTGGACGGAGATCGACCTCGCGACGGGTGCGAGACGGGCGCTTGCGGGTTCGGACGTGACTTCCGCCCCATCGCCCGCCCTGGGCACGGTCGGTGTGGACGGCGATCCCTGGAAGTCCGTTCGCGACCCGCAAGACGGCAAGATGGCTTGGCTCACGCGCATTGGCGACAGTAAGGGGCAGCGGCAACGCCCGGATGTGCTGCTGTCCGCGCTACCGCGAGCGCATGCAAGCCAGGCCATTCGCTGCGTTTCGAAGCTGTGCACGGGCAAGGCTATCACTGGGATTCAGTGGCGTCGGGACCATGACGAAGTGCTGTTCACCGTCACCGATCCCCACCAGGGTCTGGCGCAGTCGATCCTTCGCTGGAATGTCCAGACCGGGAAAGTGTACGTGGTCGTTCGGACCAAGGGACTGGTCAACGGCGGGCGTGACCCCACGTGGGGCTGCGGCGTGTCCGCCGAGGCACTGGTGTGCGTGACGGCGGAAGCCAACCGTCCGCCGCGGCTGGAGAGGATCGATCTGGAGAGTGGAACACGTCGTGTCCTGTTCGACCCCAATGCGGCGCTCGCAAGGGACGTGATCAGGGTTGCGCCCGCACGTCTGCTGGGTTGGGAGGACAACCAGGGTCAATGGTTCACGGGCCAGTTCTATTCGGCGCGACACAGAGGCGATGGGCCGGTGCCGTTGTTCGTCAACTACTACAGCTGTCCCGGCTTCGTGCGGGGTGGGGTAGGGGACGAATGGCCTTTGGCGTCCCTGGCGCAGGCTGGCATTTCGGCTCTGTGTATCAACCAACGCCCGGGTTACACGATGGACGCGGTCGCGCGATATGGAGAGGGACTGGCAGCGGTGAAGAGCGCGATCGATCTGCTGTCCAGGGAGGGCGAGATCGACCGTGCGCGAGTGGGGATGGGCGGATTGAGCTTCGGCGGGGAGGTGACGATGTTCACGCTCACCGAGTCCAACATAATCGCCGCCGCGTCGGTCGCCAATCCGGTGGCATCGCCTCTCTACTACCTGATCAACAGCATGAAAGGTGAAGGCTTCTTCAAAGGCTTGCGGGAGATGTGGGGGTTGGGCTCGCCGAGGGAGACTCCGGAGCGCTGGAAGGTGCTCTCACCTGCCTTCGAACTGGACAAGATCCGCGCTCCGCTCCTCTTCCAGCATTCCGAACAGGAGTACATGTATGCATTGGACTACGAGATTCCGCTGATCCGCGAGCATCGGGCAGACCTCTTCGTGTTCCCGAATGAGCCGCACCAGAAGTTCCAACCGAGGCACAAGCTGGCTGTGTACAACCGTAATCTCGACTGGTTCAGATTCTGGCTGAAGGATTACGAGGACCCGACGCCCTGGAAGAAGGCGCAGTATGCACGCTGGCGGCAGATGAGAGCGGACATGGCGGCGCGTGCTCGATAAACGTGGGCTGCACGGCCTTCAGGCTCGTGGCGGAGCCTGTGCGAACGATGTGTCAGGCCTTCGCTGCTGATACGTAAGGAAATATTGTAGACTCGCGTGGACAGCTAGATTCAATCAGCGACTTGCGAGGATCGCCTCATGGGTCTCCCCGGGCGGAAATCAAGGGTCGAGGCGCAGCCTCTCATCGCGGTGCGCGATGTCCGGGCGAGCAGCCGCTGGTACGGCGAGCTGCTGGCGGCGGACTCGCTTCCCGACCACAGTCATCGCGATGTGTACGATCG
>Ga0134125_10001627_pt1 | contig 27450 bp, 24 predicted proteins | sample KB31751_FD_96464 | JGI IMG/M metagenome (GOLD analysis project Ga0134125, IMG submission 96464) | Terrestrial soil microbial communities with excess Nitrogen fertilizer from Kellogg Biological Station, Michigan, USA - KB3-175-1 | ecosystem: Environmental > Terrestrial > Soil > Unclassified ... | reverse complement strand
GCCGGCTGCGCAAGCGTGGCGGAGGTCCCGGGGTAGAAGACGCCGAGCATCCCCCGAGCTCGACGGCTCCGGGTCCACATCCCATCGCCACAGTGCGTGCGCAGGCACGCAGCCGCCTTGTGCTGCCGGTCGTGATGCGTCGCGCCTCCATGCGCTGGCGTTGTGCCTCCGTCGCGCTCGTCCGCCCCGTGCAGGAGGACGGAGGTCGCGAGCCGGCGCACACGGCGATCACAGACCGGCAGGTTGTTTGAGATCGGGATGCCGGGTGCCGCAACGAACTGCGATTGAGCGGTTCTGTGCAGCAACGAGCTCCCCTTCTCGAGCTTTAACGTTCGGAAAGATGAAGAATTGAACGAGCCCGCCGACGAGCGGCCGCCGATGAACCCGCTTCCCCTCATGCGAGCGGCTTTCTCAGCCGTTCGCGAGGGGCACGCTAACGCGGCCGGCGCGCCACGTCAAGCGCTTAATTTGATTGATCAGACAAGCGTTGGAGCGGGGACTGCGCCAAGTTGACGAAGCACCCGGAAGATTCATTGTTCGCGTTCGCGAAGAACATCCAGCGGCTTTGCGACAGGCGCTGGACGGATAGGCGAAGGCGGCCCTGCCAAAGCCTGCTCAGGCGTCGCCGGACGCCGCGATGCGATACTGGGCGAGCGTCTCGAGCGCGCGCACGACGGTCGAGGTGTCATCCGCGCCGTGGCCGCGGCTCTGCTCGGCATGGAACAGCTGGTCGACGACCGCGGTCCCTGGCAACGCGACGCCGAGCTCGCGTGCCGTCGCAAGCGCGATCGCCAGGTCCTTCGCGTGCAAGTCGAGCTTGAAGCCGGGCGCGAAGTCGCGCGCGAGCAGCTTCTCCCCGCGCAGCTCGAGCACGCGGCTCGCCGCCATCCCGCCGCCGAGCGCCTCGACGATCGCGGCCGGGTCCACGCCGGCCTTCGCGCCGAGCACGAGCGCCTCGCCGAGCGCCTCGAGCGTGAGCGCGACGACGATCTGGTTGCAGGCCTTCACGACCTGACCGGCGCCGCTCGCGCCCGCGTGGGTGATCCGCGTGCCGAGCGCCTCCAGCACCGGCCGCGCCAGCTCGAGCGCCGCCGCCTCGCCGCCCACCATGATCGACAGCGTGCCCTCCTGCGCGCCGACGTCGCCGCCGCTGACGGGCGCGTCGAGCATCGCGGCCCCGCGGGCGGCGGCCTCCGCGGCCAGCTCGCGCGCGACGCTGGGCGCGATGGTGCTCATGTCCACGAGCACCGGCGGCGTTTCGCGCTCCCGCGACCGCAAGCGGTCGCGTCCGCGCGACGTCACACCGGCGAGCACCCCGTCCGGACGGCGGTAGACCTCCGCGACATCGGGCGAGTCGGACAAGATCGAGATCGTGATCTGCGCTCGCTCGGCGACCTCGCGCGGCGAGGCGGCGGGCACGGCGCCGGCGTGGACGAGCGCGTCCATGCGCGCGGCGGTGCGATTCCACACGACGAGCGGGAAGCCGGCGTGCAGCAGGTTGCGCGCCATCGGCGCGCCCATGATCCCGAGGCCGATGAAGCCGACGACCGGCCTGTCGCTGGCGGCATTCCGTACCATGGAAACGTCCGTGATATCACGGCCGGAGAGACGAGGCATGCCGACCAGCGCCAAGCACCCGACCGTCGTGCAGTCCGTCGTGCGCAGCTTCGAGCTGCTGGAGGCGGTCGCGGCCGCCGACGAGGCCGGTCTCGTCGAGCTGGCGCACCGTACCGGCCTGCAGCCGAGCACGACGCACCGGCTGCTGGCGACGCTGATCGAGTGCGGCTACGTCGTGCAGGACCCGCAGACGAGCCGCTACCGGCTCAGCCTGAAGATCGTGGAGCTGGTCGGCGGCGCCGAGCACCGGACCGAGCGGCTGCGCACGGCCGCACGGCCGCACCTCGTCGCGATCCGCGACGCGACGAACGAGACGACCAACCTGTGCGTGCTCGACCGCCACACGATCGTCTACGTCGACCAGGCCGAGAGCGCGCACGCGGTCCGGATGCTCACCGAGATCGGCCGGCGCGTGCCGGCGCACGCGTGCGGCGCCGGCAAGGTGATGCTCGCCCACCAGCCGCGCGGGCTGATCGACACGTTCACCGCGCGGGCGCCATTCGTCGCGCTCACGCCGCACACGCTCACGACCGCCGCCGAGCTGGACGTCGAGCTGCGGCGCGCGCGCACGCGCGGCTACGCGATCGACCGCGAGGAGTACGAGGAGGGGGTGGCGTGCGTGGCTGCGCCGATCTTCGGCGCCGACGGCGAGGTGCTCGCGGCCGTGAGCGTCTCGGGGCCGACCGCGCGCCTGCTGCGCAGCGACCTCAAGCAGCTCGGCGAGCTGCTGCGCTCGCACGTGCAGGAGATCTCGCGCGAGCTCGGCCACCGGCCAGCCGGGACGGCGGTGGAGCCCTCCGCCCCGGCGCTCGCCTGACGCGGGTGCCGTCGCAGCGCGACACGTCCGCGCCGCCGGAGGGCGCGCCGTTCTCGGCGGAGGTGATCGTGCTCGGACAGCGCTTCGCGAACGAGGAGAGCGGCTTCGCGGTGCTCGACGGCGAGGCGGACGGACAGCACGTCGTGCTCGTGGGCCCGATCGCGCATCTCGAAGCGCGGGAGCGCGCGGCGGTCACGGGCGCGTGGGTGCGCGACCCGCGCTACGGCCCGCAGGTGAAGGTGCGCGAGGCGCATCCGCTGATGCCGACGGACACGGACGCGCTGGTCGGGTACCTGCGGCGCGTGCGGCACGTCGGGCCGAGACGCGCCGCCACGTTGCACGCGCTGTACGGGGAGGGCGTGCTCGGCGCGATCGACGCCGATCCGCGGCGCGCCTTCGAGCGCGCGGGCCTGTCGCCCGCGCGCGCCCGCGAGGCGGCGCGCTCGTGGGATGCGCTGCGCGCGACGCGCGGCCTGCACCTGCTGCTCGCGCCGCACGGGCTCGCGCATCTGGCGGCGCGGATCCACAGACACTACGGCGATCGCGCTTACCGGGTCGTGGCCGAGCGGCCGTACGAGCTGACTGCCGTCTTCGGCGTCGGCTTCGCGACGGCGGACGCGATCGCGCGCGGAGTCGGGGTGGGGGCGGACTCGCCCGCGCGGGCACGGGCCGCCGTCCTGCACGTGCTCGCGGAGGCGGAGCGCGACGGCTCGACGTGCCTGCCGCAGGGAGCGCTGCTGGCGGCCGCCGGCGAGCTGCTGGGGCTGGGTTCGCCGGACGCGGGCCTGCTGCGGGAGATGGAGGCGGCGGACGATCTGGAGCTGGACCGCGACGACGAGGCGGTCTGGGTCTACCGCGCCGAGACGGCGGCGCTGGAGCGCGAGCTGGCGGAGCGCGTGCACGCGCTGCTCGCCGGCGAGTCGGCGGAGAAGCTGCATCCGCCCGACGTCCCGCCGGACGACGTCCTCCCGGACGGCGCGGAGCTGGCCGCCGAGCAGTGGGCGGGCGTGCAGGGCGCCTTTGCGCACCGCTTCTCGCTCGTGACCGGCGGCCCGGGCACCGGCAAGACGGCGTCGATCCGCATGATCGGCGCGATCGCGGCGCAGCAGCGCGCCTCGCTCGTGCTCGTCGCGCCGACCGGGCGCGCAGCGCTGCGGATGCGCGAGGCGACCGGGCTGGAGGCCTCGACGGTCCATGCGGCGCTCGGCTGGATTCCCGGCGAGGGTCCGTCGCTGGACGAGGACGACCCGCTGCGCTGCGACCTGCTCGTCGTCGACGAGACGTCGATGGCCAACCTCGAGCTGCTCGTGACGCTGCTGCGCGCGGTCGGGCCGGGGACGCATGTCGTGCTCGTCGGCGACGCCGACCAGCTCGCGCCGGTCGGCGCCGGCAAGCCGTTCGCGGAGCTGGTAGCGAGCGGGCTCGTGCCGACCGCGCGGCTCGCGCACATCTTCCGCCAGGCGGCCGGCTCGATGATCGTGCAGGGCGCGCACGCGATCCGCGCGGGGCGCGCGCCGTCGTTCGCGCCGAGCGAGGGGATGCGGCAGGACCTGTTCCTGATCGAGCGGGCGGATCCGGTCGCGGCGCGCGAGCAGATCGCCGGGCTCGTCGCACAGCGGTTGCCCGCGCACTACGGGGTCGACCCCGTGAACGACGTGCAGGTGTTCGCGCCGATCTATCGCGGCGAGCTGGGCATCGACGCGCTCAACGACGCACTGCGCGCGGCGCTGAACCCGAGCGGCCGGCCGGTCGGGAACGGGCGGCTGCGGATCGGCGACAAGCTGATGCTCGTCGGGCGCAACCTGCACGAGCTGGGGATCATGAACGGGACGCTGCTGCGGCTGCTGGAGGCGCTGTCGGGCGACGACGAGGACTCGGATGCCGGCAGCAGCGGCGTGCTCGTCGCAACCGACGCCGGCGCCGTGATTGAGATCCCGCCGGCCGAGGTCGGCAACCTGCGGCTGGCGTACGCGTGCTCGGTCCACCGCGGCCAGGGGATCGAGCTGCCGATCGCGATCGTCGTCGCGCACCCGTCCGCCGGCGGCCGCTTCCTGCGCCGCGAGATGCTCTACACGGCGATCACGCGCGCCCGCACGGCGACCGTCGTGGTGGGGACCGGCGCCATGGTCGCCCGCGCCGCGGCGACCGCTGACGTGGGCCGACGCCACAGCCGCCTCGCCGTGCGGCTGGCGCGGGCTGACGGCTGACTGGCCGTGCCGATGGCGACCACCGTCTACCGGACCGGTTCCGCCGCGGAGCCGATCGGGATCTCCAAGAACACGAACCGGAACTGCTCGCCGGGCTGCCCGCCATCGTGCCCGTAAGCAATGTGCGACGGGTTCGATGCGAGCGCGAATGCGCCTGTGAAATCCGCGCCGGGCGGCGCGCGCAGCAGCAGTCCGTCGGCAGCGGTCGCGCCGACCACGCTGTAGCGCTGGCCGTCGAGCTCGATCCAGCTCTGGCGCGGGCGCACCAGCAGCGAGCGCAGCGCCTCGAGACCGTGCGCAGAGCTACCGGTGACGCGAACGAGCACGAGGGCGTCAGGGCGGCGGGCAGCCGGAACCGGAACGACAGCGCCGGACCGCGCCTCCGCCGTCTTCAGCACTCGCGGCGCACCGCAGCGGTTCGGGGCCCGGCCAAGCAGCTCCCACTGACCTTCGACAGCGATCTCGTGGTAATTGCAGAGGATCGCAGTCATCGCCATCGGCCCCTCGAACGCTGCGACGTGCCCTTCAATCAGTTCTGTGTGCACACGCAGCACACGCTCGGGAGCGCGCGCCGATGCGAGCATCCGCGCGTCGAGCCGGTCCAGCGCCGGTGTGAACGCCGCATACGCCTCGAGCGTCGGCAGCGGCCGCAGCCGCAGATCGTACGCCCAGGCTACGTCGCCGAGCATGTATGGCAGGAACATCACCGTGCGCCTACCAAGGGCCGCGATCATCTGAGGCTGGATCTGCCAGGTTTCGGCAATCGACTGGCGCAGTCCGGCGTTGAACTCCTCGCGCCGCCCAGGGCTCGCGAGCGTCCGCAGCTGGTCCACCGCCGCGGCGGCGTTGGCATACGGGTCGAGTCGGCTCGTGACGACTTCATGCCCGAGGATCGCCACCAGCACGGCGACCACGACCGCCACGCCCCCCAGCTGCACGAGCCGCTGTCGAAGCACCGGTGCCGCGAGGACGACGAACGGCAGGAGCATGTCCCCGAAGAAGCTGTACAGGTGCGCCTGGTCCTGACGCACGAACCCCTCCTTGAAGGCCAAGCCGGCGTAGACGACGACCAGCCCGAACAGCGCACGGCGCTGCGACCCCGGAGCGCGACGTGAGTGCCACACTGCTCCCGCGAGCGCCAGCAGCGAAAGCCCGAGCGCGGCGATGTAGGTCCAGTCGTAGCGCGTCTGCCCATTGCCCATGCCGCCTGCGTATCCAGCCACGAACCGGACGCTGTCGCGCACATAGGGCCAGACGTCGGCGAGCTGCTGTCCGGTCGCCACCCAGCCGATCGCCGCGGCGGCGAGGAGCGCGCAACCGCAAGCGAGCGCATCGCGGCGACGGCCGCTGCCGACGAGCGCAACACCCGCGAGCAGCAGCAGCTCGAAGCCCTGGTTGAGCTTGCCGAGCAGCGACACGCCGACGAGCGCGCCCAGCGCGAGCGGCAGGGCCATCGCAAACCGACCGGCCGTGTCACCGTCGCGCGTCACGAGGAGCACGCACCAGACGAACCCGAGCGCGACGACATGATCGGGAGCGAGCACCACCACAAATGCCGCAACGAGCACAGCCGCGGGGACCGGCAGCCAGCGACGCAGCGCAGTGAGCAACGACGCCGCGAGCAGCACCTGCACGAGTGCCGCGAACAGCCACGACAGCGCGAACAGGCCGGACGTGTAGAGGGCGGGGCCGAACCACGGGTTGAGGAACCCGAGCGGTCCATAGCTCCACACGATGCGGTCGCCAAACCGCAGACTGTGCTCGGCGGCGTAGTAGAGCCCGCCGACCCAGTCCCAGTCTATGCCCACGGCGGGCTGGATCGAGCGTATGGGCCATGCGACGACGGCGACCGTCGCGACGCTCAACGCGCCGATGGCGATGCTCAGGCGCTCGCGCGTCCGGGCGAGCGGACGCTGTACCGTGGCCCCCTCCACTGACCGCAGTATCCCATCGCCGTACTAGTTTGTGGGAATATGGTCCCCCGGCGGGGATCCACGGCGCATGATGTGCGACGGCGACGCGACGCGTAGATCGTCGTGCGCTGCGGTACGGCTTCCGGCCAGCGCCCCGCGCCCAGACGACCGACATCTCATGAATTACGACCGGATCTACGCGTATCGCTTTCGCGACATCGACCAGCGCCACCGCGCTGCCGTCTGGCGCGAGATCGCGACCTTCGCGTACGCGCAACTCGGCGAGCCCGAGCGTGTGCTCGACCCTGCCGCGGGCCGGGGCGAGTTCATCAACGCGGTTCCGGCACGCGAGCGCTGGGCGGTCGACCGCGTCGCGCACGAGCACGGCGTCTACGACGACGGCGTGCATCGCGTCGTCTCCGACATCTTCCACGCAGAACTGCCCGAGGGGCACTTCGACGCGGTGTGGGTGTCGAACTTCCTCGAGCACTTGCCCGGTCACGAGACGATCGCGACGTTTCTCGCGCGCATGCACGCGACGCTGCGTCCGGGCGGTCGGATCGCGATCATCGGCCCGAACTTCCGTCACTGCGCGAAGCAGTACTTCGACATGGCCGACCACGTGGCGATCCTCACCCACCGAGCAGTCGCCGAGCACCTCCATGGAGCCGGCTTCGAGCCCGAGCGCGTCGAGTCGCGCTTCCTGCCCTACTCGTTCACCGGACGGCTGCCCGCCTCGCCGGCGCTGACCCGGCTGTACCTGCACACCCCACTGGCGTGGCGCCTGCTCGGCAAGCAGTTCCTCGCGATCGGCCGGCGGCCGTCCGCATAGCAGCGAGGAGCCTCAATCGACTACGCCGGGTGTAGATGCTGTACCGGGAGACCGACGTCGTACCTCGGCGTTGCCAAGCCGAGCTGCGGCTCGTGCCTGCGCCGCTGCATGCGGCGCACGCGCTGCGTGTCGCCGGGGCGCCGGTAGTCGCCGCGTGAGAGGTGATGCTCGAGGAACACGTAGAGCACGATGAAGAGGTAGCGCGACCCCATCTCGCTGAGCGCGAGCTTCGAGCTGCCGGCGGAGCGGTCGCGCCACGACGTCGGCACGATCGCGTACGAGAAGCCGCGCACGATCGCCTTCAGCGGAAGCTCGACCGTCAGGTTGAAGTGCGGCGAGATGAACGGTCCAATCTGCTCGATCACCTCACGCCGGTAGGCCTTGAACGCATTCGTCGTGTCGTTGTAGCCATGCTGGAACAACGCGCGAATCGCGAGGTTGACCGCACGGTTGAGGACGAGCTTCATCCACGGATACCCGTCAACGATCGCACCGGGCATGAAGCGCGAGCCGAAGGCGCAATCGTAGCCCGCCTCCAGCACCCGGAAGTACAGGACGAGGTCGTCCGGGTCGTCGGAGCCGTCGGCCATCACGACCGCGACGGCGTCGCCCGAGAACACCTCGAGCCCGGCACGGACGGCATACCCGAAGCCGTTCGGGTACGGGTTGCGGATGCAGCGGACGCGCTCGTCGCGCGTCGCGAGGTCGGCGACCACCTTCCCGGTGCCGTCCTGCGACGCGTCGTCGACGACGATCACCTCGTAATCGATCCCGTGCCGCGTGAGCCCGCGCGTTATTTCCTCCAAGGTCGATGCGATCGTCTCCGCCTCTTCATGCGCCGGGATCACGACGGACAGCCTCATGACGGCGCCGCCGCCCACTGCTCGACGTTGGCCGCGTGGATCTCGGCGAGGATCGACGGCACGTCGCGCGTGATCCGCCAGTCCGGAAAGTCGGCCTGGAAAGCCGAGAGGTCCGACACCCACCAGCGGTGGTCGCCGACGCGCGCCGTTTCGTCGAGCGTCCAGTTGAGCGCCCGGCCGGCGATCCGCTCGCACAGGTCGATGGCCTCGAGCATCGAGCAGTTGCTCGTCGGCCCGCCGCCAAGGTTGTAGACCGCCGCCGCGCGCGGACGGGCGTGGAAGGCAGCGATCGCGCGCACGACGTCGTCGCAGTGGATGTTGTCGCGTACCTGCCTGCCCCCGTAGCCGAAGATCGTGTACGGCTCACCGCTGACGGCACAGCGCATCAGATAAGCGAGGAAGCCGTGCAGTCTCGTGCCGGCGTGCTGTGGGCCGGTCAGGCAGCCGCCGCGGAAGCAGACCGTCGGCATGTCGAAATAGCGGCCGTACTCCTGCACGAGCAGATCGGCTGCGGCTTTCGAGACGCCGAACAGCGAATGCGTCGAATGGTCGATCGACATCGTCGTGTCGATCCCTTCGCGCCACGGATGATCGGCGGGCAGTTCGAGCCGTTCCTCCCGCTCGACGAGTGGCAGGCGATTCGGCAGGTCGCCGTAGACCTTGTTCGTCGACATGAACACGAACGTCGCGTCGGGCGCGTGACTGCGCGTCGCCTCCAGCAGGTTGAGCGTGCCATTGGCGTTGACGCCGAAGTCCGTATGGGGATCGGACGCAGCCCAGTCGTGTGAGGGCTGCGCCGCAGTGTGGACGACGATCTCGATCGGCCCCGCGTGGCGCGCGAACAGCCCGTCGATGCCCGCGCGATCGCGGATGTCGAGCTCGATGTGACGGAAGTCGTCATACGCCTCGACGAGGTGCCGCGTGTTGGCGGCCGTCGACGCGTCGGCCCCGAAGAAGCGGGCGCGCATGTCGTTCTCGACGCCCAGCACGTCGAAGCCCGACTCGACCAGCCAGCGCACAGCGGCAGAGCCGATCAGGCCACCTGAGCCCGTGACGATCGCGATTGGCATATCCCCCTATCCCCCAATAGGAACTTTAACAGAGCGCCGTACGCAGGTCATCATGGTGCGTCGTGATCCAGTCAGCGATGTCGCGCAGGACCTGGCGCGGTGCGCGGCGTGGCCGCCAGGAGGTCAGCGCGAACAGGCGCGCGCAGTCAGAGAGGTAGACGGGCACGTCCCCGGGTCGATCCTCGCCCGCCGCCGCGATCGGAATCTCGCGACCGCTGAGCTCGCGGCAGAGCGCTGTCGTCTCGCGCAACGACAGCGAGCACGCCCGCCCGCCGCCGACGTTCACGGTCGCCCCGTCCCAATGATCGGGGTCGAGCAGCTGAAGCTCCACGAGGTCGATGAGGTCGGCGATGTGCAAGAGATCGCGCACCTGCTTGCCGCTGCCGCCGAAGCCGATGTACGAGAGCGATCCTCCAAGCAGATGGGCGAGCATCCAGTGCGTGAAGACGCCCTGGTCCACCTTGCCCATCTGCCAGGGCCCCGCGATGACGCCGCAGCGATCGATCACCGCTCGCAGGCCGAACGCCTCGCGATACTCGGTCACCAGCAGCTCTGCCGCAAGCTTCGTCGTGCCATAGAGCGTGCGGGCGCCCTCCAACGGGAAGCCCTCGGCGATCCCTGCCTCGGAGACGCCCGGCAGCGGCTGGGACTTCGCCAGCTCGAAGCGGGTCGCGCGCTCGACGAGCGTGAGCGTGTTGAGCGCCTCGACGGGATACACACGACTGGTCGACAGGAAGACGACCTGCGCGCGATCGCGACGCGCCAGCTCGAGGCAGTTCCACGCGCCGACGAGGTTGGAGCGGACGGCGTAGGCGGTGCGGCCGTCACCACCCGCGAGCGCCGATGGCTCAGCGGAACACTCGACGATCGCCTGGCATGGCGCCAGCCCGTCGAGGTCGTCCCGCTCGCGCACGTCGCCGTGGACGAAGCGAACGCCCGCAGTGCGCAGGCGAGGGAGGTTCAGCTCGGATCCGCGCCGGTTGAGGTTGTCAAGCGCCAGCAGCTCCCAGTCCGGGTGGCGCCCGGCGAGCACGATCGCCAGGTTCGCGCCGACGAAGCCCGCGCCGCCCGTCACGAGCACCCGGTGCGCCGGAAGCCCGCTCACCGACAGCCGACCGCGCCGCCAGCTCGCGCTCCCGCCGCACAGACGGCGAAGCCCAGCTCTTCACGCCCGCACCCCCGCGCGAGCACCGTGCGTACAGCGGCCCCCTCCACTGACACCCATTATGGCGCGTCGATAGACGCAAATGTGGCGTAAGCCCTTCGCCCTCCACCGTCGAGAGCCGACGCCCGGACTCGAACCGGGGACCCCTTCATTACGAGGGAAGGAAGGGAGGAGCACTGCCCGGCACCTTACGCAGAGAAGATCCCTGCAAATAGCCAGGTTTCTCGGGACACGTCGCGAGTGCGTTGTCCACGAGGTCTTCTCCACGATTTCCCTACGTGCCCGAAGCAACACGTCAAGTCGCAGTTGGGAGAGCGCCTCCGATGAGGGCGACGTGTCTCGGGTGGCGAAGCTCCCACTGCGCGATGCTTGGGGAACAGCCAGCGTCGAGCCTATTCGGGCGTGCTCTCCCAAGTCTCCATGCGGGTCGGCGCGATCGTCGACCCGGGCTGCATCCCGTCCAGGAACAGTGCGAGCACCGTTCCCTCGCCCGCCGCGGAGGGCGCGAGGATTCCCTCGCGCCCGGCATGGTGGGCGGCACGACCGACCCGCTGACACGCCTCAAGCTGGTCCGAGCTCAGCTCAGCGACGCTCAAACCGATCGCTGCCAGCGCCTCTGCGTTGCGTAGATCAAGGACGTTCTGCAGCGTGAGGTCGTAGCGATAGAACGCGCGCGGCAAGAAGTCCGAGGGGTCGCGGCGCTGACGACGCGCGAGCCGCTCGAACTCGTCGACAACGGTCTGGCGGTCGAGTCCGAGGTAGAGCACGGAGAAGCTGTCTGGCGGATTCCATCGCCCACCATGGATCCGGGCACCGCGCCCCGACAGCGGGTCATACGCAGGCGGCAGATGCCGGAACGCCTCGCCGTGGTAGGCAGCAGCATCCAGCCCGTCGACGCGGGCGACCAGCTTGGCGTCCAGCACGGCTTAGACGAACACGCCCTCGGCCATCGCGTCGATGGCTCCGAGCACTGGACGAGGCTTGCCATCACGCAGCAAGTCGACCGGCTTGTAGTGGTCGAGCAGCGGGTTGGGCGTGAACAACCAGTCATGCGCTGCCTGCGGACGCAGCACCAAGGACAGCTCTTCGAGCACCGCCAACAACTCAAGCAAGCGCTCGCGCGCGTCAGGACGCGGAGCACTCGCACGCTGCAGCCAACGTGAAACGGTGCGCGGGTTGGCGTCCAGCACCCGCGCAAGGTCGCTCTGGTCGAGCTCTGCCTTGGCAGCAGCGGTTCCGAGGCGTTCGGCGATATCTGCCACGTACGTTCCTTTGCCGTCTGGTATGTCGCGTACTTTGTCCTGCTAATGGCAGTATGCCAGCTCACGAGGGACCGGGGCAGGGCTAAAAAAGGAGATCGGTAATGGCACGCCCTCCCGAGACGCCCCACGGCCCGCGGGTCTACGTCTGCTGGCGGTCGATGATTCGAAGCACCGCGTGGATGGTTGCCAGGTACACATAGAACGCCCAGCTCAGCCATGTTGCCCGGTCGTAGTCTCCACGCTGGTCGCGGCTGTGATGGCGGAGGACAAATCTATTGGCGATATGGAACAGCGCACTCTCGTCGGCCGAAAGCATGTGCTCCTTGACCTGTCTCCGCAGCGCCTCCAGCACATCAGCGAGTTCTCGCACTGCTACTCGGCGCTCCTCGTTGTCTGCGCCGCGTGCCCGGAAGCGCGCGATGGCGCCCTCGATCTTCTGCGTGATGAGATCCTCATCGGCGCTTTCGGGCACAGGAGCGTCGACCAGGGTTCGGAAGGCCGCTGGTCCGCGTTCGATGATCTGGCCGCTGTCCTCGATCTCGTACGCGGGACTGCCCAGCGGAAGGATCTGGTTCAGCTCATCGCGGAGCTCTCGCTGCCCGGCCGCTCGATCGAACTTGTCGTAGTGCCACCCGCAGTGGTTGTACTGGTGGTACCTGCCCTCGACTCCTCTCGAGACAAGGTCGTGCAGAACCTCGACGACATCGAACAGCGTGTCCTCGTCCCACTGCTCCCACCGTGGCACAAGGTTCGTGCTGAACCAGTAGGGCCAGATGTCTTCGCGATGGATCGTTCGCAAGAAATACGAATCAGGAAAGCTGCCGAGTGTGCCAGTGACCTCGCCAGCATCGACACAGTCGTAGCCGAAGGCCTCCTGGAAGTAGCCCTCGTCGCGGAATCTGTCGAGCACGCCGACGACCATCTGGCGGACTCTCTCGAAAGGCAGCGGATTGAGCTTTGGGCCGCGGCCGCGACGTTCCGCAAAGTAGCGGCGAGGTGCGGTGTGCTCGGCCATCAGCGCCAGGCAGTCTATGCGTCGTTCCCGAACGGCTTCGGCAAACGGCGCGTCAGGTTTCGCTCGCCGGATAGCCTCCTGCGCCGCGGGATGTAGCGATGGCGAGCAGCTATTGGGTTCAAGTACGACGTGAGCAGGAGCGCCGCCGGCGTGAGGCGGAGCGTGCGGCGAGAGCGCTGCAGCGGGAGCAGCTGCGTCGCGAGCGCGAGCAGGCGCGCCAACGTGCCGCCGAGGAGAAGGAGCGCAAGCAGCTTTATCTGGAGAGCCGGCTCGCTGACACCGACCAGGCCAACCAAGAGCTGGCCAGATACGTCGAGGCGCTCGAAGGCCTGCTCGCTCAGACACTCGCAGTCGATGACGCAATCGACTTTGAGTCGCTTAAGGACAAGCCCAAGCAGTCGCATTTCAGGCCGGGCGCTCTCGCGCAGCCGGGGCAGGTTCCAGAGTTGGCGCTGCCCTCTCCGCCGAGCGCGTTGCAGAAGCTCGTTCCGGGCGCGAAGGCCAAGCATGCCGCCGCAACAGCCGCAGCCGAGCAGGAGCACGCTCGAGCGATGGCCGCCTACGAGCAGGCAGAACGCGATCGGGAGGCGGCGCTGGCGACAGCGAGAGCCGAACACGACGAGCGAGCGCGTGTCGAGGCAGAGCGGATCACCGCCCAACACGCGGAAGTCGACGCCTTCCGCATTGGCTACGAGCGTGGCGAGCCTGAGGCTGTCGTGAACTACTCCTCGATGGTGCTGGCCGCGAGCCGCTACCCCGACGGCTTCCCTCAGCAGCACAAGGCCGCATTCGTGCCGGAGTCACGACAGCTCGTCGTCGAGCTGGATCTGCCGACGTTCGAGGTGGTCCCCGCCGCGCTCGAGTACCGCTACGTCAGAGCCAGAGACGAGATCGCAGCGAAGGCACGGCCGGTCAGCCAGCGCAAGGCTCTCTACACACGGGTCATCTCTCAGACGGCTCTGCGAACGGTGCACGAGCTGTTCGAGTCCGACCGCGCCGGCCATTTCGATTCGGTCGTCTTCAACGGTCACGTCGACACGATCGACCCACGGACGGGACAGCCCGTCCGTCCATGCCTCGTGACGTTGCGCAGCACGCGCGACGCGTTTGCGACGCTCGACCTCGCACTGGTGGAGCCCGAGGCATGTCTGAAGGGCCTCAACGCAGCCGTCTCGAAGAGCCCCGCCGAGCTCGCGCCGGTACGGCCCGTGCTCGAGTTCGACATGGTGGACCCGCGCTTCATCGAGGAGACCGACGTGCTGTCGACGATCGACCAGCGCCCCAACCTCATGGAGCTGACTCCGAGCGAGTTCGAGACCCTGATCACCAACCTGTTCGAGAAGATGGGACTCGAGACACGCCTGACGCAGGCGTCACGCGACGGCGGGGTCGACTGCGTCGCCTACGATCCGCGCCCGATCTTCGGCGGCAAGGTCGTCATCCAGGCCAAGCGCTACAAGCACACCGTCGGCGTCAGCGCGGTCCGCGACCTGTTCGGCACGATGCAGAACGAGGGCGCCAGCAAGGGCATCTTGGTCACCACGAGCGGGTACGGAAAGCGTCGTTCGCGTTCGCGCAGGGCAAGCCGCTTGAGCTGCTCAGCGGCAGCAATCTCCTCTACCTGCTCCAAGAGCACGCCGGCATCGAGGCCAAGATCGAACCGCCCGAAGACTGGGCCGACCCAGCGACCGCTTCCATCGAGTAGCAACGGGGCGGGATCCGCCAATCGCCTATGTCGTCGCCAGCGCGCGGACGCTAGGATTGCTGGTCGCTCGCCCAAGGCGGGCGCAGACTTGCCGACGTAGCTCAGCTGGTAGAGCACCACTCTCGTAAAGTGGGGGTCCGGGGTTCGAGTCCCCGCGTCGGCTCTTCGGCCCGCCGCCCACCCTCAGGCCACGGTGGCGACTCTCAACCCCGACGCGAGCTCCTCGCAGACTCCTCGTACTGTGCGAAGCCACTTCGCCGGCAGCTCCTCGTCGAGCCGCTGGAGGAGCGTGGACACGTTGACCGCTCCACCGGCCGGAGCGACGGCAGCGCGCTGAGCGCCGGGCTCGGCGCCGAGCAGCGCTCGCGTCAACTGCGCCTGCAGATCCGGTCGCGGCGCGTAGGCCATGTACTGCTCCGTCGTGCTGATGCGGTCGTGGCGCATCAGCGCCTGGATCGTGCGCACGTCGAAGCGACCGCTGCGCGCAAGCGCCATGCCGAAGCTGTGGCGAGCGTTGTACATCGGAATCGCCTTCAGGCCAGCGGCAACCTGTGCCTTGCGGAACGCTCTGCGCAGCGAGGCCGCCGACGCCGGGGCGCCACGCACGTCGCGCGTGTGGACGAAGTCTTCGTCGGCTGTGCGGTAGCCGCACTGCTTGAGCTTCCACAACGCCGCTCTCCAGCGCGGGGTCATCGGGATCGCAACCGTCGCCTCCGTCTTCGTCGTGTCGAGCTGGTTCTCGACGAAGTTGTCATAGACCCGCACGACCTCAGCCTCGAAGTCGACCGCGCCCCAGCGCAACCCGAGCGCGAAGTCGTCGCGACGCAGGATCCGCTGGCGCTCCGCCTTGCGTCCGCGGCGCGGCTGGCCCTTGAGCGCGTTCTCCTCGATCCATCCTTTCCCAACCGCGTAGTCGAGGGCGGCGGAGAGCAGGTCGCGGTAGCGGTTCACGGTTTGCGCCGGCGGCCCGCAACTCCTGCGCTCTCTTCCGGCCGATCGCGGTCTGCGCCTTGAAGGTCGCGAAGTACTCCCGCACGAGCTCTCTGTCGTTGATCTCTTCCAGCGCCCGGTCTTCGCCGAAGTCTCGATAGAGCCGCTCGTAGACGTCCTCGTAGCCGATGATCGTGCCCCGCTTGAGCCCCTTCTCGCGCTTGCGCTCGGCGATGTTGCCTCGGCCGCGTCCCGCAACGTGTGATGCGCCGACTCGATCGTCTTCGATGAGATCCGCGGTGCAGCCGCGAGGATCTCCTCGAGCAGCGCCTGCGCCTCCTTCGGAACAAGATGCTCAGGCGACGGCTTCGGCCCGTCAGCCGCCCGCCAGACGACTGCGCCGCGCGGGGTGCGACGCCCCGAATCCTTCACATGCGCCGAACCGAGCCGCTTGCCGTGCTTGCCCTCGGCGTCGTGCCAGAACGCGTAGTAGGACCGGCGGCCGCCGGTCGTCTTGACCTGGGTATGGCCAGTCGGTCGAATCTGGGCGGGCGTGAGCATCGCGGCGACCTCCATAGATGGCTACTACATGTGCAGTAGCGAGCCGCGCCAGATTTCCCCCAGATTTCCGAAGCTGTCGCACGGAACCCCACGCAACGGGCTCCTGCTCCCTGCACTGGGAGCAACGGGACGTAACGGGCGTCCAGGCGGGGGCGTTACGAGTGAAGTGCTCTACCAGCTGAGCTACGTCGGCGGGGAGCGACATGGTAGCCGAGGCCGGCGGAGCGGCGCGGGCGGCCGGCGAGCGCGTTACAGTTTGCCGCGTGTTGTCACTTCGTGGTCCTGGCGCAAGCGTGCCGAAGCCGGTCGCGTCGGGCTCGCTCGACGGCGCGCGGCGCGCACGGGAGCTGGCGGCGCTGGCTGCCGGAGAGGCGGTCGACGTGCTCGTCGTCGGCGGCGGGATCGTCGGCGCGTGGGCGGCACTCGACGCCGCGACGCGCGGGCTGAGCGTCGCCCTGGTCGAGCGCGGCGACCTCGCGCAGGGCACGAGCCGCTGGTCCTCGAAGCTCGCGCACGGCGGGCTGCGCTACCTCGCGCACGGCGACGTCGGGGTCGCGTGGGAGTCCGCGCGCGAGCGCGCGATCCTGATGGACGTCAGCGCGCCGCACCTGATCCGCGCGCTGCCGATGCTGATACCACTCGGCGCTCAGGTCAGCCGCGCGACCGGGACCAAGCTGGAGGTCGGGCTGCGGCTCGGCGACGCCCTGCGCGCGGCGGCCGGGACCAGCCGGCGGCGCCTCCCGCCGGCCCGCCGCGTCAGCGTCGAGGAGGCGCGCCGACTCGCGCCCGGCCTCAGCGACCGCCAGCTGCGCGGCGCGCTGCTGCATTGGGACGCGCAGATCGAGGACGACGCACGCCTCGTCGTCGCCGTCGCGCGCACGGCCGCGGCATACGGCGCGCGCATCCTCACGTACGTCGAGGCGAGGGCGCTGCGCGCGGACGGGGCGACGGTCGCCGACGTGCTCGGCGCGGCGCCCGGCGGCGGTGCGGACGCGCACGATGCGAGCTTCGACATCCGCGCGCGCAACGTCATCAACGCCACGGGCGTGTGGGCCGGCGAGCTGTCCGGCGGAGCGGTGCGGCTGCGACCGAGCAAGGGCTCGCACCTGCTCGTGCTCGCCGACGCCGTCGGCGAGCCGCGCGCGGCAGTCAACGCGCCGCTGCCCGGCGAGTCCTCGCGCTTCGTCTTCGCCGTCCCGCGAACGGACGGGCTCGTGATGATCGGGATCACGGACGCGCCGTTCGAGGGCCCGATCCCGGACGAGCCGGCGGTCGGCGCGGACGAAGAGGAGTTCCTGCTCAGCGCGATCGGGCGCGTGCTCGTGCGCACGCCCACGCGCGAGGACGTCGCCGGGCGCTTCGCCGGGCTGCGGCCGCTGCTCGCAGCGGACGGCGCGACCGCGGACCTCTCCCGCCGCCACGCCGTCGTCGAACACGACGGGACCGTGATCGTCGTCGGCGGCAAGCTGACAACCGCGCGGCGGATGGCACAGGATGCGCTCGACCATGTCGCGGCGCGCCCCGGCGCGGCGGCTGGCCGCTGCATCACGCACCGCATCCGCCTGGCCGGAGCCGATCGTCCGCAAGCGGACCTCGCGGCGCAGCTTCGCTTCGCGGTCGAGCACGAGCTTGCGCTGACCGTCGGCGACCTGCTCGACCGTCGCACGCGGCTCGGGCTCGTCCCCGAGCGGCGCGCGGCCGCGCTCGACGCGGCGCACGCGGCGCTCGGTCACGGCGTGCTCGCCACCTGACGAAGCGCGAGCTACGCTCACGCCCGCATCGGCGCGCGCCGCGCGCCGCCCACAGACCCGGAGGGTCCTCATGTCCCACCCCCACCCCGTTCGTGCGCCCCGGCACGGCGCCGCGCTCGCGCTCGCGCTCGCGGTGCTAGGCGGCGCGCTCGCCCTGCCCGCCGCCGCGCCCGCGAGAGCACCGCCCACCTGCGGCACGTTCTCGCTGCTCGGCGAGCTGCGCAACGCGCAGGGCGCAGCCGGCTCGCGCCTCGTCACGCTCGTGCTGACGAACGTCACGCGCCAGACGTGCAGCCTGCGCGGCTACCCCGGCCTGCGCCTGCTCGGACCGACGAATGCGCCGCTGCCGACGCGCGTCGTCCACGTCGCCGTCGCGGGCGGTCCGCGCACCGTCGTGCTGACGCCGGGCGCGAGCGCACGCTCCGACCTGCGCTTCAGCGCGGTCCCGCACCCCGGCGAGCCGACGAGCGGAGCCTGCGAGCCGACGCCTGCGCGCGTGCGCGTCGCACCGCCCGGCGGCGCGCACCCGTTCGTGATCCCGTGGCGGCTCGGACCCGTCTGCGGGCACGGCGCGATCGACGCGAAGCCGCTGCGCTGAGTGAACTACGACCCGGCGGGGCGGGCGGGATCGAATCCCGCCGGGTCGATCAGCTTCCCCGGGTTCATCACGCCCGCGGGATCGAGCGTCGCCTTCGCGGCGCGCAGCAGCTCGATCCCGAGCGCGCCCACCTCGCCCGGCAGCCACGGCGCGTGGTCGCGGCCGACCGCGTGGTGGTGCGTGATCGTGCCGCCGGCGGCGAGGATCGCATCGCTCGCCGCCGCCTTCGCGGCGTGCCACTGCTCCAGCTCCGCGCCCTCCTGCTGGCGGGCGACGAACGTGAAGTACAAGGACGCGCCCGCGCGGTAGACGTGCGAGACGTGGCTCATCACGACAGGCGGCGTTCCGCGCGCGCGCAGCGCGCCGTCGAGCGCGGCTGCCACCGCCTCGTGGAGCGCCAGCAGCCGGTCCCACGTCGTCGCCGTCTCGAGCGTCTCGACCATCACCCCGTGCGCGAGCAGCTCGTCGCGCAGGTACGGCGCATGGAAGCGACCGTGCTCCCACGCCTGGCCGACCGGCGTGCCGAGCGCGACCGCGCCGTGTGCGCGCAGCATTCGCGCGCCCGTCGCGCGGCGGCGCCGCACCACGCCCTCGCTCGTCCCCTCCCAGCCCACGATCGCGAGGCAGCCGTCGCCATGGCCGCGCGCGCGCAGGTATCCGGTGAGCGCGCGCGTCGCGAGCACCGGACCGCCGGAGAGCGCGAACGAGACCTGCGTCTCGACCGGGTCCGACAGCCGCGCGACGTCTGGCGCGACGCCGTCCTGCACGAGCGCGCGGAAGGCGTCGGCGCCGGCCGCGTAGCCCGGAAACGAGAAGGCCTCGTAGCGACGGACCGTCGGGCGCGGGCGCAGGCGCAGCGTCGCCTCCACGATCACGCCGAGCGCCCCCTCGGAGCCGACGAGCAGCTCGCGCAGGCTCGGCCCGGCCGCGCTCGCGGGCACGGCGCGCGTCGCCATCTCCCCGCTTGGCGCCACGACCCGGAGCGCGACCACGAGCGCATCGATCCGCCCGTAGCCGGTCGACGCCTGCCCGGCGGAGCGCGTCGCGACCCAGCCGCCGACCGTCGCGTACTCGAACGACTGCGGGAAGTGGCCGAGCGTCATGCCGTGCTCGCCGAGCGCCGCCTCCAGCGCCGGCCCCGTCACGCCCGCCTGCACGGTCGCGGTGAGCGAGATCGGGTCGACCGCGAGCAGGCGGTCGAGCCGCGCGAGGTCGAGCGCGACGACCGCCTCGCGCGCGCCCCGGAGCGGCTCGACGCCGCCGACGACGCTCGTGCCGCCGCCGAACGGGACGACCGCGACGTCCGCCTCCGCGCACGCCCGCAAGACCGCAGCGACCTCGTCCGCGTCGGCGGGATAGACGACCGCGTCGGGCGCGGCGTCGAGCGCGCCCGCGCGCAGCCGCACGAGGTCGTGGTAGCCGCGCCCCGCAGCGTGCGTCACGCGCGCGAGGCGGTCGCCGCGGACGTGCTCGGCACCGACCGCCGAGACGAGCCGCTCGCGCGCGGCCGCCGGCAGCGCCGGATCGGGCAGCAGCACGTCGGCGAGCGCGACCGGGTCGCGCCGCACACCCGCCAGCGGGCCGATGCGCTCGCCGAGCATGGCGAGCGCGCCCTGTGACAACGGCGCGTCATGGCCGTCCTCGCCCCAGCCCCACCAGCGCATGCGTGGATCCGGAGCGGTCATGGCGCCAGGTACGCGTCGAGCATCCGTCCCAGCTCCGTCAGCTCCTGTTCGCGCTCCCGTGCCGCGCCGGCCGCGAGCGTCTGGAACGCGAAGCCGCGCAGCGCGAGCTCGATCGTGCGGGCGGCGGCCGCCGGATCCGCCACGCCGACCGAGCCCTCGGCGACGCCGTCGTCCAGGCGCGTCTCCAGCGCCCCGACGGCCGCCTTCTGGAAGGCGCCGCGGCGGGTGGTGATGTAGGGCAGCAGCAGCTCGGGGTCGACGTCGACGATGCGCAGGAACAGCGGGTGCCGCGTGAGGCGGTCGACCCCGATCATCGCAGCGCGCACGAGCCGCTCGCGCATCGTCGGCAGCGGAGCCACCTCCACCTCGACTTCGGCGATGATCTGCGTGAACTCGCGCGTCATCAGCGCCTGCATGAGCGAGGTGACGTCGGCGTAGCGGCGGTAGAGCGTCATGCGGCTCACGCCCGCGCGCCGCGCGACGTCCGTCATCGTCGTGCGGCGCACGCCGACCGCCAGCACGCACGCCTGCGTGGCGTCGAGCAGCGCCTCGTCCTCGACCGTTCGCTGTGACACTTCGCGAGGATTTGTACCAGGGCGGGACGGCCGCCGCGCCGCCCGGCTCAGTCGTCCGGCCAGCGCCCCTCGCGCTCGAAGCGCTCGCGCGCCTCTTCCTCCGCCTCGCGGTCCCTGTTGCTGGTGAGGCTCATGCGGAAGAGGACGTTGATCAGGAGGACGATCGCGGCCGAGCCGATCAGCACGACGCCCGCGCCGGCGGCGGTCCCGCCGAGCTCGAGGCAGACGACGCCCGCAACCGCGATTGCGGCGGGCAGCCCGTAGCGGACGAGCGCGAGCATCACGCGAGCAGGCCTTCGAGCCGATACGCGAGCACCTCGAGCGCCAGCTCCTCGCTCACGTTGCTGCGCAGCCGCCGCCGGGTCCCCTCCACCAGCTCGACGCCGGCACGCAGCCGCTGCGGGTCGCGGCCGGCGGCGTCCTCGGCGAGCGCGCCCGCGCGATCGACATGATGGACGAGATCCCCCGCGCCCCAGGCGACGCACGCGACATCGCGCAGCCACAGGCTCGAGAGCTGCAGGCCGAGGTCGAGCACCTCGGTCTCGACCCGTCGTCTCGTGCGCCGGATCCGCTGCTCGTACTCGGTCTCGAGCCGCTTGCGCTCTCTTCTCGGCACCAGCTCCTGCTCCTCGGCGAGCCGCGCCTTGGCCTCCGTCACGGCGGCGCTGCCGCGTTCCCTGCACACGTCCAGCAGTACGCGCCACGGCGCTTGCTCCGCCACCCGGCCGGCCAGCGCCGCGCGCGCGAGCGCCTCGCCGCCGGCCCGCAGCGCCGGACCGTCGTCGAGCGCCAGCTCGAGCGCGCGCTCGCCGTCCCCGAGCGCCAGCCGGGCGCATGCGGCCGCCTGCTCGGGCGCGACGCCGCGGCGTCCGATCCGCTCGGCGAGCGCGTCCGGCGGCAGCGCGTCGAAGCGCACGAGCTGGCAGCGGGAGCGAATCGTCGGCAGCACCTCGGCAAGGCGGTCGCTCAGCAGCAGCAGGTGGACGAACGGCGCCGGCTCCTCGAGCGTCTTGAGCAGCTTGTTGGCCGCCTGCTCGATCAGCGTGTCGGCGCGTTCGAGCACGAACACGCGCCGCGCCGCCTCGAACGGTGTCATCGCCGCGCCGGAGATGACCGGCTCGACGTCGCCGACGAGCATCTCGTGCGCGCCGCTCGGGGTCACCCACGTCAGGTCGGGATGCGTGCCGTGCTCGACGCGAGCCCGCGCGCCGGCCGGGTCGCGCGCTCCTTCGGCCAGCAGGGCGGCCGCGAACGCGCGCGCGGCGGTGCGCTTCCCGCTGCCGGCAGGGCCGTGGAACAGGTAGGCGTGCGAGGGCGCGCCGCCGGCCTTCAGCGCGGCGCCGAGCGTCGCGCGCGCGTGCGGATGATGCTCGGTGCCGGGGAGATCGGCCACGGGAGCGAGCGTATAAGGTCGCCCCGGTGGATCGCGGCCGGCTCATCACGATCGAGGGACTCGACGGGGCCGGCAAGACGACGCTCGCGCGCGGCCTGCTCGACGTCCTCGCAGCTCACGGGATCGACGCCGAGCTGCTGCGCGAGCCGGGCGGCGTCGCCGCTGCCGAGCGCATCCGCACGCTCGTCAAGGACCCGCAGCTGCAGGTCGCCCCGCGCGCCGAGGCGCTCCTCTACGCCGCCGCACGCGCGCAGCTCGTCGAGGAGGCGCTCGCGCCCGCGCTGGCGGCCGGGCGCTGGGTCCTGCTCGACCGCTTCGTCGACTCCTCGCTCGCCTACCAGGGCGCCGGCCGCGCGCTCGGCCTCGAGCAGGTACGCGCGATCAACGCGTTCGCGACCGGCGGACTCGCGCCCGACCGCACGCTGCTGCTGCGGATCGACCCGGCGCTCGGACGCACGCGCCAGGACGGCCGCGGCGAGGCGCCCGACCGCCTGGAGCGGGAGGCCGACGAGTTCTTCGCGCGCATCGCCGCCGCCTACGACGAGCTGGCCGCGGCCGAGCCGCAGCGGATCCGCACGCTCGACGCGACCGCCGACGCGCCGAGCGTGCTCGCGCAGGCGCTGGCGGCGCTCGAAGACCTGCTCGCGGGGTAGCGTCCAACGCATGCCCTCCACCTCACGCCCGATCTCCGGCCAGGTCGTCTTCGTCACCGGCGCGGCACGCGGCATCGGCGCCGCCGCCGCCAAGCAGCTCGCCGCCAGAGGCGCCAAGGTGGCGCTCGTCGGGCTCGAGCCCGAGGAGCTGGCGCAGGTCGCCGCGCAGTGCGGCCCGGACGCCGCCTGGTTCGAGGCGGACGTGACCGACACGCAGGCGATCCAGGCCGCGGTTGACGGCGCCGTCGAGCGCTTCGGCGGGATCGACGTCGTGATCGCGAACGCCGGCATCGCCACCGGCGGCTCGATCCGCTCGATCGACCCCGCCGCCTGGGAGCGCGTCGTCGAGGTCAACCTGCTCGGGAGCTGGCGGACCGTCCGCGCGGCGCTCCCGCACGTGATCGACCGCCGTGGCTACGTGCTCCAGATCGCGTCGCTCGCGGCGATCGTGCACCCGCCGTTCATGTCCGCCTACAGCGCGAGCAAGGCGGGCGTCGAGGCGTTCGCCGACTGCCTGCGCACGGAGGTCGCACACCTCGGCGTCGGCGTCGGCGTCGCCTACTTCTCCTGGATCGACACCGACATGGTGCGCGGCGCCGACGCGCGCAGCGGCATGGCCGGGATGCGCGAGCGAATCAGCGGTCCGGTCGGCAGGACCTACCCGCTGTCCGACGTCGCCGACGCGGTCGCGCGCGGGGTCGAGCAGCGCTCGCGCCACGTGACCGTGCCGGGCTGGGTGCGCGGGCTGATCGCGCTGCGCGGGCCGCTCGCGCCGCTGTTCGACCGGCAGGGCCGCAGAGAGGCGCCCGCGATGGAGGCGCAGATGCTCGACGTGATCGCGCGCGAGGGCGCAGCGGCCGCGAGCGCGCCGGTCGGGGCGGGCGGCGCGGCCGACAGCGCCGCGCGCAGCGGCGCCGCCGGCTCGTAGTCCTCAGCCCTGCGCTCTCTGGGCGATCAGCGCCTGCACCGCTTCGGCGGTCGACGTGACGGGAACCCTGATCTGCCCTTCCTCGAGCTTCGTCTTCGCGGCTTCCGCGGCCGTGGTCGCTTCGCCTGGCGTGCGGCCTGTGGTCATCACGGAGATCCCTCCGTCGACGAGCGTCAGCGCGTACGGGCGCTGCCCGAATCTGCCTCTTCTGACGTCGACGACCGCCTCTCGGAACGCCGGCTTGAAGTCGTAGAGGATCGACGCCAGCACGATGTTTTCTTTGTTCACTTCGGCCTTGTCGCCTATCACGCCGACGTACTGGTTCTCGCCCCTGAAGTCTTCGATCGCTCTCAGCGCTCCGACGGTCGCGCTGCCGCCGAGCACGAGGACGAACTGCGATCCGGCCTTGAGCAGTCTGTGCGTGACGGCGTACAGCGCTTCGGGCGTCGTCGGGCTGCTCTGGCCGACCTCGACGTATCTGATCTGCTCGCCCGGGTCGACGCTGCGAGCGCCCGCGACGTAGCCGCCCGCCGTGCGGTTCCAGGTCGCGGTGTCCCAGTCGGAGCCTTCGGCGAGCACGATGACCGCGAGTCTTCTCGTGATCGCGGAGGTCGCGGCGACGACGCCGGCCATGTAGCCGCCCTCCTTGTCCTGCACGGTGATCTGGCCGACGAGCCCCTTCTTCGCGTGCGGCCGTTCGCCCCACACGAGCTCCGGCACCTTCGTGTCGGCGGCAACCGCTTCGGCGACGTCGGCGTAGCGGCTGTCGTGGGCGATCACGAGCTGGTTGCCGGCGTGCGAGGCCTGCTCGAGCAGGCCGCGGATGTCGGTCGTCCTCGAGGCGTCGATCGTGTCGACTCTGATTGCGAGCTGACTCCGATAGCCGGCGACTGCTCCGAGCGCCCGCGACGTCCACTGCGGTTCGTTGCTCCCGTACGGCGCTACGAGCGCGATCCTTCTGACGGCCGTGCCGCTCCCGCTGCTGCCGCAGCCCGCCACGCCGATCGCCAGCGCCGCGACCACGGCCAGCGTCGTCCACCATGCCCTCGCCACCCTGTGCTCCTTCCCCCGAGCATCCCTGCGGTTCCCCCAGAGCGCCCGATTCTCACCGAAACGGGCGGCGCCGTGCGCCGGTTGCCGTCCCGCGGCCCCCGCCTACGTCGCGGCAGGCGCGCCGGCGTAGCCGCGCGGATGCGACTGGGCGAACGCCCATGCGTCGCCGACCATCTCGGCGAGCGCGGGCTTGCGCGGCTCCCAGCCGAGCTCGGCGCGGATCTTGCCGCTCGCGGCGACGAGCTGCGGCGGATCGCCGGGCCGGCGCGGGGCCTCGCGCACGGGGATCTCCAAGCCGGTCACCTCGCGGGCGGCGTCGATCACCTCGCGGACGGAGAAGCCGTTGCCGTTGCCGAGGTTGAAGACGCGATGCTCGCCCGGGCGCGCGCCGTCGAGCGCGAGCAGGTGTGCGCTCGCGAGATCTTCGATGTGGATGTAGTCGCGCACCGCGGTGCCGTCGGGGGTCGGGTAGTCGGTGCCGAAGATCTGGACGCAGTCGTTGATCCCGTGCGCCGCACGCAGCACGTTGGGGATCAGGTGCGTCTCCGGTTCGTGATCCTCGCCGAGGCAGCCGCTCGCGCCGGCGACGTTGAAGTAGCGCAGACTGACCGCGCCGAGACCGTGGGCGCGGCACTCGTCGCCGATCATCCCGTCGACCGCGAGCTTCGAGGCGCCGTACGCGTTGACCGGCCGCGTTGGCGTCGTCTCGTCCATCGGCACGACCTCCGGCTCGCCGTAGACGGCGCAGGTGGAGGAGAAGACGAGCCGCTTCACGTCCGCCGCGCGCAGCGCGTCGAGCAGGTTGAGCGAGCCGACGACGTTGTTGCGGTAGTACAGCTCCGGCTGCGCGACCGACTCGGCGACGAGCGCGAAGGCGGCGAAGTGGAGCGCGCCGTCGAAGCCCTCGGCGAGCGTCTCGCGCACGCGCACAGCGTCGAGCAGGTCGACCTCGGCGAGGCGTGCGCCGGCCGGCACGGCGGAGCGATGGCCGCGGCTGAGGTTGTCGAGCACGACGACCTCATGGCCGGCGTCGAGCAGCTGCTGGGCGACGATCGAGCCGATGTAGCCGGCGCCGCCGGTGACGAGGAGCTTCATCGCGGGCGGAGTAAAGCAGACGACTTCGCCGGGCCCGGCGGTCGGCGCCTCAGCGCCCGAGTCGCAGCCAGTCGGTGAATTCCGCCCACGTGCTGGTCGTGCGGAAGCCTGCCTCGCCCCATGCATGGCGCATGCGCGCGACCCACGCGGGATCCCAGCCGCGGGTGCGCGCGGTCCCCCACAGCGCGAGCGCCGCCAGCAGGAGCGCGCCGAGCGCGATCAGCGCGATCACGAGGGCGGTGCGGTCGCTGCCGCCTCCGTTCGACGCGGCCGCCTGCTGGACGGGGACCGTGGTCGCAGGCGCGGGCGTCGTGGTCGCAGGCGCGACGGGCGCCGTCGCGGTCGGCGTCGTCGTAGCCGGCGCCGGCGTCGTCGTGGCAGGCGTCGTCGTCATCGGCGGCACCGCCCCCGGCGCGGCTCCGCCGGTCATCCCTTCCGTCGGCTTGACGCCCTTGCAGGCGCCGCGCTTGTGGGCCGCGATCGCGCTCTGGATCGCTCTCTGAAGCTCGGGAATCGTGGTCCTGAACACGGGCGGCGTGCCGCGCAGCGCCGCCTCGAGCTGGGCGGTGGTGAACCCGCACGGAGCCAGCTGGCCGTCGTTCTGGGCGTAGGCGGTGGCGACTCTGTCGTAGGCCTGGTCGGCGGACGCGGGGACCGCCGCCAGCAGCCCGAGCAGGGCGGCGGCGAGCGCCCCGAGCAGCATGCGACTACGGGCGGTCATCGGGGGCCGATGCTACTACCCTGAGCAGGGCCGGCAGCACGCTTACCGCTGATTTGCAGGGAGAAGTTTTCCGTCCGACCCGCTCGAAAGGTTGATCGACCCGCGCGGGGAGTGATCGGGAGCGCCAGAAAGCGCCGAAATAGCGAGAAGGCGAAGGAGCAGGCAGGCATGGAGATTATCTCGCACACCCCCACGACGATTGATGCGCCGAGCGGCGAGGCGCTGCGTCTGAACCGCTTCTTCACGCAGCCCGAGGTCCATCCGTTCGACGGCGTCGAGTGGGAGCTGCGAGACGCCCGCATCGGCCACGGCGGCAAGGTCTCGTTCGAGCAGACCGACGTCGAGTTCCCGCGGAGCTGGTCGCAGAACGCGACGAACATCGTCGCGCAGAAGTACTTCCGCGGCCAGCTCGGCTCGCCGGAGCGCGAGGGCTCGGTCAGACAGATGATCGGCCGCGTCGCCGGCACGATCGCCGACTGGGGGCGCCAGCGCGGCTACTTCGCCACGAGTGAGGACGGCGACGCGTTCGAGGCCGAGCTGACGCACATCCTGCTGCACCAGATCGCGGCGTTCAACAGCCCCGTCTGGTTCAACGTCGGCTTCGAAGAGCAGCCGCAGTGCTCGGCCTGCTTCATCCTCTCGGTCGAGGACACGATGGAGTCGATCCTCGCGTGGAACACCAAGGAGGGGATGATCTTCCGCGGCGGCTCGGGCTCCGGGATCAACCTCTCGAACATCCGCGGGTCGATGGAGCAGCTCGCGAAGGGCGGCACGGCCTCCGGCCCCGTCTCCTTCATGCGCGGCGCCGATGCGTGGGCCGGCACGATCAAGTCGGGCGGCAAGACGCGCCGTGCGGCGAAGATGGTCGTCCTGGACGTCGACCACCCGGACATCCAGGAGTTCATCTGGTGCAAGGCCAAGGAGGAGGACAAGGCCCTCGCGCTGCGCAACGCCGGCTTCGACATGTCGATCGACGGCGAGGGCTTCACCTCGATCCAGTACCAGAACGCGAACAACTCGGTGCGCGTCTCCGACAAGTTC
>Ga0134125_10001626_pt1 | contig 27460 bp, 17 predicted proteins | sample KB31751_FD_96464 | JGI IMG/M metagenome (GOLD analysis project Ga0134125, IMG submission 96464) | Terrestrial soil microbial communities with excess Nitrogen fertilizer from Kellogg Biological Station, Michigan, USA - KB3-175-1 | ecosystem: Environmental > Terrestrial > Soil > Unclassified ... | reverse complement strand
CGTCATTGACCGTATCCGAAGGGGCTTCCGTGCCCTTCACCCTCGTAGTGACGCCCGCAGAGACTTTGTTCAACCCGCTCTCCGGCGGCGCGACACTGCTCGAAGGTTCCACGGTGATCGCTACCGCTCCGGAAACCACCAGTCCGTTTTCCTTCACAGCCGCCGGGCTCGCCGTGGGCTCCCACACGTTGACCGCGCATTTCACCGGCGCGGGCGGGAGTGCCGATTCCGTCAGCGACCCGATCACGCTCGACGTCCTGAAGGCTCAGTCCATCTCCTTCGCGCCGCTGAGTGACGTCGCGCTCATTGCATCTCCGGTCCAGCTCGCCGCTACCGCCACTTCCGGCCTCCGTGTCGCGTTTACTTCGAATACGATTTCGGTCTGCACGGTGAACGATACGGCAGTCACTCTCGTGGCAGCCGGCCAGTGCTCCATCACCGCAAGCCAGCCCGGCGACTCCACCTGGGCTCCCGCCGACCCGGTCACCAGGGCTTTCTCTGTCAACGCAACAGCGCCGCAGAGCATTACGTTCGCGCCCATCGTCACTCACTTCCTCGGCGAGTCCCCGTTCCCGCTTGCCGCGCGCGCCAGCTCCGGCCTCCCCGTTACCCTGAGATCCCTCACCACGGATATCTGCAAACTGACCGGCGACCTGGTTGTGCCGGCCGCTTCGGGGACCTGCTCCCTGCAGGCCACGCAGAACGGCAATAGCGGCTTCGATGCCGCCACACCGGTGACCCGCAACTTCGCGGTGCGTACAGCGGCGCCCAGCGGTACGTTCACTTCCTCGGCCAATGGACCTTATATTCCAGGCGCAGGCCCCACCGCCATCGCACTCGCCGATTTCAACGGCGACGGTTATCAGGACATCGTGACCGCGAATCATACCGACAATAACGTCACGGTGCTGCTTGCGAATCCGGATGGTCTGGGCGGCTTCCACCAGGCGCCCGGCAGTCCCCTCTCGACTGGAACCGGACCGGTCTCCGTCGCCACGGGCGACTTCAACGGCGATGGCGTAGCCGATATCGCGGTTCTGAATGGGGAGAGCGCAAACGTCGCAGTCCTCCTTGGCGTGGGCGACGGCACTTTTAATACAGGCGTTCCGGTCACGGTCGGCCCGTCACCGCGGTCCATCGCGGCCGGGGATCTCAATGGCGACAACATCGAAGATATCGTGGTTGCCGAAGACGCCCAGCACGCCGTTCGCATCCTGCAGGGCGATGGCGCCGGCCACTTCACGGCCACGATGGTGAACGCCGGCTCGTCGCCGTTCGCCGTCGCCCTCGGCGATTACAACAATGATGGAGTTGCTGATATTGCAATTGCCGACAGCTCAGGATCCGCTACTATCCTGATCAATCACCTCACCGGCGGATTTTCCCAGTCGTCGTTCGCGACAGCCAGTGGATCGACCACCATCGCGGCCGGCGATTTCAATCTGGATGGCAATCTCGATCTCGCGGTCGGCAACGTGGCATCGCTCAACGTGTCGATTCTTATCGGCGACGGCGAGGGGAACTTCGCTTCACCCGCGGGCAGTGCCATTGCCGTACCGGGCGCGCCCGAAAGTATCTCGGTCGGTGATTTGAATGGCGATGGAAAGCCCGATCTCACCATCGTCACCGCATCCGGAGTGGTCGCCGCCATCGGTGTTGGCGATGGCACGTTCACTCCCGCAGTTGGCGGCTACTTCGCCGCAAGCCAGGCTCCAGGCTCCGGCACCCTCGGGGATTTCAATAACGATGGTCTTTTGGATCTGGCCACCGTCAGTGCTTCCGGTGACAGTCTGAATTTCGCAAACGGAAGCCCGGCAACCGTCTCACTCTCGCTCTCCACCACAGCGGCGACAACCGTCACGCCGGGCACGCCTGTGCCGCTCACCGCAAGCGTCAATTCCGTAACCCCACTCTTCAACGTACCCACCGGCACCGTCACGTTTATTGACAATACGTCAATCCTGGGAACCGCATCGCAGTCAACCAGTCCGTGGACCTTCACCGCGAATGGCCTCACGGCCGGCGACCACCATTTCTCCGCCACCTACGCGGGCGACTTACGAACCGCCCCTGTATCGAGCAACACGATCGTGGTCACCGTTAACCTGACTCCGCAGACCATCACCTTCGGTCCGCTGAGTGACAAAGTTCAGGGCTCGGGAGATGTGACCCTGACAGCGACGGCGTCCTCCGGTCTGGCTGTCACCTTCTCCACCACCTCGTCTGCCTGCGCCGTAACCGGGAACACCGTTACGCTGCATGGCCCCGGCGTCTGCAGCATCAAGGCCATCCAACTCGGCGACTCCACCTATGCGCCGGCTCCCGATGTGTCACAGGACTTCCTGATTTCGTTACCTCAGACGCTCTCGTTCGACATGATTCCGAACCAGATTTTCGGCGGCTCGCCTTTCGTCCTCGCGGCGCGGGCAAGCTCCGGTCTCGCGGCCTCGCTCACTTCTCTCACACCCGCTGTCTGCAGGACCGCGAGCAATCTGGTCACATTATTCAGTAGCGGAACCTGTCAGATCCAGGCGATGCAGCCGGGGGGCATGGGCTACGCCGCCGCGGCCCCCGTCACACGCAGCTTCACAGTGAATACGGCTCTGGCGGGCGGCAGTTTCGTTCCCTCCAGCCCGATCGCCGCCGGCACCTCTGCCCGAAATTCCGTAGTCGGCGATTTCAACGGCGACCAAAAGCTGGACCTCGCCGTGGCCGATGCCTCTACCCCCGGCAACGTCACCGTTCTTCCCGGCCCTGCCTTCACCTTGCCTGGTAATCACAGCGTGGGAGCCACCCCGTATTCGATTGCTTCCGGAGACTTCGACGTTGATGGGAACCTGGATCTCGTAACCGCCAACCAGGGAGACAATACGGTCAGCATTCTCCGCGCCGACGGCGAGGGTGGGTTCAACGCCAGCAGCATCTCCCAATTCGCCGCTCCCGAAGCCGTCGCAATCGGAGACTTCAACAGCGATGGTGTGCAGGATCTGGCTGTCACGAACAGCAGCACCAATACGATCACGGTCGAGTTCGGCGTGGGAGACGGCACGTTCATCCTGGATGATGCCGGACCCTTCACGACCGGCGCCGACCCGCGCGTTATTGTCGCCGGCGATTTCGATGGAGACGGTAAGCAGGATCTGGCCACTGCAAATGCAGGCGGCAATAACGTGACCGTGCTGCTCGGCGACGGAGCGGGGCACTTCCACGCCGCGCAGAACAGTCCATACAGCGTTGGCGCGTCTCCTGTCCATCTGGTGATCGGTGATTTCAATCTCGATGGCATCCCCGATCTGGCGGTCGCTGACAGCGGCGGCGATGGCGGCATCTCGGTCCTGAAGGGGAACGGTGACGGCTCGTTCGCTGCCTTCCCGGGCAGCCCGCTCGGTTCCGGCAAATTCGAATCGCTCGCCGTGAGCGATTTCAACGGCGACGGCAAGCCCGATATCGCGGCTGCCACTTATGCGGACTCCGGCAGCATCAGCATTTTTTCAGGCGACGGCAACGGCGGATTCGCCGTCCTGCCGGCCACATTCGGCACAGGTCAGTTCACGACCGGCCTCATCGCCACCGATCTCAATCAGGACGGTATCGCGGACCTCGTCGCCACCAACAGTGGCTCTGGCACGGTGTCGGTCCTGCTTGGCGCGCATCCGGCGAATGCGCCACAGACAATCACGTTCGCGCCCATCAGCAGCGTTCAGGTCGGCGCGCATGTCGATCTGGTTGCGACTGCGTCATCGAATCTCACCGTGACGTTCAGCAGCAGCACGGCCTCGGTCTGCACCGTATCCGGCACGAGCGCTACGGCGATTGCCGCCGGCACGTGCACCCTCGTTGCCAGCCAGAGCGGAGACCTGAACTACGCGCCCGCCAGTACCACTCAAAGTTTCACGGTGACGGCGCCGCCGCCTCCCGCGATCCACATCCTGACATCCTCGCTGTCATCGGGTACGGTGAATCAGCCATACGGCCCCGTGTTGCTCTCGGCAACCGGCGGGAATGGGTTGATCTCCTGGTCCGCATCCGGCGCACTGCCCGGAGGGCTGTCGCTCAGCAGCAACGGCTCACTGAGCGGAACGCCGGCTTCCGCGGGAACGTTCGTCTTCTCCGTTACAGCCAGCGACACAGTCGGCACGTCCGCCACGGCAAGTCTCAGCATCACCATTGCTCCGCTTCTCACGATCACCACCAGCGCACTTCCGGGTGGTGTGGTCAAGGTGGCTTATAGCCAGATGCTGTCCGCTTCCGGCGGGACCGGCTCTTACACCTGGAGTATCAGCAGCGGAGCGCTGCCGGCCGGCTTGAGCCTCGCATCGAACGGCTCTCTCGGCGGAACTCCCGCCACGGCCGGTTCGTTTTCCTTCACCGCGCAGGTGTCGGACGGCGTAAGCACCGCAAGCCAGGGCTACTCGCTTTCGATCACCTCGCCGATCACGATCACGTCCACAACGGTCACGAATGGCGTGACCGGCACCCCATACTCCGCGAGCCTGGCCGCGAAGGGTGGCAACGGTGGACCTTACTCGTGGAGCGTCGCGTCCGGCTCGCTCCCCGCGGGAATCGGGCTCGGCGCGAACGGCTTGCTCAACGGCAATCCCAGCGCGGCGGGAACGTTCACGTTCACCGTGCAGGCGTCGGACGGCGTCTCGCCGCCCGGCAGCGGTTCGATTTCCATCACCATCTTCAGTCAGCTTTCCATCATCACCAAGTCGCTTCCCAACGGCACCGCCGGCAAAGCCTACGGACCGGAGTCTATCGGGGCGACGGGCGGCTCCGGCACATTCGTATGGACCGCTTCGGGGCTGCCTCCCGGTCTCGGACTTTCCTCGTCCGGCTCATTGAGCGGCACGCCCACCGACGCCGGCGATGCGCTTGTATCGTTCACCGTCACGGACGGAAAAACCGGGCAGACGCTGACCGCGAAGATCCCGCTCAGCATTGTGCCGGCAACCCCGACACTCAAGGTCAGTCCCTCGAACCTCACGGCTGGCGCCGGCGCCGGCGGTTCCATCAGCGGAGCGTTCACGGCCTCCGGCGGAACCCCGCCCTACAAGTTCTCGGCTTCCGGCCTGCCCGCCGGCATAGGCCTGAGTGAAAGCGGCGATCTCAGCGGCTCCAGTTCAGCCCCCGGCACGTATTCCGCGACAGTGACCGTGACTGACTCGGCGCAGGCCCCTGCCACCGCCACAGCCCAGCTCACCATCAACATCTTCGGCATCACATCCGACTCGCTGAACGCCGGCGCGGCGACCGTTTTCTATACGTCCACTTTCAACGCGGCGGGTGGCACGCCGCCGTTCGTATTCTCGGCAAGCGGTCTGCCTGACGGACTCTCGCTCAGCGGCAATGGCGCGCTCACCGGCACAGTAGCCGATCCGGGAACCATCAGCTTCACGATCCAGGCGGCGGACAGCGCTGGCCTCACTTCGAGCCGCGCGTTCACGCTCACCATGGGCAAAGCCCCGGTCTCCGCGAAATCGCTGTCGCTGCCCGATGGAATCGTCGGCTCGCCCTACTCCGGCTCGCTCAAGGCATCCGGCGGGACGGCGCCCTACTCGTGGTCGCTGATCAGCGGTGCGCTGCCGGCGGGTCTCTCGCTCTCCTCCTCGGGCGAGGTCTCCGGTATCCCGACCGCGCCCGGCACGGCAACGATCGGGGTGCAGGTCACCGATTCGACCGGCGGTGTCGCATCCGGGGGCGTCTCGATCGCGATCGCGCCCGCTCCGGTCACGGTCTCGACGGGCGCTTTGCCATCGGGCGTCGTCAACTTCTATTACGGGCCTCAGATTATCGACATCAGCGGCGGCCTCGCGCCCTACACGTTCGCGCTGTCCGGCAGTTTGCCGGCCGGCCTCAGCCTCACCGGCAATGTCATCAGCGGAACGCCGTCGGACGCGGGCACGTTCGCATTCACGCTCAATGTCACCGATTCCGCCGGTCATCAGGCAGCGGCGCCATCTTCCATCACGATCCGGCCGCCGGCGTCCGATCTGCTGCTGCTCTCGGGCAGCGCGTCGTTCTCGCTGGCGCAGGGCGCGACCGTTTTGCCGGCAGCCCAATCGGTGGGCGTGCAATCCACCGTCGTTTCGGATTCGATCGACTACAGCGTGTCGGTGAGCTCCGGCGCCAATTGGCTCACCGTTACCGGCAGCGGCACGACACCGGGCGCGGTCAGCATCGCACTCAACAGCGCGGCGCTGTCGCTTCCGGCCGGATCGAATTCCGCGACCGTGACCGTCAACTGCACATCGTCCACCTGCCAGGGGAAGAGTCAGGCGATCGCGGTTTCGCTCAACATCGCTTCGCCACCGCCGCAGCTCGGCGTCGGCGATAGTCTTCTCTCGTTCACCTCCGCGTCGACTCTTTCGCAGCCGATTCAGATCCAGAACACCGGTGGCGGCGTGCTGACCCTTTCGTCCGTAGCGTGCGGCGCTCCGTGGTGCTCGGTGGGTTCGTTCTCCCCGTCTCTGACCGGCGGCGCTTCCACGCAGGTCACGATTACCGTTTCTCCAACCGGCCTCAATGCGGGCTTCTATCGCACGAGCGTGAACATCACGTCGCAGGCCGGGAGCGCTTCGGTCCCTGTCACCTTCCTCGTGACGCAAAATCCGATCATGACGCTCGCGCCCTCCGGAACGCAGTTCGACATGGAGGCAGGGGGAAAGCCCGGAAACAGCAGCGGATCGTTCCAGGTCGCGGCCGCCGGGGGCACGGTCAACTGGTCGGCTGCCGCGCAGGGAGACGCCCCGTGGCTGACGCTCGGAACCGCGGCCGGCTCGTCGTCGACCGGGGTACCGGGTTCGATCAGCTATTCGATCAACAGCGGCGCCGCGAGCCTCACGCCCGGCGCTTATTACGCGACGATCGAAGTGACTTCTTCCGATGCGGCGAATTCGCCGCAGGACTACCAGATTGTTCTGAACGTCGCACCCGCCACCGCGCCCCCGCATCTGACGCCGAGCCCGAGCGGTCTCACCTTCGACAGCAGCACGACGTCGCAGGTCGTGACGGTTTACTCTACCTCTTCGACGCCCACCGCGTACCAGGCCTCCGCATCGACGGCAAACGGCGGCGCCTGGCTCAGTGTGACGCCGACAGGAAGCGCCTCCAGCAGCGTGCCTGGAACATCGACCGTAACAATCAAGACCACCGGCCTGGCCGCCGGGGTGTATTCCGGGAGCGTGAGCTTCGCGGGGGGCAGCAGCGGTATCAGTACCGTGAACGTGTCGCTGCTGATCCCGGCGGGCGCTCCGGTTTCGCTGGCCGCGCCCGCCGGCGGCCTCGCGCCGCGCGATTCGTGCACGGCGGCGAAGGTCGTGGCTACGCAAACCGGACTGGTGAACAGCTTCTCCACGCCCGCGTCCTGGCCGACGCCGCTCTCCATCCAGCTTTCCGATGACTGCGGCGAAGCCATCAGCAGGGGGCAGGTGGTGGCCACATTCTCGAACGGCGATGCGCCGCTGGCGTTCACGCTCACCGATTCGGCGAAGGGAATTTACTCCGCAACCTGGACGCCCCGCCGCTCGACGTCGCGCGTTCTCATCAATGCCCGCGGCACCAGCTCCGGACTCACGCCCGCTATCACACAACTCGCGGGCGCCGTGGTTCCGAACTCCGCGCCGGCCATCGATCCGAACGGCGTGGTTCATCCGTACGATCCACTGATCGGCGGCTCGCTCTCGCCCGGAACCATTGTCGCGGTCTACGGCTCGAATCTCGGCTCGCAGATCGCGCAGCCTGCGAACATCCCGCTGCCGACGAAACTGAACGGGACCAGCGTGCTGATTGGCGGTATTCAGTCGCCGCTGTTCTACGTCAGCCCGAGCCAGATCAACGTGCAGATTCCGTTCGAGCTGAGCGACTCCGAACAATACCAGGTGATCGTCAACGCGAATGGCGCGCTGACGCCGCCGCAGCCGATTCAGCTCACGCAGGCGAATCCGGGGCTCGATACCTTCCCCGATGGCTCGCTCGTCGCGGTGCATGCCTCCGATGGCACGCTGATTTCGGCCACCTCGCCCGCGCAGCGCGGCGAATACGTGGTGCTGTTCCTGCTCGGTCTCGGCGCCACCGACAATCCGGTGGCGACGGGCGACAGCTCTTCGGGAACCGTGCTTTCGCGCGTGACTGTACAGCCCACTATCACGATGAACAGCAATCCGGTACCGATTTCCTTCGCGGGACTGACTCCCGGATTCGTGGGACTTTACCAGGTTAACCTGCAGATTCCGGACAACCAGGCCGGCGGAAATGTTGTGGTCGGCGTTTCGCAGGGCGACACGGCCGGTAACTCCGGAATCCTGCCGATCGCGTACTGACCGCCGGCAGGAATTCAGGGTCCGGGATATGCCAAACTGAGTGATTCGGCAGCCAGTATGGTAGGCACTACCATTTCGCACTATGAGGTCCTCGAAAAGCTGGGGGAAGGCGGAATGGGCATGGTCTATAAGGCCAAAGACATTCAGCTCGGCCGTTTTGTCGCGGTCAAGGTGCTGCTGCCGACGGGCGACAATTCCGGCCGGCGCGCGCGATTTCTGCAGGAAGCCCGCGCGGCTTCGTCGCTGAACCATCCGAACATCATCACGATTCACGACATTCTGACCGTGGACACGGGCGATTGCATCGTGATGGAATTCGTCCGCGGCCAGACGCTGGCGGACCTGATTGAAGCCAGCCGCATTCCGGTGGTGGATTCCCTGAAATATGCGATGCAGATAGCCGATGCGCTGAATGGGGCGCACGGCATCGGGATTGTCCACCGCGATCTGAAGCCCGCGAACGTGATGGTGACTCCGGAGGGTCTGGCGAAGGTGCTGGATTTCGGTCTGGCGAAGCTGGCGGGCAGCGAGTCGCCGGTGGATCTGGGAGAGAGCGACACCACGGTCTCGATCTCGGGTGGACTGGGGGTTGCGCCGAAGACGACGGAAGGGGCGATCATCGGCACCCTGTCCTATATGTCGCCGGAACAGGCGCAGGGCGGTAAGGTCGATCACCGCTCCGATATCTTTTCCTTCGGTTCGGTCTTCTATGAAATGCTGACGCAGCAGAAGGCGTTCCATGGCAGGACGGGCCTTGAAACGCTCACGACGATTCTGCGCGACGAGCCGCGCCCGTTCCCGAAGGATCTCGACGTTCCCGGCGAAGTGCGCGACGTCGTGATGCGCTGCCTGCGGAAGGATCCCGATCAGCGCTATCAATCGATGGGGGACGTGCAGGCCGCGCTCGAGCAGTTTTACTTCGCCAGCCGGTCGGGGATCATGCAGGCGCAATCCGGCATCTGGAAGCGGCCGGCGGCGCGGGCGATCCCGACGATCGCAGTGCTGCCGTTCCTCAATCTCAGCTCGGACAAAGAAAACGAATACTTCAGCGATGGACTGGCCGAGGAAATCATCAACGCGCTGACGCGGCTCCCGAGTCTGCGAGTGACGGCGCGTACGTCGGCGTTCACGTTCAAAGGCGCACAGGCGGATGTGCGAAGCATCGGTAAGACGCTGAATGTTGCGAGCGTGCTCGAAGGCAGCGTGCGCAAGGCAGGGAACCGCGTACGCATCAGTGTTCAGCTCATCGGGGTGGACGAAGGCAACAATATGTGGTCCGAGCGCTTTGACCGCGAGATGACCGATGTCTTCGAAATTCAGGATGAGATTTCGCACGCAATTGTAGAAAATCTCAAGGTGAGGCTCGCGGGCGAATCGACGGACAACGCCGCCGCGGCCGCGGCTCCCATCGTGAAGCGCTACACGGACAATCTCGAAGCGTACGACCTCTATCTGCGGGGCCGTTACGAGCTTTATAAGATGACGCGCGAGGGTCTGGACGCGAGCAAGTGGCTGTTCGAGGAAGCGATCCGGCTCGATCCGAAATACGCGGCGGCGCATGACGGGCTGGCTTACTGCTGGTATTCGGAGGGTTTTCTCGGTTTCGTGGCACCGAAAGAAGCGATGCCGAAGGCAAAAGCCGCGGTGCGGCGCGCCATTGAACTCGACGATAGTCTGGCGGAAGCGCATGGCACGCTGGGGGTGATTCTGGCGCTGTATGACTGGGACTGGACGGGCGCGGAGCGCGAGATGATGCGGTCGATCGAGCTGAACAATGCTTCGCCCGGCGCGCGGGACGTGTATGCGTTCTACTATCTGCGGCCGGTGGGCCGGATTGCCGAAGCGATCACGGAAGTGCAGAATGCGCTGGCGCTCGATCCGCTCTCGATTCTGTTCCGCGTGCATCTCGGATTCCTGTATTACGTGGAAAGAAGTTACGATCATTCGATTGCTCAGTTCCGCAAGGTAGTCGATATGAATCCTGGTTACTATCTCGCGCATGCGATGATGGCGTTCGCTTATATTCAGCGCGGGCAGTTCGATGACGCGCGGGCCTGCTATACGCGGGCGCGCGAGGCCGACGTCAGCAGTAAGTTTGTCGATTCGATCGAGGCGATGGCGCTGGCGGCTTCCGGGCAGAACGCACAGGCGCGCGTGATGCTGGCCGCGATTTCGCAGCGGTCATCGCAGGAGTATATTTCGCCGGTCAGTATTGCTTACGTGCATACGGCGCTGGGCGATTTCGATGCGGCGTTTGCGCATCTCGACCGGGCGGTGCAGGATCGGGACCCCAATATTCTGGGGCTGAAGTCGAATCCGATTTTCGATCCGATTCGGGGCGATGCGCGGTATCACGCGCTGCTGGCGAAGATGCAGCTGGAGTAGAGGTGTGACCGGGCCGGGGGCCCGGTGAGGACCGGGGGGGCCGCCCCCCAAAGGGATCCACTGGTGTTTGTCAGTGGATCGCCAGAGGGGTTGTGCGGACAAGGGGGGCTCCTGTTTCTCGCATGACGGACACTTCAACCTGATAGCTTCCCGCGGGCAGATTCGGGAGTGAGGTCAGGACCGGGATTACTGGATTGCCAGGGTGCTCGAAGCTGCCGACGGACTTGATGCCTGCATCGTACTTCTGCCGATTGGTGGCCGCGTCGAGAACGCGGACGCGGACGCCGACGAGGACCGGGGTCTTTGACGCTGCCAGGCGCGGCTCGTATGCTTCGAAGTAGAGAAACGCCGGCTCGCCCGGCCTGAACTGGTCATTTCCCGCGGGAATGACTTCCATATTTTTTGCCACCAGCGGACGATCGCCTTCGAGGAGCGAGGAATCGAGATCACCGGCAAGATCGGCGGCCGGTTTCGTTTCGCGGCTCAGGGCGAGGCCGCTCGCGCCGAGTGTCTGGCCGTTCCACGGATCGATTATCAGCGGCAGATCAATCTTGCCGAAGCTTTCTCCACCGGAGGTGAACGCGAGACGGAAGCTGTACTGGCCGGGGCCGATTTTGAACTGATTTACGTAGTGATAAGGCGTCCTGAGAAATTCATTCGCCTCTTTCTGGTTGTCGAATTCGAGTTTTACGGTGTCGCTGAAATGGGCGGCGACTGAGCCATCGGCTTTTGTCGCGACGCCTGCCAGATCGAACTCGCCGTGCAGCTTTCCTTTTTCCTTCTGAAACTTTGTGGCGGAAGGAAGGAAATCCATTACGAGCTTGACTTCGGCAATGCCGGGCCGGGCGTAGAACCAGGGCAACTGCATACTCGCGCTGATATTGCCGGCGCCCGCCGCTGCTTTTGCTTCCAGTTCCTGACCGGCGGGTTTGCCGGACAGAGGATCGACCGGCTTCGCGGTGCAGTAGCTCTTTCGGGAGCGAAGCTCAACGTCGCCGCGATCGACCTTCAGGTTGAGCGCATGGCAACTGTTCTCGGGCGAATCGACCGACGGCGTGTAGGAAATCAGATAGTACTGATCCTGCTCCATTGCCACTTTACCGAGAGACGCAGCCAGATCATTGGTGGTGGAGAAGAGGATTCCGCCGGTGCCTTCCGCGAGCGTGCTGAGCAGATTCTGATCGTTGTTGGTTTGCGTCAACTGCCGGACGTCAGCCTGAGAGAGCCGTGAATTGTTGGTTCGGACCATGAGCTGGTCCGCATTCCCGCCTGTATTGCCACTGACGGCGTAAATGGCGACGTTGGCCTTATTACAGGCAGCGATGGCAGACTTCACAAAATTCGCGATTTCGGGCGTGAAGGGCGCTCCGCCCGAGAACACGACCAGTGCCTTACGGCCCCTGATCACCGCCAGGGAATTCGCCAGGCCTTCCACGGCGGCGAGGAAATTCCGGTAGGGCGAGGTATCGACGTCCATCCCCAGCGTGGAGGTATTGGTGTTGCGGGCGCCATCGCGAAACAAGCCGGCGTTGCTGACGGCGGTGCTCTGGACAACGCTGAGAGCTTTGCGGAGGCGATCCGAATCGGCGGTGAAATTCTGGGTGATCTGGAGGTCTCTTCCGTAATTGATGACGGCCATGTATCGATCGGGACTGCTGAAGCTATCGATGAAATGCGTGGCTTCCTGCCGCATCGCTACCTGGCTCGTCTGGCCGGCGGTGGCGGTATCGAAGAGCATGGCGATGTAGTGTTTGCTGGAGCGCTCGGGCGAGACGCCGGCGCTTTCGAGCGAAAACGCGCCGATCTTCTGCTCCTTACCGTCTTCCCAGAGGCGAAAATCTTTTTGAGTCAGATCGCGGACGAACTCGCCTTTCTTATTGACCGCGACAGCATCGACCAGGACGACTTGGGTTTCGGTGCGGATGAGAGTTTCTTCCTGCGCGGAGAGGAGAAGGATGCCGGCGGCGGCAAGAGATAAGAAACGGGTCTTCATGGGATATCCACTACGCTGCTTTGCGCGGAGATCGACTGGCCTTCGGCGTCGCGGATCACCATCCGGACGGTGTAACGGCCGGGATGGACGGCGAAAGTGTGCTCAACGGAAATGCCGGAATTCAGGCGCGTCTGGAGAGTGCGATCGAGAAAGCGCATCTGCAGGATTTTCTGCTGACCGCTGATGTAATTGCCGTCACTGTCAAAAATGCCTGTGACGACGGTGACATCGTTGGTGTTGCGGTCATTCACCTTCTTAAACGTCAGCTTCTTCGCGTCGATTTTGGTAACCGCGGAGAGCGTGACATCGCCGTTATCGCCCTTGAAGTACTGGGTCTGGAGAACGGCGGGGACGTTGTGGATTTCATCGCGCGAGAAGAAGGCGTCTTCGATCTGCTGTCTGGCTTTGGCTTCGGGACTGGCGGCGGAGGTCGCGGCGTAGTAACCCTTGCGTACCTGGAGTTCATAGCCTTTCTTATTTTTCAGGGTGACTTTGAGGGTGTGGAATTTGCCATCGAGCTTCAGATCCTGAGGCGAAAAACCGAGAACATAAATGTACTGGGGCGCCGCCGCCACGCGCGCCATGCCTTCGTCGAAGTTGTTCGTGCCGTGATAGAAAGCACCGCCGGTGCCCTGGGCGAGATCGGCGATCACGTCGGTTACGGTGAGCGATTCGGCCGTCTGGAACGGAGTTTTCTCCTGGAGTGTGGCCGCATTCTCGACGTGCTCGCTTGCGCCGCCGCCCGGCGTCATTGTATAGAGCCCGCGTGCATCGAGTCCGCCGATGACGACACTGGCTTTGATGGCGCGTTCGATGAGTTCCATCTGTTCCTGGTGGCGGTTATCCAGTACGAGGAAGCCGGGGGAGATGAGGACGATGTTTCGCTTGCCGGGCATTGACGTCATGCGGCCTATAACGGCGCGCGTGGCGCTGATGGCCGACTCCGTATCGCGGTCACCGAATTCCACGGCTACGCGCGCGGATGTTTTGGCCGCATCGACGGCTTTGCAGAAATCGCTCGACGGGTGAGGACCTTCGCACTGGCGGACGGATTCGTTCAGCGATGGATCGGACTCTTTGGCGGGATCGATCGGGAGGTTAAGGCAGTGGAGCGCGTCGACGGTTGCGAGGCGCAGGGCGTTAACGTCGTCCTTGTTATAGATCAAATCGCCCATGTAGTAGTTCACTGCCGGGCAGGAGCTCTGCTCCGCCGATTTGGCAGCCCCGGAATAGCCCGCCGAGATGGCATTTACGGCGGCGTGGAGTTTATCGCGGTCGGCGGTGAACTCCTGATTCTGACGGCCGGAGGTTGTATAGACCGCGACGCGAAGATTGGGGGCCTGCCCGGAATCGATCTGCCGCAAAGCGGCATTGCGGTTACTCACCAGATCCTGCAGGGTGAGATGGAGATCGTCGAACAGATAAGCAATGAAATGGTCCGGTGTGCCATCGACTGATTGACGAGCGGGCGGGGCAGGGGAGGGTGCGTTAGTGGGAGGGGCAGGCGCAGATGGACGCGCAGTTTCTTCCTCACCCAGCTTTTCATTTTCCTCACCCAGCTTTTCAAGCGTGAACCGGGAGATGGATTGCAGCTTTCCGTTGTCGAAAAGCTGAAAATCGTCGACGGCGAGATTGCCGATCGTCTGGCCGTTTCTGTCGCGGACTACTACAGGGACAGGAATGAGGTTGCTGGTGGAACGAAAGAGAACCGGGGTGTCCTGCGAGGTGATTTCCGGGGTCTGGGAGGGAAACGCAAAAACGAACCCAAACATCAGAACGCAAAAACGAACCCATTTTCGGGTTAAGGCACGTGGATAGAGGGAGATGGAAGGCAACCGGGAGGCGGTTGCAGGTGGAGCACTGTCGTTCATCCTCGTCTGAAACCATAGCACGAGGCGGGCGCGCCGTTGCGGACGATAATGGCTAAATCATTCAGACAAAAGTAAATATTTGTAGCGATTTCGTTGAACAGACGGGATGGGGTTCTCACTGGTACCGGGCGTGCTCGTTTGAAGGGGCGGAGGAGCAGCACGGTGAATTTTCACGAGACCGAACCAGAGCTTTTTGGCGTCACGACCGGATCGCGGCATTATTGCGATATCGCCAGGCAGCTTCTGGATGCGTTCGGGGAGACGGTTCAGGAATTGATGAAACTGCATGAGCAGCAGTTCCGATGCGTACTGGCGGGGGATACTTCGGCCAATCGCTTCGACATCCTGATCCACGAGGCTAACGAGCGCAAACAGCAGGCGAAATACACCTACATGGCGCACCTCGATATTCACGGCTGCGCGTCGACGCCCTTATGAAACTGACTAATGCAGAACGTGAGAAGCTGACCGACAGCATGCTGAAGATTCAATCCGCGCGTGCGACGCTCGGGCAGCTGGATGACGACAAAGTGCCGGATTCTGAGGAGATCCACCGGTGCCTGGAAGATGCCGATGAGAGTTTGAAGTCGGCGTTGGGATATAAGAGGCCGATGCCGTAGTGCGGATGTCAATTGCCAGTCGGAGCTTTTTCGATTTGGTCGATGACGATGACTTCCATGGGTTCCTTCCGGGCTTCCAGCTTCAGGCCTAACTGCTCTTCGATGGCCGTATACAAGGACGCCGCGGAACTGGCGTCGTTGAGGGTGGGGTCGGGCGCCCAATCGAGCTGGAATCCGTAGCTTCCGGGGAGATCTGTTTTGTCCACGACGGGGCGGTCTGCCAAGCGTGACAGTTTATCGGTCAGGCCGGCCATGGTTGCGGATTCACTTTCGATGTGACCTGGACGGATACGAAAACCGGGTCTGCCTCCGGCTTTTGCCGGCTGGGCTTTCAGGCCGGATTTCGCCACTGTGAGGGCATACGCCGGCAGGTCTCGTGTTTCGCGATGAAATGTCATCCCGAATCGCGCTTTGAGCAATGCCTGCAGCATCGCCGGCATCTGAGCTGGTGATGTGCCCGCGGGAATTTTGGCGCTAATGTCGTAGCACTCGGTTGTTACCCAGGCTGGGCCTGTGAGCAGCGAATCGATGCGATCCTCGCCGATCCGGAACGCTGCCCCGGCGATTCTTTGAAGAGGCACGTTGGCGATGGTTAACTGCGATCCGGAAAGCCGCATGCCCGCGGGCGAGGTTCCGCATTGATTCGCCTTCGCTGAAGCGGCCTCGAATTCGACGGTTTGCGATGTAGCGACGCCGGCCAGGCACAGCATGAGCAGCGGAGTAAAAATACGGATGCGCATTAGAAATCCCTCTTTTCGATGACTTTTATCGATGTCCAGATCAGCGCCGCGGCGACGGCCAGAAAAGCGGCCGCTTGGCCCCATGGCCACGGTCCGGTGAGCATGTTGGAACGGTCGAGCCAAGCCCGCGCACCCATGAACTCGGATGGGTTCACGGCGGCCCAGGACTTCGGCGCGTTCACGCACAGAAACGCCACCCCGAGGCTGACGATCGGCGCCGTATAGGTACCTTCGATGAGCGATGATGCCAGCAGTGAGACGCCTGCAAAGACTGCGCCGCCGCTGGCCGTCACCATCGCATAGAACACCGCCAGATTGCCGGGACGCATGGGCCCCGTCAGGACGACGGTGATGCAGATCGCGGCCCACGGCACAGCGAGCAGTACGATCCCTTCAAGCAGACCCATTCCAATCTGCGCACTCATCAGCCGCCCCCGGCTTACCGGCAGACCGAGCGTAAACAGCGCCGGACCGTTCGATTTTTCCTGGAGCAGCCCGCCCATCAGCAGCAGCGTGGTGGCCAGGACGAACATCGGGTTCAGTAAATCGTGAGCCTCGCGAAGAACGAAATAGTAGTAGGATGCGCCTGTCCAGGCAGGCATCATATGACTCAAGTTGTAAGTGCGCCAGGCGCCGAGGGCCGTCATGCCGGCCAGCGCGATCAGGAATCGCGTGCGCGTTTCGAGCCAGGCCTTGTACCAAAGCATCATCCGTTCACTCCTCGATTGTTCGCAGAAAGAGCTCGCGCAGATTCAGCGGGGCCACCTCAATCGCATTGGCGCCGGCCTCGCGCGCCCGTTCCACAACACCATCCGTGTTTTCGCTCACGACGACACTCACCTGCTGGCCGCGCGTACGAATCTTTTCCACGCCACGCATCTGAAAGTCTTCCGGCTTTGGCGCCCATGGCATTACGATGTCCACGCGGCGCCAGGACTGGCGCAGCTCATCCACGGCCGCATCCATCACGAGCGTTCCGCGATGAATGACGCAGATCTGGTCCGAGATTCTTTCGACTTCCTCAATCTGATGGGAGGAAAAGAAGACGGTCGTTCCTTCCGCGCATTCCGACGTCAGCGTTTCGAGAAGCTGCTCCGTGCCGCGCGGATCGAGGCCTTCGCTCGGCTCATCGAGAATCAGCAGTTTTGGACGGCGCGCAATCGCGAGGATCAGGGCGAGTTTCGTTCGCATACCCTTCGAGAGATGGCGCACTTTGCGACCGGGCGGCAGTTCGTACTTTCTCAGCAGCGTTTCGGCCAGATCATCGCGCCACGCCGGAAAGAAGCCGCGTGTGAAGTGAAGCATCTGGGCCACGGTCATGTATGGGTAGAGCCGCTTGTCTTCGCTGACAAAGGCGACATCCTTTCGCAATGCCACGTTCTCGTCAGGGTCTTCGAGGCGGTATCCGAGTATGTGTCCGCCGCCCTCGCTCGGCCGGATCATGCCGAGGAGCATCCGAATGGTTGTGCTCTTGCCGGCGCCGTTTAGTCCGAGGAACGCGGTGATGCGGCCGGGCTGCACGTTGAGGTTCAGATTTCGGACCGCATAGGTCTCGCCGTAGCGCTTGCTCAGGTCGCGGGTCTCGATCATGGACCGCGTCATCGCCCGGTCCTGGCAGGGCGCGCGGAAAGCAGTCCTGCTTCGAACATGCGGCGGATCTCGTCGTCGAGCAGTCCTTCCTCGCGAAGATCTCCGATCACCTCATCGATTCGCTCCCGCGCCGCGCGGACGCGATCGCCGAGACGGCGGGCCCGGCGGCTAAGGCAGACAAATGCGCCTGCTCCTTGCTGCATCTGGATGACGCCTTCGCGCTCCAGCTCGGTGTAGGCCTTGACTACGGTGCCAGGACTGACGACGAGCTCTTCCGCGAGGGTCCGGATGCTCGGCAACTGGTCGCCATCACGCACGGCGCCGCTCTCGATCGCATGGCGGATCTGCTGCATGAGCTGCAGGTAACGCGGCTGCCCGGCGGAGTCAGTTAGTCTGATCAGCACGTTTTATACTGTATCGGTGTTATGACACAGTGTCAAGAACAATATGCTCTGAAAGTCTACCTGTGCCCGAATGTATCAGCGGACCTCGAAGGCGGCGGTGCGAATGATGGGCTGGCCGCCAGGGCGGAGGGCGGTGAGTTCGAGGGTGTATTTTCCGGGAGCAAGTCCGGCGATCGGTACCGGGGTGACGATGGGGATGACCGGGTTGCCGGGGTGCATGAAGTGGGCGAGAACCTGAACGCCGGTATCTGCCTTCTGATTTCCGTTTTGATCGAGAACCCGAATGCGCACGCCGACCTGAGGGAGCGCATCCGGCTTCGCGGAGATGAGCAGCGGCTCATAGGCTTCGAAGTAGACGATGGCGGCGCCGCCGGGATGGAAAACGGAGTCGCCGGCGGGAACCACCTCGGTGTTGTTCGCGACCAGCGGGCGTGCGCCTTCGAGAAGCGACGGGTCGAGACTGTCTGTGAGATCCTGCGCGCGGCGCGCGGTATTGCTCAGGGCCGGCGCGCTGAGATCGAGGGACTTCCCATCCCACGGGGCGATCTGGAGCGGTGATTCGAGTTTTCCGAACGCGCCGCTGTCCGACGAAAAGGACATTGTGAAGCGATAGTTGCCCGGCGCCATGGGGAACTGGTTCTCGTAGTGGTACGGCGTTTTGAGGAACGCTTCCACTTGCTGCTGCGTGTCGAAATTGAGCTCGACACTGTCATTGACGCGAGCGGCGACAGAGTTATCCGGCAGCAAGGCAGCGCCGGCGAAGGTGAGCTGGGCGTGCAGCTTTTCCTTTTCCTTTTTGAATTTGATGGAGGCCGGATCGATATCCATGGCGAGATGGACGCGCGCAATTCCCGGCGACGAATAGAACCATGGAAGCCGCATCTTCGCGGCGATAGCGGGCGCGCCGGCGCGGCCTTCGACATTCGCTTCCTGTGCTTTCACGCCGGAGAGCGCAGATGGCGTGGTGGTGCAGTACGCTTTGCGGGCGCGGACATCGATATCGCTCTGATCGACTTTGACGCGAAGAGTATGGCAAGAGCCTTCGGGCGAGTCGACGGAGGGAGCGTAGGTCAGGAGGTAATACCAGTCCTGCTCCTGCGCAACGCGGCCGAGAGACTCCGCGAGATCGTCATTCATGATGAAGGCGAGGCCGCCTGTATTTTCTGAAAACGGAGGGAGCACGCTCGTCGGGCCGCTCAACAGAGTGGGAGCGTTGACTGGAGCTTCCGGATAGGGGCGGCGACTCGCAGTGCCGGGGGCGCACACGCCGCCGCAGGAGCTATCCACGGGCGACTGAACGTTGGGAGCAACGGTGTAAACAGCGACGTTGGCCTTGTTGAAGGCGGCGATGGTGGCGTTCACGTCCGCCTCCAGATCCGGGTTTGGCGGCGCGGAGGCTGTGAACAATATGACTGCTTTGCGACCGCGAACATTCGGGAGGGATGCCGCGAGAGTATTGAGACCCTCCAGCATCGCGCGATACGACGGTGTGTCCTGGGAAGGATTCGCGATTGAGGTGCGGCCAGGGATCAGGTTGAGGGCGGTCTTCAGCTTGTCGGGATCGGTGGTGAAATTCTGGAGTACGCGGGTGCCGGCGTAGTCATGATTGACAACGGCCATGTAGCGATCCGGCGTGGCAAAACCCTGGAGAAAACGCAGGGCCTGCTGGTGCGCGGCGAGTTCCTGGTTGCGGGGAAACCCGGATGTATCGAAGACGAAGACAATATAGTGTTTGCCGGGACGGTCGGCAGAGACGCTGGCGCTTTCGAGGGAGAATCCGGAAATCTTCTGCTCTTTGCCGTCTTCCCATATCCGGAAGTCTTTGGCGCTGAGACCCTGCGCGAATTTGCCCTTTTTTGTGGCCACGGCGTCGACGAGAACGGTGCGGGATTCCGTGCGGATGAGGGGGCCGGCGTTCTGCGCGTGAAGCGATGCGGCAATAAGGAGGGCGGCAATGGCAGTGTGTTTCATGGAATCTCGACGAGCGCGCTTTGAGATGTGAGCAAGCCGGCTTCGGAATCACGCGCCACCATGCGGACGATGTATTTTCCTGAGTGCACAGCGAAGGTACTTTTCACTCCGAGACCGGACGCGAGGCGCGTCTGAATGGTTGAATCGCGCAACCGCAGCTCGACGATTTTCTGAATGCCGCTCATGAAATTGCCGTCGCCATCGAAAAGGCCGGTGACGATTGTGACGTTATTGAGACTACGGTCATTCTCGCGGCGGAAGGAGAGTCTCCGGACGTCGAGTTTTGCAACGGCGGAGATAGTGGCATCACCGCCCGGGGATTTAAAGAACTGCGTCTCGAGCGCGGCGGGCAGATCGTGGACTTCATCGCGCGAGAAGAAGGCTTCTTCGAACTCCTGACGGGCGCGTTCGGCGGGATCGGTTGCGGTCCGCGGGGCGAAGTAACTCTTGCGGAACCGGAGATTTATGCCGTGGCCGGATTGGAGCGTGACCTTCAGGTGATGAAGTTTGCCGTCGGTTTTGAGATCGAGGGGGGAAAAACCGAGAACGTACATGACCTCCGGCGCGGCACCGGTGCGGGCGACGCCTTCGTTCATGTCGTTCGAGCCCTGATAGAAGACTCCTCCGGTGCCATCCGCGAGCGATGCCATTACATCGGAGCGAGTGAAGGCTGCCATCCGGCTGAATTGCAGTTTTTCGCGGATCGTGTCGGCGTTGTGGATTTGTTCGGCGGCCTGAGCTGTGCCGGCAGTGAAGACGCCGCGTGAGTCCAGTCCGTTGATCACCACGTTCTGTCGGATGGCCTGCTCGATCAGGGCGGTCTGACGGTCGTGGAAATCGTTCCCGACCAGGAAGCCCGGCGAAATGATCACGGCGATCCGCTGACCCGGCATCGACGCCAGCCGCGCAACGAGATTTTGAATCGCATCGAGCGAGTTCTGCGTTTCCAGATCGCCCCGCTGAACGACCTCCCGCGCCCGGCGAGCGATAAGACTACCGAGATCGAGAGGGCCAGAGGCCTCGGCGACAGAAGCGGAAGGGGCGGCCGGGCTATCGGAATTCTGGCAGTGCTGCGCGTCCGTAGATGCAACGCTACGCGCCTGAGGATCGTTCCAGTTCAGGATGCGATCGGCCTGGTAGTAACTCATGGGAGGACAGAGGAGGTCTTCGAGCGTAGCGGTTGCGGATGCCGTTCCGATATTGAGCGCGGACAGCGCCGCATGCAGCTTCGTTTTGTCGGACGTGAAGTCCTGCATGGGTGTGCCGGAGGTGCTGTAGATGGCGATTCGCTCCAGCGGATCATTGGCGGCATCGATGCGACGGGCAACGGCGTCGCGCGTGTACGCGAGATCGGATAACTGCATGTGGATGTCGTCGAAGAAATAGGCGACGAAGCGGGTGGGAATGCCGTTGGGAGCGGGCCGGGCGGCGGATGGCGCGGTTTTGTTGGGCGATGGGGCGGTGGGCGGGGATTGTTTCGTCAGGCGCTCGATGGAGAATTTCGAGATCATCTGAGGTTTGCCGTTGTCGGTGAGTTGGAAATCGTCGATGGTGAGGTTATCGACCGGCTGGCCTCTTGAATCGCGGACGATGACGGGGACGGGGATGAGATTGACGCCGGAACGGAAGGTGACGGGGGATTCTTTCGTAGTAATTTCCGCGGTTTGGGGGAAGGCGGAAATCCCTGCGATGAGGAAGGAAATCAGCCGGAAATGAGAGCGGATTCCGATGACTTTATTTTATCGGCTTTGCGTTGACGGATGCGGCCGGGGCGGAAAGAGGTAAGGCGAAATCCGCAGGGAGGTTACTTCTCGTATGTGATGGTGGCGCTGGCGTCGAATTTACGGTAGTTCTCGAAGACTGTTTCGTTTTTATAGCAGATAACGTCGCGGCGGGTGCAGGTGATTGTTTGCGTGTGAACCGGGAGCATGTAGTTTGTATCGCCGATCGGGACGAGCGAATAGTCGGTGGACGATTCGATCAGTTGCAGCGGGAAGCGGCGCGGGACGCTTTGGGCGGATTTTTCGATGCGGAGAACTTTTCCGGTTTCGCGGTCGATCCAGATGGAGCCGGAATAGCGCGGGGCGATGCGGACCCGTTCATAAGAAGTTGGACTGTCACCGATCATGTCCCAGCCGGAGTGTTTCTGATCAATCTCGAAATGGTAGCGCCAGGCGGGACGAGCCTGCGCGGTATCGAACTCGCGGTCTTTGAAAACGGCGCGGTGTGCCGGATTGAGGACTTCGTCGAGCAGTGTGGAGAATTCGCCGTTCGACCAGATGCCTTCGCGCGGCAGCTCTTTGGAAGGTTTGCCGTTGATCCGGATATCGGAATAGACTTCGCGATTCGCCTGGCTGGCTACTTCGGCGGCGACGGAATCAGTCTGCTGCCAGTTGAAGACGCCGGCGAGTGAGACGAGTTTGCCCGCGGGTTTTGCCTTGTAGCGCACCGTGGCGCGACTTACGAGATAGTTGGGAATCGATTGCGAATAATGCACAGCGCCGGCGCGTGCGGTCTCGATGATGGGGTCGGACTGTTGTGCGATGGCTGAGAGGGCAAACAGGAGTGTCGTGATGACGGCCCGCATGGGTTAGTGCTTCTTCTTTACCTTACTGCCTTCGGGCCCGGGGGTGCGCGGCGGGTGGACGCGCGGCAGGTCGGGATCGGGCGGCGGGAGTTCGGCGGCGGGCGCGAAGTGCCAGTCTTCCGGATTGCTCGGCGGCTTAAATTCTTCCGTGCTGAAAATGCGCGGCTGCTCACCGGGGCCGGCGATTTCCAGCATCAACGCGACCGTAGTGGCCGGGCCCTGGAAGTACGGGACTCGAATGCTGTGCAGGCCGCCCGCAAGGCGAATGCTGCCGAGGCGAACTTCGGTGGAATGTATACCATCGTTATCAGCCACCAGTTGTCCATCGACATATAACATCGCGCCGTCATCTGAAACCAAACGGAAACGATAGAGGCCGGGGTGTTCAATCCAGAAGTTACCGGAGTAATCAATAGCGAACCATTCGTACCGCTTTGTGACGCCGGGGAAGCCAAGCTGGAAATCCTGCGGGGGAACATTCAGCGAAGTTGTATAGATACTGCCCAGCGGCTTCAGTCGATCGATTGCATGAACGCTTTGCGCACTGGCGGGGAGATGATAGATATCGCCTTTCAGACCCGACGGTATAACAACAGTGGTACCGAAAATCGCGACTGGTTCATCCTGCTCGATCAGATTCTGCGCGATTAGACGGGAAGGTATCAGAGAAGTTACAGACAGAAGTAAGATCACGCAAAAACGCATGCCGGATCAGATTACGATTCAGTGTCCGGCAAGGTTGCAGAAAATCGTGCAATCTTTGCAGTTGCCGGTAAAAGCGACATGCTCTCCGAGCTGTCTCCGGTGTGGCGCCTGTTGAGTCTAAAAGGCTGGCCGATGGATTGCTTCTCAGTGCGCATGGCTGATAGTGTCCTCGCGAAGTGGTACGTCTCGGAGAATGTATGCGCGCTCTGCGATCCGGAAAGGCACCTCGCACACGTGGTGCGTCTGCGATCGCAATGGTTCGTGATTGACGCCACTCACTCGAGCGCCGAAAAAATGGGATGTCTGTTCATCGGCTCGTTCGCGCGGCGCCAGACCGCGATGCAGACAGCGGAGGCGGAAGTTCTGGGACATCCGGCGCCTGTCGCGATGCGTGGGAACGCGCGGGACATGAGCCGTGTGCGTGGACTGGCGGCGGCGCTGCTGCGCCAGACCCACCGTTCTTCACAAACCCGTTCGGCGGCATAGATTAAAATGCAACGGTGAACTTCCGATATTCGATCTTCGCCGCTGCTCTTCTGACACTCGCGGGATGCGGTTCGCATAACGGAAGAGTAAAGCCCGATCCCGATCATCCTGTTCTCACGATTGGCTCGCCGGCGCCCGACTTTTCACTGCCGGGCGTTGACGGCAAGACGCACACGCTCGGCGAATACGCCGGGGCGAAAGTGCTGGCGATTCTGTTCGACTGCAATCACTGCCCGCAATCCCATCTGTATGACGATAGAATTCGCAAGCTATATGCGGACTATCGTGACAAGGGCGTGCAGGTTGTGGTGGTGAGTCCGGATAATCCTTCGCATCTGCACTACGCCGATCTGGCGTACAGCGATATGACGGACTCGCTGATCGACATGAAAGAGCGGGCGGTGGATACGCACATCGAATATCCATTCCTCTACGATGGCGATTCGCAGTCGCTGACGGGGAAGCTGGGGGCGGTGGCGACGCCGCAGATTTTCGTTTTCGATCAGGCGCGCAAGCTGCGGTATGAAGGGCGGATTGACGATAACGAGCAGGAAGGCCAGGTAAAATCGCAGGATGCGCGCAATGCGATCGAGGCGCTGCTCGCGGGCAAGGAGCCCGCGGTCAGTACGACGCCGGTGACCGGGTGCGCGGTGGTGTGGAACGGCAAAGCCACGCCGGATCCGGATCTGGCGAAGGCAAATTCCGAGCCTGTGAGCGTGACGATGACGACGCCCGCCATTTTGCAGAAGCTTCGCGGCAACGGCACGGGCAAGCTGCTGCTGGTGAATTTCTGGGCGACATGGTGCGGTCCGTGTGTGGCGGAGTATCCGGAGCTGCAGAACACATTCCGGATGTATCGCGACCGGAACTTCGGGATGGTGACGGTTTCGGAAGACGTGCCGGAGGCGAAGCCGGACGTCATGACGTTCCTGAAGAAGAACCACGCGTCGACGGTCAATTATTTGTTCGCTTCGGACGATACTTCGTCGGTGCAGGATTCATTCGATAAGAACATGAGCGGAGCGGTGCCCTATACGCTGCTGCTGGGGGCGAACGGCGACGTGCTGTATCAGGAACAGGGCGAGATCAGCATGGCGCGCATGCGGCGGGCGATCCTCGCCAATCTGCCGGATGACAAGGATCATGCCGGGCAGCAGGCGTACTGGCAGGCGCGGCATCAGGCGGATCAGTAGCCGGTAAATTCGGTGACCGTCCGCCGCCATGGCAGGCGATCGCGATTGACATTTCAGGACGTGGAGTGCGTATATAGTAGTCGATGAATCCCTTCAAAACTTTTATCGTCATGACCGCGGCGGGTGCGTTGCTTCTGACGGGATCTCTGGGGTGGGCGCAGGCTCCAGCCGGACGCGCGGGATCCGGCCGGAGAGGCGGCGGTGGCGGCGGCCTGCAGGCGGATGCCGAGCATCCGGTGATGAAGATCGGAACGCACATTCCGGATTTCACGCTTCCCGGCGCGGATGGCAAGATGCACAGCCTGAAGGAATGGAACAGCGCGAAATTCCTGATGATTGTTTTCGAGTGCAACCACTGCCCGGAATCGCAGAACTACGAGAGCCGCATTAAAGAACTCTACGAAGACTATAAAAACAAAGGAGTGCAGTTGGTGGCGATCAATCCGAACGACCCGGCATCGGTGCGGCTCGATGAGCTGGGATATACGGATCTTGAAGACTCGCTGCCGGAGATGAAGGTTCGCATGGCGGACCGTCACATCACGTGGCCTTACCTCTATGACGGCGAGACGCAGACGACCGCGACGAAGTTTGGCGTGGTGGCGACGCCGCACGTGTTCATTTTCGATCAGGAGCGGAAGCTGCGGTTCGAGGGAGAGATCGACAACAATCAGCGGCCGGATCTGGTGAAGAGGAAGGAAACGCGTGACGCGCTCAATGAACTCCTGGCGGGCAAGCCGGTGACAGTGACCGACACGCGAGTGCATGGCTGCTCGACAAAGTGGAAATCGAAGCAGACGGGCTCGCAATCGCGCGAGGCGGAGATGGAGCGCATTATGCAGGAACCGGTGACGCTCGAAACCGTGGACGCCGAGGGGCTGAAGAAGCTGAAGCAGAATGACAGCGGCAAGGTGGAACTGGTGACGTTCTGGTCGTCGAAGTGTACGACTTGCGCGGATTCACTGCACGCGATGGAAACCACGTGGCGGATGTTCCGGCTACGCGCGTTTACGCTGGTGACGGTGAATATCGATCCGGCCGCGAACAAGAGTGCTGTCCTGGCTGTGCTCAATAAGCAGCACGCGTCAACCAGCACCGGGCCGCGATTCACGGCAAAGAACCTGCAATCCACACTGGATCTGGCGAAGACGCAGGCAGCTTTTGGCGCGAAGTGGAAGGCGGGCGAGCTGTACACGGTTGCGATCGGGGCCGACGGCAAGGTGCTTTGGCAGAAGGAAGGGCTAATCGTCAAACCGGGCGGATATTCCGCAAAGGCGGATCTGCTGGATGCGACGCCATCGCCCGATATCCTCGCGATGCGCCGCAGCATTCTGGCGAATATGCCGGACACGACGGGATATCCGGGCAATCATGCTTACTGGCAGGAAGACTACGTGAAGATGGCGAAGAAATAGATTCGATCTTTGCTCAGGAACCGGTGCTCGAAAGTGCGTTGATATCCGCGCTTTCGAGCACTTTTTTTGGCGCGCCGTGTTTGGCGGCGTTCAACATGGCGCGTCCCATGCGTTCGGTGGTGGTGACGGCGTTGGGGGCGATGGCCTGGATGAGAGGGATCATCCAGCCCATGAGCTTCAGGGCGATTCGCGTGGCATTGGCTTTCGGCTGCTCGCCGTGCATCGGGCGGATAGCGGCGGGCCGGAACATGTACGCGGCTTTGAACGGCATACGAAGGAGAGCGTTTTCGGTGGCGCCTTTGACGCGAGCCCAGGAGAGGCGGCCGCGCTCGGTGGAGTCGGTGCCTTTGCCGGAGACATAGATGAAGGTCATTTGTGGATTTTGATCGGCGAGGGTACGGGCGGCGCGAATGGTGAGGTCGTAGGTGATGCGCTTGTAATCGGCGGCGCTCATGCCGGCGGAGGAGACGCCGAGACAGAAGAAAGTGGCGTCGAAGCCGGTCAGTTCGTTCTGGACGGGGGCAAGATCGCCGGGGTCGGGGCGGGTGATCTGGCGGATTTTGGGATGCTGCTGGGCGATGGCGGCGCGGCCGACGAGGAGGACGGTTTCCACGCCGGGATCGCGGAGGCATTCGCGGAGAACGCCCTGGCCGACCATGCCGGAAGCGCCGAAGAGGATGATGCGCATGGATTGAATAGTAACGCGTTAGCTGGCGGTGAGGTCCAGCCTCCAAAAATCTACAAATACGTTGGGAGGACCTGAATCTCCGGCACGACTGCGCGCTCCGGGAGTCTTGCGAGCGAGAGTATGGCTTCGGCGACGTCTTCCGGCTGCAGGGCGTGCTGCAAAATCTCAGCGCCGGGTTTCACGGGGCGGCATTCAAGGATTTCGGTATCGACGAGGCCGGGGCAGACGACACAGGTGCGGATGCCGTTCGCTTTCTCTTCCACACGAATCGCATGGGCAAAACCAACGAGGCCGCGCTTGGCAGCCTGATAAGAGGCGCCGGACACGTCGGGCATGAGGCCGGAGATGGAGGAGACGTAGATCAGATAGCCGTTTTTCGCCTCGCGCATGGCGGGCAGCACGGCGTGAGTCGCATAGTACGCCCCGTTCAGGTTGACGGCAATCATGCGGTCCCAGGTGGGGACATCGAGAGCTGACATGGCGCGGTTTTT
>Ga0134125_10001625_pt1 | contig 27462 bp, 25 predicted proteins | sample KB31751_FD_96464 | JGI IMG/M metagenome (GOLD analysis project Ga0134125, IMG submission 96464) | Terrestrial soil microbial communities with excess Nitrogen fertilizer from Kellogg Biological Station, Michigan, USA - KB3-175-1 | ecosystem: Environmental > Terrestrial > Soil > Unclassified ... | reverse complement strand
CCGCGGCGGACCGGCCAAGGCCGGCGTCGTCGCCTCCGGCATGACCGGCATGATCTCCGGCTCCTCGATCGCCAACACCGTCACCACCGGCACCTTCACGATCCCGCTGATGAAGCGCGTCGGCTATTCGGCGGTGAAGGCCGGCGCCATCGAATGCGCCGCCGGCGTCAACGGGCAACTGATGCCGCCGGTGATGGGCGCGGCCGCGTTCCTGATCGCCGAATATGTCGGCATCCCCTACGCGGAAGTCGTCAAGCACGCGTTCCTGCCGGCGTTTCTGACCTACGGCGCGCTGTTCTACATCGTCGACATCGAGGCGGCGAAAGCCGGGATGCGCGGCCTGCCGCGCTCCTCGACCGCGCCGCTGCGCAACACGTTCCTGCGCGGGCTGATGACGATCTGCGGCATCATCGTGCTCTCGGGCGTCGTTTATTACAGCGTCGGCTGGATCAAGGTCGTGTTCGGCGACATGGCGAGCTGGGTGCTCGGCGCCGCCCTGCTCGTCATCTACACCGGCCTGATCCGGCAGAAGGCCAAGCATCCCGATCTGCCGGTTGATGACGTGTCGAAGGCGATCGTCAAGGTGCCGGACTTCTACGAGACGGCACGCACCGGCCTGCACTTCCTGCTGCCGGTCGTGGTGCTGATCTGGTGCCTGATGATCGAGGAGCTCTCGCCCGGCCTGTCGGCCTTCTGGGGCACGATGTTCCTGATCTTCATCATGCTCACGCAGCGGCCGCTGATCGCCTTCTTCCGCGGCGACACCGCCTACGGCGCGCGCATCCGCGAAGGTTTCGACGACCTGATCGGCTCGTTCGGCGGCGCCTCGCGCAACATGACCTCGGTCGGCATCGCCACCGCCTGCGCCGGCATCATCGTCGGCACCGTGGCGCTGACCGGCATCGGCCTGGTCATGACCGAGATCGTCGAGACGGCATCCGGCGGCAACCTGATGATCATGCTGATCCTCACCGCCTTCATCTGCCTCTTGCTCGGCATCGGCATGCCGACCACCGCCAACTACGTCGTGGTCGCGACCTTGATGGCGCCGGTGCTGGTCGAGGTGGCGCAGCAGAACGATCTCGCGGTGCCGCTCGTCGCCGTGCACATGTTCGTCTTCTATTTCGGCCTGATGGCCGACGTGCATCCGCCGGTCGGCCTTGCGGCTTACGCGGCGGCGGCAATCTCCGGCGCCGATCCGATCAAGACCGGCCTACAGGGCTTCTGGTACGAGATCCGCACCGGCCTCCTGCCCTTCATCTTCATCTTCAACACCGAACTGCTGCTCATCGACATCGGCGGGCCGGGCAACCTGTTCATGGTGGTCGCCTGCTCCATCGTCGCCATGGGCTGCTTCGTCGCGGCGACGCAGAACTGGCTGATCGCGCGCAACCGCTGGTACGAGAACATCGCGCTGCTGCTCATCTGCTTCACGCTGTTCCGTCCCGGCTTCTGGCTCGACCGCCTCGAGGCGCCGTTCATCGACCAGCCGGCCAACAGCCTCGTCAGCATGGCCGCGAAGACGCCGGAGGACGGCACGCTGCGCTTCCGCGTCAAGAGCCAGTCGCGCGCCGGCGAGGACGTCGTCAAGCTGGTGCGGCTGACGCTCAAGGAAGGCAAGAACGGCCTCGAGCGGTTGCAGAAGTCCGGCCTCGGCATTTCCACTTTGCCCGGCCCGGTGATGGTGCAGACGGTCAAGTTCGGCTCGGAGGCGGCGAAATACGGCCTCGCGCCGGGCGACGAGGTGACCTCGGTGCTGACCGCGGCCGAGCGGCCGAGCCGTTACTGGTTCGCGATCCCGGCGCTGGCGCTGCTGGCGGTGATCCTGCTCCTGCAGCGCCGGCGCAAGAAGCCGGTGCTGAAGCCGGTGGCGGCGTGAGGGTCACCACCTCCGGGGACTAATGACACCAAGTTTGACCGCCCCGCCAGTTTTCGTAGGACTCGCAAATACGTCCGTTCTCCCTGCGCCAACGGCCTGGAGACGTCATGCAGCACGAACCGTCACGGCGGCTGGATTTTGTAAAAGTGGTCCCATTCGGATAGTAGGTCGTCGTATAGCGCTGACCCTCGCTATTCGTCCTGGTGACACTGAATTGCTTTTCGGCAACCGCGCGGCTGGAAAAGGCAAGCACAACCAGCAGAGCAATTGCGATCGAAGTCGGCTTCATGGCCGCCCCCCCAAAAAAACATCACTCCCGATGTCAGTTTGTCAAATTAGTATTTCGTGAGCAAGTTCAATTCTTGGCATAAATACTACATACCCGACGCGTTGCGCCTCCTTTGCGGAGCCATAGCACTTCGAGGGACTGCCTCGACGCCTCCGCCGTTATCTGAAATTTGAAGTCACCGTCAAGCGCCACATCACGACTCAAGGCGTCTACGACGACTAGGTGGCCGCAGCCGCGCGGCGGCGTATCTATTCGTACGCCCGGCCTTCAACGACCCGCTTCCGCGAGATTCTTGTCGTCCGTCCGGCACGGCGCCGTCCCACCCGTTTCCGCCGAGCCATTTCCGCCGCGATCAGCCGCCTCGCCCGCGCGAGTATCGCCGCGCGCCGCTTGGGCGGAGTTCGCCGATGATCCGATCGAGGGTCTTCACGATCCCTGCTCCGGCGCGCTGGCCTCGCGGGTAGCCGTCTCCGCCCCGGACCGGCGCCGTCCAGAGAACCGAGACAAGGGCCGGCAAGCTATTGGTGCGGTCGAGAGGACTCGAACCTCCACGGGTTGCCCCGCTGCCACCTCAAGGCAGTGCGTCTACCAATTCCGCCACGACCGCATGGGGAGGAGGACACCCAGGAGGTGCCCCGCAAAGACGGCGCTCGTGTAACAAATAGGCCCCCGCCGGACAAGGGCCGAAAGCCCTCACCCCACGAAAAAGCAGCGGGGAATCCCCCTCGCCGATCAAGCGATTAGCGGGCGGCGCGGAGGCGGCGCCTCAGCGCATGTCGGCCGGCCGCGGCAGCAGCGACCCGACCTCGACGGCGATCTTGTTGCCGTTGACCACCACGGTGCCCTGCGCCACCGGCAGGTTGTTGGCCAGGATGCTGACCGGGTCGTCCTCGGAGGCTTCGAGCTCGAGGATGGCGCCGCGGCCGAGCCGCAGCACCTGGTGGATCGGCATGGAGGTGGTGCCGAGCACCACCGTGATGTCGACGGCGACCTTGTCGAGTGTGGCCACGTATGCTTCCCGTTCCTGGCAGAGGGCGCGATTTGCGCCTATGTGCAGGTCACCACGGCATGGTGAACGAGTGGTTAACATCCGCGACGAATTGACCGCCGGCCTGCCCGCGGCGGCCGGCCAAGAGCCGGTCGAGTGGCTGGTCACCGACGCGCCCGTCCCCTATGTGGCGGCGCTGGCGGCCATGGACGCGCGCGTCGCGGCGATCGCGGCAAGCCGCGCGCCGGAGCAGGTCTGGCTCCTCGAGCACCCGCCGCTCTACACCGCCGGCACCAGCGCCGACCGCGCCGACCTCATCGACGCCCGCTTTCCGGTGTTCGAGGCCGGCCGCGGCGGGCAGTTGACCTATCACGGGCCGGGGCAGCGGGTCGCCTACGCCATGCTCGATCTCAAGCGCCGCGGGCCGGACGTGCGCCGCTACGTCGCCACGCTCGAGGAATGGCTGATCCGGACCTTGGCCGCGTTCAACGTGCGCGGCGAGCGGCGCGAGGACCGGATCGGCGTCTGGGTCGGGCGGCCGGACAAGGGTGACGGCTACGAGGACAAGATCGCGGCCATCGGCATCCGCGTGCGCCACTGGGTGACGCTGCACGGCGTCTCGCTCAACGTCGAGCCGGATTTGTCGCACTTTGCGGGCATCGTGCCCTGCGGCGTGCACGAGAACCGCTACGGCGTGACGAGCCTCGCCGACCTCGGCCATATCGTGTCGATGGCCGAAGCCGACAGCGCGATGCGGGCGGCGTTCGAGGAGTTGTTCGGGCCGACCGTGCGCCTTCAGGCGGCGGCCGCGACCGGCGCGGCAAGCTGAGCCGCGATATAGCGCCGCTCCTGCGTCAGCCCGCCATAGCCGTAAGCGTCGGCGCGCACATCGTGCACGTGCACGTAGCTCTCCTCGTGCAGCGGCCCCAGCAGCCGCTCCATCGCCTGGAACGCGGCGGCGACGAAGGCCGCCTTCTCGTTCTTTGTATTCGTGCCGTCGACAACGTGGATGTCGAGCCAGAAGCTCGCCAGCCATTCCTGCGTCAGCGACTTGCCGCCGCAGAACCAGTCGTCCGACGGCACGCGCGAGACGATGACGGCGGTGACCTTCGGATCCTTGTGCAGGAGCGTGGTCGACAGGCGGGCGACCTCGGCGGCGATCGCGGCCTTGTCGAGCACCTTCTGGTGCGGGGTGGATACTGTGACGGTGATCAGCGGCATGGGGAGCCTCCATTGCGTTGAGGCCAACCTAGCCCCGGCGGATCCATTGCGAAATCCAATGACTGATGATATCAATGATAACGATGCAAAATGGCTCCCCCGCCCTCGACATCGACGCCGTGCGCGCCTTCGCGCTGGTGGCCGAGCTGTCGAGCTTCACCCGCGCCGCGCAGGCCGCCGGCACGACGCAGTCGGCGGTCAGCCTGAAGCTCAAGCGGCTCGAGGCCCGCCTCGGCGTGCGGCTCGTCGAGCGCACCCCGCGCTCGGTGCGGCTGACCGGCGACGGCGTCGCGTTCCTCGCCCGGGCGCGCGACCTGCTGGCCGCGCACGACCGGGCGCTGGCCGGCGCGGAGGCGCCGGAGCGGCGGCTGACGATTGGGTTCAGTGACCACGCCGCCGGGCCCGACCTCGCACCGCTGCTCGCCAAGGTCTCAGCCTTCGACGAGGGCCTGCACCTCGATGTGCGCATCGGCTTTTCCAGCACCATCCTCGACGCCTTCGACGCCGGCGAGCTCGATGCCGCGGTGGCGCGCCGCGAGAAAGGCCGCCGCGGCGGCGAGACCCTGGTCGAGGACACGTTCGGCTGGTTCGCCGCGCCCGCGTTCCGCCATCGCCCCTGCGAGAAGCTGCGCCTGGCGATGCTGGCGCCGCCCTGCGGCGTGCGCGCGCTGACGACGCGCGTGCTCGACAAGGCCGGCATCGCCTGGACCGAGGCCTTCACCGGCGGCGGCGTGACGGCGATCGCGGCCGCGGTCACCGCGGGGCTTGCGGTCGCGCCGCTTGCCGGGCGCGTCGCACCCGCGGGCACGCTCGACATCGGGCCGGCGCTCGGCCTGCCCGCGCTCGGGCGTTCGGCGGTGGTGCTGCATTCGCGCGTCGGCGACCCGCGCGCACGCGCCGCGATCCGCACGCTCGCCGCCACGTTCCGCGGCGTCGCCGTGAAGCGCTAGGCGGTCGGCAGCACCGAAAAACGCTCGCCGGTCCGGCGCGGCCGCATCTCGCCTTGATCGGCCGGGCGCTCGTCCAGCGCATCGACGCGCGCGGCATAGGGGCCGCGGCGGCACGACGCGATCATCTTGTCGACAACGGCCGCCGGACCGCTGAACAAAGCCTCGACCGAGCCGTCCGGCCGGTTGCGCACCCAGCCTTCCGGACCGGCGGCCAGCGCCTCGCGCTCGACAAAGGCGCGGTAGCCGACGCCCTGCACGCGGCCGCGGATCGAGACGTGTCTCATCGTCTGCGCATCCATCGTGCCGGCATAGCAGACTACCGCCATCGCGTCAGCGTTCCGTGCGTGTCGCCGAGTCGATGCGGTCGATTTCGCGCTCGTAATCGCTCGGCGTGCGGTCTTCCTGGTCCTCGTCGTGCACCGGATGCTGATCGACGCCGCCATCGATCTTCGGCGTGAAGCCGCCGCCGGCGGGTTCTTCCGTCATCGGCCCGCTGTCGACCTCCGGCAGGTCGTCCGGCCGTGTCGCGTCCGGATCGGTGCGGCGCAGGTCCGCCGGCACGGCGTCGGCGGGATTGCCGGTCGGGGTCACGGGGCGCTTCTTCTTCCCAGCCATGATGCTCTCCCTCGCAAAGTGCCGGAGACAACGCGGCCCCGCGCGGGCCTGTTCCGTCAGGAGCCGACGACATTGCCGCCGTTCGGGTGCAGCACCTGGCCGCTGATGTAGGAGGCGTCGTCGCTGGCGAGGAACACGTAACAGGGCGCGACCTCGTTCGGCTGGCCTGGGCGCTGCATCGGCGCGCTCGAGCCGTGTTTCGCCACGTGCTCCGGCTCGAACGAGGCCGGAATGAGCGGCGTCCAGATCGGCCCCGGCGCGACTGCGTTGACGCGCACGCCGTCACTCATGAGCGCCTCAGACAGCGAGCGCGTCAGCGCGACGATGGCGCCCTTGGTCGCCGCGTAATCGATCAGCGTCTTGTGACCCTGATAGGCGGTAATGGAGGTGGTGTTGATGATCGACCCGCCTTTCGGCATGTGCCGCAGCGCGTGCTTGACCATGAAGAACATCGAATAGACGTTGGTGCGGAAGGTGCGCTCGATCTGGATCGCGTCGATGTCGCGCACGTTCGCCGTCTCGTGCTGCTCGCCGGCATTGTTGACGAGGATATCGAGACGGCCGAACTGTTCCACGGTCGCTTCGACCGCGGCCTCGCAGAACGCTTCGTCGCCGACATCGCCGGAGAGCAGGATCGACTGGCCGCCCTCGCGCGCAACGAGGTCGCGCGTATCGTTGGCGTCCTTGTGCTCGTCGAGATAGACGATGCCGATGCGCGCGCCCTCGCGCGCCATCGCCACGGCGACGGCGCGGCCGATGCCGCTGTCGCCGCCGGTGATTAGCGCGACCTTGCCCTTGAGCCGGCCGGCGCCGGGAAACTTCGGCGCGTAATCGGGCCGTGGCTGCATGAGCCGCTCGCGGCCGGGCTGATGGTCCTGCTTCTGCGCCGGCATCGGCGCGGGTTTCGGTTTGCCAGCCATGGAACCGCTCCGTGTGCTTTCACACAGAGCGAACGCCAGGTGCAGCAGGCCGTTCCGGGAACGCGCGAAAATGCGAACGCTCAGCGCACGCGAACGCTCAGTGCACGAGATTGACCGTGACGTTCTTGCGCTGGGTGTAGCTGTCGAGCATGCCCTCGAGCGAGAATTCCCGTCCAATACCGCTCTGTTTGTAACCGCCGTAGGAGTGGCCGGGGCTCTGGCCGAGGCCCTGGTTGATCTGCACCCAGCCGGATGCGATCGCATGCGCCGCCCGCAACGCGCGGCCGATGTCGTGCGACCAGACATAGGCGGCGAGTCCGTAATGGCTTGCGTTCGCCATGCGGATAGCCTCCTCTTCGTCGGTCCACGGAATGGCGACCAGCACCGGCCCGAAGATTTCCTCCTGAGCCAGCCGCCAGTCATTGGCGACGTTCGCGAAGATGGTCGGGATCGTGTAGTAGCCTTCGCTCAGCGGCCCGGACTTCGGTGGCAGTCCGCCGATCACCACGCGCGCGTCCTTGCGCTTCAGGCCCTCCTCGACATAGCCGCAGACGCGCTTGAACTGCTTCTCGTTGATGACGGTGCCGATGTCGCTCGCCTCGTCGAGCGGATCGCCGAGCTTGAGCGCGGATACTTTCTTTGCCAGCCGGTCGAGGAAGCTGTCGAAGATGTCGCGGTGCAGGAATAGCCGCGAGCCGGCGGTGCAGGACTGGCTCTGCCGCGTGAAGCGCATCGAGGCGACGATGCCGTCGACCACCCAGTCATCGAGCGCGTCGGGGAAAACGATGGACGGGCTCTTGCCACCGAGTTCCAGCGACACCGGCACGATGCGGTCGGACGCCGCGCGCATGATCGACTTGCCGACTTCGGTCGAGCCGGTGAAGGAGAGCTTGCGCACGGTCGGATGATTGGCGAGGGGCGCGCCGCATTCCTCGCCGAGGCCGGTCAAGACGTTGAGCACGCCGGCGGGTAGGAACTGTTGGCAGACTTCGGCGAGCATGAGCACGCAGAGCGGCGCGTCCTCCGCCGCCTTGAGCACCAGCGTGTTGCCGGCGACGAGCGCCGGCGCGATCTTGATCGCGGACAGGATCGCCGGCGCGTTCCACGGCACGATGGCGCCGACGATGCCGAGCGGCTCGCGCCGCGTATAGCTCAACACCTGCTCGCCGAGCGGGATGGTCTCGCCCTTCAGTTCGCCGCCGAGGCCTCCGTAGTAGCGGAACATCTCGACCGTGCCGCTTGCTTCCGGCCGCGCCTGCGTGCGCAGCGCGTTGCCGGTCTCGAGAGCGATCAGCCGCGCCAGCTCCTCGACACGCGCTTCCAGTGCATCGGCGATCTTCAGGAACAATTTGCCGCGCTCGCGCGGTGCGACGCGCGACCAGGCGGGAAACGCCGCGGCGGCGGCCTTGACCGCGCGGTCGACGTCCTCGGCGCGGCCGCGCGGGATCTCGGCGATGACGGTGCGGTTGGCCGGGTTCTCGACGGTGAGGACCTCGCCCGCGGCGCTCGCGACCCACTGGCCGGCGATAAGCATGCGGGCCTGTCTGATCGTTTGCTCTGCGCGCTTGGCGGTGGCTGCGGTCATGGTCGTTCTCCCTGGCGTACGCGCCCCGGCTCATCATTGCGCGAATGAAATGGGATGAGAAGGGGCGCACCTAATCTCCGTAGGGTGGGCAAAGGCCGCGTAGCGGCCGTGCCCACGCGGCGAATACGCTGCCGGTGCGCACGCTTCGCTTTGCGCACCCTACGCATTGCTGCTCAGGCGAATTCGAGAATGACCGCGTCCACCGCGAGACTGTCGCCGCGCTTGGCGTGGATTTTCTTCACCGTGCCGTCGATCTCGGCGCGCAGCACGTTCTCCATCTTCATCGCCTCGACCACAGCGACGGTCTCGCCGGCCTTGACCTCTTGGCCTTCCGCCACGGCAATCGACACGACGAGCCCTGGCATCGGGCACAGCACCTGCTTGCCGGTGCCGGCGGCCTGCTTCACCGGCATCAGGCGCGCGTAGGCCGCCTCGCGCTCGGTGTAGACGTAGGCCCTGGTCTCGACGCCGCCGAAGCTCAGCACGAAACCGTTGGCGATCGGGCGCACCTGCACCGCGACTTTGCGGCCATCGATGCTCCCCTCCCACACGGGATCGCCCGATCTCCAGTTCGAAGAGAGCAGCCGCGCGCGCGGCTCGCCGGATAGATGCACCGAGACGGCATTGCCCTCGCGCCCCACGACCAAACGGCGCTCCTCGCCGCCGAGCCAGACCGCGCGCGCTGAATCGCGCACGACATTGCGGCCATTCATCTGACCGGAAATCTGCCGCTTCCGCTCACCAAGCACATGATCGATCGTCGCGGCGACCGACGCGATGACAGCGGCTCGCTCGGCCTCCGGCGGCTGCGCGCGGAAGCCTTGCGGGAATTCCTCGGCGATGAAGCCGGTCGACAGCTTGCCGGCGCGCCAGCGCGGATGCGCCATCAGCGCCGCCAGGAAGGGGATGTTGTGGCGGATGCCGTCGATGACGAAGGCGTCGAGCGCGTCGCCTTGCGCGTCGATCGCTTCTTTCCGCGTCGGCGCGTGGGTAACAAGCTTGGCGATCATCGGGTCGTAAAAGATGGAGATCTCGCCGCCCTCGTAGACGCCGGTATCGTTGCGCACGGTGACGCCGCCGGCGCTTTTCTCCTCCGGCGGGCGATAGCGCGTCAGCCGTCCGGTCGACGGCAGGAATTTGCGGTACGGGTCCTCGGCGTAGACGCGGCTCTCGACCGCCCAGCCGCTTAATTTCACGTCGCTTTGCTTGAGCGCCAACTTCTCGCCGGCGGCCACGCGGATCATCTGTTCGACGAGGTCTATCCCCGTGACCAACTCGGTCACCGGATGCTCGACCTGCAGCCGCGTGTTCATCTCGAGGAAGAAGAAGCTCTTGTCCTGACCGGCGACGAACTCGACCGTGCCGGCGCTGTCGTAACCGACCGCTTTTGCCAGGGAGACCGCCTGCTCGCCCATCTTCTTGCGCGTCGCGGCGTCGAGCAGCGGCGACGGCGCCTCCTCGATGACCTTCTGGTTGCGGCGCTGGATCGAGCATTCGCGCTCGCCGAGATAGATGACGTTGCCGTGCTTGTCGCCGAGCACCTGGATTTCGATGTGGCGCGGATCGACGATGAACTTCTCGATGAAAACGCGGTCGTCACCGAAGGACGACTTCGCCTCCGAGCGGGCACGGGCAAAGCCTTCGGCGACCTCGACGCGCGAATGCGCGACGCGCATGCCCTTGCCGCCGCCGCCCGCTGATGCCTTGATCATCACCGGATAGCCGATCTCGTCGGCAATGCGCATGGCGGCATTGTCGTCCTCGATGACGCCGAGATGGCCGGGCACGGTCGAGACCTTCGCGGCGGCCGCGGCCTTCTTCGACTCGATCTTGTCGCCCATGGCCGCGATCGCCTTGGGGTTCGGACCGATGAAGACGATGCCCGCCTTCTCGAGCGCGCGCGGAAACGCCTCGCGCTCGGACAGGAAGCCGTAGCCGGGGTGCACCGCCTCGGCGCCGGACTGCTTGCAGGCGGCGACGATTTTGTCGATGACGAGATAGCTCTCGGCGGCGGCCGGCGGGCCGATGTGCACGGCGGTATCCGCCATCTCGACGTGGAGCGCGTCCTTGTCGGCATCGGAGTAGACGGCGACGGTCTCGATCCCCATCCGGCGGGCGGATTTGATGATCCGGCAGGCGATTTCGCCGCGGTTGGCGATCAGGATGCGCTTGAACATGTACGCGACAAGTCTCCCGCCGGACAGACGGGAGACATTGCGGCACCGCAACGAAAAGTCAATCGCGGCGCTCTACGCGCTCATTTCGGCAGGTCGAGCGCCGCGGTCAGGTCGCCCATCGGCTCGCCACCATGCGCGCGTAGCGCCGCGTCGCGTTCGGCGATGCCCTTGAGCACCGGCAACTCATAGCGGCGGGTGATAAAGCGCAGGATCGAGGTGGTGTCGTACTGGGTGTGGTCAACGAAGCCCCTCTTCGCGAAGGGCGAGATGACCATCGCGGGGATGCGCGTGCCGGGACCCCAGCGGTCGGCCTTCGGCGGTGCGGCGTGGTCCCAGAAGCCGCCGTTCTCGTCATAGGTGACGATTACCACCATGTGCGCCCATTGCGGGCTTTTCTCCAGATGCGCGATCACGTCCGCGATGTGCGCGTCGCCGGACTCGACGTCGGCGTAGCCGGCGTGCTCGTTGAGATTGCCCTGCGGCTTGTAGAACGCGACCTGCGGCAGCTTGCCGGCGTCGATGTCGGCCACGAAAGCGAGGCCGTTCATGCCGCCGTCCTTCAGGTGCTCCTTGCGCGCCTCGGTGCCGGGCGCGTAGCGGGCGAAATAGTTGTACGGCTGATGATGGAACTGGAAGTTCGGCGCCGGATGGGCGTTCTTGCCCTCGAGCGTCACGGCCCACGCGCCCGCGTACCAGGCCCAGCTCACGTTCTTCAGGCTGAGCAGGTCGCCGATGGTGATCTCGTGCTGCGGCGGCAGCACCGTCGGCTTCGACGGGTCGGCCAGCGCCCTGTCGCCGTTCTCCGCCGGCTTCACCGCGCTCGGCTGGTACGGCGGCTGCATCGTATTGACCGCATACCCGTCCGGCGTGATGGCGCCGTTGTTGACGAATTTCGGGATGCCCTGCATCGCCGACTTCGGCGAGTTGTCCGCGACCTTGAGCGTGACACCGTCGGCCTCGACCACGGCGATCTTGTCCTTCGCCGGACTTTCCGCTGCGTCGGGATAGACGGGCGTGCAGGCGCAGGCGATCCACTGATGATTGAGGAACGAGCCGCCGAACGCCGCCATGAAGAAATTGTCGGCGAGCGTGTATTTCTTCGCGATGTTCCACATCGGCAGCTTCGCGCCGTCATAGTGGCCCATCACCAGCGCGCCACTGTCGGCGTAGGCGACGAACTTGTCGTTCTTGCCGCCGTCGATCTGCATCTGGTTCTGGTAGAACAGATGCCACAGGTCGTGCGTGACCACGCCAATCTTGGTGTTGAGGCCATTCGGGTCGTCGATGGCGAAGGGCTTGTTTGGCAGATGCTCGGTCTGCGCCTGAGTCACCGGGGGCGTCACGCCCTTGCCGGTCAGGCCGTCCCACACCGGCGGCAGTTCCTTGAGCAGGGTGCCGTCGCGGTCGCGCTGGACCGCCTCGCCTGGCTTGAGGTTTTGCAGGCCGTTGGCGCCAGGGAAATGGCCGTAAAGGTTGTCGAAGGAGCGGTTCTCGGCGTAGATCACGACCACCGTCTGGACCGCGTCGAGCCCCTTGTCCTGCGCCTGAGCCGGGCCGGCGAGACCGGTGAGCGCCGCGGTCAGAAGCGCGAGCGAAAGAACGGGTCGCAACATAAAGGCCCCTCTTCGAAGGTCGTTTGAGCGTGCGCGGCACCCTAGCCCGATTTCTATGGCAGTTGAATGAAGCGATCCACATGCGGCGGTGACGGCAACGCCGGCCGGCGGCCACCCCCTACCCGGGCAAAATGACGCGGCAAAAACCTTCCGCCGCCCGCCGCCCGGGCGAAATCCCTGTCCTGCTGCGGGGATGGACGGCATGATGCTGCTGCTCTTTTTGCGCTGCGGCTGTTCCCGCCCCCGCGCCCCTCTTATATAAGAGACGAGAAATCCCCCTTCCCCGCGCAATGAGTTTGGAGGACTGCGATGACATTGGCGATTGGCGATACCGCACCCGATTTCGAAGCCGAAACCACCGAGGGCAAGATCCGCTTCCACGAGTGGCTCGGCAATTCCTGGGGCGTCTTGTTCTCGCACCCGAAGGACTTCACCCCGGTCTGCACCACCGAGCTTGGCACCATGGCCAAGCTCAAGCCCGAGTTCGACAAGCGCAACGCCAAGATCATCGGCTTGTCGGTCGACCCCGTCGCCAATCACGCGAAATGGGCGGTCGACATCAAGGAAGTGGTCGGCTTCGCTCCGAACTACCCGATGATCGGCGACACCGACCTCAAGGTCGCCAAGGCCTACGGCATGCTGCCGGCCTCGACGGGCGGCACATCGGAAGGCCGCACGCCGAACGACAACCAGACGGTGCGCAACGTCTTCATCATCGGCCCGGACAAGAAGATCAAGCTGATCCTCGTCTACCCGATGTCGACCGGCCGCAACTTCGATGAGGTGCTGCGCGTGCTCGACTCGCTGCAGCTCACCGCCAAGCACCGCGTCTCGACCCCGGCCAACTGGAAGCAGGGCGAGGACGTCATCCTCGGCGGCGCCATCAGCGACGAGGAGGCCAAGAAGCTCTTCCCGTCCGGCTGGAAGACGCCGAAGCCCTATATCCGCATCGTTCCGCAACCGCGCGGTTGATGTAGAATGGCGTGAAGCCTGCGAGGCGCGGACGGCTTCCGTCCGCGCCTTTTGCTTTATAGAGTGCGGCAACCGGACGCCCTCGCCGCGAGCCTCGAAGCCATGAACGAACGCGCCTTCCAGCAGCCGCCCTTCGCCAAATTCCTCGGCCTGAAGATCACGCACACGTCGCGCGAGCGGGTGACGGCGGAATTGCCGATGCGCGAGGACCTCAACAACCGCCACGACATCATGCACGGCGGCGCGATCATGGCGCTCGCCGACAATCTCGGCGGCACCTGCGCCACCGCCAACCTACCGCCCGGGCACGGCACCACGACGATCGAGAGCAAGACCAACTTCTTCGCGCCGGTGCCGGTCGGCGACGTGGCTCGCGCCGAGTGCACGCCGCTGCACGTCGGCAAGTCGACCATCGTCCTGCAGACGAAAGTCACCCGCAGCGACGGCAAACTGTGCGCGATCGTAACGCAGACGCAGATGGTGCTGAAACCGAGGGCCTAGGCGGCCTTGGCGACGCCGCGGTTGGCGAGCACGACGCCAATGGCGCAGACGACCATGCCGAACACCTGGAGCGGATCGAGCTTCTCGCCGAACAGGCCGTAGGCCATCAGCGCGGTCACCGCCGGCACGAGATAGAACAGGCTGGCGAAGCCCGTCGCCGCCGAGCGGCGGATCAGCCAGTACATCAGCGCCACGCCGGCGATCGACAGCACCAGCACCAGCCAGGAAATGGCGAAGACCAATTCGCCGGTCCAGTGGATGACGCGCGTCTCGAAGGCGAAGGCGGCAAGCCAGAACAGCACGCCGGCGCCGACATATTGCACGGTGTTGCCGGTGCGCCAGTCGATGCGGCCGCCGAAGCGCTTCTGGTAGAGCGTGCCGAGCGTAATGCCGAGCAGCGAGACGACGCTCGCCGCCCAGCCGAGGGGCGTGCCCGCGACCACGATGGTGCGGTCGTGCAGCACGAGCACGACGCCGATCAGGCCGAGCACGAGGCCAAGCCATTGCTGCCGCGTCACCGTCTCCCCCATGAAGCGGCTGGCGATGGTCGAGGTCAGAATCGGCTGCAGCCCGGGAAGCAGCGCCGAGATGCCGGCCGGCACGCCCTGGCTGATCGCGACGAACACGCCGCCGAGATAGAGGAAGTGCACCATCGATCCGGTGGCGAGGCTGTGACCGGCCTCGCGCGCGTTCGGCCAGCGCGCGCCGCTGGCGAAGGCGATGACCAGCATGATCGCCACCACGAACAGCATGCGCACGCCGAGGAAGGTCATCGGCTCGATGTATGGCAGGCCAAAACGCGCGCCGATGAAGCCCGTGCTCCAGAGCAACACGAAAAGTGCGGGAGCGGCTGCGGCGGCAAGGCGGGTGAAGGACATCAGCAAGTTCCGGCGGGGGCCGAGACCTATACCACCGCTGCCGCGATGCAACGAGAAGTTCCCATGTCGCTCTGTTGAAGGAACCGGGGACCGCGCTCACGGGTTTTGCCTTCCGACGGGACGCCCCCGGGCGTCGGGAACCAAGGAGGCCTATCATGACCGATCCCCGTTACACCGATCCGCCGACCGACCCGCGATTCCGCGACCCGGTGGTGCGCGACGACACGTCGAGCGGCGGCGCAATGTGGGGCTGGATCGCCGGCATCGCCGTGCTGATCCTGATCGTCTTCGTGCTGATCGGCGGCTGGAACGGCAGCGGCACCAACACCGCCAGCAACGCGCCGAAGAACCCGGCCGCCACCACGACCGGCTCGGCTCCGGGAGGCGGCATGGCGCCGCGTCCGGCGACGCCCGCGACGCCGGCCCCTGCTCCGGCCCCGGCCGGCAAGTAGACGGCTTTCGGCAATCATCCCCGGCGCGGGGTCCGCGCCGGGGTGCGTTTTCAGCGTGGAGAGGCCGCGATGGCCCTCCGGGGCCGCTGCGGGGCGCCACGGACGAGCCGGTAAAGCCGAAAAATCAGCCGATCAGGGCGTAGAGGCCGTAGCCGACCGTGGCACTGAACACGGCCTCGAGCGCCTGGAACTGCGTGCCGTCGACCGCATGGCTGACATAAGGGAACAGCACGGTTCCAACCGGCAGCATGACGCCGGCCACCAGCGCCACGCACAGCAGGCGCATCAATAACGTGCGATCGATCATCATCATCATCAGGTCCCCCACGGGTACGCCGCGCGGTTCTTGTTCTTGAGGCGCCCCACCTATGGCCCGACAATGCCACGGGCGGGCCGCCGCCCGCAACGTGTCTCAGGTGTTGTAGGCGGCGTCGATCGGCACCCGGTATCCATTGACCAGCCGGTTGGTCTCGTTGGCCATGCCGGTGACGGCCATCACCTCCGCAAACATTGCATCGCTCATGCCGGCCTTGCGCGCCGCGGCGGTGTGGCTGGCGATGCAGTAGCCGCAGCCGTTGAAGACGGAGACGGCGAGATAGATCATCTCCTTCGTCAGGGGATCGAGCGCGCCGGGCGCCATGATCTCCTTGATGCTCTCCCAGGTGCGCTTGAGCGTCACCGGATGGTGCGCCAGGTATTTCCAGAAATTGTTGACGTCCGGCACGTTGCGCGAGCGCTTGATGTCGTCATAGACGGCGCGCACGGCAGGCGACGCGTCGGCGTAGTCGATGGGTTTCATGGGGTGCTCCTCGTTCGCGCCGATGATGGGGGCGCGCCGTGACCTGGGCAAGTCACCAAGCCTCTCGCGTCGTCCTGAGGTGCGAGCCAACGGGTCCGCGCGCAGCGCGGCCCGATGACAGGCTCCGCGAGCCTCGAAGGACCTCTGACTCAGAGCCCCTTCGAGGCTCGGCGCTCCGCGCCGAGCACCTCAGGGTGACGGCAAGGCCGCCCCCGCTATAATCCCCTCCCCGCCGTTTTCCGCCAGAAGGCCCCCGCCATGCCCAAGACGCCCGACTACTTCCACGGCAAGACCGTCGTCATCACCGGCGCCGCGAGCGGCATCGGCCGCGCCGCGGCCCTCGCCTTCGCGCGCGAGGGTGCCAATGTCGTCTGCACCGACGTCAACGAGAACGGCGTCGCGCAGACCGCCGAGATGATCGACGCGCAGAACAAGGCGAGCAATGCCGGCGGCAAGCCGCTGGCGCTGACCATCGACGCGACCAGGCGCGCCGCGGTCAACGACATGATCGAGCTCGCGCTCAACGAATTCGGCCGCGTGCACTTCCTGTTCAATTCGGCGGGCTCGGCGCTCAAGCGCTCGAAATTCCTCGACATCGACGACGACCTGATCGAGCGCACCTTCGACCTCAACTTCAAGGGCACGTTCTGGGCGATGCAGGCGGTGCTGCCGCACATGCTGGCGAACAAGTTCGGCGTCATCGTCAACGTCGCCTCGATGGCGGTGAAGCGCGGCGGGCCCGGCACCTCGGTGCACTACGCCGCGGCCAAGGGCGCGGTGAACACGATGACGATGGGGGTGGCGCGCGAATACGCCAAGGACGGCATCCGCTGCCTGTCGATCTCGCCGGGGCCGGTCGACACGCAGTTCGCCGCCGCGGCGGCGACCTCGCCCGAATTGAAGGCGAAGATGCTCGCCGACATCCCGATGGGCCGCTTCGGCAGGGCCGACGAGATCGCCGAGCTCGTCGTGTTCATGTGCTCGGACGCGTGCGAGTTCATGACGGCGGATACGGTCTATGCGAATGGCGGCGGCGGGTGGAGGTGAGGGAAACCTGCGCCAAGTTTACGCGGGCGAGCCTAGGCAAATGCGCCAATAATGTTTGGGAATAACCCGCCGACCGGATCGTTAGTGTCGGAAAGGGAGCTCCCGCCCATGCGCCGCATCGCCCTCGCCGCCTTTGCCTGCCTCGCCCTCGCCGCCCCGGCCTCGGCCCAGACCGCGCCCACGCCGCCGGTCGGGCCGGACTTCGCAAAGATCGCCGTCGTCACCACCGACCTCGGCCACAAGACGTGGATGCTCGAGGGCGCCGGCGGCAACGTCACGGTGGCGGCCGGCGACGACGGCATCATCATGGTCGACGGCCAGTTCGCGCCGATGCATGACAAGCTGAAAGCCGCGATCGCCGCGGTGACGCCGCAGAAGGTCACGTACCTCATCAACACGCACCATCACGGCGACCACACCGGCGGCAATGCCGGCTTCGCCGCCGAGGGTGCGACCGTCGTCGGCCACGTCAACGAGCGGGCAATGCTGGCGGCCGGCACCACCAGCAACACCACCGGCATCAAGTTTCCGCCGGTCGACGGCGCCGGCCTGCCGACGAAAACCTACCCCGACGCGCTGACGCTTCAGGTCAAGGGCCGCACGGCAGCGCTCACGCATCCGGCCAACGCGCATACCGGCGGCGACACGTTCGTCTGGTTCAAGGACGCCAATGTGCTCTCGACCGGCGACACCTTCACCAACGGACGCTATCCGAACATCGATTTTTTAAACGGCGGCAGCATCAAGGGCGTGATTTCGGCCGCGGACATCTATCTCTCGCTCGCCGACGGCCAGACGAAGATCGTGCCCGGCCACGGGCCGCTGGCGACCAAGGCGCAGCTTGCCGCCTACCGCGCGATGATGGTGGCCGCGCGCGAGCGTATGGTGAAGCTGGTCAAGGAGGGCAAGAGTCTCGACGAGGTCTACGCGGCGAAACCCTTCGCCGACTTCGACGCGGCGATGAAGGCGAGCGAGCAGCAGGCAAAGGCCTTCATGCGCGTCGTCTACATGACCGTGGACAAATAGCGGCGCGCTTTTCGGGAGCGCTAGCGCAAGCCCGGCGGACAGGCGCGCTCCTTCAGCCGCGTGTCGCACACGCCGACTTTCTTCAGATACAGCGTCCACTGCACGATCTGGTCCTGCGACGGATCGAACTTGAACGCCTTCTGCACGACGTAGAAGCTGTCCTGGCCCTGAATCGCCTTGAACCATGTCGTCTCCGGCTTGCCGCTCTGCTTGTTGAGCGGACAGCTCATCATCCAGAAGGCTATTCGGTAGCCGTTCTCAACCGCGCGGGTCGGCGGCCCGGCCACCGCATTGGCGCAGGCATTGGACCACGAGGTCACCATACGCGTGCGGAACTGGTCCGGCGTCACGCCCTTCATGCCGGTGAAGACCTGCACGGTGACCATCTCGGTCCAGCCCTCGACGGTCTCGCCCGACGGCACCATCTCGGTGATCTGGGCGTTCGTCTTCTTCTGCTGGTAGCCGACCTTGTAGCCCTGAGGCATCGAGACGAGGAGGTTCTCGCCCTCGAAGGCGAAGGCGGGGGATGAGGTCAGGAGGACAAGAGCGAGCGTCAACGGCCGGAGCATGTCGAGCCACCCTTCTCTGTCATTGCCGGGCTTGACCCGGCAATCCATGAGGCCGGGCCGCAAATCCATCACGACTAATGCCATCCCGCACTGACTCTCATCATGGATGCCCGGGTCAAGCCCGGGCATGACAGCTAGAGCGGCAAATTATCGTGCTTCCGGTGCGGCATCTCGACGTGCTTGTTCTTCAGCATCGCCAGCGCCCGCGCGATGCGGCGGCGCGTCGAGTGCGGCATGATGACGTCGTCGATATAGCCGCGCTCGGCGGCGACGAAGGGCGAGAGGAAGCGATCCTCGTATTCTTTCGTCCGCGCGGCGATCTCGTCCGCCGTGCCGCCGCGGAAGATGATCTCGACCGCGCCCTTCGCGCCCATCACCGCGATCTGCGCCGTCGGCCAGGCGTAGTTGATGTCGCCGCCGATGTGCTTCGACGCCATCACGTCATAGGCGCCGCCAAAGGCCTTGCGCGTGATGACGGTGACGAGCGGCACGGTGCACTGGCTGTAGGCGAACAGAAGCTTGGCGCCGTGCTTGATCAGGCCGTTGTATTCCTGCGCGGTGCCGGGCAGGAAGCCCGGCACGTCGACGAAGGTCACGAGCGGAATGCCGAAGGCGTCGCAGAAGCGCACGAAGCGCGCCGCCTTGCGCGAGGCGTCCGAGTCCAGCACGCCGGCGAGCACCATCGGCTGGTTGGCGACGAAGCCGACCGTCCTGCCGGCGATGCGGCCGAAGCCGGTGACGATGTTGCGGGCGAAGGCCTGCGAGATCTCGAAGAAGTCGCCCTCGTCGGCGACCTTCAGGATCAGCTCCTTGATGTCGTAGGGCTTGTTCGGATTGTCCGGGATCAGCGTGTCGAGCGACTCCTCGATGCGGTCGCTCTCGTCCTGTGTCGGCCATTCCGGCACGTCCGCCTCGTTGTTGGCGGGGAGGAAGTCGATCAGGCGCCGCATCTGGAGGAGACACTCGACGTCGTTCTCGAACGAGCCGTCGGCGACGCCCGACTTCGCCGTGTGCACCGACGCGCCGCCGAGCTCTTCCGCCGTCACCACCTCGTTGGTCACCGTCTTCACGACTTCGGGACCGGTGACGAACATGTAGCTCGTGTCCCGCACCATGAAGATGAAGTCGGTCATCGCCGGCGAATAGACGTCGCCGCCGGCGCAGGGGCCCATGATGACGGAAATCTGCGGGATGACGCCCGAGGCGATGACGTTGCGCTTGAACACCTCGCCGTAACCGCCGAGGGCTGCGACGCCTTCCTGGATGCGCGCGCCGCCGGCGTCGAACAGGCCGATGATCGGCGCCCGCGCCTTCATCGCCATGTCCTGGACCTTGATGATTTTCTGCGCGTGCGTCTCCGACAGTGAGCCGCCGAACACGGTGAAGTCCTTGGAGAAAAGATAGACCGTGCGGCCGTTGACGGTGCCCCAGCCGGTGACGACGCCGTCGCCGGGGATCTTCTGCTTCTCCATGCCGAACTCGGCCGAGCGGTGCTCGACGAACATGTCGAACTCCTCGAACGAGCCCTTGTCGAGCAGCAGCTCGATGCGCTCGCGGGCGGTCAATTTGCCGCGCTTGTGCTGCGCCTCGATGCGCCTCTCGCCGCCGCCGAGGCGAGCCTCCGCCCGCCGCTGTTCGAGCCTGTCGAGGATGTCTTTCATGCCGCCTGGAGCCCCTGCCCGCGTCCTGGAACCTGCAACGAGGCATAGCACAGGCCGGGCCGCAAACTCACCATGAGCCGAGGGCCCGCTTGGCATCCCGGCCCCCGCCCCTTAGAACCCGGCCCCATGAGCCAGACCAGCCAGACCGGCCAGATCCCGATCCCGCAGCTCCTCGAGCAGGGCCTCTTCCACCACCGCCGCGGCGAATTCCGCCCGGCCATGGACCGTTACGTCGAGGTCTTGAAGCGCGACCCGCAGAACGCCGACGCGCTCTATTATTCGGCGGTGATTGCCTGCGCCGAGGGCCAGTACAAGGAGGGCATCGACATGGCCCGCCGCTCGCTCTCCTTCCGGCCGCGGCAGGCGCGGGTGCATAACCTGATTGGCAAGGCGCTGGCCGAGCAGAACCAGCGCAAGGACGCGCTCGCCGCCTTCGACGAGGCGCTCGCCTGCGACATCAAGTTCGCCGAGGCCTACGCCAACCGCGGCAACATGCTGTGCGAGCTCGGGCGCTTTGCCGAGGCGCTGTCGAGCTACGACCGGGCGCTGGAGCTGGAGCCGATCGCGCCGAACTGGCTCAACCGCGGCACCGCGCTCGAGCCGATGGGGAGAATCGACGAGGCGATCGAGAGCTACGACAAGGCCATCGCGCTCGAGCCGAACGTGCCGCTCTGCTACATCAACCGCGCGCATGCGCTCGGGCGGGCCGGGCGCCATCAGGAGGCGCTGGCCACCGCCGAGCGCGCGGTCGAGGTCGGGCCGAAAGTCCCCTACGCCCATCTCGCCAAGGCCCGGGCGCTGATGGCGATCGACCAGAGGGAAGCCGCGCTCGCCGCCACCGACAAGGCCATCGCCGTCGCGCCCCAACTGGCCGACGCGCACAAGGCGCGCGCCCTCGTTCTGGAGGCGCTCGGCCGCCGCGAGGAAGCAGACGCCAGCCGCGGCCAAGCCGAGGCGCTGGCGAAAAACTAGGCCCCGTTCAGGGCGCCGCCGCCGCGCGCTTGTTGAACGCCCACAGCGCCAGGGCGATCGCCAGCATCACCACGCCGCCGAGCAGCACCGAGACCGGCGTGGCGCCGAGCCGCTCGAACCACTGCGTGTAGAAGTGTATGGCGCCGAAAGCGGCGGCGACGTTGACCAGCCACCGCCGGTTTGCTCGCATCGCCCACAGCGCCGCGGCGACCAGCACCACCGCCCAGCCGATGCCGAAGGCCGCGCGCGGGATGATCACGTCGTCGAGCCGCGGCATGGTGACCGTCTTCTGCCCCATCCGCGTCAGCAGGAACAACGGGTCGCCCCACAGCGAGCCGATCCAGAAGCCGAAATTCACGAGCAGGATCGACGTGCGCGAAGCGGTCAGCGCGACGCGCTCGTAATCGGCCGGCAGCTGCTTCGAATAATGGAAGGCGGCGAAGGCGAGCGCGGAGAACAAGACAATGGTCAGCGTCGGCTCGAAGATCGCCAGCGAATACATCGCGTGCGAGTACCCCGTGCGGGCGCCGAGGCAGGCCGACGCGGCGAGCACCGCGAGCGCGGCGAGCAGGCTCGAGCGCGCGGCCGCCGCCAAGGCCGCCAGCGACACCGTGACGATCAGCATTGCGGCGAGCGAGCCCTCGCCGAACGCGACCACGCCGCCGCAGAACATCAGCGCGCCGATGACGAGGCAGATTTGCCCGAGCACCGCCCACTGCTTGACGCGGTTGACGAGCACCGCGAAACCCGCGGCGATAAGCGCGATGCCGAGCACGACCGCGGTCAGCGGCGTCGGCACCAACGCCACCGCGCCGGCGGCGATCGCCACCACGCCGAAGCCGATCAGGATGTTGATGCCGAGCGAACCGGTCTCGTGCGCGGCCAGCGCGGTGAGGCGGTGCGCTTCCTCCGGCGTCAGCTTGCCGTCTTCGACGAGCTTGGAAATATCGAGCGTGATCTTCATCGCTGCCCCCGCTGCGAATGGACGCGCCGAGGATAGCATATCCGCGCGCACCTTTACCCGCTCATTCCCGCGAAAACGGGAATCCAGTTGTGAGTTACAGCTGGGTCCCCGCCTTCGCGGGGACGAACGGGATCATTGGGTCATGGCCAGCACCGTCGCGGCCGCGTCGAAGTCGCCGCGGCGGAAAGCGCGGCGTTGCAACGCCAGCTCGTCGCGGCCCCATTGCGCCATCTGCCAATCGTCGTCGAGGTGCGCGGCCGACCAGGCTGTTTCGGCTGAAGTTGCGCCCTTGGCGAGCGCCAGCGCAATCAGCGCCGAGCCGGTCAGCGTCGTGATCGAGGAGACGGCGCCGAGCCGCCAGGGATCCTGCGGAATGTGGCCGCGCGCGGCGGCGATTGCGGACGCCGGTTGCGCGGCGAACATCACGCCCGCGACCCGCACAAAGCGTGCGTCGAGTACGTCGCGCGCAAAGGCCAGCACCGGATCCCAGATCTCGGCCTGGCGGGCGACGAGGCCCTCCGGACCTTCGACGCGATAGCAGACGAGATCGCTGCCGAGATATTTCGCAATTTCGTCGGCAACCGGCGCGGGATTTAAGGCGACCGCGTCGATGATGGCATTGGCAAGCCGCGTCAGCGGCATGCGCGCGGGGTCTATCGCCTCGCCTTGCGCGTTCCACTCGGCGGCGATCGCCTCGGCCAGCGCGCGGTTCGGCGCGGCCAGCGGCCGGCGCGCGGGGGTGCGCACCGGCTTGCCGTCGAGCAGGACCGGGAAGCCGCCCTCGCCCGCCTCGCCCGCCGTCGCGTCCTTGTAGAAGCGCTTGCGCAGGTTCGGCCGCACCGCGCGGCGCGCCGCCTCCGTCGGGTCGAGCGGCTGGTTCTCAAAGACCTCTTCGAAAATCTCGCGCATGGATTGCCTGACACGGGGGCCGGCGCGGGCGCGCCGGCGGACCGGGCTTAGGCGCTGGCGGCGGGCGCGACAAGGGCGCTCCGGCCCCCGGCCACCGGCGCTTCACGGCCCCATCACTTCCTTGTCTATTGTGCGCTGCACAAGACCGGAACTGACGCAATACAGGCCAATTTCAAGGCCGGCATCGTGATTTCGGTGCGGTTGATATGCCTCATTGCACGAGCGCCGGCGGTAGCCTTAGCCTGCCTGAACACATATTATGCCGGCGCGGAATCGAGCCGCCCGCGGCTCTCTTTCCGCCAAGGAATTCCGGCCGGTCGAGGCTGACGCGACACCGTTTTCGAGTGGACTCTCTGCGTAGCGGTGCCGCGTTTCGAGGAGTCAATGAAGAACACTGACATCGCTGCGCCGGACTACTTCCATAAAGTGGTCGACTGCCAATGGGCGTGCCCCGCGCACACGCCGGTCCCCGAATACATCCGCTTGATCGCGCAAGGGCGTTACGAAGACGCCTACATGATCAATTGGAAATCGAACGTGTTCCCCGGCGTGCTCGGCCGCACGTGCGACCGGCCTTGCGAGCCGGCCTGCCGGCGCGTCCGCGTCGAGGACGAGCCGGTGGCGATCTGCCGCCTCAAGCGCGTCGCCGCCGATTACAAGGACGACATCAGGGCGCGATTGCCAAAGCCCGCGCAGAAGAAGAACGGCAAGCGCATCGCGCTCATCGGCGGCGGGCCGGCCTCGCTCACCGTCGCGCGCGATCTCGCGCCGCAGGGCTATACCTGCGTCGTGTTCGACCAGGACCCGAAAGCGGGCGGCATGATCCGCACGCAGATCCCGAAATTCCGCCTGCCCGACAGCGTCATCGACGAGGAGACGGGCTACATCCTCGATCTCGGCGTCGAATTCCGCGGCGGCAAGCGCATCGACTCGCTGAAGGCGCTGATCGCCGAAGGCTGGGACGCGATCTTCGTCGGCTCCGGCGCGCCGCGCGGCCGCGATCTCGACATCCCCGGCCGCCAGGAAGCGGCCAAGAACATCCATATCGGCATCGACTGGCTGTCGAGCGTGTCCTTCGGCCACATCTCGAAGATCGGCCGCCGCGTCGTCGTGCTCGGCGGCGGCAACACCGCGATGGACTGCTGCCGCTCGGCCCGCCGCCTCGGTGGCGAGCAGGTCGACGTGGTCGTGCGCTCCGGCTTCGAGGAGATGAAGGCCTCGCCGTGGGAGAAGGAAGACGCGCAACACGAGGGCATCCCGATCCACAATTTCCTCGTGCCGAAGGAATTCACGCACGACAACGGCAAGCTCACCGGGATCACCTTCGAGAAGGTGAAGGCGGAGTATGACGCCAAGGGCCGGCGCAAGCTCGTGCCCGCCGGCGAGCCGGACCAGCACTTCCCCTGCGACGACGTTCTCGTCGCGGTCGGCCAGGAGAACTCGTTCCCCTGGATCGAGCGCGACATCGGCGTCGAGTTCGACGACAAGTGGGACATGCCCAAGGTCGATCCGACCACGATGGCCTCGACGCATCCCAAGATTTTCTTCGGCGGCGACGCTGCCTTCGGCCCGAAGAACATCATCTGGGCCGTGGCGCACGGCCACGAGGCCGCCGTCTCGATCGACAAGATGCTCTCCGGCGAGGACATCACCGACCGCCCCATCCCGGCGGTCGAGCTGATGAGCCAGAAGATGGGCATTCACGAGTGGTCCTACGACAACGAGATCGCGCTCGATAACCGCTACAAGGTGCCGCTGCGCGACAAGGTCGTGGCGCTCAAGGACATCAAGGCGGAGGTCGAGCTCGGCTTCGACCCGAACCTGGCGCTGAAGGAAGCGCACCGCTGCCTCAACTGCGACGTCGAGACGGTGTTCGCGACCAAGCTGTGCATCGAGTGCGATGCGTGCGTCGACATCTGTCCGATGGATTGCATCACTTTCACCGCGAACGGCGAGGAGAAGGAGCTGCGCACGCGGCTCAACGCGCCGTCGCCGAACCTCACCCAGGACCTCTACGTCCAGGACGGGCTGAAGACCGGCCGCGTCATGGTCAAGGACGAGGACGTCTGTCTGCACTGCGGCCTGTGCGCCGAGCGGTGCCCGACCGGCGCCTGGGACATGCAAAAGTTCTTCCTGGAAATGACCCACGCAGGCCCGTCATGCCGACCGCAGCGCCGCTCAGCCGCGTAAACGACTTCGTCATCCGGTTCGCCAACGTCAACGGCTCGGGCTCGGCCAGCGCCAACGAGATGTTCGCGCGCGCGGTCATGCGCATGGGCGTGCCGGTCTCGCCCCGCAACATCTTCCCGTCGAACATCCAGGGCCTGCCAACCTGGTACGAGGTGCGCGTTTCCGAAGCCGGCCACATGGGCGCGCGCGGCGGCACCGACTTCATGGTGGCGATGAACCCGCAGACCTTCGACAAGGACATCGCCGGCGTCGAGCCGGGCGGCTATCTGCTCTACGACTCGACCAAGCCCTATCCGAAGTCGAAATTCCGCGACGACATCACCGTCATCGGCGTGCCGCTGACCGCCATCTGCAACCGCGAATACACCGATCCGCGCCAGCGCCAGCTGTTCAAGAACATCATCTATCTCGGCGTCATGAGCGCGCTGCTCGACATGGACGTCAAGATCATCGAGCAGCTGATCGGCGAGCAGTACAAGGGCAAGGACAAACTGATCGAGCCGAACGTCAAGGCGCTGCATATCGGCCGCGACTACGCGACGCTCAATCTCGAATGCCCGATCGGCCTGAAGGTCAGAAAGGCCGACAAGGTCGGCGACCGCATCTTCGTCGAGGGCAACGCCGCGGCGGCGCTCGGGGCCGTCTACGGCGGCGCCACCGTCTGCGCCTGGTACCCGATCACGCCCTCCTCTTCGCTCGCCGACGCGTTCACGCGACATTGCGCCAAGCTCCGCGTCGATCCGGCGACCGGCAAGGCGAAGTACGCGATCATCCAGGCCGAAGACGAGCTTGCCTCGATCGGCATGGTCATCGGCGCCGGCTGGAACGGCGCGCGGGCCTTCACCGCCACGTCCGGCCCCGGCATCTCGCTGATGCAGGAGTTCATCGGGCTTGCCTATTTCGCGGAAATCCCGGCGGTGCTGTTCGACGTGCAGCGCGCCGGCCCCTCGACCGGCATGCCGACGCGGACGCAGCAGTGCGACGTCATCTCCTGCGCCTATGCCTCGCACGGCGATACCAAGCACGTGCTCTTGTTCCCCGAGGATCCGACGGAGAGCTTCGAGTTCGGCGCCGCAGCCTTCGACCTCGCCGACCGGCTGCAGACGCCGATCTTCGTCATGCTCGATCTCGACATCGGCATGAACCACCACCTGTGCCGGCCATTCCAGTGGGACGACGCCAAGGTCTACGACCGCGGCAAGGTGATGACGGCCGAGGAGCTGGAAGCCGGCAAGGACTTCGGCCGCTATCTCGACGTCGACGGCGACGGCATCCCCTACCGCACCTATCCCGGCACGCATCCGACCAAGGGCTCGTTCTTCACCCGCGGCACCTCGCGCGACCGCTACGCGAAGTACACCGAGGAAGGCGCGCCCTACGTCGACAACATGCAGCGGCTGCTGCGCAAATTCGAGACGGCCAAGGACATCGTGCCGAAACCGCTGATCGCCAATTCGTCCAAGCCGACGAAGTACGGCGCCATCTATTATGGTTCGACCGCGCCAGCGATGGACGAGGCGATCCACATGATCGAGGCGCAGGGCCACGCTCTCGACCGCATGCGCATCCGCGCCTTCCCGTTCCACTCGTCGGTGAACTCGTTCGTCGCCGACCACGACTTCGTCTTCGTCGTCGAGCAGAACCGCGACGCGCAACTGCGCTCGCTGATCGTCAACGAGTGCGACATCGACCCGGTGCGGCTCGTGCCGGTCAACCATTATGACGGCACGCCGATCACCGCCCGCTTCATCGCCAGGGCGATCGGCGAGCACCTCGAAAAGCTGAAGGTGAAGCCGTCGAAGGTGACGTCGTGAGCGGCCTTTCACCTTTCCCCGGGCGCGGCGCAGCACGAAGTGGTGCGCTGCAGGCCCGGGGCCTTATCGACCGCGACGGTCCCGGATCTGCGCCGCACCGCCGCGCGCTGCGGCGCGTCCGGGACACGAGTCAGAGGCAAAGACCATGACCTACCTCGCCAAGCCGAAATTCCACCACCCCGCCCTGCCGAAGAACGAGCTCGGCTACACGCATCGCGACTACGAAGGCGCGGTGTCGACGCTGTGCGCCGGCTGCGGCCACGACTCGATCACCGCGGCGATCATCCAGTCCTGCTTCGAGCTCGCCATCGAGCCGCACCGCGTCGCCAAGATCTCGGGCATCGGCTGCTCGTCGAAAACGCCGACCTACTTCCTCGGCAATTCGCACGGCTTCAACTCGGTGCACGGGCGCATGCCGTCGGTCCTGACCGGCGCCAACCTCGCCAACCGCGACCTGATCTATCTCGGCGT
>Ga0134125_10001624_pt1 | contig 27473 bp, 30 predicted proteins | sample KB31751_FD_96464 | JGI IMG/M metagenome (GOLD analysis project Ga0134125, IMG submission 96464) | Terrestrial soil microbial communities with excess Nitrogen fertilizer from Kellogg Biological Station, Michigan, USA - KB3-175-1 | ecosystem: Environmental > Terrestrial > Soil > Unclassified ... | reverse complement strand
TTTCTAATTCTTGTGGGGCTAGACTCATAATATCATCAACTATATCTCGACTGCAGTTCTTCCAAGGTAATCACCAGTGTTAACTCGTCTAGCAGAATTTGTTAAATTAATTGAACCAACCTCTGGTATGGAATCCTCAGTCTTTACAGGCACTGTTTTTACAGGTTCCACTGCTGGAGTAAGTGTGTCTAAAAGTGACGGTATCTTAAAATCGTCAATCTTGGTCTGAGACACTTTTTGGAACGCAAGGTTTCCAGTCACGTCATCATGGAGTGTCTGAATCTGACGCAGTGCAAATTCTGCAGATATAACCAAATCCTCAAGTTCATCTTTCATCCCATTAACAGAATTTGCTGCATAAAGTATGATCTCAATGAATTCCTGTAAAAATGACTTGATTTCTCGCTTGTCGTGATACTTTGTAAGCAAGTATTCAGACGCATGCATTATCTGTCGAATATCTTTTAGTTCATCAACAGATAATGTCTCGATAAAAGTATCAGGAGCATCCTTGTCTTTTTGAGATATTTTCGTGTCAATTTTTGAAGAAAGTGTTCGTATCTTGTCCAGATGCCCAGACAAATCAAATTCATCATCGTTCTTTGTAAAATTAATCATATATACACAAAACCTTACCAGAAATCTAGATTAGGGAACTGCTTGTTTATTTTAGAGTCAGCGATCAATTTAGCTTCATCCAAGAGTCTGCTTGAGACCTCATTTGCCTTGGCAAAGTCTAGTGTTGTGCTTCCCAGATGTGCTGCGTCAATGATTATTCCACCTAGCAATAGTGACAATTCTCCCAACTGAAAATCCAGCGCAGGCATTAGTGCCAAGAGTTTAGACCTGATTGTCCTAACAACAGAGATGGTTGGAGACAAGACAGTAGGTACGTTTCCAAGACCAACTATGCAGTCAAGGCTTCTTCTTATCTGCCTCAGAGATTCTATAGTATAAGATAATTCTAGTTCATATCTGACTTGTTTTTCAAGTGTAGCAAGTGATGTACAATCCTTGTCTAATCGCGTGTACAAATCAAGGTTATTTCGAGTTACATCGTGTCTATGCTGTACAAGAACATCAAGTAGGCTATCGACAATCTCAGTTGCATAGTCAATTCTTGGCTTGATTGTACTTGCACGTACAAGCTGGCTTTTACTTTCATTTTCTATTACCCATTTTGATTGATTCATTCCCAAGCAAGAGACTTGACTTTGTACTTATACGGGCCTTGTTACATCAAGTGGTGTCACCATGGTAACACAGGCAGAAGATACAGCTTAGTATTTTTTCGAATCTTTGTTCAATGAATTTAGCTATTCAGTTTACCTTCCAACTTGTCAATCCCACTCATGGTTAAAGGTCAAGACCTAGCCGTAAGCCTCGAAGAGTTTGGATTGAGCAAATACGAAGCCCAAGCATACGTCACCCTGATTACAAAAGGCACAATTTCTGCGGGTGAACTTGCGTACTATTCCAATTTACCAAGGACTAAGGTTTATCCAACTTTATTAAAACTTGAAAGAAAAAAAATAGCCATAATATCAAAAAGCAAACCAATCATGTGTACTGCGATTGCCCCAGAAGATGCTTTTGATGAAATCATACAAGAGCAGATCAATCGAGTAAATGCAATGAATAGTCTTATTACAAAATTAAAACAGCTAAGCGAAGACAGCAAGAAGGCAAGAGGTTCAGAAGAACAGAGATATTTCCACTTGGCTGCAAACTATGTATTCAAACAACTACAAACCATGATAGAAGGTTCCAAGACTTCGATACACATAGTGATTGATTCATGGGGACTGAACCTATTATCACAATGCAAGGAAGTTCTTCTCCATGCCTTACGAAAAGATATCGACATCAAGATGGTCATACCTACAAGCCTTGTAGGTTCTGAAACATTCCATGGACTACCAGCTGGAATCAAGATAAAAACATCAGATAATGCTCAGAATGTTTTTGTTTTTGATGACTCTGAAATACTCATGATAAATAGCAACAATGGAAAAGGTGCAATATTTCACTCAAATGATGTACTTGGAACAAACCAAGTCAAGTCATTTGATCAGGTATGGAAAAATGGAATCAAAATAAGCAATCTAGGTGACATGACAAAGAGTGAGGCTCAAGAGGCATTAAAGGCAATTCAAATCATAACCCAAAATGGATTAGGCTATGTCTTGAATTCCATGATAAACTCAAAGAACAAAGCCGTAGATATTTTGAATTTTTTGAGTAAAAATGGAATTGATCTTGAATCAAAGACACTTGATGAAATAATATCTTTGGTAGATTCCACACTTGACATAACATGTTCTGGTCACCTACGTTACGAATCTAATGCAAACCACTTTGTGATAGAATCAAAGGTCAACAGCGGCCACTCTATTCCCTGGGCATTATTGCTTGAAGGATATCTAAACAAGAAAGGAATCAAAACTAAGATGATTTACAATGACCACGTGCATAATGGCGAACGAATTCACATCAAAGTAGATTCCAAAATTAGTGTCACACCATAGATAGTTACACAAAAACCAACGGATCCAGATTGTACCTTTATAATATGAGATAGTTCATCCCATCCTTGAATGCAGTTATCAACTGATTTTAATCCAAAAAAAATCGAGGACGAAGTAAAAGAGTACCTATCAGGACTTGATCTAGAGAAATTAATTTCGGAATCACAAAACAAGACTAGGAAAATTGCTTTCATAGAAGGACCACCCACCATGAACGGCATTCCACATGCGGGTCACCTTAGAGGAAGAATAATGAAAGACTTGTGGTACAGATACATGACTTTACGAGGATACAAGGTAACTTTCAATGCAGGTTGGGACACACAAGGACTTCCAGTTGAATTACAGGCAGAAAAAGAATTAGGAATCTCAGGAGGCAAATCCCAGATTATCGAATCAGTAGGAATTGAAAAAATAGTTGCTGAATGTAAAAAAATTGTTTATAGATTTAATGAAAAATGGGTAGAGTTTGATAAACTTTTAGGCATGTCATTTAACCAACAAAAAGCATACTGGACATACAAAGATGAATACATTGAACGCGAATGGAAGTATCTCAAAAAAGCCCTAGAGATAGGAGTCTTATCAGAATCATACAAGGTGGTAGCATACTGTCCAAGCTGTCAGACATCATTGAGTCATGCAGAGGTCAACCAAGGATATGACACTGTAGTAGACCCATCTCTTTACTACAAGGTCAAGTTACAAGATGAAGATCTTTACCTAATTGTTTGGACTACAATGCCATTTACTTTGGTTACAGATACAATGGTGGGCCTGAATCCAGATGAAAATTATGTTTACGCAAAAGTTGGAAATGAAACATGGCTTGTTGGAGAAAAAAGATTAGAAGAATTCATGAAAGAGGCAAAAATTGAAGAATACACAGTAGTCAAGACGGTAAAGGGATCCACACTAGAAGGAAAAAAATACATCCATCCACTATTAGATGAGATTTCAGGATTGGAAGAGTTTTCAAAATCTGCCAACTTTCACATTGCAGTTGCAGAAAATTTTGTAGACATACAAACAGGAAGCGGTCTTGTTCACTTGTCCCCTGCCAATGGAGAAGAAGATTTTGAAATCGCATCAAAGAGAAAAATATCAATATTTAATCCAATAAATGACGAGGCAAAATTCACAAAAGAAGCCGGGGCATATGCAGGATTGTTTGTAAGAGATGCCGATGAAAAAATAGTAAACGCACTAAAAGAAAAAGGCGCGCTTGTTAGAATTGGCAAGATAAAACACCAATATCCACTATGTTGGAGATCACAGCACAAGTTACTCTGGCTTGCAAGAAGAGGATTTTTCTATTTTCTTGACAGGTTAGGAGACAAGGCAGTAAAGGCTGCAGAGAGTGTGGAATATTTCTTTGAGCCTCCAAGAAACAGGTTTTTGGAGATAATAAAAGACAAACATCCTTGGTGCATCTCAAGAGAGCGCATCTGGGGGTGTCCTCTGCCCATGTGGAACTGTAAAAGCTGCCATCACAGCAAATGGTTTTTCTCAAGAGAAGATATAGTAAAATCAGCATCTAGTCTTCCAGACGGACCAAACTTTGAGTTGCACAGGCCATGGATAGATAACATATCCATAAAATGTGAAAAATGTGGAAATAAAATGGAGCGAGAACAGTTTGTTCTTGATACATGGCACAATAGTGGTGCCGCACCTTTTGCATCATTATCTGACAGTGATTATAACGAACTCATTCCAGCACTTTTCCTAACAGAAGGAATAGACCAAACAAGAGGATGGGCATACACTTTACTTATTGAAAACGTAATTTTCAACAACGCCCCCATCGCACCATTCAAATCATTTTTGTTCCAGGGTCATGTGCTTGATAAAAATGGCAACAAGATGAGCAAGAGCAAAGGAAATGTGATGGATGCAGTAGAGTTACTTGGAAAATATTCTGTTGATCTGATAAGATTATACTTTATGTGGAAATCAAGTCCAATTGAGCCAATTAATTTTAGCACAGATGAACTTGTATCAAGACCATACCAAATTCTGAGCACCTTGTATCATCTCCACTTGTACTTTAAACAAAATAGCGATTACGACAAGTATGATAAAATACACAACATACAATGGGCAAAGGACAAAAATCTCTTAAAAGAATCAGAGATCTGGATTTTATCAAAGCTTCAAAAATTAATCTTGTCAGTTACAGAGTCACAGGACAAGTGTAGGTTTCATGAAGCATCAAGAGCAATAGATGATTATCTGATAAATGCAGTAAGCCAAGTGTACATTCCAATCACACGTGAAGAGTTGTGGGCAGATGATGACTCTCAAAAAGAAAGAAGGTTTGCAATATACGCGACTCTTTCAGAAATACTAGAGACTCTGGACATACTTTTGCATCCAATTTGTCCTTTTACTACACAGTACCTGTATGGTTCAATATTTTCAGAAAAAAAGAACATACTTCTTGAGGATTTCCCAGTGTCAAAACCTGCTCTTACAAACGATAAAGTCGAAGAGGCATTTGACTTGATGAAAGAGTCAGTCTCTGTTTCAGCAGCAGCAAGAATGAAGGGCAAACTCAAGAGAAGATGGCCTCTTGACAAGGCAATAATTTGCGTGGAACCTGGTCAAAAGGCAAAGCTAGAATCGCTTTCAGAGATGTTGCTTTCACAGCTTAATGTAGAAAAGTACGAAATCATTGAATTGCAAAAATCAGAAGGACTTGAACTAGTGTCAGATTTGTTACAAAAAAACATTCCAGTCATGCCCAAAGTAGAACTTGAAAGAAAAAAAATTGGACCCAAGGCAAAACAAGACATGAGTAGGCTATTAGACAAGTTTTCGCAGACAGACCCAAGTAGTATTGTAGACAGTCTTTTGAAAAATGGAACATACACATTTGATTTGGGCGACAACAAGATCGAATTATCAAAAGAGGATTTCATAGTTGGATATTCTGAAAAGGAAGGCTTTGCAATGTCAAACCGTGATTCTCTAATTGTACTTATCAGCACTACAAGAAATCGTGAGATGCTAGCAAGGGGCCTGATACGAGACATTGCAAGAAGATTGCAAGTGTTAAGAAAAGAAAGAGGATACACTCCAACAGACATACTTGAGGCAGCATACATTTTGGGTCTTGATGATGAGTCCCTTGAGATGACAAAAGAAAAACAGTCTGATCTTGCATACTTGGTACGGGTAAAGAAAATAATGTTCGAAGACAAGGCCAAAAACTACAAGGATGAAGATTTGGATGGTCAAAAGATTCGAATCTCGGTTGAGTAGAGCTTCATCCATTGTATTAAATAACAAAAAAATACACAATATCCCATGCCAAAGCAGATAACCCTAGATGGTTGGCTCATATCACATCTTGCCATTTTACTAAAAAAAGCATCTTCACATGTTGTCAAGACCAAGACCCCTCTAGTCCTATACAGAAATACACTAGAAGAGGAAGAAGAGGCATACCAAGAAACCGTCTGTACCATTACAGAAGGATACATCATAGTTCAAGTAATCACCTCAGGAGGCGGAGTAGTTCCAAGCTTTCAGCAACAATTCGTATTCACACTAGACGAGTTTCCAAATTGGCTTATGCGAAAAAGCAAGGATTTGTTTCTCCAATGCGTGGATACATTGGAAGAACAATTCAGATAGTCATCAAAGTTCAATATCATAAAATCCCAATTTTATGATAATGAGGCTTAAAAATACCACATGAAAAAGAAAAATAGTTTTGGTGGCCGGACCAGGCAAGAGGGTGTCATTTGACACTCGGTACCGACCCCAAAACGTTTCGTGTATCATAATATCATATTATGAAACCTTAGTTGAGGTCGTTGTACTGATATAATTACATTATGCAGAAAATCAGATATGAAAACTAGCCTAAAACTTGCAATATGCTAGAAAATTAAACTGCAGACCAGATGATCCATTACACATCATTTCCGTGTAATGTCAAATTTTCTTGGATTTCAATAACATTTCAGATCTGTAATTGACATAGAACAATCATCATCAAACAGATTATAAAGACCATAAAAATGAAAAATCACAATGCGTCTGTTAGAGTATCAAGCAAAGTCTTTGTTTGCAGAGTACAACATTCCAATTCCAAAAGGACTAACATCTACAGATATCGTACAAGGTAGAAAAGATGCTGCAGCATTGGGATTTCCATTTGTAATCAAAGCACAGATGGCAGTAGGTGGAAGAGGCAAGGCAGGGGCAATTCAAAAATGCCAGAATCCAGATGAATTTGAGTTGAAATATCCCGACATAATGCAAAAAGTGGTCAAGGGAGAAAAGACCAAAGCAATTTTACTTGAAAAAATGGCAGATATCAAAAAAGAACTCTATCTTTCATTATTCTTGAACAGAGGCAAAAGATGCTACACAATAATTGCATCTGGTGAGGGTGGTGTTGAAATCGAGTCTGTCAAAAATCAGATAATTCGTGAAGTCGGATTAGGCAAGGTGGATGCTGTTACCGCAGAAGAGGTAGGAAAACAAATGGGACTAAAAGACAAACCATTAACCCAGTTTATAGATATTTTACAAAAATTAGCAAAAATCACAATAGACAAGGAAGCAGAACTTGCAGAAATAAACCCGCTTGCAGTATTAGGAGATGATTCAGTTGTTGCCCTAGATGGCAAGGTCATCATAGATGACAATGCAATGTTTAGACATGATGAGTTACGTAAATTCCAAGAAGTCTCCGAACTTGAAGAAAGGGCAGAAAAGAGCGGATTTTCACTTGTGGAACTTGATGGAAATATTGCAGTTGTGGGAAATGGAGCAGGTTTGGTCATGTCCACTCTTGACATGCTATCAGATAACGGAGGAAAACCTGCTTGCTTTTTAGATGTAGGCGGCGGTGCAACTACAGATACAGTATACGAAGCACTCACTTTGATTAGCAAAATGAAAAAGGTGAAAGGAATACTTGTAAATCTTTATGGTGGAATTGTCAAGACTACAACTGTTGCAACAGCATTCATCAAAGCATATGAAGACAAGGTAATTGATCTTCCAGTCTTTGCAAGAATGTCAGGTGCAGAAGCAGACAAGTCAAAAGAAATGCTCAAGGGTTCAAGAACTAAAATGTTTGACACTATTGAAGAAGCAATAAATGCAGCAGTAATTGAGATGAATAAAAATGGTTGATCTTTTCGAGTTACTAATTGGCAAAGAGGGAGACAGGGATTACAAAAAGAAATCCGTCATAGTTCAAGGCATCACAGGTAAGTTTGGTTCATTTCACACACAACAAATGTTAGCATACGGTACAAATGTTGTAGCAGGTGTAACACCTGGCAAGGGCGGACAAAAACATGAAGGAGTCCCAATATATGAGACAATGAATGAGGCTGTAAGTGCAACAGGTGCCAAAATTTCAATAATTTTTGTCCCAGCAAAGTTCTTTCTTTCTGCAGCAGTAGAAGCACTAGAAGCAGGCATAAAACTACTCATTGCAATACCAGAACATGTTCCAGTAAAAGACGCATTAACAATTGTCGAGCTGGCAAAGAAAAAAGATGCAATTGTGGTAGGTCCAAATACTCCAGGCATTATCATCCCAGGAATAATCAAGATAGGAATCATGCCAGCATCACCTTTCAAAGAAGGAAGAATTGCAGTAATATCTAGAAGTGGAACTTTGATGTACGAAGTGTCACATAATCTATCTGTTGCAAACTTTGGCCAGAGCATATGCTTTGGAATTGGTGGAGATCCAATCAACGGTGCCCCATTAATTCAGGCATTTGATACGATAAGAAATGGTGCAAATATTGACGGTATTGTTGTAGTAGGAGAAATAGGCGGAGACGCAGAAGAGATGCTCGCACAGCACATTATTGATACCAAATTTGACAAGCCAGTAGTAGCATATATCGCAGGAAGGGCAGCACCAAAAGAAAAGAGAATGGGACATGCCGGTGCAATAGTATATGGAAATTACGGTTCTGCAGAATCAAAGGTATCAATGTATGCCAAGGCAAACGTACCAGTTGCCAAGAGACCTGCCGAAGTACCCATGCTTCTTGCAGGAAAGCTTGAAAAAGGTAGAATCAAATAGCAGGAAATTGGAGAAATAGAAAATGCCGATAACAGATCCACTAAAAAAATCAATAGCACAGAAAGCTAGACTTCACTTTAAAGTCTGTTTCTCATGCGGTGCAAAAAATCCAATCAGTGCATCAAGATGTCGTAAATGTCACAACGTTTACCTTAGATTAAAGAACAGAACACTCGGAATTAAAAAGTAGTTAACAATCTCCGCCGCATCCACAATTATCATCATGTGCCATTTTTAACGGGTTATTAGCATCATGTTTTGCTTTTTGATAATGTGCCACATTTAGGATTCGTTCAGCAACAATAGGATTTGTCACATGATTAGAATCAAGCCACTGTTCAATGTCATCTATTTTGTAAGTATTTCCACTTGATAGAATTTTTTTGAATGTATCTCGAATAAGATCATCTTGTTCGTTACCAAGTGGCCCGTTACCAATTGATGCAAGTGGATTTAACAAAGCAAGTGAGCTTTCTGAAAGGGTCACAAATTACCCAATTTAGAATCAGTATAAGAATTTTCCAAGATCTCTTGATATATGGGTAACTGTAAGATTTTTCTGAAGATAGTTTGTTTATTATCAATTTTAAGAATTATGATGAAATAGCAGGTACAAAGTCTGCCCGTTTGGCAAAGAGTGCAGCAAAGATTGCAAAAAAACTCGGAGTAAGAATCGTAGTCTGTCCACCACAACATATGATGTCAGAGGTAACCAGGGTTTCCTCAAATGTATTTGCACAGCATCTTGATAATTCAAAGGTAGGTAGCACAACAGGTTTTGTCATACCAGAGATTGTAAAAAAATCAAGAATCGAAGGATCTCTCATAAATCACAGTGAACACAGAATACCATCAAATGAAATAGAAGAAATGGTAATCAGACTCAGAGAGCTGAAAATGACATCAGTTGTCTGCGTACAGGATGTAAGCGAGGCATGGCAATACTCAAAACTCAATCCAGATTACGTAGCAATAGAGCCACCTGAGCTAATAGGCAGCGGAAAGGCAGTGTCAAAAGAAAAACCAGAGATCATAACAGAAGCAGTCAATGCAGTAAAGAAAGCAAACAATTCAACCCAGTTGTTGTGCGGCGCAGGAATCATTTCAGGAGGAGATGTATCACGTGCATTAGAACTAGGTGCAAAAGGAATACTTGTTGCAAGCGGCATTGTAAAGGCAAAGAACTGGGAAAAAACAATAGAAGAGTTTGCGTTAGCATTTGTTAAAAAATAAATTCAAGATAATTATTTTTGCATATACGATATATAGATGCAGATAGACTTTGATCACATGACCGTAGAAAACGACATACTTGAGGAATTAAAGAAGATACGAGAAGCAGTAACACCAAAAGCTGCAACTCCAGCACCTGAACCAAAAGGTCTTGTTGCAGAATTCAAAGATTTCATTGGCAAGGCAGGAGTTTTGGGTCTTGCCATCGGTTTCATCATGGGAACCGTAATTGGTAGAGTAGTAACAGCCCTAGTGCAAGATCTCATCATGCCAATTCCCGGTGCATTCATAGCTGGAGGAGACTGGAGAAAAGCAGTAGTTACCATACCAGTAGGAAACGGAATGAGTTTTGGAGTAGGCGACTTTATCGGTGTTGTGATTGATTTCCTCATAATCGCTTTTGTTATCTTTGTGATAGCAAAATTTGGACGAAAGGCTGGCTTGAAATAGCCTTTTACATATTTTTTCATATTTGAAGAAGACTGAAATATTGAATCAAGTCTTTATTTCGCATAATGCTTCCAAGACTTGAATCGATAAAACAGGCAAGGATGAAGATAGGTATGACTCAACAAAAACTTGCTTCCCTTACAGGAGTTAGTACTTCGATGATAAATCAAATCGAGTCAGGGAGATGCCAGCCAAGCTATTCGACTGCAAGAAAAATATTCGAAGTGTTATGGTCCCTTGAAAGCCAATCATCAACCAAGGCAGGAGATATCTGTAGTAAGGATATTGCCAAGCTCAAGGCACATGATTCACTGCATGATGCAATAAAAAAGATGCAAGAACTATCAATCAGTCAAATGCCAATCTTTGATGGTACCGAGGTAGTTGGCGTCATAACAGAAGATGGCATAATAAAACACATTTTGGACAATGATGAGACTGAACGAAAAAGGATCAGGATAGACGAAATAATGGATGCAAGGCCCCCAATTGTGGACTATAATACTCCAGTCAAGACACTCGTATCACTGATAAGATATTCAAAGTGTGTTTTGGTGTCAAAGCAAAGCAAGATTGTTGGAATAATTACTGCATCAGATACTCTCAAGCTAGTAGACTAACACAAATCTAGCATTTAGAAAAATTTTCTATAGACTACAATACTTCCAAATATTGCAATCATCACTACCATTGGTGAGAACATCCCAAACTCTGGAACAGTGATTGCTTGTTGTACATTTGGAGTTAATGAAAGAACATCATCTGGATTTACTCCAATGACATCAGCGAGGCATGTCCTTGATTTATTATACAAGTCCCATGTTTTTTGATCCTGCATCATGACATCGTGCTGTTGCAGTACCGTAGAGTTTGGATTGGTTTTCATGTATAAGGACATCTTGTCATTTATCTTGTGTACAATATCCATGTAGATGTTAGTCTCAAGGCTTCTTCCAAATGGATTACATACAAAGTTCCCAGATTTATCAAATTCTGCATATGCCGATAGTTTACTGGTGCCTAAAATTGAGAACGGTAACAATATTGACAACAAAATAAGCAGAACCAAAAGAACTTTCTTTGCCAAGACACTACATAATCATATCCTGACTTAAAAAATTGGTGTAGGATAATTCCTAAACATAGATTTTAAAAAGATAATTTAACACATGATTTTTGTAAGTTTTATCGATGTCTACGATGTAGGATGAGAGCATAGCTCTGCCAGTACCCCGTGTAATGATTTTGGATGCATGAATATTATCTTGGTTCCACGTGAACCAGGTCTTATCTCACCAAGGAATTTTATTCCACATACTTTCATCCTGTCAACTTCTTTTTCAATGCCATCTGTTTCAAGAGCGATATGGTGTAACCCCTCGCCTTTTGTTGTCAAGAATTTCTTTATGGGACTTGTTTCTTTTGTAGCCTCCATGAGCTCAATTCTAGAATTATCTAGATGAAGAATTGCAACTCGGACTCCTTCAGATTCCACAGTCTCAAATTCAACTTCATGAACCCCAAGCGCTTCTTTGTACTGTTTTACTGCATCGTCCAAGTTATTTACGGCAATTGCAACATGATCAAGTCGCATCTTAGAATGTCTCCTTTGGCTGGTAAATTCCAAAGACTTCACGGAATGTGTTGCTTATCTCTCCTAGTGTCGCATAATTATTTACAGCATCCAAGATAAACGGCATCAGATTTTCATCTTTTTCTGCAGCACTCTTCATTTTTTCAAGTGCATGTTCAACTTTGATATTGTCACGAGTGTTACGCAATTCTTTAAGATTTGCCATTTGCTGTGTTTGGATGCTGCCATCAATTTTCATGATTTCAGGCTTTTCCTTTGAAGCGTCAGTGAATTTGTTGACACCAACTATTATCCTGTCTCCACCATCGATTTCCTTCTTTAGCCGATAGGCATTTTGTCTAATTTCAGATTGGAAAAATCCCCTCTCAATTCCCACAAGTGAGCCTCCCATTCTGTCTATTTTCTTGAGGTACTTGTTTGCCTCTGCTTCAATGGTGTCAGTTAGATTTTCCACATAGTACGAACCGGCAAGAGGGTCGACGGTTTTGGTAATTCCGCTCTCATGACCCACAATTTGTTGTGTCCTTAATGCAATCTTTACTGCAGATTCTGTAGGTAGTGCAAGTGCTTCATCTTTTGAGTTGGTGTGAAGCGATTGACATCCACCAAGAACTGCTGCCATTGATTGTACCGCAACACGTATGATGTTATTGTCAGGCTGCTGAGCAGTAAGTGATTCTCCACTTGTCTGTACATGGAATTTTAGTTGAATTGATCTCTTGTCTTTTGCGTGGAATCTGTCTTTTAGTATCTTGGCATAAATTCTTCTGGCTGCACGGAATTTGGCAATCTCTTCCAAAAATTCACTAGTACAGCAAAAGAAGAACGAAAGTCGTGGTGCAAAACTGTCAATCTTCAATCCCCTGTCAACACATGTCTCGATGTATTCTATTGCGTTTGCAAGTGTGAATGCAACTTCTTGAACTGCGTTGCATCCTGCCTCCCTCATGTGATACCCAGATATTGATATTGGATACCATTGAGGAACTTTCTTTGAACAATATTCAATCATGTCGCCAATTAATCTCATAGATGGACGCGGTGGATAGATGTAGGTATTTCTTGCAATGTATTCTTTTAGAATATCATTTTGTGTAGTGCCACGTAGTTGTTTGCTGTCTACTCCTTGTTTTGCACCTGTTGCAATGTATAATGCAAGTAATGTAGATGCGGTAGAGTTTATTGTCATAGATGTGCTTACTTTGTCAAGAGGAATTCCACCAAAACATTTCATCATGTCTTTTAGTGAAGTAATAGAGACTCCAACTTTTCCAACCTCACCTTCTGCATGAGAATCATCTGCATCATATCCAATCTGGGTTGGCAAGTCAAACGCCATAGAAAGACCAGTCTGTCCTCTTTCAAGAAGATACTTGAATCTCTGATTTGTCTGCTCTGCAGTACCAAAACCAGTGTATTGTCTCATTGTCCATAATCTGTCTCGATACATTCCAGGATGGATTCCACGTGTGTAAGGATATTTTCCAGGTTCCTCTGTCTTGCTTTTTGGCTTAACCTTTGAATCGTAGAAGCGTTTTACTGGGATATTAGAATCAGTCTTGATAGATTTTACCATATCATACTAGCCCCTTTGATATTTTATCTGCTGCTTCAAACGGATCTACTTTTCCTGACTGGACTTTTTTAAGATATGCCGCATAGGATTTACTTGAATCAAGCATTGAGGTCACTTTATTTTTAACATTATTTAAAACAATATCTCTGAGTTCAGAGTCTAATCTTGATGCCTCCTTCTTGGCCTTGGTTTTGTGTTTTATCTTCATAACCTCTTCCAATTTTTTTGCAAAATCAGCAATACCCTTGTTTGATTTTGCCGAAGTCATCATCACAACTGGGTTTTTTTCAGACATGCCAATGAAATCACGTACAGAGTCAAAAAGCTGGTTTGCCCCAGGCAAGTCACTCTTGTTTATCAGATAAATATCACCAATCTCTGTGAGGCCTGCCTTTATTGTCTGGATGCTATCTCCAGTATGAGGATTAAAGACAACAACTGTTACATCTACAACTTTTTCAATATCAACTTCGGTCTGTCCAGCCCCCACACTTTCAATTATTATCGGATTAAATCCAGCGTACTCTAAAATTCTAATGCTGTTTCTAAGTGATGTCGATATGGCACCTGTTGCACCCCTTGATGCCATGCTCCTAATGTATGTCCCAGAGTCAGTAGACTCGGTCATCCTCACTCTATCACCAAGTATTGCACCTCCAGTAATGTGGCTAGTTGGATCGATTGCAAGAACTGCACTCTTGTAGCCAAGTTTGTTTAGCTCAAGGCTTGTTCGGTTTATCAGAGTGCTCTTGCCTGCACCAGCAGGTCCCGTGATCCCAATCTTCAGGGATTTTCCAGAATTTTTAAAGATCTTTTTTATGATGAGTTTAGCGTCTTTTTCGTTATTTTCAATTATAGATATGGCACGTGCTATTGCTCTTCTGTTGCCTTTCTTTATCTCTGCCACAATATCCATAGAGAGGTCACGCAAAGAATCCACAATAAAGCTTATTGTTGTGCCAATAAAGCAAAAAGATCCCCAAATGTGGGATTTCAAATAAAGCTTTTAAAACAGAAAATTTACTTGAAAAGTACATGGCTCAAAAGGCTCAAACAAAGAGAATCAGGATTTTAGTTTCAAAACTAGGTCTTGATGGTCATGACAGAGGAGCCCTTGTACTATGTAGGGCATTCAGAGACGCAGGCATGGAAGTCATCTATTCAGGACTGTTTGCAACTCCTGAAAGAATAGCCCAGATAGTAGAAGACGAAGATATCGACGTTGTTGCACTAAGCCTTCTAAACGGCGCACACCTTACGCTATTTCCAAGAGTTGCAAAAGCAATCAAGGACAAGGGCATAAACGATGTATTGGTAATTGGTGGAGGAGTCATACCAGAAGACGACAAACCTGCACTTGAAAAATCAGGAGTGCTTGGAAACTTTGGACCAGGAACTCCACTACAGTCAATAATTGATTTTATCCAGACAAATCTTTCAAAGAAATAATTTTATTCTGTAGAATCAGGCCACATCATTTTTCGCATGTCTTTTCCTACTTTTTCTATCTGATGTGCAGTTATTTCTTTCATGAATCTATCAAATGAGTTCTTGCCGTTTTTTTGATAGTCAGAGATCCATTCTTGGTTGAATGTTCCATCCTGAATCATCTTTAATGCTTTTTTCATTTTTTCTTTGACATCTTTATCCATAACCATTGGACCTCTTGTCAGTCCACCATATCTTGCAGTCTCACTTACTCTTCGGTACATTCCTGCAATTCCATATCGCTGGATCATGTCAACGATTAGTTTTAGTTCGTGCAAGACCTCAAAGTATGCAATCTCTGGTTGATATCCAGCTTCTACCAAGGTTTCAAATGCGTTCATAACCATAGAAGCAGAACCACCGCAAAGGTCTACCTGTTCACCAAACCAATCAGTCTCTACTTCTTCTTTGAATGTAGTTTCTATAACACCTGCTCGTGTACTTCCCAAACCTTTTGCGATACCAAGTGTTCTCTCCCAAGCTTTCTTGGTATAATCTTGGTATACTGCAACAATCGATGGAGTTCCAAATCCTTGTTGATATGTTTCACGAACCTTTGAACCAGGACCCTTTGGTGCAACCATGATTACATCCACGTCCTTTGGAGCTTCAATCCAACCCCAATGGATTGCAGCTGCATGAGAAAATGAAAGTGCTTTTCCAGCCTTGAGATTTGGTCCTATCAATTCCTTGTAGACCTTTGATTGAACCATGTCTGGAATCAATACATGAATAATGTCTGCTTTTTGGCAAGCCTGTGGAATTGTCATCACTTGATGACCGTCTTGCTGGGCTTTTTTCCAGCTATCGCCAGACTCTTGTAACCCAACTATAACATTAAGACCAGAATCTTTGAGATTATTTGCTTGTGCATTGCCTTGAATGCCATAGCCAATTACTGCAATTGTTTGATTTTTGATTAGATCTAAATTAACATCTGCGTCTTTCCAACTTTTTGCCATGCTGAACACTAAAAATCAAGGAAATAAAAACTTACAACTGGTCCAAAAAACGATACCAAGCACAACAATGACTAGAAAGCGTGATTATAGGACAATCTCTTTTCCACAGATTGTACATTTTACAATTGTTTCTTCAGAAGGTATCCTGTCAAACTTTTTTGAACCACACCCAGGACAGATTGGGCATGCTCTTGCTTTCTCCACAAGATACCATTTGATACCATAAAGATATCAATTGCGTTCTTGTGATATGGAAAAAAGAGTTTATCTGAAAGATTTTTCAAGAAGTACCAGTTGAGTGGGTTTATCAATTTTTCATCAGATGACGAGGATGTAAACCTGGATTATTTGTACAATATTGGATTATCTCATGCAAAAAGAGGCAATCCACGAGATGCAATATTTTATTTTGACAAGGTCTTGGAAGTTGAACCAGGCCATGTAAACGCACTTGCAAACAAGGGTAACGCACTAGGAAAACTTGGAAAATATGATCAGGCAATAACGTGTTATGATGTAATCCTAAAAGACAAGCCAGAGCACATGCCAAGTCTTCTCAACAAGGGACTTGCACTCCACTATCTGGGAAGATATGAACAAGCAATAACGTGTTATGACAAAATTTTGTATGGTGATCCAGATAATGCAAGTGTATTATATCACAAGGCTTGTACCAAGTCACTTCAAAAAGACACAGACCAGTCCTTGGCATTACTAGAAAAAGCAATACTGATTGACGGAGAATTTGCAAAAAAGGCTTCAATGGACAAGGATTTTGATATACTGAGTAACGATCCAAGATTCAAGTCTCTTACTGCATAAAACGCCAATAGAAAAAAATACAGTAACAGAAATCATCTAGTGATGGATGTAGGAATCATAGGTACAGGGCTGCTTGGTAGCGCAATAGCAAAACGTATTGCATCATCAGGGCATAAGGTACATGCATACAACAGAACAAGGCAGAAAGCAGAATCACTTAGAAAGCTAGGAATCATCATCGAAGACTCTCCTAAAGAACTTGCAGAAAAATGCCAAATTGTAATTATCATAGTTAAAGACTCTCAAGCCATCGAGGAAGTCTCTTTTGGAAAAAATGGCATTATCCATGGAAAACATGATGGATTGATAATTGCCGACATGAGTACAATCAGCCCCATATCATCAAAAAAGATTGCCAAGAAGTTTACAGATAACAAAATCATGATGATTGACACTCCAGTAATGGGAGGTCCAAGTCTTGCAGAAAAAGGCCAGATGATAGTAATGGTAGGAGGAAAAAATGAGACATATCAAAAATGCAAACCAATATTGGATCTGATTGGAGAAAAAACATTTTACTTGGGAGACAATGGTTCGGGTCACGCAATGAAGCTTGCAATGAATTCACAGATTGCAATTCTTGCACTTTCAATTTCAGAGGGAATCATACTTGCAAAAAAATCAGGCCTTGATCCTATTACATTTCTTGAAGTTCTAAATTCAACATACTTCAAGACAGGGATGAGTGTAAACAAGGGACCAAAGATGGCAAAAGGCCAGTTTGAGCCAAGCTTCTTTCTTAAAATGATGCAAAAGGATCTTGACGAGATAGAGCATACTGCAAAAGAATTTGGTGCAAACATGCCCATGTCAAAACTTGCAAATCAACTATACCAAAAGGCAATCAAGGCAGGCCTAGGAGATATAGATTATACAGGAATCTTGACATATCTTGAAAAATCAAAATAAAAGATTACAGTTCTTCAGGCGGTTTTATCTTTCTGAAACTAAAAAATATTCCAACATCATAAACAATCTTTAGAACACCACCTACAACAAAAGGTGCAGAAAGCGAGAGTGTCTGGATTATGATTCCAGTAATTGATGGGCTAATTGCCTGAGATATGTTTCGTGAAGTATTTGTAAAGACAGCGGCAGGAATTCTCTCATTTTCGCTCACCACTCCCATGATATATGATTGCCTAGTTGGGACATCCATTTGAGACAGACTCATCCTTGCAAAAAATAGAGATACTGCAATGGATAGAGACGGGGCAAAAGCAAGCAGTATCAGTAGAACATTTGATGGAATATGCGTAAAGACCATCGTATTTACCAGCCCTATCTTTGACGCAATTTTTGTAGATACCATGTATGATATGGCTGTCAATACACCTGCGATTGCAAATATATACGAAAGCGAAGACAAGTCGGCACCAAATCTTGTGTAAAACCAAAACGAGACAATGCTTTGTATTACAAATCCTCCCCCAAACGAATCAACTGCAAAAAGCGACGACATTTTCATGATGATGCTCTTAGATTTTGGTGATATGTTTTTCATCGAGAGACCTGATGTGACAGTTTCTCTTGTTTCGATGTTTTTAGAGAGCAATAGATAGATTACTAGAACCACAACTGCACATGCCGCATAAATCAAAAACAAAGATTTTATCGCACCAATCTTGTCAAAGCCATAATTTTGTAATATTGATGGCAAGCCAGATAACAGTACACCTGCTGACATGGCAAAAGTTCCAACTGCATTATAGATTGCAAATATTGAATTTCTTTTTTTGATATCACTTATAGTCTGTGGCAAGAGGGCTTGCTCTAGTGACAAAAATGCTCCAACTTCAGATCCTGTGACGTTTATTGTTCCAACAAGGGCTGCAATGACAAGTGCAAGATAATTACTTGTTACAAAAAATATTATCGATGATGCAATCATCAGTGCGGCATATATGACCAGAATCTTTCTTCTGCCTATTTTATCAGCATATGCACTTGATAAAAGATTGAAAAATACACTGTTTACAAGCGTGGCAGTAAGTACAATACCAATTAGAATGTCATCAAATCCTACCAGTTTTAGGTAGATTGCAAGAATTACGCTAAGAAAACCATATGAGAAAGTCCTGACAATTCTTGCTCCAAGCAAAAGCTTGCCGTCTCGCGATATCCACTGTAGACTCATTTGCCAAGTTTTGCCTTGTTGGCTTCAATGTCAGAGGCTTCTATTTTTTTGAATAACGGTGATGCTGCTCCAATCTTGTGGCCCTCAGGTATCTTGATTTCAGACATGGAACTCCAGATTTGTTCAGATACAGATCCTGCCATGCCAAGCTGTTCCCACATTTTCTGCGAAGACTCGGGCAAGAACGGATATAGCGATATGGCAAGACTGCGAACAGCATTTACAGAAACAAATACACAGTTGCCAGAGCCTGCTCCACCTTTCCATGGCTCTTTTTTCTGAAAGTATTGGTTAAAGTGTGCAGAAAATTCAATGATTTTTTTCAGTGCCTTGTCAAGGCTGTTGTTTTCCATCAATGGTGTCAACTCGCTTGAAAAATTGTTGATTTTTTCCTGGGCTTCCTTGTCACTAGAGTCAAACTCTATTACATTTGGCACAACTCCTGCCATGCTTTTATGGGTAAAGCCAAGTGCCCTGTTGATAAAATTTCCAATGTTTCCAATCAGTTCAGAATTAATTCTTGATGCAAACTCTTCCCAGTCAAAATTAAGATCATCTTGGCTGTAAGGAGTTATCAATGCAAGATAGAATCGCAAGTAATCTGCAGGATATACTCCAAGAAAGTCCTTTAGTCCGATATACCAATTACGGCTCTTTGATATTTTTTTAGACTGGAGCATCAAGTGACCACGAGTCGGGATATAATCAGGAAGTTTGAACTCATTTCCAATTCCAATTCTCATTGCCGGCAAGAACAGATAATGGTGATATACGATATCTTTTCCAATGAAATGGTAAATGTCTGCAGAGTTCCAGAATTGTTTTCCATCTAGTCCTTTTTCGTCTAGAAACTTTAACGCAGTAGAGATGTATGCTAGGTGGTTGTCAAACCATCCGTAAAAGACCTGTCCCTTGGCACCATCAAGTGGTATCGGGACACCCCAGTTCATGTCTCGTGTGATATCCCAGTCAACAAGGCCCTCTTTAATCCAGTTTTGTACGTATTTTTTGACGTCTCTTTGAAGATAAGAATCAGACTCTAACCACTGGTTTAGTTCATTGACAAAATTTGTCAATTTGAAAAAATAGTGTCTTGTCTTTTCTTTTGTCGGGGGATTTTTGCATATGGAACACTTTGGATCCTCGATCTCTTCTGGCACCCTGCCACATTTTTCACACAAGTCAGAGTACTGGTCTTCTGCTTTACAGTATGGACAACGCCCTAGAACATATCTATCAGGCAAGAATTTCTTGTCAATCGTACAATAAAACTGGATTATCTCTTTTTCGTAAATGTGTCCATTTGCCTGTAATTTTTTAAAGACATCTTGCACAAAGGTCACATTCTCTGGCGAACTTGTACGATAAAAAAAATCAAACCCAATACCAAATGATGTAAAATCCTCGTGGTCTCGCTTGTTCCAGATTTTTACATATTCTTCTGGAGTCTTGTTTTCTTTCTCAGATTGTATTAGAATTGGCGTGCCAAAATCGTCAGATGCACAAAAATAATATGCCTCGGTGCCATTTAATTTTAGAAATCTAGTTGTGATATCAGCAGGAAGATAAGTGGATGCAACGTGTCCAAGATGTATCTCTCCGTTTGCATATGGAAGTGCGCTTGTTATAATTGCCCTTTTCATTATCAGGGTAAAGTTTGTGTCTGATTTAAGCTATGCCCAGCTCTGACCGTATTTTATCTGGGTTGCAGTTGGCTTGTCCATTTCTACATTCATTGCCTTGAGTGCATCTACTGCAATCTGGATATCAATTTCTTGTGGAACTGTGATTACGTTCTTTCCTATTTTTTTGTGGTTCTTTGCAATGTAGATCATTGATAGCAATTGATTTGAAAATGATTGTGCCATGACCTCTGGTGGGTGTCCTTCTGCTGCAACAAGATTTGCAATTCTTCCCTTTCCAATGAGATACATTTTCTTGCCGTTTTTGAGAACACACTCGTCAAGATGTGGTCTTACTTCTCTTACAGATTTTGATTCAGTTAACAAGAACTTGGCATCAACTTCAACATCAAAGTGTCCCACATTGCCCATGATTGCACCATTTCTCATGGTAACGATGTGTTCTTTTCGGATTATTCCAGTCTGACCTGTTGCAGTGATGAATATCTCACCGGTCTTTGCGGCATCTGCCATCGGAGCAACTTCAAAACCATCCATGTGAGCCTCTAATGCTCGCACAGGATCAACTTCAGTAACAGTAACTTTGGCACCCATTCCACGGCATCTTGATGCAACACCTCTTCCTACCCAACCATATCCTGCAACAACAACACGCTTTCCTGCAAATAACAAGTTCATTGAACGCAGATAACCATCAATTGTACTTTGACCTGTTCCATATCGGTTGTCAAACATGTGTTTTGTATATGCATCATTTACTGCAATTACTGGATATTTCAATTTCTTTTCTTTTGCAAGTGCCTTTAGTCGTATGACACCTGTTGTTGTTTCTTCAGTTCCTCCCAAGACTTTCATGGAAGCAAATTTCTTGTTTCCATGTATCTTGCTGTGGCTATCAGAACCATCGTCTGTTAAGATCTGAGGCTTGTGGCTGAGCATCTGGTCGATGCACCAGTCATATTCTTCGGAGGTCTGGCCAGTCCAAGCATAGATGTGAATTCCATTTTCAGCCAAGAATGCGGCAATGTCATCTTGTGTTGAAAGAGGATTTGCAGCACATGCACTTACATCGGCACCAAGTTCTTTTGCGCCCATTATCAAGACAGATGTCTCTTTTGTGATGTGCAGGCATATTCCTATGCGTAGACCCTTTAGAGGCTGAGATTTTTTTAATCTAGATATAGTATTAGTGAGAATTTGCATGTGATCGCGGGCCCATTCATATGACATTTTTCCCTTTTCTGAAAGGCTTGGATCTTTTACTTGGCTCATGCTAAATCACAATTTCTTGGGATATAAAACAGTATCAGAAATAACAATCTAAATATTGGATAGATTTAGTTTTACAAAACATGGCGTGGAAGAAGGTAGCAGAAAAAGATGCAGTTGCCCCAGGAAAGGGCAAAGAGTTTGTAATTGACGGCAAGAGAATTGCAATATTCAACCAGGACGGTTTTCATGCACTAGATTCAGTATGTGTCCACCAGGACGGATCACTTGCACCAGGCAAACTTGATGGAGACATTGTAGAATGCCCGCTTCACTTTTGGCACTATAACATCAAGACAGGAGAACTCCAAGACTATATCAAAGGAGTAAAGCTTCAGACATATAGTGTTGAAGTAAAAAAAGACGGAATTTACCTAGACGTTTGATAAGTTTAATTTCTTACAGTCATTTTAAAAAACATTGAATCGTAAAATAATCGAAGATCTAGTAAAACAAGACTATGATTCAATCCAGAATAAAATCGGAAATTTTCTAAAAAACGAACTTGAAAAAAGAAGAGCAGGTGGACTAGTCTTTGGTTTAAGTGGAGGAATAGATTCTGCAGTGATTGCATCTATTTGTGCAAAATTTGCCAAGGAGAAATCTCTTGCACTCATCATGCCAAATGCAAAGATTACTCCAAACAGCGAGACAGAGGATGCAATAAAGATAGTTGACAAGTATTCAATAGAATACAAGCTAATCGATATCGGTTTTATTCACAAAGAATATTCAAAATATCTTGAACAAAATCCACTAGCATTTGGAAATTTAGGGGCAAGAATACGTGCAAACATGCTATACTATTACGCAAATGCAAGAAATTCGCTTGTGCTTGGTTCATCAGACAAGAGCGAGTTTCTGATTGGGTACTTTACAAAATTTGGCGACGGTGCATCAGACCTGCTTCCTATTGTATCACTATACAAAACCCAGATACGTGAGCTTGCAAAAAATCTTGGAGTTGCACAAAATATCATAGAAAAACCAAGTGGCCCGCACTTGTGGGAAGGTCATACCGCTGAGACAGAACTTGGCCTAAACTACGAAGAGATTGACTCCATATTACATTGTACGATAGACAATGGACTTGCAGTAGATGAGACATCAAAGATAACAGAGATACCAATTTCTGATGTTGACAAGATTTACAGGATGTACAAAAAAAGCGAACATAAAAGAACAATGGCAACAGCATGCACACTGGAATGAAAATGAGAATTTTTGACACGCTATCGGTATCAGAGAAAGATGTGGATACATCAAGTTCTGTGAGAATTTACCTGTGTGGTGTCACAGTATATGATGAAAGCCACATAGGTCATGCCAGAACCATCATAGTGTTTGATACGCTTCGAAGATACCTAGAATCAAAAGGGGCCAAGGTAAATCTTGTCCAGAACTTTACTGACGTTGATGACAAGATAATCAACAGGGCAAAAAAAGAAAACGCCTCGGCTGGAACCATTACTACAAGATACATAAAAAATTATTTTGATGACTTTGACAAGCTAAATGTCAAGAGGGCAGACTTGTACCCCAAGGCAACAGAGCACATCTCAGACATGATAAATCTGATAAAAGGTCTGATGGACAAAGGGTTTGCATATACATCCAAAAATGGTGTGTATTTTTCAGTATCTAAATTCAAGGAATATGGAAAACTATCAAAGAAAAAAATAGACGAGTTGGTCTCAGGTGCGCGAGTCGAAGTAGATGAGACAAAAAAAGATCCGCTAGACTTTGCACTGTGGAAATTCTCTGACGAGTCTCCCACATGGGAGAGCCCATGGGGTAGTGGCAGACCAGGGTGGCACATTGAATGCTCGGCAATGAGTCTGAAATATCTAGGAAGCAATTTTGAGATCCATGGCGGTGGACGGGATCTGATATTTCCCCACCATGAAAATGAGATAGCCCAGTCAGAGTCATTTTCTGGAATCAACTTTGCCAAAATCTGGATGCATGTTGGAATGGTTACAATAAACGGAGAAAAAATGTCAAAGTCTCTTGGAAATACAAAGTCAATTGATCATGTACTAAAAAAATGGGGTCCAAATATAATCAGGCTATTTTGCCTCTCAGGCCATTACACAAAACCAATCGACTATTCCGAAGATACCCTAAAGGAGACCATAACAAAATGGCGCCAGGTGGAAAACTGTTACTATGAGATGATTTTATCAGATGATTCCAAGGAAACAGAAGAGATTGACCAGGTAAAAGGTATCATCCAAGAGTTACAGTCAGAGTTTGCGAATGCACTAGATTCTGACTTTGACACGCCACTTGCGGTGGGGGCTTTTTTCAAGCTTGTTAAAAACATCAACCAACTTGCATCATCAGAGAAACTAACAAAGAAAATATCTGATGTAATGTTGCCAGCATTCCAAGAAATGTCATCAATTCTTGGCTTGAATACCATCCATGTGACAGACGATGAAAAAAACAAGATAACAAATCTCATCAAACAACGGGATACATTTCGCAGCGAGAAAAAATTCCAAGAGGCAGATGCAATCAGAAAACAAATCTCAGACATGAATATTGTTCTAATTGATCACAAAAACAAGACACTCTGGATGAAGCAGGAAAAAATAGGTATAGAAAACTAGGATTTTTTGGTTTTTGCACTTACAAGGGATACAATATCCCTGTCTCGCAATTGATAATTCACAGGCAATCTGACTCCATATCGTACATCTTTTGCATAGAGAAGACCCTTTGTTAGATCCGTGTGAATCTCTTTTGCAAGGTCTTCTACTGTTGCACCGTCTTTTAATAAAAGCAAGTCAGGCAGTACACGACCCTTTTTGTCAGAGAGTGTGTCAGGATTTGCTACTGGATATATTGAATTCATTTTTAATAACTTGAATACAGTAACATTGATTGCAAACTGGACACCAGTTCTCATGTATTCTCCCAGTATTCCTTGTGTGATAAAATCAAGTGCCTCTATCTGTTTTTTGTTTAGTTGTTCCTTGTGCAAAATCTCAAACTGCTCTGATCCTGGAACATATTTTATGAGACCTTTTTTTTCTGCCTTTCGTAGTGAGAGTTCACTGTCAGTGCTTGCAGGAATGATTATTGTATCAATGTATTTTTCTCGCAGTCTATCAAAGTTTTTTTCTGCGCCTGGAACATCAATTTTGTTTGCAACAATAAGCGTAGGTTTTGATATCTTTCGTAAATGTGCAGCAAATTTTTTGCTGTCTTGCATGTCAAAGTTTTCAAAGTGCTTGTCTTCAAGTCCTGTTGTCTTTAACGCCTCCTTGACGTGTCCTTCCTTGACGCCAATGCCTCGAAACACATCAGTTATTGCAACAATTGGTTCTGTCTCAGACTGGATTAGTTTTGATATTTTATCCCTGTTGCCTTCAAGCAGTTTGAGATACCACATGATTAGCTCCTCTTCAATGTCAGAGACATCAGCTATTGGGTCACCGTTTCCAACTTCAGCTATTCTCCCTGCAGCGTCAATGCTTCCTGATACATCCACAACATGCAGTATGGCATCAGACTGGGTGGCAACTGAAAGAAATTGGTTCCCAAGCCCCTTGCCAGCCCATGCATCTTTTATCAGTCCTGGAAGATCAATTAGCTCAATTGGGATAAATCTCCAGCCATCAGTGCATTTTGAATTTTGTGGATTGTCTTGTATGTTAAATTCTGTATGGACACACGGAGTGATTGCATTTCCAAGCGCCCTTTCAGGTTTTTTTGTTGTAAATGGATAAGTCGAGACCTCTCCACCTGCCAGTGTAGCGGCATTGAAAAATGTAGTCTTACCGGTGTTAGTCTTACCTAAAAGGCCAATCTTGATTGGCATGTCCTCATCTGGTGGATGCTTGCTATTTATCTTTGCCGTAGTTTATTCATCATGGTGATGTGAGGAAACATTACCTGATGAATTTTTTATCTCTTCTGAATACCACTTGATTTGGTTTTTTTCATCTTCTGTCAGGGTGTCATTCCATTTTTCAAGCACGAGTTTTATTATTTGTGAGCCATTGTACAACATTCCCCAGTAAGGGTGGTGCTCTGCAGTTGTAAGTGCAAGCTCCTCGACTTCTTCAAGACCTGTCTTTGCAAGGTCCAATCCACTAGAGCGTTCTCCATAAATTCTGATTATATTAGAACCAGGATCAGAGTGCATCTTGACTAGGACATTTTTCTTTTCAAAAGACTGGACCAAATCTAAAAGCGATTTGTGAAACTCTTCAAAATCGTCTGACATGTCTTAGAATAGTCTCTTGTGTTCTGCAAGCATGCATCGATTAAACACCACTATAGGAATTCCAGATTTACGTGCAGTATCTTCTGCTTGTTCATTGTGAATTCCTTCCTGTAACCATATGACTTTGGGTTTTATCTTAACAGATTCTTCGATTACTGGCATGAGTTGGTCAGAGGGCCTGAATACATCAACGACATCAATATTCCCTGGAATGTCTAAAAGTGTTGAATAGCATTTTCTTCCAAGTATTTCTGTTGCAGTAGGATTGACAGGAATTACGTTAAACCCTTGGTCGATTAGATATTTTGGAACATAGTGTGCTGCTTTTTCTGGATTTTTTGACATGCCAACAACTGCAATATTTTTTAGTGAATAAATTTTTCGAATGTCATCGTCTGTAAAGGAATCATGTTCCATGTTTTTTGTATGGCATCATGCGCTTAATATCTTGCGGAATAACCGATTTATAGGGCAGTCTTTAATTATTTTTTCATGGAACAAGAAGAGCCAAATGATGTAATCATACTTAGTGCGATAAACCAAGGTGCAAGAAAGTTTGACAAGATTTCAAAAAAGACAAAAATTGACGGTCAGGAATTGAACATTTTGCTCAACCGCTTGGAAGAAAAAGGATTCATTGCTCTAGTAGAAAAGAAAAGTTGGTGGGGTTCCAAAAAAGAGCTAGTCCTAACAGACAAGGGCAACAAGGAACTAGAAGAGCGAAGATTTGAGTTGCAACAGAGCTGGAATCAAATAGTAACTACATGGAAGAGCGGAGACAAGCAAAAACTCCAGCAACAAATGGAAGAGCACAAGTCAATCTTACCGTCCATGATGTTTATGGGAATAATGGATATGATGATGTTTTCCACAATGATGGGGTTCATGGGCATGGCAATGACAAGTTTCATGCCAGACCAGTACATGGGCGGTGGACAGGACATGGGAGGACAAGATGCAGGCCATGATACAGGTGCCGGTCAGGACACAGGTTCAGGACAGGACATGGGAGGAAGCGGATTTGGAGACGGCGGCCCAGGAGACATGGGCGGCTTTGACGTCAACTTTTAAACAGATTTTAGAATAATCTAAATTAAAAAACGGTTTTTGATTTTCCGTCGGTTGGAAATTATTTTATTTTGTACCCATGTTCATGGTGCTGTTTGTGTAGCTTCCATGAGATGTCATAGGAGATGTCGAGGAACCTGCTAGTCCTTGCATAACATCTTCGCCATGTGGTGCATTTGCAACTTTGCCATAGCTTACTTTTTGTGATTGCCATATTGCGTTTATCCACTTGGTGTGTTCGCCTGGTGCACATTTGTGGTCACCGCAGACTATGGTATTGCCATAGCTTGCTGTGGATATGTTGTCATTCCAAGTACTTTTTGTCAAAGCACTAGCTTGTGGAACAGACATTGCAGCAAATGATGTCAAAAGCACAGATGTTGTAAACAAGAGCAA
>Ga0134125_10001623_pt1 | contig 27478 bp, 21 predicted proteins | sample KB31751_FD_96464 | JGI IMG/M metagenome (GOLD analysis project Ga0134125, IMG submission 96464) | Terrestrial soil microbial communities with excess Nitrogen fertilizer from Kellogg Biological Station, Michigan, USA - KB3-175-1 | ecosystem: Environmental > Terrestrial > Soil > Unclassified ... | reverse complement strand
TCGAGCGCGGACGCTTTTTCGATCCCCATCTTGACACGCCGTCCTCGCCCACCGTGGTGGCCGTCAATCATGCGTTCGCCGCCCGGTACTTCCCCGGCCAGGATGCGGTGGGCCAGCACCTCGCCATCGGCGACAAGCGCTACGCGACCATCGTCGGCGTGCTCGCCGATACCCGCGACATCGCCGCCGCCCAGCCGCCGGCGCCGGAGATGCACTTCGCCACGACGCAGCTCGCGCCCGGCTCGCCCTTCTACAACTTGGGCGCACAGTTCCTGCAACTCGGCGTCCGCACCACCAACCCGCCCGCAGCCAGCGTGGCCGGCATCCGCGCGGCGCTGCACGCGCTCGCGCCCGATATTGCCCCAGGCGACTTTTTGACCATGCGGCAGCTGCGGGAGCAGGCGCTCGGCGACCAGACGTTTGTCGCCCGCCTGCTGGGCATGTTCGCTCTGGCGGCGCTGGTGATCGCGCTCGCCGGTTTGTACGGCCTGCTCGCCTACCAGGTCACGCAGCGCAGCCGCGAGATGGGCATCCGCATCGCCTTGGGCGCGGAGTCGGGAAGCATCGTCCGCCTGGTGCTGGGCCGTGCCGCCTGGCTGCTGGGTGTAGGCTTGGCCGTGGGCTTGACGCTGGCCCTCGCGCTCGCCCGCCTGATCGCCGCGTTCCTGTTCGGCGTCCCGGCGCGCGATCCCTGGACCTTGGCCGCCGCCGCCCTGCTGCTCGGCGCCTGCGGCCTGCTGGCCGCCTACGTCCCCGCCCGCCGCGCCGCCCGCGTCTCGCCGCTGGAAGCATTGCGAACGGAGTAGCGCAATTTCGGGGCCCTTCGCACCGACTTTGCCCAAAGTGCAAACCGGCGCGACCCCCGCTCTACAGCACCCGGATGACGTCGGAGCGGGTGATGATGAAGGTCTTGTCGGTCTTGAAGTCGCGCACCAGCACCGCGGGGTTCTCCGGCGTGATCATGGTCGCCAGCAGATCCACCGGCGTCGAGATGTCCACAAAGGGAAAGGCCGGCTGCATGATCGTCTCCAACTTTTCCGACTTCACTTCCGGGTGGCTCAGCAGTGTGGTGTAGAGCTGGGCCTCATTGAGCGAGCCCACCACGCGCTGGTCGCGGGTGATCGAGATCTGGGAGAAGTCATGCAGGCTCATCACGCGCACGGCGTTCTCGATGGGCTCGTCCGCTTCCACCGAAAAGAGCTCGCCCGACAATCCCGCGGCCACCAAGTCGCGCGCGGTCATGCCGCTCTTCTCCAGGAAGCCGCGCTCGCGCATCCAGTCGTCGCTGAACATCTTGCCCAGGTAGCGCGAGCCGTGGTCGTGAAAGATCACCACCACCACCTCGCCGGCGCGGAAGTGATGGCGCAATTGCAGCACGCCCGCCATCGCCGCCCCGGCCGAGTTGCCGGCGAAGATGCCCTCTTCGCGCGCGATGCGCCGGGTCATGATCGCCGCGTCTTTATCAGTCACCTTCTCGAAGTGATCCACCACCGCGAAGTCGACGTTCTGCGGCAGGAAGTCCTCGCCGATGCCCTCGGTGGAGTAGGGGTAGATCTCGTGCTTGTCGAAGACTCCGGTCTCCTTGTACTTCTTGAAGACCGAACCGTAGGTATCGATGCCCCAGACCTTCAGGGCGGGGTTGCGCTCCTTGAGAAAGCGGCCCGCCCCGCTGACCGTACCGCCGGTTCCAACCCCGACCACCAGATGATCCAAGCGTCCTTCGACCTGCTCCCAAATTTCCGGCCCGGTTTGTTCATAGTGGGCGGCGGAGTTGGAGAGGTTGTCGTACTGATTCGCCTTCCAGGCGCCCGGAATCTCCTTCTCCAGCCGCGACGACACCGAGTAGTAGGAGCGCGGATCTTCCGGATCCACGTTGGTGGGGCAGACGATGACCTCGGCGCCGAAGGCGCGCAGGGCATCCACCTTTTCCTTGGACTGCTTGTCGGTGGTGGTGAAGATGCAGCGGTAGCCTTTGATGACGGCCGCAATCGCCAGCCCCATGCCGGTATTGCCGCTGGTGCCCTCGACGATCGTCGAACCCGGGCGCAGCAGACCGGCGCGTTCGGCGTCCTCGATCATCTTGACCGCCATGCGGTCTTTGATTGAGTTGCCAGGGTTGAAAGTTTCGAGCTTGGCGTAGACGGTGGCGGGGATGCCGCGGGTGATCGAGTTGATCCGCACCATGGGCGTATCGCCGATGGCCTCGAGGATATTGGCGCAAACCTTCCTCACCGCTTCATTGTGTCATGACCGCTTCTTGGCCTCGGGGGGCATCTGTAAGACGCCGCCTTTTTGTGCCATACTCCACGCCGGACCCTTAGGGAGGACTGCCGTGTTGCAAGCCCGATTCTTCGCGCGCCTGGCGCTGCTGACCGCCGTCTGCGGCCTCATGGCCGCGGCCCAAGCCCCCACCCAGATCACGGCCGCCGATTACGCCCGCGCCGAGCAAGCGCTGGCGTTCAATACGTCGCCACTGATCTTCAACGCCTCGCTGCGCCCGGGCTGGCTGCCCGATGGGCGCTTCTGGTACCGTGCCGACGCTGCTACGGGCGCCGAGTACTACCTGGTGGACCCGGCCCACGCTTCCCGCGAAGCCGCTTTCAACCAGGCGAAAATTGCCGCCGCGCTCTCCACCGCCAGCGGCCAGACCTACACCGCCGACCATCTTGCCTTGGATGCGCTGACCTTCTCGCCCGACGGACACTCGGTGTCGTTTACCGCCGGACGACGGCGCTGGCAGTGCGACCGCGACGGCACGGCCTGCGCGCCCGACAACCGTCCCGCCCCCGAAGAGCCGGGCGGACGCGGAGGCCGCGGTGGACGCGGCGCGGGCGGGCGCGGCGCCGCGAGCGGCCCGACGCTGGCCGTGTCGCCCGACCGCAAGCACGCGGTCTTCATCCGCGACTGGAATCTCTGGCTGCGCGATATGACCACGCACCAGGACACCCAGCTCACCACCGACGGGGTCGAAAACTTCGGCTACGCCACCGACAACGCCGGCTGGACCTCGAGCGACCGGCCAATCGTGCTCTGGTCGCCCGACTCCACCAAAATCGCGACCTATCAACAGGACCAGCGCGGCGTGGGCAAGCTCTACCTGGTACCGGTCGTGGTCGGCCATCCCCAGCTCACCACCCAGGTCTACCCGTTGCCGGGCGACAAGGTGGTCACGACCATCCAGCGCGTCATCATCGATTGGAACGCCACGGGCGGCGCCAAGGTCATCCGGCTGCAGATGCCCCCCGACCAGCACCGCTCCACGACTTCGGACAACCTGGCCTGGGGCCCCAATCAGGACGTACAGTGGAGTTCCGACGGCTCCCATCTGGCCTTCATCTCCACCTCGCGCGGACACAACGACGAGCATCTGCGCATTGCCGACGCCGCCACCGGCGCGGTGCGCGACGTCTATGAGGAAAAGGTCGCAACCCAGTACGAGGGCGGCCAGGGCGGGAGCAACTTCCGCTACCTGTCGGACACCAACGAGTTCCTCTGGTACTCGCAGCGCGACGACCTGGGGCAGCTCTACCTTTACGACGCCAACACCGGAAAACTGAAGAATCAGGTCACCACGCTCGCGGACGGCAACGTGGACAGCGTGGTACGGGTGGACCCCAAGGCGCGCGAGGTTTACTTCCTGGCCACCGCGCAGAAAAACGAGAACCCGTACTACATGCACCTGTACCGGGCCTCGCTCGATGGCGCCCGCCAGGAACTGCTCACCCCGGAGGATGCCAACCATACGATTTCGCTGGCGCCCGACGGCGAGTACTTCACCGATACCTTTTCCACCCCCACCGTTCCGCCTGCCACGGTGCTGCGTTCGGTTTCGGGCAAATTGGTGATGCCACTCGAGAAGGCCGATATCTCCCGCCTGGTCGCCACCGGCTGGAAGCCGCCGATACAGATCAAAGTCAAGGCGCGGGACGGCAAGACCGATTTGTATGGACTGATGTTCACGCCGTTTCACCTCGAGCCGGGAAGAAAATATCCGATCATCAATCATATTTACCCTGGTCCCCAAACCGGCAGCGTGGGCTCGCGCAACTTCAGCGCCAGCCGCGGCGACGACGAGGCCCTGGCACAACTCGGCTTTGTGGTGGTGGAACTCGACGGGATGGGTACACCCTGGCGTGGCCGCGTCTTCCATGACGCCTACTACGGCAACATGAAGGACAACACGCTCCCCGACCAGGTGGCCGGCATGAAGGAGCTGGCGGCGCAATTTCCCTTTATTGATATCGCCAAGGCCGGAATCTTCGGCCACTCCGGCGGCGGCGATGCCACCGCGGATGCGATGTTCCGGTACCCCGACTTCTTCAAGGTGGGTATCGCCGAGAGCGGCAACCACGATCAGCGCGAGTACGAGGATGATTGGGGCGAGCGGTACATGGGGCTGGACGTGCCCACGGCAGACGGAGCCACCACCTACACCGGACAATCGAACGAGGAGGCCGCCAAGAACCTCAAGGGCCATCTCCTCCTGGCGCACGGCACCATGGACAACAACGTGCCCATGAACAATACGTTGTTGGTGGTGGATGCCCTGATCAAGGCCAATAAAGACTTCGATTTGATCCTGCTGCCCAACCAACCCCACGGCTACGGTCCGGATGCGAACTACATGATGCGCCGACGCTGGGACTACTTCGTCCGGTACTTGATGGGCGCGCAGCCGCCCTTCGAGTACAAAATGCACGAGGCCCCGCGGCCCGGTCGCTAGTCCAGGTCCCCCAACACAGAACGAGCCCTCCCTGATCCGCAGCGGCCAGGGAGGGCTTGTTGTTGGTCCTACACCCGGCTGCGGGTGTGCCCGACCAGACTCACGATGAACAGGATCAGGAAAATGACGAAGCAAATCTTCGCCAAACCCACCGCGGCGAACGTAATCGCCCCGAACCCAAGCAACCCGGCGATGATTGCAATCACCAGGAAAACAAGCGCCCAATACAGCATGGCTTTCTCTCCCTTCCGACACTGCCTCTTACCTTAGATTCAGCAATCGTGGTACCACTTGCCTCGCCGCCGAAAAATTCCACTCTGGCAGCGAAGCGGTCCTAGGTTATTCTTCCTGAATGGCCGGCCCGCCCCAGTTGCCTCGCGTCCTCGTAGTGGACGACGAACCGGCGATTCGCGACATGCTTTGTATGTATCTCGGCGGGCATGGATTCGCAACCACCCCCGCCGGCGACGCCGAAGAGGCGCTTTCCCTACTCGGGCGGTCGGAGTTCGATTTGGTGGTGAGCGACCTCAACATGCCCGGGCGAAGCGGGATCGACCTGCTGCGCGACGCCCTGGCGCGGCATCCGCATCTCTGCTTTTTGATCGCGACCGCCTCCACCGATACGCCGACCGCGGTCGAGGCCATGCGCACCGGCGCCGCCGACTTTCTGCTCAAGCCGCTGCAACTCGACCGGGTGCTGGCGGCCGCGCGCGGCGCCCTCAAACGGCATGGCGAGCAGCAGGAACGCCTACGGCGGCAGGCCGAGGCGGAGCAGTGGCGCCAGCAGGCCGAACAACTGCTGCGCGAGCGCACCGCGCAACTCGGCAGCGCGCTGGAACTGGTGCGCCAAGCTTCGGCGGAAACCTTGCAGGCGCTGGCGATCGCGCTCGACATTCGGGCTCGTGACGTTGCCGGGCACTCCGACCGGGTCACCCGCTACACCATCGAGCTGGCGCGCCGCCTGGGCTACGATGCCCCGGCGTTGGCGCGGCTGGAACATGCCGCCTATTTGCACGATATCGGCAAGCTGGGCGTACCCGACGCCATCCTGAACAAGCCCGGGCCGCTGAGCGCGGAAGAGCGGGAGGTCATGCGCGGCCATGTGCAGATCGGACACGACCTGGTCACCAAGGTCCCTTCCCTGGCGCACGCCGCCGGCCTGGTCCTGGCCCACCAGGAGCACTTCGACGGCAGCGGCTACCCCAATGCCCTGGCGGGCGAAGCCATCCCGCGCGACGCGCGCATCTTCGCCGTTGCCGACGCCTTTGATGCCATGACCTCGGACCGGCCCTATCGCAAGGCGCTGTCCTGGAGCGCGGCCCGTGCGGAGATCGAGCGGCAAGCCGGACGACAGTTCGATCCGGAGGTGGTGGCGGCCTTCCTCGCAGTATCCGAACAGCGCTGGCGCGAGTTGCAAAGCGGCGCGGCATCCGCGGCTACTGGCCAAGCCGCGGATGCCAGTTAAGGTCACTTACATTTTAGGCGTCGGCTCTGTTTCATCGCCCGGACACCAGGAGCGCTGCGCGGGCATTCTCCCGGCCCTTCGCGCTGACTTGGCCCATAGTGCAAAGTCCCTACCACCGCAAATCAAAATGTCCGGCGTTTGACGGGGGCCAAATTGGGCTATTCTGATAGCTGCTGTTTCGACCCGGCCGCGGCCGGATAAAATAGCCAGCCCGAAGCGCGGATCATGGATTTCCCCCCATCCCTACCCCGTTTGCTGATCGTGGATGACGAAGATATGGTTCGTCGTCTGCTCTGCGACTTCTTCGAGGAGCAAGGCTACGCCTGCCGCGATTGCGGCAACGCCGCCGCGGCTCTAGCCTGTTTGGCCGAAAGTCCGGTAGACCTCATCATCTCCGACCTGCATATGCCCGGCGGCAGCGGCCTCGATCTGCTCCGCTCGGTGCGCCAGCGCTTTCCCGAGATCGCCTTCGTTCTGGCCAGCGCGGCTCCCGAAGCCGAAGTCACGGTCGAGGCCATGCGCGCCGGGGCCTCCGACTTTTTGCTCAAACCGCTGGACCTGATGCAGACGCTGGACGCGATCGAACGCGTGTGGGCGTGCCAGCGCGAACAGCACGAACGGCGGCGCCTGCTCTCGGAGGCGGAAAGCCGCCGCACCGAGCTGGAACATTTATTGAATGAGCGCACGCGTCAGCTTGGGACCGCCCTGGAGCAGGTGCGGCAGGCTTCCGCCGAGACGCTGCAGGCGTTGGCCATGGCCCTGGACATCCGCGCTCGCGATGTCGCCGGGCACTCGCTGCGTGTCAGCCGCTACGGGGTCGAGTTGGCAATGCAACTGGGCTACGATCCCAGCGACTTGGCCCGGTTCGAGTACGCCTCCTATTTGCACGACATCGGAAAGTTGGGCATTCCCGACGCGATCCTGAACAAGCCGGGCGCCCTGACCGCGGACGAGCTGACGATCATGCGGACCCACGTGCAGATCGGCTTTGAGCTGGTCACGCAGGTACAATCGCTGGCTCCGGCCGCCGACCTGGTGCTCACGCATCAGGAGCACTTCGATGGCGGCGGCTATCCCCGCGGCCTGGCCGGCAACGACATTCCTTTCGACGCGCGCATCTTCGCCGTGGCCGACGCGCTGGATGCCATGACCTCGGATCGCCCCTACCGGCGGGCGCTGAGCTGGCAGGATGCGCGGCGCGAGATTGTCGATCAGTCAGGCCGCCAGTTCGACCCGGCGGTGGTCGCCGCCTTTTTGCGCATTCCCAAGGAACGGTGGTTGGAACTCGCGGCCTCGGCCCAACCTTCTTTGTCCAGCGCGGCTCTCTGCTAGAGTGGCTGGCAGCGGCCCTGGATGGGGCCGCGCGGCGAAAGGATTCGCATGGCAACGTACCAATCGCACACTCCCGGTTCTTTCTGCTGGATTGAGCTCGCCACCACGGATCAGGCGGCCGCCAAGAGCTTCTACACCTCGCTTCTGGGGTGGTTGGTGAACGATATGCCCATGGGCCCGGGCCAGTTCTACTCGATGTTCCAACGCGAGGGAAGCGCGGTGGGCGCCGCCTTTACGCTCCGCCCCGACATGCTGCAACAAGGGGTGCCGCCGCACTGGCTGGTATACATTGCGGTAGCCAACGCCGATGAAACCGCGCAACGCGCCGCCGAGCTGGGCGGCGCGGTCGTGGCCCCGGCGTTTGACGTCATGGACGCGGGCCGCATGGCGGTATTGCGCGATCCGACGGGGGCGGTCTTTGCGGTTTGGCAGGCCGGCCGGCACATAGGGATGCAGCGCGCGGACGAGGTCAACACCTTCTGCTGGGCCGATCTCAGCACCCCCAGCGCCGAGAAGGCCGGTCATTTTTATGCCGAATTGTTTGGCTGGGAGATGTCTCTCGCGCCGAATGACCCCTCAGGCTACATTCACATCAAGAACGGCGGCCGGTTTATCGGCGGCATCCCGCCCGCCGCGCAACGGGATCCCGCCATCCCCCCGCACTGGATGATCTGGTTTGCCGTGGCGGATTGCGACAAGAGCACGCAAGCCGTGCAGGCCGCCGGCGGCAAGGTGCTCCGCAGCCCGATGACCATGGACAGGGTCGGGCGGCTCTCGGTGGTGAACGATCCGCAAGGCGCCGGCTTCGGCTTAATCACCCCGGAACAACACGCACGCGGCTGACGGCAGCCGCGCGGCGTGTGTTGCGTGCCTCCCGGGCTGCTAGTCCAGGCTAGGCGGCGAGATTGTCCCGCTTTTTGGGGTCCTGCGGGTTGCGGTCGTGCTCCTTTAGCTTGCCGGCCAGTTTCTGGGCCTTGCCGGCAACTTGGTTCCCCGCGCCTTTGACCTGCTGCTTGGTATCGCCGGTCCACTCCCCGACCTGGCGCTGCACGCGTCCTTTGATGTCCTTGGCTTGGCCCTCGACTTTGTCTTTCTTGGCAGAATTCATGGATTGCCCTCCTGTTAAAGTCCGATGCCGCGCCGCAACCTCCCGGCTGTAAGATAATCCTCACCACGATCATGCGACCGCCGCTGGGCACCTCGGGACGCGCTGGTGCGGCGCTGCTTCTCGCCGCCATCGCGGGATTTGTGGATGCCGCCGGATACGTGCTGCTGGAGCAGGTCTATACCTCGCACATGACCGGCAACACCTCCGGCTTGGGCATCGGCGTGGCGGGGGAGCAATGGAACTACGCGCTGCGCCATGCTTGGCCGATTGCGGCCTTCGTTCTCGGCTTGATCACCGGCGCCACGCTCACCGAGTACGCGCGGCGGCGGCGGATTCACTCCCGTCTGGCGATGATCCTGGGGGCGGAGATGACCCTGTTGGCCGCCGTGATAGCCTTGCGCCCCCACTGGGCGCCCGCACCCACGCTGTGGGTCGGGGTGCTGGCCTTCGCCATGGGGATGCAGACGGTGACGGTGACCCGGGTCGCCGACCAGCGCGTCTACACCACCTACCTTACCGGCACGCTCGCCAAATTCGCCGAAGCGATCACGGCCTATGGTTTTTGGCTGGCGGACCAGTGGCGATGGCAGCGCTCGAACTCCCGGCGCGAACTCTGGCTGCGCGAGGCGGTGCGGCACCGGTTGTTGCAGCATGCCCTGCTGACCGCGGGACTATGGACGGCGTTCGTGGCGGGGGGCTTGAGCGGGGCCACGCTGGCGCTGCGCCGGGGAGCCGGCGCCCTGCTTCTGCCGATCGGCGCGCTCGGCCTGCTCCTGGCCCTGGATATCGTCCATCCGGTGGCGCCGGTGGCGGAGTCCGAGCCCATCGGCTTCGAGGTGTGAACGGCGTGGCTTATTGCCAGCGCAGCGCCTGGTTGGGATCCACCGCGGCGGCGCGGCGGGCGGGGAAGTAGCAGGCGGCCAGGCTGGCCAGCAGCAGCACCGCGGCAGCGGCGCTCAGCGCGGCCGCATCGGAGGGTTTGACCTGGTAGAGCTGGTTGGCGATCAGCCTTCCGGCGAGAAGCGCGCCCACTGTGCCCACCCCGATGCCGGCGAGCGCCATGGCGGCGCCGCGCCGCAGTACCAGCCGCATGACCGCACCGCGGGTGGCGCCCAGCGCCATGCGCACCCCGATCTCGCGGCGGCGGGCCGTCACCAGGTAGGCCATCACGCCATAAATCCCCGCGCCGGCCAGAAGCAGCGCCAGCCCGGCAAAGCCCGTCACCAGCCACTGCTGCAAGGCGGCGCCCGACACCGATTCGTCCGCCACGTGATCCATGCTGCGCAGGTTGTACACCGGGAGGGTCGCATCGAGCGAGGACACGGCTTTTTGCAGCGCCGCCTGCAAGCCGGCGATGGGAAGGGCGCTGCGCACTTCCAGGCGCGGCACCGACAAACCGCTCACCGGAAAGTACGTTTGGGGATACTCCGAACCATCGCCCAACCCTTGAATCGGCACATTGCGCGCCACCCCGACGATACGCAGGTGGAGACCGTCGTCGCCCTGGCGGAACACCTGTCCCAGCGGGTTTTGACCACCCAGGTAGTGGTCCGCGAACGCCTGGTTCACAATCACCGGTAGCGCGAACGCGGGGGCGGCGGACTGCGGCGGCGCGGCGTCCACACGGTCCCAGGCCGCGGCATCGGTGGCGCTGAAACCGCGGCCACGGACCAAATCAATCCCCATGGTGGCGAAGTACGACGGCGACACACGCGTCCACTCCACCAGAGAGTGGGCTACCGCGCTGGCCCCAGGCGGGGTGATGTAGCCGTTGGTGCCCCCCTCGATCGGCAGCTCGCTGGAGAATGCGGCTGCCCGGACCCCCGGGATGGCGGTCAAGCGCTGTAACAACTCCTGGTTGAAGCGGGTCTGCTGCGCCGGCGTGGCGTAGCTGGCATCGGGCAGCGTCACCGCGGCGGTCACCAGATCCTTGGGCTGCATCCCCAAAGGGCTCGACCGCAAACGCACAAAGCTCTCCAGAAACAGTCCGGCCGCCGCCACCAGCATGAGCGAGAGCGCGATCTCGCCGACGATCAATCCTTGACTGAGCCAGCGCCGGCGCCGGGTGGTGCCGGCGGTCGAGCCCGCGCCCGCCAACTCGTCGGCCAGGCGTGGCCGCACCATCTGGATCGCCGGAGCCACGCCAAACAGCAACCCGCACAGAACGGCCAGCCCGCCGGTGAACGCCAGCACCGTGCCGTCCACCCTCAAGGTGTTGAACTGGGGCATGCCGAATGCAGGCAGCCCGGTGACGGCCTGCAAACCAGCCTCGGCGAGCACCGCGCCTGCCGCGGCCCCGGCCAGGGCGAGCGCCACCGACTCGGTGAGCAACTGCCGCAGGATGTGGCTGCGGCGCGCCCCCAACGCCAGCCGCACCGCCATTTCCTTTTGCCGCCCCAGGGCCCGGGCCAGCAGCAGGTTGGCCATGTTGGCGCAAGCGATCAACAACACCACCGCCACCACCGCGAGCAGCGTCCAGAGCGAAGCGCGCTGCCGGGCGGGCACCAACCGATCGTGCAGCGGCACGATGTGGGCGCCGGTATCGCTGTTCGATCCCGGGTAGGTGCGCCCCAGTTGCGCGGCGATGGCGGTCATCTCGGCCTGCCCCTGCGCCAAGGTCACGCCCGGACGCAACCGTCCAATGGCGCTGTAAGAATGGTTGCCGCGCTGACCCAAGGTCTTCGGGTCCATGGCGAGCACCGTCCACAGGTTCACCGTGGGCTGCAGGCGGAAGCTGGCGGGCATCACCCCGACAACGGTGGTCGCCTGGCCATCGAGTTCCAGCGTCCGCCCCACTACTTGCGGATCCCCCCCAAACCGGCTCTCCCATAAAGCGTGGCTCAACACCGCAAGGGCCGGGCCGCCCACCCGGTCCTCGCCCGCAACAAACGTGCGCCCTACCTCCGCCCGTGCGCCCAGGAGCGTGAAGAAATTCGCCTCCACCGGCTCGCCGGTCACCCGTTGGGGCGTCCCGCTGCCGTTCAGCACCAGGTTGCGCGGGTAATTGTACAGCGCCATGTCGGAAAACTGCCGCGCCTGCGCCTTCCAATCGGGGAAGTCGGGGCCGGAGAGCGGGAAGTTCCCGGGCGCCGACTCCGTCTCGTACATCTGCACCAGCTGCTCGGGGTGGGCGTAGGGCAGCGGCTGCAGCACCAGCGCGTTGACCAGGCTGAAGATGGCGGTGTTGGCGCCAATCCCAAGCGCCATCACGGCCACCGCGATCAAGGTGAACCCCTTGGCACGGCGCATCATCCGCCCCGCCAGTCGCAAATCCTGAACAAGCCCCATAAGTTCCCCGCGGGAAACGGCGTCCGCTGTTCCCTCAGACGTACATACCGGGATTTGGTTGGGTGGTTACTGCACGCGCAGGTCGAGCACAGGGGCCAGCTCCACCCCGTGGGCCCCAAACGCCGCCTTGCCGGTCACCATGATGGTGTTCGCGGGGGGCTGCACCGGGCCGCCGGCGGCCGAGCCGAACCGCAGCGTCAGCATCTCGCGCAGCTCGTCGTAGAGGGCGGCGTCATCCTCGGTGGTGGCACGCTTGGCGGGCCAGAGATCGGCTTCCACGAGCAGTGCCGGGTTGACCAGCGAAACCAGACGCAAGCGCACGTCCTGGTTGGGTTCGATCTCATAGGAGAGCAGGCGCGCCTGCACCTTAACCACCTTGCCCGCGTCTTTGGGCGAAAGCTGGCGCAACTGTTCCAGGGTGGAGAAGCTGGCCTGCTTGGCTTCTTCCACACCCGAGCTGGCCGGCAGCGGCGCGCCCGGCGGCGCGACGTTCGGCGCAACCGCGGGATGACTCCGGGAAATGCGCCAACCCTGCCGAAACGCGTAGTACCCACCCGCCAGAACGACGATCAGTATGAGGACGATCCAGGTCCCGGCGCGGCTGCCGCCGCTTCCCTTACGCTTTGCCTGGCTTCTTGCCACGTTTTGCCGCCACGCGCTTCTCGATCAACAGCACCAAGTCCGCCACCGTCTCGCAGCTCTCCCAGTCCTCCTCGTTGAAAGGGCTCACGCCAAAGGCGAGCTCGGCCTGCATCAGCAACTCGGCAATATCAATCTCGTCGAGGCCGAGATCCTCACGGAAGGAAGCCTCCGGGGTCAACTCCGCCTCTTCAATCGCCATCTCTTCCGATACCAGGTGCAACACCTTGGGGGACAGATCCGGACCGCTCTTCTTGACGGGTTTGGGCGCCGCCGGCTTCTCCGCGACGGGCTTGGCCTTGGCTTTGGCCTCGACCTTGGCGGGCTGCTTGGGCGCGGGCTTATGGTTGTTCTTCGCTCCGTTCTTCCCATTTTTCCCCCCCGCGGAAGCGGCGGCTTTGCCCGTTTTGGGCGCGGGAGTCGGCTTTTTGGCGGGGCTGGAAGACTTTGCCATAAGACTCCATGGTAGCCGATCAGGTCTAAACTTCCTATATGCCACCCGCCCCCGCAGCCGCGCTCCGTGCCTTTTTTGGCTGCGCGGGAGCGCTGCAGCAGGCCCATCCAGGCTATGAGTTCCGCCCCGGACAGATCGAGATGGCGGAGGCGGTAGCCACCGCGCTCGAAGACCGGCAGCACCTGTTGGTCGAGGCCGGCACCGGCACCGGCAAGACGCTCGCCTACTTACTCCCCGTACTGTTCAGCGGCCGCCGGGTGCTGCTCTCGACCGGCACCCGGAACCTGCAGGAACAGCTCGTCGCCAAGGATATCCCGCTGCTCGCCGCCGCGGTCGGCCGCGAGTTGAGCGTGGTCACCATGAAGGGGCGGCAGAACTACGCCTGCAAGCAGAAAATCCTCGATCTGGAGGCGCAGCCGGCGCTGCTCGAGCTCGACGAGTTGCAGCACTATCGCCGCATTCGGGAGTGGATCGCCACGTCGGAAACCGGCGACCAGGCCGAGCTCGAATCACTGCCCGAAAACCATCCGCTCTGGATGCGGCTGAATGCGCGGCGCGAAACCTGTTCCGGCTCCAAGTGCCCGCTCTTCGACCAGTGCTTTCTTACCAAGCTGCGCCAGCGCGCGGCCGAGGCCGAACTGGTGGTGGTGAATCACCACCTGTTTTTTGCCGACCTGATGCTCAAGCGCCAGGATTTGGCCGGGGTGCTGCCCCCCTATGAGGCGGTGGTCTTCGACGAGGCTCACGAACTCGAGTCCATCGCCGGCCAGTACTTTGGCGTCAGCCTCAGCAGCCATCAAATCGAGGACTTGGCCCGCGATGCCGCCCGGGCGTTGCCGGCCGAGGCAGACCTTGCACCCCGCATCGAGCATCTTCGCTTGGCCGCCCAGGCTTTCTTCGTGCGGGTGGGGGCCAAGGAGGGCCGGGTACCTTTCGAGGACCGGCCGCAATTCGTTGCCGAGAACCAGGAAGCCTGCGACAGCCTCACCGCCGCGCTCGACCACCTGCTCAGCGGCCTCGAAACCCTGCGCGAGAAGGCCGAAGCGGTCCACACCCTGCTCGGCCGTTTGGCGGAAACCCGCGCCAAACTCGGCTACCTGCTCGAAAGCGACGAGGAGGGAGTGGTCTACTGGGTCGAGCGGCGCGGGCGCGGCGTACAACTGCAAGCCACCCCGATCGCGGTGGCCGACCTGCTGCGCGACTTGCTGTTTGTCCCCACCGACACGGTCATCCTGACCTCGGCCACGCTGGCGGTGGATGGCGGCTTCGCGTTCATCCGCGGGCGGCTCGGACTCGAACACGCGCGCGAGCGTATCGTCGCCTCGCCTTACGATTACCGGCGGCAGGCGCTGCTCTACCTGCCCGCCCACCTGCCCGCCCCCAACGCCTACGGCTTTGACGCCGCCGCCGAGGACGAGATCGAGGCCATCCTGACCGCCTCCCAAGGCCGCGCCTTCGTGCTCTGCACCAGCCGCTTGCAGATGCGCCGTCTGCACCAGAGCCTGAGCGCCCGCCTGCCTTTCCCCTTGCTCGTGCAGGACAGCGCGCCCCGGCACTTGCTGCTGGAACGCTTCCGCGCCACGCCGCAAGCGGTACTTTTCGCCACCAGCAGCTTCTGGCAGGGGGTGGACGTCCAGGGCGAGCAGTTGAGCTGTGTCATCATTGACCGCCTGCCCTTCGCCTCGCCTGGCGATCCGGTGGTGGCCGCCCGGGTTCGCGACCTGCAGCGCCAAGGGCGGAATGCCTTCACCGAGTTTCAGATCCCCGAGGCGGTGCTGGCACTCAAGCAGGGCTTCGGCCGCCTGATCCGCGCCGCCAGCGACCGCGGAGTACTGGCCCTGCTCGACACCCGCATTCTGCGCAAGTCGTACGGGCGCCACTTCCTGCGCAGCCTGCCCGAATTCGCCTGCACCACGCAACTCGCGGACGTGCAGGCGTTCTTCCGCGAGGGCGAAATGCCCGACTTGCCGAGCTTCACCGGCCCGGGCTACGGCGCCGAAACCGAGGGTGAGGCAATCATGCAGCGCGCAGCGCGCTGAGGCCCACGCGCCTCAATGCCGCTTAGTCAGCACGCAGCGCGGTGAGCGGGTCAATGCCGGTGGCGCGGCGCGCCGGGCCCAAGCAGGCCAGGGCGCCGATGCCCAAAAGCAGTGCCAGTACCCCGGCCAGCACGACCGGGTCGGTGGCCTGCACACCAAAGAGCAAGCTGGCCAGCAGTTTTCCGCCGGCGAGCGCGGCTATAATCCCGCACCCCGCACCCGCCAGCACCGGCGTCATCGCCTGGCGCAGCACCATGGCGAACACCTGGGTGGGATGCGCACCCAACGTCAGCCGCAGGCCGATTTCGCCGGTGCGCCGCGCCACCGTCTGCGCCACCACGCCGTAGATGCCCAGGGCGGCAAGCAGCAGAGCGCACAGCGCGAACATCCCCACCAGGCTCAGTTGCAAGCGGCGCGAACTGACCGAGGAGGCCACCAAGTCGTCCAGGCTCTCGATCGTCGGGATGGTGGCGTTGGGCTGTGTGCTCCAGATGGCCGCCCGGATACCGGCAGCCAGCGCCGCCGGCGCCGCGCTGGTGCGCAGCGCGAACTCCACCTGCCCCGGGGGGTTGAGAGTAAAAGGCTCGTAGGCGCTCATGGGCGGCGGCGTGGCCAGGTTCTCGCTGCGCACGTCGCCGACCACGCCGATCACCGTAAACGTGGGACCGTCGTTGTCGGTCCAGCGGTACTGCTGGCCGATCGGATTCTGCCCCGGCCATGCCTTTTGCGCGGTCAGCTCGGAGACGATGGCGGCCACGTTCTGCTGGTGTGGGGCGGCGGCGGCGGCCATCTCGGCGGCGCTAAAGGTGCGGCCGCGCAGGAGCGGGATGCCGAGGGTCGCAAAGTAATCCGGGCTTACCCAGCGCCGGTTGGCGAGCGGACGCTCCACGAAGGGGCGGGTATCGTGCGGCCGCGAGAACAGATCGGTATCGCCCGAGCCCTCGGTGGGCAGTACGCTGATAAGGCCGGCGGTGCGCACGCCGGGGAGCGTTTGCAGCTTTTGCAGCGCCGCTTGATACAACGCCACTCGTTGTGCGCCTTTACCCGCCGACCACTCGACCCCGGCATGAATCACGCGGCTGGTTTGGAAGCCTTTATCGACGTTGAGCAGGCGGCTGTAGCTCGCGATCAGCAACCCCGCCACCGCCAGCAGCAGTGCGGTCAGCGCACACTGGGCGCCGATCAGCCAGGCGCGGCCGGAACCGCTGCGCGCACCGATGGTCCCGCGCGCGCCCGCGCGCAGCGCCAGTTGCGGTTCGGCCCGGCCCGCGCGCAACGCCGGCCCCAGACTGAAGCCCAGGGTGCTGGCCACCGCCAAACCCGCCGCCACCGCCACCGCCGCCACATTCATGTGAACCTCGCCGAGGCGTGGCATGCCCGTCAATCCGCTGGCCGCCAGCCAGCGCAACCCCACCGTGGCGGCCACCACGCCAATGGCGGCTCCGCACAGGGAGAGGATCGCTCCCTCCCAGAGCGTCTCGCGCACCAAACGCCCCGGACTCGCGCCCAACGCCATGCGGATCGCGGCCTCGTGCCGCCGCCCCAGCACCCGCACCAACGCCAGATTGGCCAGGTTCAGGCAGGCAATCGCCAGCACCGCCGCGACCGCGGCAAGCAGCAGCCACAACCCGGTTCCGTGGTTCCCGACCACCTGGTCGCGCAGCGGCGCTACGACGACGTGGATCTGCATATTGGCCATATGGGCGGCTGCCACCGCCCGCGCGGTGCTCACCTCGAGTTCGGCGCGCAGTTGGGCTAGGCTCACCCCAGGACGCAGACGGAGCCAGACACCGTAGTTGAACTCCCCCACCGTGTCCGCCTTATTGACGTCCAACCCCAAGGGTTGCCACACCTCGACCGGTCCGGCCGTATTGTTGGAGAGGAACGGACCGAGTTCGTCGCCGTGGGGAAATTGAAAGCCCGGCGGCATCACCCCAACGACCTGGTTGGCTTGGCCATTCAGCTCGACGGTGCGCCCGAGAATGTTGCGGTCGGTGTGAAACCGGTTGCGCCAGCTTGCGTCGCTCAGAATGACTTCGTGATTGGCCCCCGGGGCATCCTCTTGCGGCAGAAAGGCGCGACCCAACCGCGGACCCTGCCGCAGTACCTGGAACACGCTCGCCGAGACGCGCATCACCTGGATCTGGGCAGGAGCGCCGTTGCCGGTGAGATCCATGGTTGCGGGCTCGATCAGGGCGATGCTGTCGATCAGGCGCGAGTCCCGCCGCCAATTGGCATAGAGGCCGGCACTGACGGGAATGGCGGGGTACTGCTGCGCGAACTGCGGGATCGAGACGTGCAGCGAGACCAGATCCTGGGATTGCGGATAGGGCAGCGGCCGCAGCAGGATCCCATCCACCAGCGAAAACACTCCCGTGGTGGCCCCGATGCCCAAGCCGAGCATCAGCACCGCCAAACCGGCAAAGCCCGGCACCCGCCGTAGCCGCCGCAAGGCGCGGCGCACTTCCCCCAGCCACGTTTCCATACTCGAAGTATACGGGTCGGGCCGGCGCAAGTTCCCGAGGATGCAAGGTGTCAGGCGCCGCCCAGGAATGCCAACCGGCGGAGCGCGTTGGGGCGGGCGTAGGCAACCGCTGGGTCGTGGGTAGCGGCGGCGGCGGCAACGCGGTACGCCGCCCGCGCTTGCTCCCTCTGACCCGCTTGCTCATAACATCGCCCCATCAGCAGGGCCACCGTCGGGTTGTCTACCTTGCCGTGCTGGAACTCCACCAGCGCCTGGCGCAGGTCGCCGGCGTAAAAGGCGATGTAGCCGCGCAGATCGGCGGCGTAGAGCTGCAATAGTTGTTGCAGCCTTAGGTCCTCGGTTCCCAGCCGCTCCAGAATGGCTCGCGCCCGCGCCGCGTACCGTTCCGCCGCGGGGCGGTCGCCGCGGCGGGCTGCCAGGCGCGCGAGCGCCTGTTGGTAACGGAATTCCCACTGGTCGTGCCGGCTCATGGGAAGATGCGGCTCGAGCAGGGCGCGGGCATGGGCCTCGCGGTAGAGAGAAGCGGCGGCATCGAGGTCGCCCAGGTTCAGACACACCTGGGCCGCCTCCTCTGCGCGCTCGGCCTCGCTGAAGAAGGCTTGCTCCGGATGCGTGCTCTCCTGCGAACGCCAGTAGTTGATGACGCGCTGCTCGTGCGACAAGGCGTGGCGGCAGTTGCCGGCGAAGGCCCAGGACATGGCCAGCTCGCGCTCCGCCGCGGCGCGATCGGCCGGCGTGGCCGCAGCCGCCACCTCCCGCTCCCAAAGCAGGCGCGCCGGCTCGGTTTGCCCGGCGAGATCGAGCTGCCGCGCCCGCTGCGCCCGCGCCGAGTTCGGCGCCGCCAAGGCGCCCTGCGCCGCGGCGCCCGGGCCCAGCGACATTCCGACGAGCGCCAGAAGCCCAGCCACCCAACCGGCAACTCCGGGCAGCCTCCCCACCATGCCGCAAGTATAGACCCGCACTCCAGCGGCCAAGACCGCGTTCCAGAGTGGAATCAGCGGCAGCGGAAGCCGGGCTGGGGCTGCATGCCCGCGTTCCAGGCGGGCACGAAGTCGGAATTCAACAGGTTGCGCACCGGCCCGATCATCGAGGTGATCGAGTCGGCCATCAGGCCGAAGTCGAGGTGCGCGAGGTCGTCGTCGGCGCGGTGGTACATGGGCTGCAAGCCGAAGCTCGACACCGTCTGCGCCACCACGCCCGCCTCCGCCAGCTGAATATTGTCGGAGCGGCAGAAGAAGCCCTGCTCGGGATGCGGATCGCCGACCAGCTTGGCGCCCTCCTTGGCCAGTTCGGGACCCAGGTTGCTGCGCTCCCAGCCGGTCAGCCAGAGGGTGTGCGGCGGAACTTTGGGGTCGGGCCAGCCGATCATCTCGAACTCGATGTTGGCGAAGATCTTGTTGAGCGGCACCGGAGGATGATCCTTGAAGTAGCGGGCGCCGGCCCCGCCGGTCTCCTCGCTGCCGAAGAAGGCGAAGTAGACGGTGCGCTTGGGCCGCGGACCGAGCGCCAGCGCCCGCGCCATCTCCAGCACCGCGGTGCAGCCGCTGGCGTCGTCGTCGGCGCCGTTGAAGACGTCGTCCCCGTTGTAGGCGCGGTTGGGGTTCACGCCCAGGTGGTCGAGGTGCGCGGTGAGCAAAAGCGCCGGGGCGCTGGCGTCGGACCCGGGCAGTACCCCGACCACGCTGGCGGTGGTACCGAGTTTGGGCGAGGGGTCCGGCGAGCCCGGCGCGACGGGCGGGGGTGGGGGCGGCGGGGCCGCGCCGGGACGCGGCGCTCGCGGGGGACGCGCGGGCGCGGGCGCGATCTCCATGTAGCCCCCGCCCTCGGCGGCAGGCTGGATGCCGTAGGTTTTCAGCTCCGAGGCGATGTAGGTCGCCGCCAATAGCTCGTCGCGGGTGCCGCTGCCGCGGCCGAGCAAGGCGTCGCTGGCCAAAAAGTCCTCGTGCGCCTCGATGCACTGCCGGCAGGCGGCGTTGGCATCGAGAGCCGGGGCGGCGGCAGTCTGCGCCATCGCCGAAGCCGCCAGCGCGGCTCCCGCCATCATCACCATCATGGAACGAAGCATCCGGCTACGATAGCGGATTCCGCCGCCCCGCGCTAGAAGTGGTCTCATCATGCCGCAGCAGGCCGCCTGGGGCGAGCTGGATGCGGCTTTTTCTGGGGAAAAAGCCGCACACGATCCATTCGCGTGGAGTTTGGCACCAATTATGAGACCACTTCTATGGCGGACGCTCAGTTGGGCGTCGGCCGCGCGGCGTGCACCACGATATAGGCGGGCAGCGGTGCCCGGGTGGGTACCAGGCGCAAACCCAACTGCGATTGGATGTCGGCCTGGAGATTGGGGAATTGCCGGTGCGCGCCCGGCTGCTCGGGCATCTCCATCGCGGTGGAGAGATACATGTGGTAGCGGCCGGTGAGGCCGGTGCGATCCACGACGGTGCGATCCATGTGCAGTGGGCCGCCGTAGAGGCTGTTGAGGTTGGCCACCAGGATCGCGATCGTGTCAAAGCTGCGGGCGAAGGTGCCGGGAGTGCTGGGGGGATTCTTGGGTTGCGGCTCACCGGGCGGTAGGGGCTGGAACTTCGGACCCCCGGGCGCGATTTCCAGAAAATACACCGGCTGGGGGCGGGAATCCTGACGCAGTTGGAGTTGGAAACGCTCGGCAAGCAAGCGGCGCAGCATGAGCAGCTTTTGCGCCCCGGTTGTAGGCCCGGCGGTGACGGCGTCAATCGAGAAGAGCTCGGAACGAAACCATCCGGGCTCGCCGCTCAGCAACGAATCGTTGATGGAGTAGGCGCGCACGATGATTTGGTGCAAATTCGCGGTCATGCGCAGGTGTACCGGGTCGCCGTGTTCGCTGTAATGCTCGCCGCTCACCGGCCCGGCCGGTCGAACGCTGGCGGCCTCGAAGCGGGGCAGATCCTGCGCCCGGGCCGGAACCGGCACCAGGCGTACCGCCGCTAGGGGGAGCACGGCCGCCGCCAACAGGGCCGCCACGCCCGCGGTGGCCCGGCGGCCGAGCGGGGCACGCCGCCGGAGCGGGTCCAAAATGGCGCGGATGCGGCCCTCCAAAGGCGAACAGTAGGACATGGCGGCGGGCGAGGAAAGCCGAACCCGGCTGGCGCGCAGCGCACGCGCGCTGGCAAGAAGGTGGCCGGCATACTCGGCGGCCGCGACCCGTCCGCCGGAGGCAAGCGCACGGTCGTCCGCCGCCTGCTCGCCCGCGATCCGCAACTGGCGCGCCCCCCGCCACACCAGCGGATTCCACCAGTAGAGCGCGCACCCGACGCGCGCGAGTAGTTGCCAGAAGCAGTCGCGGCGCTCAATATGGGCGCGCTCGTGCGCCAGGATGACGCGCCGCCGCCCGGAGTCCGCGGTCGCAAACCACTCCGGCAGCAGCACCACCGGATGGCGCACCCCGCTCACCTGCGGCACGCGCACCGCCTTGGTCACCGCGACGGTTCGTCCCCCGCCGGCATGTAGCGCCAGGCGGGCGGCCCGCCGGCAATCGGCGGCAACACCGGCCGCCAGTGCCAGCGACCCGAGCAGCCACAGCAATTCCACCGCCCCGGTCCAACTCCAACCGAGATCCAGCGCCGCCTGCGCATGGGTGGCTGACGGGTGGGCGGCCGCCTCCGGTCCGCGCAGAGGCAAGATCGCCACCGCCGCCCCGGCCGCCGAAGCCGGCGCCGCCGCGGGCGGCAGAATCGCCACCGGCGTCTCCGGCAGCGTCAACATCGCCAAGGGCAGGATCAACAATCCCAGAAATGCCGCCGCCCAAAGTCCGTGGCGCACCGCCGCGCGGGCATGGATGCCAACCGCCGCGGCACCCCAAGCGGCGCACGCCAGCAGCGTGGCGCGCAGGGCCAACTCGATGAGGAAATGGGTCATGACTCCTCCTTGTTCCGCCGCGCCTTTTCGATCCGCTTCGCCAGCCGGTCCAGCGTCTCCTCGGGCAGGTTCGCCAGATCGGCCTCGTCCAGCAGCGCCGCCGCCGCGTGCTCGGGCGAACCCGAAAAGAACGTGGCGATCACTTGCCGCAGCGCCGCACGCCGCGCCTGCCGCTGCCCCAAGGTGGGCACAAACACGTAGCGCGGACCGTCCTGCTCGTGGCGCAGGTGGCCCTTGCGCTCCAATAGCGTCAGCAGCGTCCGCACGCTCGAGTAGCTGGGTGGATCGGGCAGCTCGGCCAGCACCTCGGCCACCGTGGCCCGCCCGCGGCGGTAGACCACGTCCATGATCTGGCGCTCGCGGCGGCTGAAGCGCGGATGCGAAGTTTTTAGCATGCTGCTAATTTATTAGCAACAAGGAGCCCTGTCAAGCCCCACCGGCGCGCGATGCTTTGGCCCTACCGGGGGCGGCGTTGGATGCGGTCGAGCCGCCGCCAGCGGAACCCGGTCCAGGTTGCGTCCACGGCCACCTGGGCGACGCTGTCGTAGCCGGCTTGCGCCAGCGGCTCCCAGCCCGCGTCGCGCGAGATGTCGGTCTTGAGCGGACCCGATTTCTTGGGGTAGGCAAACCAGAGCAAGCCGTCTTCGATGATCGCGTCGACCGCCGCCCGTGAAGCGGCTGGCACGTCGGCCCTCGACCGCACGAAGGCGATGACCGCGTCCACCCGCGCCGCCGGAGGCTTCCGCACCAGCCGGCAACCTTCGGGCGGGCGGCCCAACGCCGCGGAGAATTCGGGCGGCGCGGCGGAAACCAGCACGGTCATGCCCGGTTTGAGCCCCAGCTTCTTGGCGAGCGGCGACTCTTGCATGCCCGTCCATGATGGCATGTCCCGTGCCGCGCTGGCGGACAGAACGCCGGGCGGGTAAGATCAGGGGCATGCGCAAAGTGGCCTTTGCCCCGCTATGGATGAGCCTCGCCGCCCTCGCTTGGGGCGCGCCGCCGCCCCCCACCGCCGCGCCCGCCGCCGTGCCGCCGGCATTGTTCAGCGGCATGCGCTGGCGCATGGTCGGGCCGTTCCGCGCCGGGCGCGTGTCGGCGGTGGCGGGCGTGCCCGGCGACCCGGCCACCTACTACATCGGCAACCCCGGCGGCGGCGTTTGGAAATCCACCAGCGGCGGCGAAGTGTGGACCCCGGTTTTCGATGCGGAGCCGGTGGACTCGATCGGCGCGATCGCGGTGGCGCCCTCCAACCCCAAGATCATTTACGTCGGCACGGGCGACGTGGATAACGTCGGCGGTTCGGTCAACCAAGGCGACGGCGTCTACAAATCCACCGACGCGGGAGCGACCTGGCGGCACATGGGCCTCGACGACAGCCGCCATATCGGCGCCATCCTGGTGGATCCGCACAACCCGGATATCGTGCTGGTGGCGGCGCTGGGCCACACCTTCGCCACCAACCACGAGCGCGGCGTCTACCGCAGCGCCGACGGCGGCCGCACCTGGAAGCAAGTGCTCTTTGCCGGCGACAATATCGGCGCCGTCAGTTTGGCCGACGATCCGACGCACCCACTCGAGATCTTCGCCGGGCTGGAGGAGCACGCCCCGCGCGCCGGCGGCGTCCCCGCCGGTCGCCGCGGACGCGGTGGACGCGGCGCCGCCCCACCGACGGCAATTCCCGGCGCCGGTATTTACCGTTCCACCGACGGCGGCCTGACCTGGACGCTGCTCAGCGGCCACGGCCTGCCTTCGCGCGACCTGGGACGCATCGGGGTGGCGGTGGCGCCCCGCACCAACGGCCGCCGCGTCTTCGCCATCACCACCGCCGGCCTCTACCGCTCCGACGACGGCGGCGATTCGTGGCAGCGCTCCACTACCGACCGGCGCGTGGTGGGCAGCTCCTACTTCAGCGAGGTGTACGTCGCGCCCGACAACCCGGATTGCGTCTACGTGGTGCAGACCTCGCTCTACCGCTCGCTCGACGGCGGCCATACCTTCGACGCCTTCAAGGGCGCGCCCGGCGGCGACGACTACCACGAGATGTGGATTGATCCCGAGAACTCCCAGCGCATGATCCTGGGCGTGGATCAGGGCGCGACCATCAGCCTCAACGGCGGCCGGCAGTGGAGCCTGGGCTGGTACAACCTGCCCAACAGCCAGTTCTACCACATCGCCGTGGACAATCGCTTCCCGTACTGGATCTACGGCACCCAGCAGGATTCGGGCTCGGCCGCGGTGGCCAGCCGGGGCGACTTCGGCGAGACCACCTTCATGGACTGGATCCCCTCGGTTGGCGCCTATGAGTTCGGTTACATCCATCCCGACCCGAGCGACCCCAACTATGTCTTTGCCACCGGCGGCGGCGTGGCTCTCAACCGCTACGACATGTCCACGCGCCAGATTGACGAGATCACGCCGCCGCCCAGCGGCGGCTGGCGCTACTCGGGCAGCCCGCAGAGTTTTTCCCCGCAGGATCCGCGCCTGTTCTACCTCGGCGCGCAGATGGTGCTGGCCACCAGCGACCGCGGCCTCACCTGGAAGGCGATCAGCCCCGATCTCACCGGCGAACCCAGCGGGCGCGCCGCCATTACCGCGCTTGCCCCCTCCGCCGCGCGCCAAGGCGAGATATGGACCGGCACCTCCAATGGACGGGTGCAGATGACCTCGGGCGATGGCGCCTGGCACGACGTCACCCCGGCTGGCCTGCCCGCGGGGACGTCCATCGAGATGATCGAGGCCTCGCCCACCACCCCGGGCGCGGCCTACCTCGCGGTTGAAAACCATACCCGCAACGACTTCGCCCCTTATATCTACCGCACCCGCGACGGCGGCGCCCACTGGACGGCGATCGTCACCGGCATCCCGGCCAACGACTTTATCCGCGTCCTGCGGGCCGACCCCAAGCACGACGGCCTGCTCTACGCCGGCGCCGAGCACGGCGTCTTCGTCTCGTTCAACGACGGCGCCAACTGGCAGCCGCTGCAGCTCAACCTGCCGGTGACCTCGGTGCGCGATCTGGCCGTCCACGGCGACGACCTGATCGCCGCCACCTACGGCCGCGCGCTCTGGATCCTCGACGATCTCAGCCCGCTGCGCGAGCTCGCCGCCGGCCCACTGCCGGCGGCCGCGCACCTGTACCGGCCGGAAACCGCGATCCGCGTCCAGCCCGACGTGAACTACGACACACCCTTCCCGCCCGAGATGCCCACCGGGGAGAACCCGCCCCCGGGCGCGGTGGTCGACTACTACCTGCCCGCCGCGGCCTCCAGCGTGACTCTCGAAGTGCTCGATGCTTCGGGTTCAGTGATCCGCACGCTCACCAGCCAGGCGCCGCCGCCCGAGCCCGCTCCCCAGCTCGACATCCCCAACTACTGGCTGGCCATGCCGCATCCGCTGCCGACCGCCGCCGGGATGCACCGCGTGGTCTGGGATCTGCGCTACACCCCGCCGCCGGCCTTTTCCCACGTGCAGCCCATCGCCGCACTCATCCATGACACCCCCAGCGACCCGCGCGGACCGTTTGTCACTCCCGGCGAGTACCAGCTTCGGCTCACGGTGGACGGCCAGACCCTCGCCCAGCCGCTGCGCGTGACCATGGATCCGCGCATCCACACCCCGCCCCAAGGGCTGGAGCGGCAGCGCGATTTGGCGCTGGCCATCGCCCAGGCCATGACGGCCAGCTACAACGCCCACCAGAATGCCGTCAACCGCGGCCTGGGCAGCCTGCTGACCCTCATCGAGCTCAGCGACGACGCACCCACGGAAGCCATGGGCGAGCGCTACACCGCGCTCTGCAACCAACTGCGGCAGTCGCTGGCCTCCGCCCCGGGCGCCCCGGGCGGAGCCGCCGCGCCGGCCTGCACCCGACCACCTACGCGATGAGAAGCGCACCTGGCACTCGGCGGGAAAGAGAGCGATCCAGGGTTGCCAGACGGAGACCTGCGGTCGCCGCGAATGCGCACAAATAGTCGTGACTCCAGGCTTGTGGAGCGGGCCGGTTCGCGGACGCCCAGCGCCGAAAGGGCTCATCCAGGCCCGGCGGTTCCTGCAAAAAATCGACCTGGGGATCGGCGGTCCAGCGCTCGTAGACATCCCACGCCGCGTCCTGACTCAAGGCTTCCCCGGGGCCCATCACAACTTCCAAACTCAACAGCCGAAGCAGCCCCATCTGCGTGATGCGGCAGAAGTACAGCCGGTCATGGCGCTCAAGCTTCTGGAACCAGGCCTTCGCCGTCGCGTGGTGCACATGCCCCGAAACACTCAACGCCAGCCACACGTTGACATCAGGGAAAATCGATGAGCTCATGGACCTTTGCGTTATCAAGCCGCAGGCTGCCGGGCCGTTTGCTTTCGATCAGTGGTAGCTGGACCCGCTTGCGCGGCCGCGTCTCTTTTAAGACTCGTTCCGCCGCTCCCAGCAAGAGCGATTTTACCGAACACCCCTGCTGTGCCGCCGCCGCCTTCAGCCGACGGTACAGAGGATCGGGAATGTCGACGGTGGTGCGCATGCCCTCAGCCTACCATAAATATGTCTGGCGCGGCCGCGGGCGTCAATCCAAGGCGCCGGGAGGACGCCGGCGGCGCGGCCGGCTCTTGCGTCCGACGCCCCGCTGCCTGTACCATGGCAGCTTCAAGCGCAATCCTTTTCCCTGGAGATACATCATGCCGCGATTGACTTCCATCTGTCTGGCCTCCGCCGCCCTGGCCGTGACGCTCTGCGCCCAGGGCCGTGGCCGGGGCGCCGCCACCCCCACCGGCCCGGTGGGCGACTTCTTCACCTACAATCCCGCGGCCAAAGAGGCCGCCGAAATCCCGGTGGGTCCGCCGGTGGTGACCCAGCACAAGATCACCGTGCATGGCGAAACCATCGATTACACCGCGCGCGTCGGCATGATGCCCATCCACAACGCCACCACCGGCGTGATCGAGGGCTACCTCAACTACACCTACTACAGCAAGGACGGGGTGAGCGACAAGACCAGCCGCGCCATCACCTACCTGTTCAACGGCGGCCCCGGCTCGGGCACCATCTGGCTGCACATGGGCGCCTTCGGGCCGCGCAAGATCGAGCTCGACCCGCAGGGGCTCTCCAAGCCGCCCTACGCGGTCGTGGACAACCCCGATACGCTGCTCGACCAGACCGACCTCTGCTTCATTGACGCCATGGGCACGGGCTGGTCGCGGCCCACCAAGCCCGAGTACGGCGCCGACTTCTGGGGCGTGCAGAACGACATCGCCGCCTTCGGCGAGTTCATCCGCAGCTTCACCAACCAGTACGACCTGTGGGGCGCGCCCCGCTTCGTGGCGGGCGAGAGCTACGGCACGACGCGCGCCGCCGGCCTGTCGGGATACCTCACCGACCACAACATGCCGGTGGCGGGGGTGTTCCTGCTCTCGACCGTGATCGACAGCAACGCCAACGCCGGCCCGCTGCGCTACATCAACTGGCTGCCCACGGCCGCCATGACGGCGTGGTATCACCACAAAGTCTCGCCCGACCTGCAGAAGCTGGGCGCCGACCAGATGACGAAGTCGGCCATCGAGTTCGCCAGCCACGAGTACATGCAGGCCCTCTACGACGGCGCCAACATGACGCCGGCGCAGAAGACGAAGGTGCTGAACGATCTGCACAACTACCTCGGCCTGCCGGTGAGCTACCTCGAGCAGAACGACATGCGCATCAACCTGGGCCAGTTCTCCACCGAACTGTTGCGCGGCCAGCAGCAGATGACCGGCCGGCTGGATAGCCGCTTCACCGGCTATCTGCCCGATGGCGGCTCCCAGGCCACGCCCTTCGACATCAGCGACGCCAACATCGAGAACTCGTTCCTCACCGCCTACGAGAACTACATGCGGCACGAGCTCAACTACAAGAACGACGACGTCTACTACGTCCTCGGCGGCGGCATCGGCCGCTGGTCGGGAACCTACGACACCGTCACCAACCTCGAGGACGCCTTCGCCCGCAACCCGCGCATGAAGCTGATGGTGGCCATGGGCTACTACGACTTCGCCACCGTCTACGGCGCGGTGGAGTGGACGCTGTCGCACATG